>Ga0256404_1000463_pt1 | contig 105235 bp, 105 predicted proteins | sample RumenRJG_01DNA_FD_185990 | JGI IMG/M metagenome (GOLD analysis project Ga0256404, IMG submission 185990) | Bovine rumen microbial communities from Lethbridge, Alberta, Canada - RJG_01 | ecosystem: Host-associated > Mammals > Digestive system > Stomach > Rumen | place: Canada: Alberta...
TCTGTTTTCAAAAATGGATAGAAAGAAAACATTCGTTTCCATTTTAGCGGTTTTCGCTCTATCAAACATCGTGATTATCTTTACAAAAAGCATTTACATTGCTTCAGTTTTTAGAATATTGTCTGCAGTTCTTTATCCAGCATTCATATCCATTGCATTGACAGTTTGTGAAGAAATTGCTCCTGAAGATCAAAAACAGGACTACATTACAAAAATTTTGCTTGGAATCTCAGTTGGAAGCATTGTTGGGTTGCCGATAACTACTGCTCTCGGTACTATATTCAGCTATCAAGTGGCAATGTCCTGGATTTTTGCAATAAATTTCTTGACATTGATTTTGATTTTAATTTTCTTTCCAAGCATGCCTGGAAAATCTAAAAGCTATGAAATGCCTTTATCCAGCGTCAAATCAAAGGAATTCATATTGGCAACAACAGGAATAATAATGATGCCGATTGGAGCAAGCATTGTTTATAACTACATTCCGTACTTTTTACAGACCGTTAGCCATATTTATACTTATAAACTAAGCATATTCCTGTTTATTTATGGGGTTGTTTCAATATTCGGAACATGGCTTGGAGGTAAATTAATTTATAAAAAAGACAAGTCTACACTAATCATCTTCCAGCTGGTTTGCGCTTCAGTATTTTTAGGATTATATCTCTCCGCAGATTACCTAATCCCGGTTTTAGCCCTGATTTTGATATTTGGAATCCTTGATGGAATGGGATATAACCTTATCCAATACATTGAAACATCAGTTCTACCGGATAGTCCCGAACTGGCAAATGGAGTATTTTTAAGCGTGCTGAATGGTGGAATTGCACTTGGAATTGCAATCGGAGGATTTTTAGTTGATGGATTAGGTGTGATGTCCATCTTTATTTTTGGAATAATATTTTTAATGCTTGCATTCATATTATTAGTTTATGTTATCTTAATTTTGAAAATAAATTTGAAATATAGTTAATTTATTCAAAAATATTATATTTGAAGATAAACAAAAAATAAATCATAATTATATAATTGGATATTAGGTGTAGTAAATGGCTAATTATCATGACGAAATATTAAAATTTGAAGAAATTGCAAAAGAACATACTCAGTATATGAGAAACAGTATCAACTTAATTGCTTCCGAAAACGTTACAAGTGTAGAAGTAACAGAAGCATTAGCAACTGATTTTGCTCACAGATACGCAGAAGGACAAGCTTTCCAAAGATTTTACGAAGGATGCCAATATGTCGATTTAGTGGAAGACATGACCAAAAAACTTTCATGTAAAGTATACGATTGTGATTATGCAAACGTTCAACCGGTTTCTGGTGTAACAGCAAATCTTGCTGCATTCTTTGGATTTGCAAAACCTGGTGAAAAAGTAATGGCATTGGAGGTACCTTCTGGAGGACACATTTCCCATGCTGATGTAAGTGCAGCAGGTATCCGTGGACTCAAAACAGTTTTCCACCCATTAGATAAAAATGTAATGAACATTGACATTGATGCAATGAACAAAAAGATTCTCGAAGAAAAACCAAAAATAGTTTTATTCGGAGGAAGTTTATTCTTATTCCCACACCCAATTAAAGAGGCTCGTGAAGCAGCTGATGAAGTTGGAGCAACTGTAATGTATGACGGTGCTCATGTATTAGGTCTTATTGCAGGAGGACAATTCCAACAACCTCTCAAAGAAGGAGCAGACTTGATGATGGGAAGTACCCACAAAACATTCCCTGGTCCTCAAGGAGGAATCATCCTTTCACACAAAGAAAACGAGGAAATAATTGACAATGCTGTATTCCCTGGTGTCGTAAGTAACCACCACTTGCACCACTTATTAGGTTTAGGTATTGCAACTGCTGAAATGTTGGAATTCGGTGAAGCATACGCAAAACAAACCATTAAGAATGCTCAAGCTTTAGGTCAGGCAATGTATGAATTAGGATTTGACGTATTATGTGAAGATTTAGGATTCACACAATCCCACCAAATTGCTGTTGACTTATCTTCAATCAGATCTGCATCTGATGTTGCAAAAGAATTAGCTGACAACAATGTCATCTTAAACAAAAATCTCTTGCCTGGTGATGACAGGGACAATTCCGATGATCCTTCCGGTCTCAGAATAGGTACTCAGGAAATCACAAGAAGAGGATTAAAAGAAAAAGAAATGGAAGAAGTCGCACAATTCATTAAACGTGTAGCAGTTGACAAAGAAGACATTGCTGATGAAGTAGCTGAATTCATGAACCAGTACACTACTTTAGATTATGCATTCTCCGACAGAGATGCTTACGAATATCACAGATTATAGATTAAAATGAGAATAGGATTTGCATTTACTGGAGCTGGTCATTTACTAAGGGAATCAGTGCAGGTTGCTTTGAAATTAGCAAAAGAGCATGAAGTCACTGTATTTCTATCAGGAGCGGCAGAAGAAGTTCTTAAAATGTATGGACTTTATGAAAGTGTCGTTGGCATCACTGGTGGAAAATATAGGGAACTTGCAACTGATTCAAATCAAAAATTTTCATATCCAATTACCGGTCGCCTTTCACTTGGAAAATACGACCTATTGATTGTATCACCGGCTACAGCAAATACAGTTTCAAAAATCGTTTATGGGATAGCTGACACTCTCGTTACAAATGCAGTGGCACAGGCCGGAAAGGGAGCGGTACCTGTATATATGGTGCCTGTTGATATTCATCCAGGACCTATTGACACAGTTCTTCCTTCAAAAATGGAGATGTCCAAATGTCAAAGCTGCGATGACTGTGTTGCAGCGCTTGCATGCGAACAGGGAGCAATCATTCCACATGAAGAAATAGACTTGACAAAATGTATCGGTTGTGGCTTATGTAGAAATACATGTCCGTATGATGCAATTTCCGAAGGTAAAATCATTACAATCTATATGAGAGATATCGATATTGAAAATACTCGAAAATTGGAAAGTATTGACAATATTCAAATTTTTGAAAACCCGGAAGAGATATTAGATAAAATCTAATTCATCTCCTATTTTTATTTTTAATTCATCTTTTTTTGTTTCTAGGATATATTTCGCTTGTTTTTTTGGCTTATGGAATTTCCAAGGTTTTAAACTGGTTTTTTCAAAGACAATTTTGTTTTCATCTAAAAAATAGACGTCAATTTCAGTTCTCATGAAATGCGTATGTATGCTTGAGTCCTTTAAATTTGTGAAAACCAGTGCAAAATCAATTTCTTTTTTACCCATCAATCCTTTCAAACGTTTAAAAAAATTATTTGCATACTTAATTTTAATATTAAACTGTTTATCAGTGGTTTTATTTAAAATCATTAGAAATAATATCTATTTAATCCTAAATAAATGTTTTAGATTCAAGTTCTCCGCTGATCATGTCTTTGATGGCAATTTTGAAGTCATCCTTTTCGAATGCTCCGGGAACGGTCAATTGCTCTTCTCTGTGATTTAACATGTAGAAGGGAATTGCTTCAATTCCCATAACTATGGCATCCTCTTCATCAATCTGCACTTCAAAGTCATATGAATCGCTTTCGAGGAAATTTCTTATTTCATTTTCATCTAAACCTAAATCTGATGATAGCTTGACTAGAACATCAATATCAGCTATTATTTCATTGTCTATAAAATTAGCTTCAAAAATTTTAAAAATAAGGTCTATTGAAATTTTAGGATGTTTGTTTTGACAATATTTGATTAGCCTGTGTGCTTTTCTTGTACAGGTTAATCTTAAATCCCTATAGTTAATATTTAATCCGTCTTCAAGAGCGATTTTCTCGGTTTCATCCATTATTTTAAAAGCATCTTCAGGGTTAACTCCATATTTTAAGACATATTCTGTAGCCATTGAATTAGTTGGCACATCATATGCTATTGGATATAACTCAAAAGGTTTCATTTCCCATTCAGCTTCCAGGTTTAACTCTTCAATTGCTTGTCTTAGACGATTTAATCCAATATATGAATTTGGACAGTTAAAATCACTCCAAAAGACAATTTTCATTTTTTGTCCTCTTTGGATTTTTTAGAGTCCTTTTTATATATCTTATAAAGTTTGTACATATTGTCTACTGCTTTAAAAAGTGAATTATATTTTCTATGAAATCCCATAGAGATAGTTTGGATTTTATTTTATATCAATTTTGTCTTTACTTGGAGATTTCTCATTAATGGTTAAATTCATGTTTTATGATTTAATTATCTCATAATTTCAATAATTTTTATATAATATTTAAGATAAATTTAATATAGACTAGTTTATAATGTTTATACAATTCTATGAAAATAGTAAATTATCATGAGAATTTAACATGGACTATTGGTGATAATTATGAATGAAAAAGGCAGGACATTTACATCAGAATCAGTAACTCAGGGACACCCTGATAAAGTTGCAGACATTATTTCTGATGCTATATTAGATGCTTACATGGCACAGGATAAATATTCACATATTGCATGCGAAACTTGTGTAACAACTGATTTTTGTATGGTTTTTGGTGAAATAAATTCATCAGCTACTTTATCAAAAAAAGAAAGAGAAAAAATCATAAGGGATACAATTATTGAAATTGGTTATGATAATCCTGATTTAGAATTTGATGGTCATACTTGTAAAATTTGTGACAGGCTTCACGAACAGTCTGCTGACATTAATCAGGGAGTGGACCGGGGAGATGAAGAAACCGGTGCTGGAGACCAAGGTATGATGTTCGGTTTTGCAACCAATGAAACTGAATCATTGATGCCTTATCCGATTGATCTTGCTCGTAAATTAACCAATAAATTAACAGAGCTTAGAGAATCCGGTGAAATTCCATATTTAAGACCTGACGGTAAAGCTCAAGTGTCCGTCAACTATGATAAAGACGGTAATGTTGCTTCACTTGATGCAATAGTGTTGTCAACCCAGCATGATGAGACCATGTCTGACAATCAGGAACAATTAAAAGCTGACATCCGTGAAAAACTATTCAAGGCAGTTATTCCTGAAGAATTAATGACTGAAGACACTAAAGAACACATCAACCCAACTGGTAAATTTGAAATCGGAGGTCCTCATGGGGATGCAGGTTTAACAGGCCGTAAGATTATTGTTGATACTTATGGAGGATATGCTCGCCACGGAGGTGGAGCATTTTCAGGTAAGGACTGCACAAAAGTGGACAGAAGTGCATGCTACATGGCAAGATACATTGCAAAAAATATTGTGGCAAGCGGTCTTGCTGAAAAATGTGAAATCCAACTGTCTTATGCAATTGGAGTTGCAGAACCAACTTCAGTAATGGTTGATACTTTCGGAACTGGTGTTGAAGGCGTCGACTTTGAAAAAGTGGTACGTGAAAACTTCAGATTAACTCCTGATGGAATTATCGAAACATTAGGATTAAGAGACACTAAATATAAACAAACCGCTAAATACGGCCACTTCGGTATTGAAGGTCTTCCATGGGAAAACACAGACAAGGCTGAAGACTTGAAAAAATATATTTAAGATTAAATCGACTTGCCTCTCTTGAGGCAATGTTATTCTATTTTTTTTAACGACTTATTTTTTTTAGATTTGTTCTATTTTTCAAAGATTAGCTACGGTTATTTTTTTATAAATCTTTTTAATTTTTAAAATATTCAAAAATTGCAATAACCTTTATTTATTAGCTTAAACAAAAGAATACATATTATAGATTATTAATTTTAGAGGAGTTACAATGCCAATAAAAGAGGCAGATAAATCATACGATCACGATAAAATAGAAAAAAAAGTTCAGAAATTCTGGAAAGAAGAAGAAACTTTCAAAAAAGTTAATGAACTTAGAGAACAAGGTCCTAGATACTCATTTTTAGATGGACCACCATATTGTAGTGGTAAAATCCACTTAGGTACAGCTTGGAACAAGGTAATCAAGGATTCATACCTTAGATACAAATCTATGAACGGATTTAGTTTAAGAAGACAAGCTGGATGGGATATGCACGGTCTTCCAATTGAGAATAAGGTAGAACATATCATGGGCATTCAATCCAAACAGGACATCGAAGAAAATATTGGAATTGCACAATTCGTAGATAAATGTAGGGAATTTGCAATGGAAAATAAGGTGGCTATGGAACAGCAATTCGATGAATTGGGTGTTTGGATGGACTGGGATGACCCATACATGACACTTGATCCAAAATATATGGAATCCTCATGGTGGACACTTAAAAGGGCAAATGAGCAAAACTTGCTTGTAAACGACCAAAGAGTAATCAGCTGGTGTCCTCACTGTGGAACAGCTCTTGCTGCTGCTGAAATCGAATATGAAGAGAAAGTCGACCCATCTATTTTTATCAAGTTCCCTGTAAAAGGTGAAGAAAATACTTATTTCCTGGTTTGGACCACCACTCCATGGACTTTGCCAGCGAACATGGCAATCTGTGCAAACCCTGAATTTGATTATGTTTACGTTTCAAAAGACGGAGAAACCTACATTTTGGCTGAAAACTTGATGGAAACAGTGCTTGGAAAACAGGTCAAGATTCACAGGACCAAAATCCCTGCCGAATCAGAGGATGAAGAGGACCAAATCATCGAAGAAAAAGAAGTAATGTATGAAGTAATCAAAACCGTAAAAGGTGAGGACTTAATTGGAATGAGTTATGATTACATTCTCATGGATGAAGTTCCAAAACATGCCGAATTCGATGAGATTGAAAGCGTTCACAAGGTATTGCCTGGAGACCACGTAGAACTTGGTGAAGGTACCGGTTTAGTACATACCGCACCTGGTCACGGTCCTGATGACTTTGAAGTAGGTCAAGCTAATGGAATTCCAATATTCTGTCCTGTAGGTGAAGACGGATGCTTCACAGAAGATGCGGGCAAATATGCAACCAAATTTACCAAAGAAGAAAATCAACAAATCATCGATGACCTGGAAGCCAAAGGTTTAATGTACAGAGCAGAAACCATTGAGCACAGGTACGGTGTATGTTGGAGATGTAAAACTCCTATTATCTATCGTGCTACCAAACAATGGTTCTTGAAAGTCACTGAAATCAAACAGAAAATGTTGGATGAAATTGCAAAGGTCGAATGGGTACCTAAATGGGCCGGTGAAGGAAGGTTCCATGATTGGGTAGACAACGCTCGTGACTGGACAATTTCAAGACAAAGATACTGGGGTATTCCAATTCCTATATGGGAATGTCCTGATTGCGGTGAATTGAAAGTAATAGGTTCTCTTGATGAGTTGAAATCCGAATCATTGACTGAAATTAACGTGGGCGATGCTGAACTTATCCACAGGCCATACGTAGATGAAGTAGAAGTGAAATGTGATAAGTGTGGAAAAGCCATTAAAAGAATTCCTGATGTGTTAGACGTATGGATTGACTCCGGTGTTGCAGGTTGGGCTTCACTTTATTATCCTGAAGAAAAAGATAAATTTGAAGACTGGTTCCCATATGACTTCATTACAGAAGGTCACGACCAAACTAGAGGTTGGTTCTACTCACAACTCGGAACAGGAGTAATTTCAATGGGTAAAAGTCCATATCAAAAAGTTTTAATGCACGGTTTCGTTTTAGACGAAAACGGAAACAAGATGTCAAAATCATTAGGCAATGTTGTATCTCCTGAAGAAGTAATCGAAAAATATGGAGCAGATGTGCTCAGATTCTACTTATTATGGGCTTCAAAACCATGGGATGACTTAAAATTCGTATGGGAAGAACTCCTTAACATTAACAAGATGTTTAACATCCTATGGAATGTATATGTATTTTCAACCACTTACATGTCCTTGGATAACTTCACTCCAATTGGACTCACTGAAGATGACATGATTTTAAGGGCTGAAGATAAATGGATTATCTCAAAAGCCAACACATTAGTAAAAGAAGTGGCAGAAGACCTGGACAAACTATTCTTCCACAAGGCCACAAGAAAAATCAATAATTTCATCTTGGAAGACTTAAGCCGCTGGTATGTAAGGCTAATTCGTGGAAGGACATGGGTTGAAAGTGATGACCCTGATAAACTAGGTGCATACTACAGTCTATACACTGCAATAGTCAAATTGATTTCAGTTTTATGTCCAATAGCTCCTCATGTATCTGAAGAAATCTATGAAAACCTTGTAAAAGGAGTAAATCCTGATGCTCCTGAAAGTATTCACATGAATGACTGGGGATACGATGAAGATGCAATCGATGAGGAATTGGAAGCTAAAATGGATGTCGCACGTGAAGTAATAGAAGCATCTATCAGAGCACGTGACATGGCTCAATACAAACTCAGATGGCCGGTATCAGATATCACTGTCGTGTCTCAGGATGAGAATGTGTTGAATGCTGTTGAAGAATTAACTGATATTATCAAAGATCAATCCAATGCTAAAGAAGTTTTATGCGCTAGCGAGTTTGAAAAGCTATCATTCAATGCAAAACCTAACCTTAAAATACTTGGACCTAAACTCAAAGGAGACATGGGCAAGGTTGTAAAAGGCTTAAAGTCAGCTGACGGTAATCAGATTAAAGCTGAACTTGAAGCTAATGGTAGTGTTGTCATTGAAGGAATTGAATTGTCTTCTGAAGAGGTATTGTTTGATTCCGAGCTTCCGGATGACTTTGTTTCATCTGAATTTGAAGGCGGAAACGTATTTGTAAATACAAATATCACTCCTGAAATCAAACAGGAAGCTATGGCTCGTGAGCTTATTAGAAGAGTTCAAGATATGAGGAAAGACTTGGATTTAGATGTTGAAGCAAACATTAATGTTAATGTTGAAACTTCAGCTGAATTTAAAGATTTAATCGTACCGCAATCCGAATTTATTTCTCATGAAATCAGAGCTAAAAGTTTAATAATCTCTGACACTGAAGAGTGCAGTAAAGATTCTGACGTTTATACAAAAGAATGGGATATTGAAGGAGAAAAAGTAATTATTTCAATTAAAGATTAAGGGTGTTATCATGACTTTAGCTGATAGCGAAATTGAATACATTGAAGGAATCCTCGGTAGGGAAATGAACGAATTGGAAGAAGGAATGCTTGACGTAATGTTTTCAGAACACTGTTCCTACAAAAGCAGCAGACCATTTTTAAGGGCATTTCCAACCGAAGGGAAAAATATTATCTTGGGACCTGGTGATGATGCGGGACTTGTATCCGTAACCGATAAATATGCATTGGCTGTAGGAATGGAATCACACAACCACCCTTCAGCTATTGAACCATACGGAGGAGCAGGTACCGGTATAGGTGGAATTTTAAGAGATATCATATCAATGGGAGCAATGCCTATTGCACTTTTAGATTCCCTCAGATTCGGACCTTTGGAAGATGAAAAATCAAGATACTTATTTGAGCATGTTGTAAAAGGAATTTCCGATTATGGAAACCGTGTAGGAGTTCCGACAGTTGCCGGTGAAATTGAATTTGACGAGTCATTCAGAACAAACCCTCTTGTCAACGTAATGTGTGTCGGGCTTGTGGAAAAGGAAAATATCGTTCGTGCTGAAGCTCCAAACATTGGTGACGTATTCCTTTTAATGGGAGGAACAACAGGTCGTGACGGAATTCACGGAGTAACATTTGCATCAGAGGAATTAACTTCAGATTCTGAAACTGAAGACAGGCCTGCTGTACAGGTGGCTGACCCATTCACCAAAAAAAGAGTATTGGAAGCATCACTTGAAATCCTTGAAAAGATTAATGTCAGTGGTGTGAAGGACTTAGGTGGTGGAGGTCTTACCTGTTGTATTTCAGAGCTTGTGGACTCCTCACAAAACGGCGCATTAGTGGATTTACGTGCAATTCCATTAAGAGAAACCGGTATGACTCCATATGAAATCATGCTTTCAGAGTCCCAGGAAAGGATGGTATTTGTCCTAAACCCGGATGATGTTGAACTTGCTCAGCAAATCTGTGACAAGCATGAAATCGTATCATCTGTCATCGGTGAGGTCATTGATGGTAACAACATGATTATTTCAGATGAAGGGGAAGAACTTGCTAACTTGCCAACTATACTTTTAGCAGATCCGCCTTCAATCGACAGGCCTTTAGCTGAAATACCAGAAGACACTCAAAAAATAGAACTTAAAGAGCCTGGAGTTTACGAATCTTTACCTAAATTATTATCCAGCCCAAACATCGCTTCAAAACAATGGGTTTACAAACAATATGACCATGAAGTTCAAGTAAGAACCGTAGTTAAACCTGGTGATGATGCTGCTGTTTTAAGAATTGATGAAGATACTGCTATTGCGCTTACTACAGATTCAAACACAATCCACACCAAGTTATCTCCATTTGACGGTGCTGCAGGATGTGTCGCTGAAGCTATTAGAAATGTCATTTCAATGGGAGCAACTCCATATGCTGTTGTGGACTGCTTAAACTTCGGAAATCCGGAAACACCTGAAATCCTCTGGCAATTCAAGACAGCTATTGAAGGAATGAGTCTTGTTGCTGAAAAATTCGATGCTCCTGTAATCAGTGGTAATGTAAGTTTCTATAATGAAACTGAAGGAATTAAAATCAACCCGACTCCTGCTGTAGGTGTAATCGGTGTGGAAAAAATCGATAACATCAGAACCATGGACTTTAAAAATGAAGGAGATAAAATCCTTTTAATCGGTAAGACTTATGATGAATTGACCGGTTCTGAATATCACAGAACTATTCACAACCTTGAAGTTGGAACTGCACCAAGGATAAGGGTTGATGATGAAGTCGCAAACGGCCAAACTGTCTTGAAGTTAATCGATGAGGATGCGGACAAAAACATTACTGCAGTACACGATGTATCCGCAGGAGGCCTTGCAGTGGCACTTTCCGAAATGGTTATCAAATCAGGACTTGGATGTGATGTTAACCTTGAAGATGATGAATTGGATAAAATCCAATTGCTATACTCCGAAAGTCATGGAAGGTACCTTTTAACTGTAAAACCTGATGCATTAGATGACATTTTAGCAAAAATAGATGTCGATGTTGCAGTCATTGGTGAGGTTAAAGGAAATTCCTTAAATGTAAACGGACATGAATTTAGTTATGAGGATTTAGATAATGCATACCATGGCGTAATTGAACAGTACATGGCGTAAATGACTTGGGGGAGTTTGAACATGTTTCTATCTAAATTGGACTCTTTAACTAATGCAACAAAATTAGTTAGCGATAATCAAAAATTTACTGAAATTGAGGAAATACCACTATCTGAAGCTCACAAAAGGGTTTTGGCTGAAGATATTATGGCATTTCACGATTCCCCTCCATTCGATAAGTCTGCAATGGATGGTTTTGCAGTAATTGCTGAAAATACATTTGGAGCTTCACAATCCGCACCTAAGGAATTGAAGGTCATAGATGCCATTGGAGCAGGAGACTTTTCCCAAAAATCCGTTGGGGAAAATGAAGCTATTGTAATTGCTACCGGAGCTCCGATTCCTGATGGCGCAAATGCTGTTATAATGAAGGAGTACACCACAACTGATGGCGATGACTTGACAATCTATTCCCAGGTAACTCCTGGAGAGAATGTCAGCCCGAAATCCGAGGATATCAAAAAAGGCGAAAAGATTTTGGACAAAAACACCTTTATCAGATATCAGGAAATGGGATTGATTGCATCAGCGGGTTACGACACCGTTAAGGTTTTCAAAAAACCAAAAGTTAAGGTAATTATAACTGGAAATGAGCTAGTGGAGCCTACCAAAGAGGAAATTGATAATGCAAAAATTATTAATTCTAATAAGTTTACAATAAAGGCAATGATTGAGGATTCCGGTGCTGTTGCAGAAATCGGTCATGCCGGAGATACCTTTGACGAAGTAAAACAGGCAATACTTGAAGCTTCCAAAGATTTTGATGTGATAATGACTACCGGCGGAACCGCTATCAGCAAAGGAGATGTCGTCTTGGATGTAGTTGATGACATCGGAGAAATCTTGTTCCATGGTGTTGCCATGAGGCCGGGCAAGCCTGCTGGCGCAGGTATTGTCAATGGAAAAATGATTTTCACATTTTCAGGCCAGCCTGTTGCTGCAATGAGTCAATTTGATGTTTTTGCAAGGAAATACCTATTTGAAATGCAGGGAAGATCATTTGATTTCCATGTGGTTAAAAGAGTATCCCAACTCAAAATACCTTCACAGCTCGGAAGGACTGATTTCATCCGTGCTGTCAGTGATGATGAACATGCAAAGCATGTGTTGAACAGAGGTTCTGGCATTATTAGGTCAATGGTTGAGGCAAACAGCTATATCATAATAGACGAAAATGATGAAGGATATCAAAAGGATGATATAGTTGACGTAGTCTTCTTTGATTCACTACTTTGGTAGTCAAAGGTGCATTTTAATGAATGGTATTTATTATTATTTGATTGCTTTTGTTATCATCTGGATATTGGTCGGAATTTTTCATGAAAAATTGTCAAACTACGGCGTTGAGTTAAACTTTCCTGTCATAATGTGGAAAACTCAAAGGCTTAGGGGACTGATATCTAGAATTTCTAATTTTTCTCCGACATTCTGGAGATGGTACATGAATGTTGGAATTGTTGTAGCATTTTTAGCTATGATTTTTATAACCTGGGCACTTATCTCGTCACTGCCGACTGTTTTTGAAACACCTGCGGTTTCAATTGTAATTCCGGGAGTGGAAATGCCTGGTTCATCTATCTATATTCCATTTATATATGGTTTGATAGCGCTTGCTACCGTTTTGATTGTCCATGAGTTCTCACATGGTATTCAATCAGTTGGTGAAAAAATTTCAATAAAGTCAGTTGGTCTTTTGCTTTTTGCAATTATTCCGGGAGCTTTTGTAGAACCTGATGAGGATGAGTTAAAAGCGGCAAAAAGGTCTTCAAGACTGAGGGTTTATGCAGCAGGATCTGTGGCCAACATCACATTGGCGATAATTGCAATTCTGTTGGTTTCACTGATTTCAGCAGGAATTCCAAATTACTTTGCAGAAGATGGAATTGCGATTGACAGAATTGTTTCAGATTCACCTTCCGATGGAGTTTTAAAGGAAGGAATGGTTTTGGAAGCTATTGACAATCACAAGATTAATGATTCAGACTCTTATGTCAATGTTGTAAGTTTATATAAGCCGGGTGATAACGTTACGGTTCAAACGGATCAGGGCAGTTATTCAATGACTCTTGACAAAAATCCGAACAACGAGTCAAGAGGATTCTTTGGAATTCAAGCAAATAAACATTTCGAATTGATAAACGATAGCATGGGTCCTATACCATGGGTCTTATTCGAGCTTCTTGAGTTATTCCAATGGGTATTCATGCTGAACCTGGGAATCGGTCTGTTCAATCTACTTCCGCTCAAGCCTTTGGACGGAGGTTATATGCTTGAAATTTTGTTAAGCTATAAGCTATCTGAGGAACAGTATAAACCAATCGTAAATGCATTATCAGTTGTTATGGCAATGATAATCATATTTAGCATTGTCGTTGGCTTTATTTAATTATTCTATTGAAATATGGTGTTTTTAGAGAATTATTCTCTCAGTCTGGAGATTCACCATTAGCATAAATGGTTCTGTTAAAATTAGTTAATGATTTTTTTATTTTAAATAAATTTTTTATAAAAAAAGAAATAAGGAAAGAATATTAATATTCTTTCGCTTAGAAGTATCTTTCTAAGATTCCTTCTAGGATTTTGTAGTGACGACCTTCGTCTTTGGAACTTTCTCTGAAGAAATCAGCAGCAGTTTCAATGCCTGCTTCCTGAGCTTTTTCGGAAGCTTCTCTTTTTTCTGCGTTAGCCATTTTTTCTCCACCCATCATCCATTCGATGTTTTCTTTGAGGGTAGGTTTGATGATTCCATTCATTTCACAGAATCTTGCAGCGTGTTCAGCTTCTTCCCAAGCTAATCTTTTGAATACTTCAGCTAATTCCCCATAACCTTCTCTGGAAGCTTGTCTGGACATTGCTAAGTAGATTCCTACTTCATTTGTTTCTCCTTCGAAGTTTCCTGCAACGAATTTTTCTACAGGGGTTCCTTTTGTAATTCCGATTTCATGTTCGTATTTAACCATATTATCACATCTATAATTCTTTACATGCTTGAGCTAATTTCTTACCTAATTCGTAGCTTGCATCATCTTCTTCAGCGGTCGGTACAAAGTAAATTTCTTGAGTGTCTACTACATCGAATCCGCAGTTGCCTAATTCTTCAGCGAGTTTTGCAGGAGCTCCTCCTCTTCCTCCCATGGAACCAAAGGTAACTGCTTTTCTTTCGATACCGGTTCTGTTGAATAATAATCCTTTCAAGTAGTACATGATGTCTCCGATACTTGGGTATGGTACATCGTTAATGGTTGGATCACCGATTGCAATTCCTTTACTTGTTAAGATGCTTTTAACGATTTCGGATCTTTCATCTTCGTGTAAGAAGAAGATTTCCACATCGTATCCTTCAGACATTGCACCTTCTGCAATTTCGTGAGCCATTTGTTGGGTTGAGTAGTGCATGGTGTCGTAAACGATTGTGATTTTGTCTTCACATACACCGGTAGCCCAGTTTTGGTAAGCTCCGATAACTTGCATAGGGTCGGTCCAGATTTGACCGTGGGATGGTGCAATCATTTTAATGGAGTCAAGTAAACCTAATTCAACTACTTCATTTAATTTTTTGAGCACTAATTTGGAAAGTGGGGTGATTAAGTTTGCGTAGAATTTTTGTGCTGCGTCCATCAACACGTTTTCAGGAATTTCATCTGAGAATCTTTTGGTGAAACATAAGTGTTGACCGAATGCGTCGTTAGGGAATAAGATACCGGTTTCGTCAGCAAGTAAGGTAAACATGCTGTCAGGCCAGTGTAATAAGAATGCATCGAGGAATGCTAAGGTTCTTCCACCAACATCTAATGAGTCTCCGGTTCCTACAGTAATGAATTCTGCGCCTTCAAGTGCAGGGTAGTGTTTTAAGAGACCTTTTACTGCGATTTCAGTACAGTAGATAGGTGCTTCTGGGAATCTTTTGTGTAAGTCAACTAAAACTCCGGAGTGGTCTTTTTCCACGTGGTTTTGGATGATGTAGTCAACTTTAACTTCTCTTCCTTCTTGAGCGAATGCGTCGTCGATACGAGCCATCATTTCTTTTGTTTTTCCAGGGTAAGCATTGTCAATAATTGCTACTTCGTCTTCACCGAATACAATGTATGCATTGTAGGTGGTTCCGTCTAATGTGTAACCGTGATAGGTTCTGAGGTCCCAATCGAGTACACCAATCCAGTATACTCCATCAGCTATTTTTTGTGCATTAGCTTTCATATTTAATCTCCAATTTTTATTAATTCATTAGATGAATTATTTTATTTTATTCTTTTTGTTTTATATATAGTTTTGTTTTATACGAACTGTTTCTTTTTTGGGGTTGTTTATAATTGTAATGTGTTTTAAAATTTTGTTTCTTGAAACATAAGAAACATATGAAACATAAATTTTTTTATGTTTATTATGAAATTAATCATCAGAGGTCATAACCATGAAAAATAATCCTTTTAGAAAACGAACTTGAATACTGCCTTCTCATTTCATTGGTCGTGAAAATGAATTAAATGAACTTAAAAACATATATAATTCAACTAAAAATGGTGTTCCGGGTCATTTAATATTATATGGGCCAAAAGGAATAGGAAAAATATCATTATTATTGAAATTTCAAGAAGAAATAACCGATCTTGATGATGTATATTCAGTCAGAATTCCCTTAATAGAAGGAAATTTTGAAGATATTTACTCATTGATAATAGAAAAATGCTCTGATACTTTAAATATTAACATTAGTCATTTTTGGGAAAAAATTAATTCATTAAGTATTAACATACCCTTTATTGGAGGCGCATCATTTTCTCGTGAAATTCCTCCAACCAGTCCTGCTGTGGCCTTTGAGAAAATTCTAAATGTGATTCATGATGAGCTGGACTCTGACAATCCTGTTTTAATCCTGTTGTTTGATGATTTTCAAAGGATTATGGGCAATGATGAAACAATGAAAATATTAAGCATCCTGCAAAATGCTCTTGTAGAATTGAATCTAAAAGGAAAAAACATAATGTTTGTAGCTACAGGATCAGAAGACATTTTCAACAAAATACAGGACAAACTTGACTCAGCAGTACCGATATTCGAGCCTTATTTAATCGGACCATTATCCTATAGCGAAGTATGTGATGCAATTAACATTCCGATTAAAAAACAAAATGTGGTCTTTGAAGAGGATGTCTTAAAGGAAATTTATGAATTATCCAATGGAATTCCATATTACATGCAAATTCTGGCTTACAGCTGTTGAAGAAAAAAATGAAGATGATAAGGTAACTATGGTCGAGTTTAAAAAGGCATCTATATATTCATTAAACATTTTAGCTCAGCGGGAATTTAAAGCATTATTTGCCAAATCCACTACAGAAGAGCGAAAAATACTATGCTTGATGGCTGAAAGTAATGAAACAGTTTTGTCCTATTCATATATCAAAAATAATGCTAATCTAAATTCAGAACCTTCAATATTGTTAAAAAATCTAGTTAACAAAAACATGATAATCAAACCGGCAAGAGGCAAATACAATTAAAAAGCAATCTTTTCAAATTATATCTAAATCTGAGGATAAATCAAGAAACTGGTTTAATTAACTAGAGAAACTTTCATGGTTATATTAAATTTACAATAATTTCCAACTCTTCCAAGGTTGCAGATAATTGTGCACGTGGTATAATGTTAATTCAAAAGTTATTACTTGAAAAATGATAAAAGAGAGTTTTAAAAATTCATCTAAGTCCAAAAACTCCCATTAAAAATTCAGATACTGGTATTGAAACATATGCTTCAATCGGAGCTGCAATAATCAGAAGAACTGTTGCAATAACCATCAGCGCCAGGCTTTGAAGCAGTATCTTTTTTGTCTTTTCATAAGCTTCCCCGGCACCGTCGGTGCCGCCGCTTCTCCATGCCTTGATGAAGTTCCAGATGAACTTGAACAGGAGTATTCCAGCGGTGGATTGGAGGATTGTTGCGGTAATTTCAAATATTCCATGGGGAATCAGGTAAAGTATGAACATTATGCCTCCATTCGGCATGATGTTGGCGAACAATGGTCCTATCAGGCTTATGTTGGCGGCATTGTATATTACCATTACTATTGCCGGAATTGCAAAGAATACTGATGCAAGGTAGATCATGATTCCTCCCCCTGCGTTTTGAATAAAAAGCTCCAGCGGACCTACTCCGGCGTCTTGCGGATTATTTAAAGGGGCAATATTCCCTGCAAATGTCTGCATTTGGGGAGATGCAAAAATCCATGTTGCAATGAAAACTGCTATGAAGAGAACATACAGTCCGATAATGAGTTTCATGTTGTCTGTTATGGATTCAATAAATAAATCTTTTAATTCCATACGGTTCATTTTATTTTCTATGGGTTAAATAGGTTTCCACCATTTCAAATTATATATGAATTTAAATGGTATGATTATTAGTATATGAACTATTTATTTTGTTTTATACGAAATGTTCGTGTTATTTTTGGGTTTCTTTATATAACGACTTTTTTATCATGTTTAAAAATTTAGGCATGCCTAAAAATTTATATAATATAGCATACTATTATTATATAGATCAAAATAACCTACTGAGGAATATTTATGAATTTAGAAGGCGTAGAAAAAACCATGCTTTTGACATTGTTTGCAAAAGCAAGGCATTCACAACAAAAAATCATAAATTCTATGATTCAAAAGCAATAGAAGTAATTTCAAAAGTTGACTATGATTTCAGCATTGCCGAAAAGGATAAGCAAATGCAGCTCGGCACAATCGCAAGAACAATAGTATTGGATGAAATGGTCAGCGACTACATCAACGTCCATCCGGAATGTACAATTGTAAACATTGCATCAGGGATGGATACACGCTTCAACAGGCTGGATAACGGTAAAATCAATTGGTATAATGTTGATTTGAAAAATTCAGCTAATTACAGGTTAAAATATATTGAGGATACAGAAAGAGTAAAAACACTTGCCTATTCCGCAATGGATCCAGACTGGGCTCAAGAAATCGAAATAAGAAAGGATGTTCTATTCATTGTTGAAGGACTGACAATGTATCTAAATCAGAAAGATGTGAAAGATATCATAGATATAATAGATTCAAATTTCGATAAATGTACAGTCTTTATGGAGATAATGCCTCCAATTTCAGTTAAAAACACTAAAGAGGCATCGATTGAAGATACTGATTCCAAATTCATATGGGGTGTTGAAAAAGGCCATGAATTGAAAAAATTAAATCCTAATTTCAAGTGGATAAAGGACGTTAATTTATTCGACGGCGTTAATGTTTACAAACCGCATTATAGGATAGTCACTTGGCTTCCACTGTTAAGAAAAAGAATGGACTATATTGCCGTTCTTGAAAAATAGATGATGTTTTTTAGCTAGTGGTGCTATGCACTTGCTAAAAAATAATTTAAATTTTTAAATGCAAAATCATTGCATTTTTTCTATTTTCTGCTACTTTCATTGAAATTTTAGTATACAAACCTACTTTTTTATTTAAAATTTTTATTGCATCTTTAAAAAAACCCCGACATTCAATTAATTTGCAATTAGCTTTCTTTGCAAATTCATTGGCATCTTCTATATAAAAATACATCCTTGCTGATGCATTGCCGGTTCTTTTAACATAGAAATTTGTATATTTAATTCCAAATTTGTTGGTGGCATCAAATATCAGCTCTGCATTTTCAAAGATATTCTTAACATCGCTGATGAACTTGAGCACATCATTTTCATGAAAGTATTGGAAGACTCCTGAAACTATCATTAATGTTGGAAGATCACGGTCTAATTCATTACACCAATCAAGATTGAATAAATCTCCTTTAACTAATTTTTCATTTTCTCCAACATCAATGTATTTTTTCCTTAACTCAATCACTTCAGGTAGGTCAACTTCAATAAACATTGAATTTTTCCTATCAATCCTGTAGTATGATGTTTCAAGACCAACTCCCAAATTGACAACATTGCAGGTGTCATGCCTGTCGATGAAATTCTGTGCCATCTGATCTAAATTGTAACTTCTTGCAACATTAGCTATCATGCTATATTCTGATGATTTTTTATCAATCTGTTTATTTCTAATTAGATTTTCCATTTCTAAAGCTTTTTGGTCAAAAAAATACTCAGGAAAAGTTTTTGAAACATTCACTCTCGCTGTTAGAGGAATGAATAATGTATCTTCTACTCCTTCATATTCGCTCATGATATCACTTTATTGCTACAACTGTCATCCATTCAACGAACTTATCGGAAAAGGACACATTATCATAATCATCATCAACACGTGTTTGCGAACCATCCATATTTTTGATTATCTCCTGTTTCTTTCTGCCGTCCCTTAGATAGATTGTTATATCTGAAAACTCATTATTCTTTAAAAATCCTTTGATTTCTTCATCATTATAGACAATCATATCTATCAAGCGCTCTGACAGTTTCATGATAAGATTATCAGATCCATTTGATTCCATTCCAATTAAAAATGTTCCCCCTGGTTTAAGGACTCTTTTTACTTCACCAAAGCATTTTTCAATATCCGGCCAGAAATAAACGGTTTCAAATGCTGTGACTATATCAAAAGTGTTATCTTCAAAAGGCAGCTTTGCGACATTCCCTTCAAGAACTTTTACCTTACCGTCATAAATCTCCTGGCGATTTACTTCTCGGGATAGTTTCACGCTTTCAATGCTGTAATCAACACCATATACCATTTTTGCTTTTTCAGCCATTCTATTGATGTTTATTCCGCCGCCGCATCCTACATCCAAGATAATGTCATCCGGCTTGATATCCAAGTGCTTTAATCCCCATAATGAAACGGGAGTATGTTCCTTATTCATAGATTTTAATTGAATGTTTCCTAATTTTCCTTTCGGTTTTCTCATATTGTCAAAAAATCCCATCATATCACCTTCGGAATAAATCTGTTAACTTTTTTCGAATAATCTATATAATCATCACCAAATTTCTCAATTAACCATTTCTCTTCAGTTTTTATCATTGCAACTGTTAGAAAAGCCCAAAAAATTACAGGCAAGATAAATAAAATTATATTTTGGGAAATCAATATTAATCCTGTTGCAATATAGAAAAATGCGGCATATATAGGATGCCTTACATAAGCATATATTCCAGTTGTAACCAATTTATTGTTTTCAACTTCTCGGCTAATTTTTGAGATTAGAACCGCTTGAATCCAAAAAGCGATTCCAGAAAGTATTAATATTATCCCAAAAATTAAAAAGACCATATTTAATTCGTTTATTTTGTAAACTGGAATTAAATGATAATATGAAAAAATGGAGGAGATTATTGTTATGATTCCAATTATCGAAACTAAATATGGTCCCACACCAAAAGTTGGCAAATGATTTTCATACATAATACTATTATGTTTTTATACTATAAATATTTAGGTATACCTAAATTTTTTATATAAAATCAATTTTTTTATCAGAGTTGATTGGAAATGATAAGTTCTGCAACTCTTTAAGGTTTTAAAACGAAATGGTGTGTATGTAGAATTTTCTAATTCTGATGAGTTTCATTTTTTTTAAAAGTTAATGTTTATATTAAAAATAGTAAAAAGTGAATAATTTATGTTATTCACTTTTAGTTTAAGCAATTATTTACCCAATTAATAAAATTGCCTGTAGAATCACCAGTTCTTTCAGCTTGGGTATGTCCTTGGCCCCATACAGTTGAAAATTCAACATTGTCCTTTCCAACTTTATTCAGGACGGCTAAGTATAAGTTGACATCGACACATTGGGATGTATCTCCTTGTTCAATACCTGTGTTTATTCTCCAATATTTAGCTACATCAGAACTTCCTGCTCCATCGTAATAATCACATAAGTAATACATTGGATTATACATGTTTACACGAGTTTCCATGGTGTTATTTAAACTGTCTTTTGTAGCCAAATCATTGCTATATTCACGGGCATAATCTTTTGAGTCATTAGTGTATTTAGAGTATGTTTCACTATTATTGTTAAGTAAATCACTTAAATCTTTATCAAAATGTGATGAACTATTTGCGTCAAGGCCAAACAATCCGTTTTCAGCTTGAGAACGATTCAAATCATCAAAAGCGGCAACAGATTTTGAAGGATTTTTACAATTTTTGACAAATGCTTCTAAACTAGTGATTTTTGCAGTGTTTGTTTTTTCATCATATTGAATCCATGTGTCATTTCCATTAAGGTAATCAATGTAGTCTTGTGCTGTCTGATAACTTGTTGATGATTCGGTATCGGTGTTTTCACTTTGCATTTCACCACTTGGTGCTGATTCTGTTGGTGTTTCTCCACTTTCACCACTTGGTGCTGATCCTGTTGGCATTTCCCCGCTAGGTGCTCCACCAGATGGCATACTTCCCATTCCATTAGAACTTGGAGAATATGGGAATGTTGTATCATTTAAAAAATTATTCAAAGATTCTTCGGTTACAGTTAACATGTAATCATAGTAACTGCCTGAAGTATAAATTCCATCATTGCTTTTTTCAAGTTTCAATACATTTCCATTTGGGTCTTTTAGGTTCAATTGATTAATGTAAGTAGCATATGATTCTGCCAAATCATTACTTAAGGCACCTGTGAATGAGTTCGAATTTCTCACATATTGGCCCATATTCCATTCATATGCACTATCTGCAGTATCTAAATTTGTTATTGGACACCAGCACATCGCACCAGCAATAGCATTTGATAAAACTTTTCCATCTTTATCAACCATTGCAGCACCAATGTTTTCTAAATATGGATTATATAATTCGCTGTTTCCAGAAGCACCCATTATTGCAGATTGTGCTCCTCCTCCACTATGGCCAAAAGTAAATATTTTCTCAATGTCCCCTGGTAAAACATCTCCATTAAATCTGTAGTAAGTCACTGCAGATTTCAAGTCAACTACACCATCAGGTGCTTCTGCATTGTCTCTTCCCATACAACCGGCATTTAAATAGATAAAACCAGCATCAGTATAATTTTTAACTTCGCCTGCATTGTAACTAGTTGGTGCTTTGCATGCAGAATAACCTGGAGTATTTACGGGCATTACTATAGGTGCGGAATTAGAGGTATAATTTCCAACTTTAGCATTTTCATTTATTTTACAACTGTAAGTTCCATTGGAATTTTTACTGCCTTCAAAGTATTTTCCAGGAACGTATATTCCACAAGATTCATATGCAGTATCTTTAGGATTCATACAGTATACAAGTCCAATTTGATAATATATGTCATTTGTTTCGTCATATTGCCAATTATTCATGTCAACTGAAAGATTATTTGTTAATGCGCTTGCATTATATGATGGTCCCTCACCTGTCGGAGTCGAGTTGCCTGTTAGGAAAAATACTCCCACAATAGATATTAGAATTATTAGGGCAATTATAATTAAATGTAACTTTTTCATAACCTCACCGATTAATTTATATTTAATAACTCGGAGGGTATATTTAAATTTTTTCATATTAATGCTGTCAGTTTTGCAAAATTGGAATGGGAAACATACTTTGATTATGAAACATTAACTAACAATTTAATTAATAGTTTAGAATAATTTGCAAAAATTATATTTGCATTTTGTACTTGAAATCTATAAGTATGTGAACTATTTTATTTGTTTTATACGAATTGTTTTAAAGTTCGTAACCTCTTGCTTGCATAATACTCGATGTTAATGTTGAGAAATTCAATAGCTACTTTTTTTGTTTTCATTTCCTTAGATGATATTGACTTAACGGCAGTGATTTTGGAAATCAAATATGATTTTGGACTGAGATATATGAAGCGTTTCAGAATGTGAGTTTTGAATAGCTAATGGCATCTGTCTTTCTTTTTGCAGTTTTTGTTATTTCTTCATGATAGAAATAATTTACAACAATTGGAGGTTCATCAAAAGGTTGTATGATAGAGTCATTATCCCTAAGATACAGCAATCCTTGATTTTCGCAGTATTCCTTAATTTCATTATTCAGGCTCTTCCAATAGCTCCTATCTTTTTTATTATATGTCAAATCATATAATGGAAATAAATCAGGGTACTTTTCTTTAATATAATTTAAGATGGTTGATTTATACTCGCCCTTCAAGTTTAAATTTTCAATCCAAATCAAATTGCAATAATCTTTTGTCTTGTTAATAATGGATGGAACATTGGTAATTTCGGGAATCGCAATAATTTTAATATTTATATCAAACTTATATGCATTCCTAATTGGAATCTTGATTATAACTGTTGGCAGTTTTGAAATTTTAGTAATGAAATATAAAAAAAATTTAAGTGAATGAAAGATTTATACTCACTAGAAATAAAATTATTCAAAATTCAATCATCAATACTTGGTCTTCTCAATGTTAACATGAATATTGTTCTAGATCCTATGCTAACTGATTTATCTGCAATTCTCTCAAAGTATCTGGCCAGAAAAATAACATCAACAAAATAGGGAATCAACTCATTATTTTTAATCATATTTTCGGTAACTTCATTTAAAATTGAGTCATACATCTCATCGATTCTATCATCATCAATAGGTAATTCTTTTGCTTTATCCAAATCCTGATTTGAAAATACAAAGAACGATTTTTTTAATATAATCAAGGTATAATCTCCCATACACTCCAATTCTTTAAGAATTTTTTCAGGAATGTCTGCACATTGAATGTTTTTAATTAATTTAGCAATTTTTAAACATAAATGAGAAATTCTTTTAAAATGGCTTATTACCCGAAGTGTTGATTCGATAAACATCAAATCCTTAGCTAAAGGCTGTTCTGTAGCCATGAATTTAATACATTCTCTTTCTAAATCAATTGTTTTAATATCTATTGTAGTAGAACATTCTTCAATATTTTCAAAATCTGTTTCATCATAGTTTTCAAGCAATCTGACAACAGTTCCAGTTAATTTAATGGTTAAATTTCCTAATTCTTCATAACCTTCTTTAATATTGTTAATTCTATTTTGAAATGTGATGCTTGGAGATTTTTCATTCATTATTATACCTCCTTAATTTAATTTATTATCCGAACCTTCCGGTTATATATTCTTCTGTTTTTTGTTCTTTTGGACTTACAAATATCTGTTCTGTCCTTCCACTTTCAATAATCTCTCCATTTAAGAAAAAGGAAGTGTAATCTGAAACTCTTGATGCCTGTTGCATATTATGCGTTACAATAATGATTGTATAACCTTTTTTAAGTTCATGAATCAAATCCTCAATTTTTAATGTTGAAATTGGATCTAGAGCAGAACAGGGTTCATCCATTAAAATAACTTCAGGATTATTGGCTATCGTCCTTGCAATACATAATCTTTGTTGTTGACCTCCAGATAATCCCATTGCGGATTTATCAAGTTTATCTTTAACTTCATCCCAAATTGCTGCTGATTTTAAACTTTCCTCAACTCTTTGTTTTATAAAATCTTCATCTTCTTCTCCATGAATTCTTAAACCATAAGCTACATTTTCAAAAATGGATTTTGGAAAAGGATTGGGTTTTTGAAAAACCATTCCTACTTTTCTTCTCAAATCCACAACATCCATTTCAGGAGCATAAACATCTTCATCATCAAGAAGGAGAGTTCCATCACATTTAAATGCTGGTATTAAATCATTCATCCTATTAATTGACCTTAAAAAAGTTGATTTGCCACAACCTGATGGACCGATTAATGCAGTGACTGTGTTTTCAGCTACTTTAAAATTTATGTCTTTAAGAATATGAGCATCTCCGAAATAAGTATTTAAATGCTCAACAGTAATTTTTTCCATAATTAAATCTCCTTACTTTATTTATTTTCCCATCATTTTATTTTGATATCTTTCTGTGAAATAATTAGTTAAAAATGTAATAATCAATACAATAATCACTAGAACGGCTGCAGTTCCAAAGGCATTAGGTAAAGAAATGCCTTCAGTTGCTAAAATATACAAATGAAGCGGCAATGGCCTACCCGGATCGAGTATTGAAATTGGCATGGTAATGGATGAGCCTACAGCATACATTACAGCGGCTGCTTCAGAAATTGCTCTTGTCATTCCCAATATTATTCCAGTGACAATTCCGGAAAGTGCTGCAGGCAGGACAACTTTATAAATGGTCTGCCATTTTGTAGCGCCCAATCCATAACTTCCTTCTACATATATGCTTGGCACTGAGCGTATAGATACTTCTGAAACTTGAAATATTGTTGGAATCCCCATAATAGCTAAAACTAAACTGGCTGAAAATATGGACCATCCCAAATTTAAAAATATGACAAAAAAAGATAATCCAAACAAACCATACACTATTGAAGGAATTGAAGCTAATATTTCGGCTCCAAAACGTATTATCCTAGTTAATTTTCCATCATTTGCATATTCCACCATATAAATAGCAGCACCTACTCCCAATGGAGTGGATATTAAAACTGAAAGCAAAGTTACATATAAACTTGATACGATTATTGGAAATATCCCGCCTGATGCACCCTGATTTTCAACTTGACCGAAAATAAATTCTAAATTTATTACCGGAAGGCCCTTAATTAAAATATATGCTAAAATAATTACCAGAATTGTTAAGGTAATAATTCCTGAAAGTAGAAATATTGAATTCATTATTTTTTGAGAAATTTTTGCAGATATAAAATTAAAATTCATTTTTCATACCTCCTTTTGTATTCATAATGTTCCTCCACCAATATCCATACTGTATTTCCTTTGAATATGATTTGCAATAATTAACAATGAAATAATTACTATAAACAGCACGACTGCAGTAGCAAATAAAGCATTATAATGAATGCCGATTGCATAATTCATTTCCAATGCGATATTTGAGGTCAAAGTTCTAGCAGGACTTAAAATCGATGCTGGTATTTTTGCAACATTGCCTATGACCATTAGTACAGCCAATGTTTCACCCACAGCCCTGCCCATTCCTAAAATAATTGAGGTAATAATGCCCGGCAGTGCTGATGGAAAAACAACTCTACGAATTGTTTGCCAGTTTGTTGCTCCTAAACCTAAAGATGCTTCTTTGTAATCCTGCGGAACTGCTCTTAATGAATCATAAGAAACCGAAATTATAGTCGGCAAAATCATGATGGACAATATGATTGCTGCAGTAAGTATGCCGAAGCCAGTTCCCCCAAATTGAGATCTTATAAATGGGACTAATAAAATTAGACCAAAAAATCCAAAAACAACAGAAGGGATTCCAGATAATGTTTGAATAACGGGTTTTAAAAACTTTCTAACTTTACTGCTTGCAACTTCTGCCATAAATATTGCGCATGAAAGAGATAAAGGAACTGACATTAAAAGTGCAATGAATGTAACATATAATGATCCAATTATCATTGCAAATACACCAAATTGCCCTTCATTTGGCGCCCAGATATTTCCAAATAAAAATTGGGCGATTCCATATTCCTGTATTGCAGGGAAAGCCTCGATAAATATAAAACTTATTATAAGTAAAATCACCAAACAAGAGAATAATGCAATAATAAACAATGATTTCTCCATTATTGTTTCAGATGTAAGTTTAGACATGTTAAATCCCTCCAGTATAAAAAAATTAAGAATAAAAAATATAATGAAAACATTAGTTATCATATTTATTTTTTAAATTCCTGTTGTCGGGTTATTTATTTTGATTTGATAATTTTTTCTCCTTTTAAAACATTATCTGCTTCAGTGCTATTTATCCAGTCGATAAAGTCTTTTAGATCACCTGATGGTTCTCCTTTAACAAGGAATAAAAATGGTCTTTTTAATTCATAAGAACCGTCTGCGATACTTTCAGTGCTTGGAGCTACTCCTTCGATACTTAAAGATTTCACATCATCAGACATGTGTGCGAATGAAACAAAACCAATAGCGTTTTCATCTTGTTTGACAGATTGTTTTACAGCTTCAGTTGAACTTTGAACAATGGCATCACTTTTGATTTTTGTATTTCCCATTACAATACTTTTAAATGCATCTAAAGTACCTGATCCCTCTTCACGGACTATAACATGGATTTTACTATCATTTCCACCAACTTCTTTCCAGTTGGTGATTTTTCCGGAAAATATGTCTTTTAATTGGGTACTAGTTAAATCTGATACATCATTATTTCTGTTAACAGCTAATACAATTCCATCCTGACCAAGTTCATATTCTTTTAATCCTTCTTTTTCATTATCGTCCAATTCTTTTGAACTTGTACCAATTTCTGCGCTTCCTTCATGGACACTTTTAATGCCTACGCTAGATCCTCCACCTTGAACATTAATGTTTGCATTGGGGTGAGTAATTTTATATTCTTCTACTAGTTTTTCAGCTACTGGTTGTACAGATGTGGAACCTACTATATCAATTCTTTCGGAGCTTCCAAATCCTAAAAATAGTAAAATTCCACTCATAATGATTAACACGGTTGCAATAACAATAACTGCAATTCTATGGTTCTTTTTCATTTATTTTGCCTCTTTGTAATTGATTAAATGTAGGATCTGATTTTCTCCTACAATTTGAAAGTCTTTTTTTACATTATTTAAGTGTTACTATTTAGTGAAATAAAATTCCTATAATGTGAATAATAAATGATGGGGCATTTAATAAAAAAATAAAAAAATACCTAAAAAACGAACAGATTTTTTGCTGAAGAAAAAATAAGCATCATTTGAAAAGTAACTTCGCGGTAATTTTCTTTTTTCCAAAATTAACATGATTTGTAATTTATCAATTGTATACTCAACATGAATGTGAACATTAAATTTCCCAGGTATTCTGCGATATTAATTAACCTGAACAATTTCAGCTTATGATGGATGACTCCTCAATGCTAACAGCAAAATGGATGATGATACCAAACATCACAATCCAAAGCCAATTGAGTTTTAGAGTTGTTTTCATATATTAAAAATGAATGCCAGACTGAAACACACCGCTCACTAAACTAACATATCTACCATTGCATATCCCATATAAGAAGATAAAATAACTAATATTGTAAATATAATCACGCGCAATCTGTCTTCTTTAAACTCAGTTTCATTTCCGATCAGGCCAATTCCAACATACCCTATAAAAACTGTACCTATTGATAAAATTTCAATTTGAGACACATAATATAAAACAAAATGTGAAGTAGGCATTGCGGGAAATGCTACAATAATGCCTATTATAATAATAAAGATAATTGATGGAATTTTAATTGGTAATTTTCGTTCTAAAAAAACGCTTAAAAGGACAATAGATGATAAAATCACTATTCCACCTAAAGAATCTGATATGGATGTTTATAACCCGCACAATTACCAATTACTGTGATAATTGAAAATATGGTTAAAAGCAAAATCCAATTTAAAATGCCTTCTGATGTCATTTCAGTTATTTCATCGATTAAATCAGACATTCATTCTTCCTCATTTTTGGTTATATCTTTTCTTCCGATTTTTGGTTCTAAAATTGTATATAATTTTTCAGTGAATGGCAGAGCCAAAAACATGACTATATATATTCCCGCAGAAAAGGACAACAAATTACTGAATCCTGCAAATGCTTCAATTTGAGTTTCTAAACCGGGAAATGCCGCAAGTGTGGGTCCAAGAGAAGCAGCATTCATACTTGCACTGCCTACTCCACTTGCCATTGCAAATGCAAAAGGATGTAATGGTAGAATTGAAACACTAATACTTGTTAAAAAACTAATGAATACAGTTCCAATTATTGTTCCGACTATGAATAGTGCAAATATCCCTCTTGCTTCAGGAGAATTAAATCCATACTTGTCAACAACAACTGCAACTTCAGGTTCACGGCAAATGGAATTTGTCAAGCCAATTGATTCTCGTTTAAATCCTAAAAGTAAGGCTACAGGAAGTGCGATTAAAATTGTTGCAAGGTGCCCTAACTCCTGTAACATTAATGCAGGCCCCATTTCCAATAATAAATGTATTGATTGACCGCTGGATATTGCTAATTTTGCGATTAAAATTCCAATGAAAAGCATTATGGCACCTTCAGCAATTCTGGATTGTTTTCTTTGGATCCATTTTATTGGTTTTGCAAGGTAGCATATTAAGCCTAAAATCATTGTGTATAACAAGGGCATTACTGAAACTGTAACCCCTTTTGTAGGGGTTATTTCAATTGGACCGATATACATTGCAACAATTGTCAAAAAAAGCACAGTTAAATGGGTGGAAATTTCCTTTTGAATATTATATATTGTGATATAAATATTAATTAATAGCAATTTTTTTATCTTAACATTAATGGACGTTTTTGAATAGTGGTCTGATTTTAAACTAAGATATAATAAAGTATTTTTTTGAGAATGATTTTAAGGAGTATTTGTGATGAATATTGCCTATGATTCTTCCTATTTCTTATTCAAGACATATTAAAACTCTTACATTTTTTTTGTTTCATTTAAATATATTTTTCATTATTTTCTATTCTCATTATTGGAATTGTTAAGTTTATTAATATTTTTTTCAATTAATTTGATTCACTTTTTATGAATGAAAATTCACATTTTAGCAAAGTTTAAATAAGTCTAAAATCATTGTTTTAATTAAGTGAATATGAAAATATTTGCATTCAAAAAATCTGGATTATCCTAAAGATGAATAATGCATATTAATTAAATTAAATGAGGAATGGATATTGAGTATATAAAATACAGATAAAACAGTCACTGTTTATTTAATTTTTTATTTTAAATATTGGAGAGGATTTTATGGCACGGAGTGATAAAACATTAGAAGATATCTTGGATGTTATTTTTTATGATAAACCTTCTACTCAAGATGAAATTGCAGATAAATTAAGAATTAGCCGTAGATATGTTACTCAGTTACTTAAACCATTGATTGAAGAAGACATTGTCAAAAGGGCATATGTCATTGATTTAAATAAATATGATGAAAAATATGGTTCTTCAAATCCAATTTTTAACATCAAACAGCATTCCGCCTTTTTCTTAATTGAAAACATGTTAGGTAGCATGAGCGGACATGTTAAGGAACAGGTCCAAATGTCTTTTGATGCTATTTTAAATAATGATAAGAAATTAGCGGAAGAAGCTTTAAAATTAGATTTTACAACAAATAACATGTTTGAAAAAGTTCGTTCCTCTGTTGAAACTGTTGTTGATGTTGATCCTCATTCCAAACTTTCTAAAATCTTGTTATTCAGCGAGGCAGCATACAATTACGAGCGCATTGGGGATTATTCCGGCCATATTGCAAAATTTGTTATCAATGAGAAGTCCCCCGTTGATGATGAACTTTTAAAGATATTAAAAAAAATGCATAAATATTCACAAAGGTCTATTTCATATGCAACTGATGCTTTTATTAAAGGTAGTATAGAATTACGTGGAGATTTGATGGATACGGAAGAAAAAATTCATGAAAACCAACAGAAAGCCATGAATCTCATAGCTAATCAGATGGTTGAAACTTCTTTTGATGATGTTGAAATGTCGAATTATTATATTTACATATCACGTGTTGTGAAATCATTCGAAAGAATGGGGGATATCTCAGTGGAAATCATGGATTTGGCTCTTGAATTCCATAAGGATATTCCAAGACCAACTACTCCACGTTCATTCAGGGAATAATTTATTTCATTGAATCATTCTGGGAAAAGTGTTGAATTAATAACTCTCATATTTTCAAAATATGATTAATTGGAAATAGAGATTAAATTAAAGTTTCAGTGCTGGAAATCGATAAGTATAGGAACTTTTTTATAAGTTTTATACGAACAGTTTTATAGTTCTCATACTTATTAGTTTTCAGACGCTCTCTAAAAAATGTCAGTGAAGGGTAATGTTGTTGGGAGTGCATTTTTTGAATGCATCTATGGGGAATATTAAATAATTATGGTGAAAAGTATAAAATTTATATGGTGAAAAGTATAAAATAAATTTAATGAAAAGTATAAAATGAATTTGGTTAAAAATATAAAAAAGTGATTGTTATGAAAAAATATTTGCCAAGATACACTGACCGGGAACTGAAGGAATCCTTGGAATATGTGGGCGCTGTTTTAATCACCGGTCCAAAATGGTGCGGTAAGACAACAACAGCCAAACAACAATGTAAGAGCCTAAAGGAACTTCAGCATCCGGTCCATGGAAAATCCTATCTAAAACTTGCTGACACTAATCCTCTTGAATTATTAAAAGGTGAAAAGCCAATGCTGATTGACGAATGGCAGATGGCACCTGAACTGTGGGGTGCTGTAAGATATTTGGTTGATGAGTCAGATGAAGACGGACTATATATTTTAACAGGTTCAACAACAGTAGAGGGAAATAAAATCGTGCATTCCGGAGCAGGTAGAATCAAAAGAATTGTAATGCGTCCAATGAGTTTATATGAAAGCGGAGAATCAACAGGGGAAATCTCATTAATTGACTTATTTGACAATGATGATTTAAATATTGATGGAATAACATCAAACCTGACAATACCTGATTTGATATTTGCTGCCTGCAGAGGGGGCTGGCCAGAATCACTAAACAAAAAAACTAAAAAACAGCAACTTGCTATTGTTTCAGATTATATCGATATAATCTGTAACAGTGATGTTTCAGAAGTTGATGGTGTTAAACGTAGCCCTCAAAGAGTAAAAGCAATCTTAAAATCATACGCCAGAAACATATCCACACTGGCAACTAAAAAAACACTCATGAAAGATGTAAGAACAGAATATGATATATCTCCACCAACATATAACTCATACATTAATGCTCTTGAAAGATTATATGTTATTCAGGACATTCCGGCATGGTCACCAAACATCCGCTCAGCAAATACAATCAGAAAATCCCACAAAAAAGAATTTATTGATCCATCAATAGCAGTAGCAAGCCTTAACTTGACACCAGAAAAATTACTGAAAGACTTTGAAACCTTCGGATTCATATTTGAAAACCTATGCATACGTGACCTGCTTGTTTATTCAAGTTCACTCAACGGAGAGGTATTGTATTACAATGATGACAGCGGTCTTGAGGCGGATTGCATTGTATACTTAAGTGATGGAAGATATGCATTGATAGAGTTTAAATTGGGCAGTCGTGAAATTGAAAAAGGGGCAGAAAACTTGCTGAAATTAAAGAAATTAATTAAGGAAAGTGTTGAAAACAAAAAGATTGATTTGGAAGAGCCAAGCTTTTTAGCGGTGATTACTGGTGGGGATATGGCTTACACCAGGGCTGATGGAGTGAAAGTTATTCCGATTGGATGTTTACGATAAATGTTTCATGATTTGTAAAGTAGTATGATAGCATTTAGGTGATAATTTGAATTCTAAATTTTTAAGATATTATATAGAAAAAGAATTGTACTTACAGAACCCTCCTATAAACATGAAAAAGTTCATTGATTTTTGCAAAAAACGTGGAATCAAAATTGATGATAAAAAATTAGAGGAATTAGAGGAGAAAAAACTTTTATATCCAATATTTAGAGTAACTAATATTTATAATCCAATATCTGAGCAATATGTTTCACCTAGCTTTGATGAGAATTCTCATGATGGGTTATTGGGTTATTTAGAAAATGGAAATATTTATACTCCCGCAGATAATGAGTTTTGTAAGTTTAAAGAGTTCAATGATAGTGAAACAAATAGTCTAAAAACATATTCTTATTACTCCGCATTTCAAATTTGGCCTTTAATAGAAATATTGGATGATGAGAGGATTGTAGAGTATAGGCAATCTAATTTTGAAAATTTTGTCAATTTATTAATAGCTATTCAGATTTATTCTCCGTATGGTAGATCCAATCTCAAGAAAATCAATCTTAAAACCGAAACAGATTCTTTTTATAAAAAATTAGAGGAATTTGATTTGGATGAATCCTTAGAAGTAATTAATATTGAACATGATGAGTTATATAAAACATATGCTGTTGTTTGTAGTAAATTGAGGGATTTGCTTGGAAGTGATGAGATCATACAGTTATGGAAGAATATTGCATGGTTTAAAAAGGATAAGTGTATTGGAAGCACAAGATTGGGTATTGAGTATCTTCAGTGGGCAATGATGCTTAAAAGGTGTATTGAAGATGATTTGGGGCATGAAACCTTTGATGTTGATGAAGTTGATGGTAACTGGGAGAAAGTTAGAGATCAATTGCCTTCAAATGAAACTGGAAGGACACTTAGAGGAGTTAGAAATGATTGGTATAAAAATAAATTGACTGACGAATATGAATTCAGGTTAAACCGTAAAAAATTATACTATCTGGCCAATTCACTAACCCTAGATTATCATCCTCGTGTAATAATCTTTGTTGAAGGTGATACTGAGGAAATTATGATTCCCAAATTCTTTGAGTTTTATGGATATAACTTTAAAGATTTAGGTTTTGAAATCGTTAATGTGGGTGGAATTGCTAATTTTAATGGTGCAAAATTAACTTTTCAAAATGAAAATAAAAAATATGTAAAGAAGGTTATTAGTAATTTCAAACATCTAGTTAACTTTAATTTTGATTTATGGCAAGCTATTCCATTTTTCATTGGGGATAATGAGAACAATATTATTGAAAGCCTAAAAGAGGGTGTGATATTTGATACTAAAAAATTGATTAGCGGTTTTGATAATCGCCCAGCTAAAGAAGTCATTCCAGAATTAATTGATGAATATGGTGAGATTAATGAATCTTTAATTGAAAGTTGGACTCATATTTGGGAATATGATTTTGAATTAGATAATTTCACTCCAATAGAACTGAAGAATGCCATCAATGAAGTTTGCAGTACAGATTTTTCTTTAAATGATATTCAAGAGATTGTTGACTCTTGTGAAAATGGTGAAAAAATTGGCATAAAGTCATTAGGTGATGAAGTTGAGGAAAATAAGATTTCAATAAATCTTAAAGCATTTGATAACTTAGTTAAGTATTATGATGATACTAAAAATCTAGAAGTTTTCAAAAAACCAATTTTTAAGGTAATAGAAAGATTATTAGATATTCATGCTACAAATCATCAACCTGTGGATACGCAACATGCTTTAAGGAATCGTGAAGAATTAAATAAAAGTGTTCTGATAGGTAAAGATATTTTTATTAGGAATTAATTTTTAATTAACTGTGGTGATGGATATGGAATTAAAGAATCGTGCAAAAGTTATTTTTGACACTGGATTTAATATAGCTTTTAGATCAAAATTGGTAAGTGTTCCCGTAATAGGAAGTTATATTGATGTTGCTTACACTGAATCAATACAAGCAATAAAGGAAACAGCATTTCAAAATTCTCTTGAAAAATTAGATGAAGAAAAACTTGATAAGGAGTATCTTAATAGTTTAGAATTTTTAAATTTATTGGTTCGAACATTTAAAATGGCATTGGATGAAATTGAAAGGGATAAAGTAATTTATTATTCTAAATTAATAAAAAATTCAATAGAATCTAGTAAAGATGATAGGAGATATACTTTTGATTATATTAATATTGTTCATGAATTATCTATAAATCAAATGTATCTTCTTCAAGAAATTTATATTCAGCAAAAAGATTTGTATAAAATTAAAGAAGAACATCCTGATTGTACTGAGTTGAGTTTAGTTGAAAAATGTACTGATTGGAAAAAGTTACCTGATGTTCTTAAGGATAAATATGGGATTGAAGAAAATGATTTAAACTTTTTATTAAAACGAACTGAAAGTACAGGTTTAATACATGAAATAACGGGTTCTTATTGGGATTATTCGGGTGGAACTTATATTATGAATGAATCCTTAAGAAAATTTATGGATAGTTTAGATATTGTTGTAATTGAAAATGATAATTTAATCGAAGAATAATTGCATTTTTGGGATTAATCATGACTTGTGGCATTTATAAAATTACAAAAAAGGATACAAAACAAATCTACATTGGACAAAGCATTGACATTGAAAGAAGATTTGAAGAACATAAATCCTATAGATATAATACTACTTACATTGACAAGGCTATTAATAAACATGGTGCTGATGCCTTTGATTATGAAATTATTGAAGAATTAGAACCAATTCAAGAGGTTCTTGATGGGAGAGAAAGTTATTGGATAGAAGAATATAACTCTTTTTTAGACCCCAATCATTATAATTTAGAGTCTGGTGGTGTTCGAGGCGTTAAAATTGATTTGGATATGGATGAAATTAAAAATCAGTATTTATCTGGAATGTCTACAAGAGATATTGCTAAGGAGAATAACTGTGGCAAATCTTGTATTGAAAAAAGATTAAAGATAATGGGTGTTGTTTTACAACATAAAGACCATCATCCTGAAATAGATTCACATGATTTAAAAAATGATTATGAATCTGGTTTGAGCTCAACTGAAATAGCTGATAAATATGGTCTTGCTCCTTCTTCTGTTCTTAAAAGATTAAAATCTGTTGGTGTTGATGTAAAAGATAAAAATATTCGGGATGATTTGGATGTATGGGAACTCAAAGAAAAATACGAATCTGGTAAATCTACACCTCAATTAGCAAAAGAATATGATTGTGATGTTGCTACAATTACAAAAAGATTAAAAAGTGTGGGTGTTGTTTGGAGAGATAGGTCTGGAAAAAACAGCCCTAAATATAAAACTCATGCTCGTGTTGTAAAATATAATAAAGCGAGAGGTCAAACTTATGGGATTAAATATGATGGTAAAATTATTAAACAATCAGTTAATATGGAATATTTAGAAAAAATTTCTGCACTAATTAATAATGGATTTGAAGTTCAAGAAGCCATTTCTTCTGTTGAGTTACCTAAATATAAAAAACCTAATATTGTTCCTAAAAAAGGTATTAAACATCCTAATTATAGAAATGATATTCCCTGCTCTGAAGAATTGTTGGAGGAATATAAAAATGGAATGACAATTCCAAAATTAGCAGAAAAGTATAATTGTGGTACTTCTACTATTCATAGGAGAATATCTAAAGTTAAATAACATCTTGAAGTCATTAATTTATTTTAAAGCTTTTTTTATTATTCTGATTAATTAATGTTATTCCTTATATCAATTAAGTGGTACTGGTCTTCTTTGATATTTAATTTTTAGTTTATTTTCTATAAATTCATCATTGAAATCTAATTCATTTAAAATACATAATTCAATTAGTAATTTTAATTTAAAATTCAATGTTATTAATTTCTCAATGTCTTTTTTAAAATCTGAGTTTTCATCATAATGAGTATAATAATTTCTATTGTCTATCACCTCATCAATAAATTTATTAGGTTTTTCACCTGCTATTTTTTTTATAATTTCATAATCGTCTAAATGTGCTATTAAATCTTTCAATCGTTTTCTAAGTGAAACTTCATTCCCATATTTTATTCTACTTTCCCAACTATTTTTGTGGTTTTCACTCATTGCCGAATGTTTAACATAGTCATTTAATTCACTTATTATAGTTTCGTATTCTTCAAAATCCATATAATAATCTTTAAATTTTTCATTTTTTCTCATATATGCTTCTAAAGCTTGAGTATGAGATAAAAACTCATATTCTAATGTTGAGTTTGTTGAAAAATTTGTGAAGTATATATCGAATAATGGTTTATATTTTTTATGAACTTCAAACCATTTTTCAAAAATGTCAGATTTATCTTTAATATCATTAAAATACATTAAAACATCATAATTAGTTATTTTATCCGCTTTTTTATTAAAATATTTGGAATAAATTTGAGTATACTTAGGTCGGCCTCGTGTTTCTGTAATTTTACATTTTATACTTTTTATTTCAGTAGGAGTGTACATTGCAAATGTTAAAAATTTTCTAATAAGAGTCACATCCCTTAAAATATTTTTGAATTTTTGTTGTTCTTGATATTTAATTTCAACAGAATAATTATTGGTGACAGAATATGAGTTTAATTTCAAACTTTCACTATATCCTAATAAAAAATTAATATAATTATTGGATTGTTTAAATGAAATTTTATTAAATTTAGATTTTATAATTTTATGATGATCTTTAAAGTCATATTCAAAGGATTCATTTCCAATCCATTCCTCTAAATTATGAAATTGGATATTTATATTATTAAAGGATAATTCGGTTTCATAATTATAATTTTTAAATATATAATCTATTAAAAAGTTTAATTTTGGAAATGTGGTTGTTAAATAACAATTATATATTGTCACGGGTATATCTTCAATTTTCCCCATGATAATATTGTCATGTTCAGGTTGTTCGTTGAAAGTTCCGGGAATGTTAGTTTCTAGGAGATAATCATCGTTTTCTTTAATAATTTTTCCATTAAATGTATTTTTTTCATCATTCTTAAACCAAAATACACCTTGTTTACCAATAATTGAATTCATTTTATTTTCTCCTTTTATGGTTAAGTAATTCTTTATCATGCCTAGTATTCATAACACATCTTGTCATCCTTATCATAGAAATCTTTAAAAGACATTTGAGGGTGTTTTGGATTTTTCAATAGCTCTTTCCATATTTTATCTGCTTCATCAAAAGTCAGGTATCTCTTTTCATAACAGGTAACTATTATTTTGGATGTTGTAACATGTTCTAGATTATATTTTTTTACAAAATAGCACACATCATTTAGGTTATTGCTTGCAAGTATCCCATTTTTAACTATTGCAAGTGAAATAACACTTAATTCCCCTTTACCAACATCCTCGGTTTTATCATCTGTTATAAATTCATAATATTGTTCAAATTCAGCACTGCCAAATTCTAGGTCTTTGATTTCAACATATCCTTCCTGAATTATGGATGTTAATCTATTTTTAATTTTTTCAGGGGTATTCTTGTCGAATAGTTCATCCTTAACTTTAGCTGAGATGATGATTTTTGAATATTCCTTTTTCAGTAAATCTATTCTATTTATCTGTAAAAATGATGACAGACAATCGGTATCATAAAAAACAGGTTTAGTCATTTATATCATCACCCTTATCCACATTAAATACAAGGTCTCCTCTATAACCGTCAAGCAGAAGTTCTTTTTTCTTGCTTTGGCTAATTTTATTGGTCTCATCTAAATATTCGATTGTATTAATGTATTTTCCAAGGGTCATGTATTGATCTTCTTTGGGGGATGGTCGGTATAACTCATCACCATATCCTCGAATTCTCGCTTCATAGGATATGTATTTACCTTTATATTCATCAAATTCTTTTTTAGAAATTAATTTATTGTTTAAAAGGCGAATTAATAGTGCATGATGGCTAATCTGGAAATATTGTTCAACAGAAATAATATTGGGTAAATTCCATTCATCAATGCTGTTCATGTCACAGTATTGGCTGAGGCCTTCCTCACTCATTAGAAGGTATGATGCGAACTTATCCGCTTCCCTTTCAGAATCATCTCTGTAAGGGTTGTTGCAGATAATCGGTTTACCTGTGTTTTCTTCAATTAACAAATGGTACAATTCATGAGCTAGGGTGAATCTTTGTCTTCCTTTAGTCATTGTTGAGTTAATCCCAATGATTTTAATATTTCCATCATTAATGCACATTCCACTGGTGTTTTCTGAAAATGGTATGTACAATAGGGTCAGGTTAGGAAGTTTTGATAATACTACTGAGGTAATGTCAATAGATCCATTAGGATTTAAACCCCATTTTTCTCTTAATTGAATGGCTTCGGTATTTAATTTGTTGTCGGTTTTCAAACTAATCATCCATTTTGCTGGTTAGGTATTTCATGTTTAGGTATATTCTGTTCATGCTTGCAATTCCTTGTAGGTCATCAGCTTCAATGCTGCTGCTTCTAAGTGCAAATGCTGCAGGGTCGAATTCTTCACTCCTGCAAAGCAGATAACTTTCACTACATCCGAATAATGAGCATAACTTATTTAAAACGGATAAAGTAATATTCTTCTTGCCATTTTCCATATCAAGCAAATCTTCAGTTGGAATGTCTAAATATGAAGATACTGCTTGAGGAGTCAAATTCATATCATTCCTGAGAGTTTTCATTCTTGCTCCAATATTTTTCATGGTAAATCACCTTAAAAGAATATAATATTATATTTCAAAAGTTTAGAATATATAAATTTCTATACAATCGAATACGTTACTGAATATATAATAGGTTTGGTTTCATATCGCCTTTTGGATTTATGATTTGTTTGAACTGTCTTGCGACATTACTCCTGGAAGATAATGTAGCTGGAGATCTGTTTTCATATTCTCCAATCTTATTGCCGTACTTGTTTTTGAATACATAGGTAACCTTATCTACATTCTTTTTGTTTATGATAAGTGTTATTGTATCCTTTGTTGGTAATTCAGCTATGTTTGCCATATTTATTCCCTAGTTCTTCAAATCTATCTAAAATTTCCCACATTCTATCCCACAGGTCCTTTGGCACATAAACATATGATACTCCATCAATTTCTTCTTTTAACATGATTTTTCTCCTATTTTTCCCATCATTATGTTTGAATAAAATTAATGGAGAGAATACAATTGTATAAGTTAAAACAATCTCAGGGATAATAAAAAAAATCCATGGTTAATCTAAACCATTTAATATATGTGTAAAAATAAAAAATTCATTCATATATTGCATTTAACAGGTTTTAATATATGAATGCTAATTATTTTCGAAATTAGGAAGAAAATGAGTTTTTAAAATCATTTTCTGGAGATATCCTTTATAACTTCACCTGCAATTATTAGTCCTGCAACGGAAGGCACAAAGGAAACGCTGCCCTTTACCTTGAATTTCCTGTCCTGGTTTATGGGATGGTCATTTGTGTTTATTGCATGCTCCTTGGAGTATACCACTTTCAGTTTTTCTATATTTCTCTTTCTAAGATCCTTTTTCATTATTCTGGCTAGTGGACACACGGAAGTTTCGTAAATGTCGGCCACCTCAAACATGGTTGGGTCTAATTTGTTCCCGGTGCCCATTGAGGAGATGACTGGAACGCCAATTTCATCGCACTGGCATATGATTGCAATCTTTGCCATTATGGTATCCACGCAGTCAACGGCATATGAGAGGTCTTCTGTAATGATGTCAATTTCTGAATCCGCCATATAGAATTCCTTATATGTTTCAACATTCGCATCCGGATTTATTTTTAGGATTCTTTCCTTCATAAGGTCAACCTTATGCTTGCCTAGTGTGTCTACTGTTGCAATCAATTGCCTGTTGATGTTGCTTTCATCTACTTTGTCGAAGTCAACCAAAACAAAATTTCCCACGCCGCTTCTTGCAAGTCCTTCGCAGACATATGAGCCGACACCGCCAAGACCAAAAATCGCAACTTTGGCATCATTCAATTTTTCCATTCCCTCATTTCCAATTAACATTTCTGTTCTTGAAAACTTCTCATCCATTCCGTTCACCAAAAAATATAATTTAATTTATTATATAATATGATTAGATAACAATAAAAATTTAATGAATGGATTTTGAATAATCATTAAATGGGGATTTTTCATGATAGTTGATACTCATTGCCACATTTACAATAGTGAAATGGAAAATGCAGAGGAAATCATAAACGAAGCTGCAAAAAGGGATATTCATATAATATTGAACGGTACCGACCCCCTAAGCAATCTGGAGGTATTGGAATTGGCGGGTAAATATGATAATGTCCATGCTGCCTTGGGTTATCTGTATTCATTTGCCGATGATGTATCTGATGAGGATATTTCATTATTGGACATTCAGCTTAGTGATGGTAATGTGGTTGCGGTAGGCGAGATTGGACTTGACTATTACCATACAAAAGAAAATAAGGATAATCAAAAGGAATTGTTTGAAAAGATGCTTGGTCTTGCCGAAAAACATGGTCTACCCGTCATTGTGCATTCCCGAAAATCAATGCAGGACACTTATGACATATTGAAGGAGCATGATGTTGTCGGATCCATGCATTGCTATCAGGGTTCGGCCGAAATGGCACGGGAATTCATTAAATTGGGTTTTTATATTGGAATTGCAGGACCAATTACTCACACCAACAATAAGAAGATAAGGAAAATGGTAAATGGTGTGGACATTAATCATATGCTTGTGGAAACGGATTCTCCATATTTGACTCCCGAAGAAAAACAGGGCGAAAAAAACACATCGCTAAACTTGAAATTTATAATAGGAAAACTTTCAGAACAATTGGACATGAAAGAAGATGAAGTCATAAAAATAACCACTGAAAATGCAAGGGAATTATTCAAAATATGATTGCAAATCAGGTAAACACAGATTAGTATCTGAACTAGTTATTTCGTTTTAAAACGAACAGTTCGTATTTTATTCTATTCTATTTTTATACAATTTTCAACTTTTTCTACATAAAATTGTTATTTTGAACAATTTTTATTTAATAGTTATATTTATTAACTAATAGACATTATATATACCTATATACATTGGGGGATTATGATGAGCGAACAGAAACCTATTCAAATTTTTTCGAATGTAAATGATAATGTCGGTATTAATGTTGTTAAAAGTCCAGTAAAGCTTACAATTCTAGAAATGCTCAGGGATAGGGATATGGAATTTGATGAAATTGTCAGCAACACCGGAAAATCCAAATCAACAGTTTCAGTACATTTAAAAAGCTTAAGGGAAAATGGAATCATTTCTTATAGGCTACATCCGGTTGACAATAGGAAAAAAATATTTTATTTAAACTCCAAATATATAGGATCTGTTAATATTACAGAACCGAAAGAAATTGAGGAAACCCAATCCGATTATCTGATTAAAAACATCGTCGATCATGATGCGGAATTTTCAACTTTGCTATTCCACACCTTAAAGGCCATGCTTATCCAAGAAGGAATCAATATTGACCCAATTTTACAGTCAACAGGTAATAGCATTGGTAAATCTATTTTTAATAAGTTATATGATGATGATTTAGATGTCTTTTTAGATAATCTCGCTGCATTCTGGCAAAGAAAAGGTCTTGGAAGATTAACATATGATGTTGGTCAAATCATTAAGATTACAACATATGACTGTTTTGAATGTGAATTGCTTCCAAAAACAGGTAAACCTGCTTGTTTTTTAGATACAGGTATTTTTGAAGGTTTATTTACAGAATTCTTTAATTTGCCGGTCAGCGTTATTGAAACACAATGTTATACAATGGGTGATGAAAAGTGTGTGTTTGAGGTAGAACCTCTAAACATCAAATCTTACTAATCATCTTCAAATTTTATAATGGTTGTTGTAAGGTAAGGCTTTTCATTAGAAAATCCTTCAATCATTTTTTCGTTTTCACGTGTGCAGTTTTGCACGGAATATATTTCTTTTTTCCTGTCTTTTTCTTCGATTTTTGCTTCAAGATCAGAGGTGTTTCTTGATGCTTTCATAAGCACGATAGAGTCACTATATTCTAATATTTGTTCTAGTCTGTCATCGATTTTTGGAACTACAGTTAAAATTTGGTTCTGTTCAACTAAAGCCTTGTTTCTAGCAGCTGCACATGCAGTAAATGAGGTAATTCCAGGAATTGTTTCGATTTCATATCTGTCGATTAATCTTTTTTGCACGTAAGAGTAAGTACTGAATACGGATGTGTCTCCGAGGGTGATGAAAGCAACGTCTCTGCCGCTGTCCAGGTATTGGGCTATCATTTCAGCAGCGCTGTTCCAGATTTTTTCAAGTTCATCTTTATCTTCAATCATTGGAAAAATTGGTTCAACAAGCATTAATCTTTTATAATCTTTTCTTTCTTCTAAAATAGGTCTAACAATGGATAATGCAATACTCTCTTTCTCTTTTGCGGATTTTGGTGAAAATACTACTGGGACGGTTTTTAAAACTTTTGCAGCTTTAAGGGTAAGTAATTCAGTATCTCCAGGTCCAACACCAATTCCAATTAATTTTCCTTTCTCAGCCATGTAATCACTTTTCTCATCAATTATTTATAGTAAATTTTATTTTTCATTTGCTCTTTCTATAATTTATTTATAGTATACTTACCTAATATATTTTTAATGTCAAATTCAATGTTTTGCCCAAATTGTGGAATGCTTAAAAGTAATTGTACTTGTGGAAAGTACCCTAAAAAAGAATCTAAGGGTCCAACAAATTTATTTAGTTTTTCTAAACCTAGATCTTCATCAATTTTGGATGATGAGATTCCTGAGGTTTATTCAGTTGATGACCACAAGCAGGATGAAGGAACTGCAGCATATCTTAAGGAATTATATCCTCATATTGATGATGATATTATTGAGAATTTCCCATTTGAAGAACCTAGGATGGGTCAATTGGATATAATTCAGGATATAAATGATGCAATCAAGAAAGGCTATAAGTATATTATTCTTGAGGCTGGAACCGGTACAGGTAAGTCTGCAATTGCAACAACCCTTGCTAAAATGTATGAATCTGCATATATCCTGACAATGACAAAGCAGCTTCAGTCACAGTATTCCGATGAGTTCGATTTTCCATTGGTTAAGGGTAGGGGAAATTTCGCCTGCTTAAATGATAACCTGGAGTCAACTTGTGATATTGGGGCTTGTAAAACAACACCAACTTCAAGCAAGTTTTTCTGCCCATATGGTGTTGCTAAAAATCCGACTTTGGATGCGGAACTTGCATTTGAGGATTCATTTGGTGGAACAGTCTTTTATCAATCAACCAGTCATTGTCATTATTGGAATCAAAAAGCCAATGCGGTTAACTCACCGATTACTTTAATGAATTATGATTATGCTATTGTCGAGTTAAATTATGTCAAACATTTCGGAACTCGTTCCCTATTGATTTTAGACGAGGCACACAATATTGAAAACAAATTGATGGCAACAATGGAAGTTACCCTGTTTAACAGGACTCTTGAGAAGGACATCAGTAAAAATATTTCTCCTCAAACTTTAAAGGATGGCGAACTTGAAGACTGGAAAATGGAAATAGATGCCATTCGAGATTCTTATGAGGACATTGACCTAAAGGATGTAAGCAAAAATAAAGCCGATAGGATTAGATCAACCATTTCAAGATTAAAAACTCTTAGAAATAATTTGGATAAGGAGCCTAGAAACTGGGTAATTGACACTGATGAGTCCAGCGTTACTTTTAAACCGTTAAGGGTTCATCATTATGCTAAAAGCAATCTATTGAAATATGGTGATGTCGTAATTTTCATGAGTGCTACAATCCTATCCCATAAGATGTTTTCCAAATGGTTGGGATTAAATCCGAATGAGGTTTATCATATTAAGGTGGACAGTCCTTTTACAAAGGAAAAAAGACCTATCATTCTTAATTTAGCTGGAAAAATGTCAGCTAATAGAATTAAGAATACCGCTCCAAAAACAATTCCGATTCTTCAGGAAATCCTCAAGAAGCATGAGGGTGACAAGGGTTTAATCCATACTCACAGCTATAAGTGTCAGCAGTATATAACCAATAATCTTTATAATTCAAGACTAATTTCCCATACTCCAAAAAACAGGGAGCAAATTCTTGATTTCTTTGAAAAAGATGAAAATCCTTTGGTTTTGGTTTCTCCTTCAATGAGTGAGGGTGTGGACTTGCCATATGATAAGTGTAGGTTCCAGGTAATTTATAAAATGCCTTTCCCATATTTAGGAGACAAGCAGGTAAATATGAGGATGAAACGGGATAAAAAATGGTATGCCTATAAGACAGTAATGACCTTGATGCAAGCTTATGGTCGTGGAATGAGGGCTGAGGATGATTCATGCTATACTTACATTATAGACAGTGATATCAATATGCTCTTCAAAAGTCCATTGTACAGGTCTTTAATTCCTGACTTTTTCAAAGAAGCAGTTGTTAGAGTTAAAAATTAAGCGGACCTGGAGGGATTTGAACCCCCGATCTCAGGATCCGAAGTCCTGCGTCATTCCTGACTAGACTACAGGCCCAAAAAATAAAAATTAATTATTTCTATTCTTCTTTTTTGTCTTCAGAATCAATAGAAATAATAGGCATATCTTCAATGTCTTCCACTTCAGCGAAAATATCATCAATTGTTTCATGATCAAGAACAGCTTGGTCATAATCAAATTCTTCAATCTCTTCAGCAGTTATTTTTTTACTTTCTTCTTTTTCTTTTGCCGGAGGGATGTCGTCAATATCTTCGGTGATTGGCTTTGGTTTTTTAGAAGTAGTTGGTTTTTTGAGTTTGTTTTTTAAATCACCCATGTTAAATTCGCCTATTTTATAGGAGTCTTTATCCAATGGGATGTTACTTTTAGGAATAATCTTTTCAGTTTCTTCCTTTTTAGCTTCTTCAGTATCTTTTTTATCTTCTCCAAACTCAATGGAATTGATACTGTCTGTAATTCCCTTGACGGGATTTCTTAAATTGAATATTTTGTAAATTCCATAAATTAAAAGCAATAAACCAATTGCAAATACAATGACTGAAATAAAGTTAGTTTCTCCAGAAACTACATTGTCTATCACTCTGTCACTACGTGATTGGAAAATGAATATTGAAATTAAAACAAGTATAACTCCTAATACTGAGCTCACTATTGCTAAAATAGGAGTTCTTCCTATTTTTGCATTGACGAACATATCGAAGTTTTCACTCATTTCACCAATGATATCTTCTGAGTCATCAAATTCACTATTATCAGATGAATCTTCAATTTCTTCTTCTTTTGGGGTTTTTATTATAAAATCTTCATCAATAGATGTATCTTCTAAGTTGAAAGCATATTCTTCTTCATCACCGGGATGGTAAATAAATTCATCATCGATTTCTAAATTGTCAAAATCAACTTTATCCTCGTTAAGATAGTCGATTAATTCACTATCTTCTTCTACCTCTTCATAATTGGAATTGACGGTTTCGTCTTTGACATTATCAATCATGTCTTTAAGATTAGAAATCCTATGCTCTTTTTCTTTAGAACCTTTCATAAAAAACCCTCAGTCATATGCTCTCCATGTATGTTTACACTTTGTGCATGTGAATATACGTGTAGGAGCTTCATCTGCACTACGAGTTTGTAATAATTTGTAAGTAGCTTTGTCATTGCCACATTCAGGACAGGTTTCATTAGTGACTGGACCGACGTCCACATCTTCACCTAAGTTTGTAACAGTTTGATTAGATTTAATTTCTCGTTTAACTTTGAATTCTTTCTTCTCAGAGGATTCAGTGTATCCACAACTGTTACATTTTAAAACTCCTTTATTTGGAAGCATCATTGCTCCACATTCAGGACAAAATTCCATTTAACTCTCCCCTATTAAATTAATAAATATAATGTTATATATCAAATAATTTTTTTTTCAAGTTATTTAAATATATAGCATTATTTTCCATTTTTAGCTTTATTCAGACAGTCTTTTATTATTTTTTCATGGTCAAAAGCAATATTGATTTCATCTAATTTTTCGGGTGAAAATATTCCAATATCACTTGCATCACTGTCAGCTTTTTTACTTGCAAAATCGCCTTTTGCCGTATATGCTATTGTTACTGTATGTCCTCTAGGGTCTCTATCTGGTTTTGAGTAAACATTGACCAAATCTTTAAGTTCAACGTCAATGCTTGTTTCTTCTTTTGCTTCTCTTATGGCTGCAGTCTCTACGCTTTCACCGTATTCAACAAATCCTCCAGGTAACGCCCAATAATCTTTATACGGATCATTTTTCCTTTTTATTAGAATAAAATTAAAATCATCATCAAAAATAAAGATATCAGTTGTTAAGGAAGGGATTTTATAATCGCCCATAAAACCACATAAAAAAATAATTGAAGCTATAAAGCTTCATCAATAAGTTTTTTAAATTCAGAACTTTCTTTTTGGAGTTCTTCTGCTGCTTTTTTCAATGCATTTCTTGGTCTTTTTCCTCTTTTTGTTTTGATAGTCATTTCTGGTTTACCAGTAAGAGGATGATCAATATTGTAAACAGCATATTCAACATCAGGGTTTTGCATTAAAATGTGTCTTAATGCGTTGCAAACTCCATGACTTTCATCTTTTACAATAAAAGTTAATTCTAAAGTTTTATCTTCTATTATTTCGAAATTTTCCATTTTATCAACCTTAATTAATCATTAACGTAGTTACTAGATACTTTACGTCTTTCTTTTTTGTTACAACTATTACATTGAAGTTCATTTTCTTTTTGTGTAGTATGCATATAATCTCTACAGCGGGTACACATGGCTTTTAGGACTCCACAATCATCATCCACGGTACCTAAATCAACATTATCTCCAGTAATTTTAACAACTTTTGCCTGAATAATGTCTCCTATTCTAAAAGCATCAGATAATTTTTCTAAATAATCTTTTTTTGCTTGTGAAATGTGTATAGCACCCATGTATGGTAATGCTAAAGGTCTTGCATTATCTTTCATGCATTCAATTTTTACATTAGCTCTTTGAGGTTTAATGTCAGTTATTTGACCATAAACAATATCTCCTACTTTTAAAAGAGCAGGTTTAGCATCTGACACAACAGAAATAACCTTCATTTTTTGATTAATTTTAACATTTCCAAGTACTGCTGATTTGATTTCTCCATTGTCATCATAAGTACCTTCTCCAGGAAGATATTGTTCAATGATTCCTAGTTTATCTCCCGGCATTACAATTTTCTGTTCTTCTATACTCATATTAAAATCACCAAAATAAAGATTTAGTATTAAATTTCTTTAATATTATAATTTTATCCATATTAATATTTAAAATTATTTGTAACGTTCATGGAATAAAATTTCGTCCAACTGATAATTTTCCCATTCTCGTTTATCCAATACAATTTCCAATTCCTGTGGGGTTAATAGTGGTTTTTTGTACATTTGCGAATCATCAATTGCAATTCTAGGGCATGCACTCACTACAAAGGCCTCCAATTCAAGATATGGCAATAGGATATCTGGATTTATATGGTCAGCTAGGATTATGTAAGCCTCCATTCCATTTTCTTCAATTGTTTTTTTGATTTCCTTTGCCAATTGCATTCTGTACTGGCCTTCCTTGGATGATACAATTATTCCCCATTTCTTCGCGCTTCTTGCCTTTGTAATTCTTGCAAATCTTATCCTTAATATTCTGTCTGCATACTCATCCATGCTTCTGATTTCACTGTTGTACGGATCTATTGCCAAAACAGGGGTGTTTGAGAATAATTTGATTCCTAAGGGGTGGAAATTCCCGCTGCCAATAAACAGTATTATCTCAACATCCAGGCTTTTGATTGATGAGAAGTTACAGCCCAGAACCTGTCCCTTTCGGGTTGATGGTGATGAGCCAAGGATAACTTCCTTGCCGTTATCCTCTAAAAAATCCTTAGTTTCATTTAAAAGATGCAGATGCTGTGTTGTTGTTACCAATCCTATTCTGGAGTAATCCTTTAAGTTTTCCAGGCATTTTTCAAGGTCTTTCTTAATGTCAATTTTTGAAAATGCCTCAATGAAAATTGTGGGAACCTCATATTTTAATGGAAGCGGAGTATGTCCGTAGTGAACAATCAGGTCAACTGAACCTTTCATCTTGTAGTCGCTTACATCACATGCTCCAAAACACGGATCTCCGGAAATGATTACAGTCGCCTCAGTTTCTTCCTCTATTTGGCGAGCTATTTTTACAGCTTGCATTTTCAATCCTTCAGGGAACTGAAGTCCGACTGTCCTTGCATCCTTTGAATTTATTTTGCGGATTACCTTGTCCAAATCCATATCGTACATTGACATTTTAATCTTCAATTGTTTTTTCGATTACTACTTTACCGTCAATGACATCTAATTTAACGATAGATATGATTTCGCATCCGGTTTCCTTTTCAACAATTTCTTTGCCTTCACCTTTTTCGATTACTGCCACTGTTGATTTAATTTCCAATCCAAGGTCTTGTAATGTTCTGATTAAAGCTATGAATGTTCCTCCGGTACTCACAACATCGTCTATAAGTAAAATTTTTTCACCTGGTTTTAAGTCATTCACATAAAGGTTTGATGAACCGTATCCTGTTTTTTGATAGACTTCTGTTTCGCCAGGCAATCCGTATTGTCTTTTACGGATTACGACAAATGGGATGTCGGTTGCAAGGGAGAGTGCGGTTGCAAGGTGTATTCCCATAGCTTCGACAGCCACAATTTTATCCACATCTAAATCAGCATGTTTGTATACTGCTAAAGATAGTTCTCTTAGCATTTTAGGGTCCATTGCTGGAACACCATCACTTATTGGATTTACAAAGTAATTATAATCTCCTTTTTTGACAATTGGAGATGCTTCTAATGATTTTTTTACTTCTTCTAACATGGTCTCACACAAAAATTTAAAACTTGTTAAATATAAATATAATTTATTATAATTATATAAGTTTGCTAATTAAGAAAATATTTAAGTGATTAATATGCTCGGAAATTTAGGAGAAAATCTTACTAATACAATGAAAAAATTAGTGGGAATGTCCGTTATTGATAAAAAAACCATTAAAGAAGTTGTAAAGGATATACAACGTGCTTTAATTCAATCTGACGTTAATATTAAATTAGTTCTTGATTTATCCAAAAAAATTGAAAGCAGGGCTCTTGAAGAGGAACCTCCAAAGGGCATAACACCAAGGGAACATGTAATAACCATTATCTATGAGGAAATGGTAAATCTTTTGGGAAGTGATGCTGCCGGTTTGGACATTAACGAAAGGCCTTACAAAATTTTATTCCTGGGTTTGCAAGGTAGTGGTAAAACAACCACAATCGGTAAATTATGCAGATTCTTACAGAAAAAAGGTTTCAACCCGGCTGTTGTCTGTACAGACACATGGAGGCCTGCAGCTTATGAACAATTAAGGCAATTAACTGAAGAGATGGATGTTCCTTTATATGGGGATCCTGAAAATAAGGATGCACTTGACTTGGCCAGAAAAGGGCTACAGGAATTTAAAAACAGAAAAGTCATCATTTTCGATACTGCAGGTAGGCACAAACAGGAAGAAGACTTAATTGCAGAAATGGATGAATTGGATGACATCATTAATCCTAATGAAGCTATTTTGGTCATTGATGGAACAATTGGTCAGCAAGCAGGTGAACAGGCTAAGGCATTCTCACAGGCAACTGATATAGGTTCAATCATCATTACAAAATTAGACGGTTCTGCAAAAGGTGGGGGTGCGATGTCTGCTGTAGCTGAAACAGGCGCTCCAATCAAGTTCATCGGTACCGGTGAAAGAATCGATGACTTTGAACTGTTTGACCCTGAAAGATTTATTTCAAGACTGCTCGGTATGGGAGACATTAAAAGTCTCATTGAAAAGGCAGAGGAAAACATTGATGAGGATGTTGCAGAAAAAACCATGCAGAACATGCTTACCGGTAAATTCACTTTGATGGACATGAAAAACCAGTTTGACATGATGAACAAGATGGGTCCTATGCAGCAGGTATTGAACATGATTCCGGGAATGGGAAATAAGATTTCAAAAGAAGCATCCAAAATGACTGAGGACAAGATTGACTCTTATAAAATCATGATGTCTTCCATGACTGAAGAAGAGATGTTAAACCCTAAAATCATTAAGCAATCACGTATTCAAAGAATCGCTCGCGGATCCGGTGTTGAAGAAAGTGAAGTGAAAGAATTGTTGAAATATTACAACAACACCAAAAAGGCAATGAAAGGAATGGGAAAACGTGGGGGCCGTTTAGGTGGCGGTGCAATGAACCGTATGATGGGACAATTCATGAATAGATAATATGAAATTAGCAAAGCAAATTCTAGATGAAACCGATGGTAAGATATGTAAGCACTGCCTCGGACGTAAGTTATCCAAGACTATTGAAGGCACCAATAACATTGAAAGGGCAGACAAGGTATGTGAAGAGCTGAACATCAATTTGGACGATGTTAACTGTGTAATATGTAATAATATCTTCAATAAGCTTGATGATGACCTATATGAAAAAATTGAAGAAAAAATTAATCAATTGGGCATTGAATTTGATACATTTCTTGTAGGGTCCCAAATACCTAAAGACATTCAAAAAAGGGACGAGGAATTGTCTGAAAAATTCAATTTAGGTGTTGAAACTCTTAAAAAGGAAGTCAACAGATTAATCGGCCTTGGAATCTGGGAAAGATTCGATAAGGAAGCTGAATTTGAAGCTCAAGATATTGTTTTTAACATTGACTTGACTGGCAATCCCAAAGTCAGGATTCAAATCAATCCGTTATATATTGAAGGCAAATACAACAAGCTTAAACGTGGAATTCCACAAACCAAATGGCCCTGCAGCAAATGCAAGGGAAGAGGATGTGAGGAATGTAATTTCACAGGTAAGCAATATCCTGAATCTGTCGAGGAATTAATTTCTGAGCATGTGTTGAAATTAACAAAAGGTCGTGAAGCCAAATTCCATGGTGCCGGCCGTGAGGACATTGATGTATTGATGTTGGGTTCAGGAAGACCATTCGTTTTAGAAATAAAGGAACCAAAAATCAGAAAACTTGATTATCCTAAATTAGAAGAGTTTCTGAATAAAGTTAATGAAGGTAAAACTTCTTATCATAATTTGCACGTTTGTGCCAGAAGGCGTAAGGCGGAAATTAAGCAATCATCTCCTGATACTTATAAGGTTTATAATGCAATTGTCAAATGTGATGAAGCATTTGATAAGGATAGGCTTGAAGAGTTAACTAAATTAAATGAAATCCGCCAGCAAACTCCTTTAAGGGTGCTTAGAAGACGTACTGATATGGTTCGTGTAAAGCATGTGCTTGATTTGTCCTATGAAATCATCGACGACGACAAGTTTAGCATGAGGATTAAAACCGAAGGTGGATTATACATTAAAGAGCTGATTTCCGGAGATGAGGGAAGAAGCAATCCTAATGTTTCAGAAATATTGGGTGTTAATGCGATTTGTGAACAATTAGATGTAATTGAAGTGAGTGAGAAGTAGATAACATGGCTGAAGAATTTACACATTTAACTGACAGTGGAGTACATATGGTTGAAGTTGGGGGCAAACCTGATCAAAAAAGAAGAGCTATTGCCAGTGGCAGTATATTTTTAGATAAAAATACTATCAATCTAATTCAAAATGAAGAGATTAAAAAAGGAAATGTTTTAACAACCGCCCAAATTGCAGGAATTCAGGCTGTTAAGAATACTTCTTCAATAATTCCTCTTTGTCATCCTTTGGCTTTAACTGGAATTGAGCTTGATTTCGAAGTGAAGGAAGATGAAATCATTGCAACTTGTGCAGTTAACACTTTAGGAAAAACTGGAGTTGAAATGGAAGCTATTACTGGTGTAAGTGTTGCATTGCTTACTGTATGGGACATGGTGAAGGCTGTTGAAAAAGATGAGGACGGACAGTACCCTGACACTAGGATTAGCGACATTAAAGTGATTAAAAAGGAAAAAATTTAAACTTTATATACTATGAATAAAATAATTATAAACATTATTTTTAATTAATTAATTTTAAGGGAGATTACTATGGCAAAAAAAGATAACAAAATTTCCATGCCTCAAACAGGTGCGGGTTTAGTAAGATACTTTGATGAAGAAAGTCTTGGACCAAAACTTTCTCCTGAGCATATTCTTGTTGCTACTGTCATTATAGCAATTTTATGTTTTGTTTTAAGATATTCTGCTTAATCAGACTATTCTTAAACAACCACTCTTTTTTTATTTATACTGATTATTATGTTAACTAAAAGAATTATTCCATGCCTAGATTGTGACTTGCAAGTTCCCGAAGGTAGAGTAGTCAAAGGTGTTGAATTCAAGGAAATCAAATATGCAGGAAATCCGGTTGATCTTGCAACACGTTACTACGAAGAGGGTGCTGATGAAATTGTAGTTTTAGACATCACTGCTTCTCATGAAAGAAGGGCTACAATGGCCGATGTTATTGACAGATTGACAGAAAATGTATTCATGCCAATTTGTGTCGGTGGTGGAATAAGGAAAGTTGAAGATTACATTAAAATGCTTAGGGCAGGTGCTGATAAATGCTCAACAAACACTGCAGCTATTAAAAATCCTGAATTATTGACAGAAGCTTCAAAAGTTGTCGGATCACAGGCTGTTGTGATTGGAATTGATGCAAAAAGAAGATATGTTGACCATCCAGATGACGTGCCGGACAAGGTTGTAATTGAAACAGACAAGGGATTTTGCTGGTTTGATTCAAGCATTTACGGCGGACGTGAATTCACTGGAATCGATGCAATCCAATGGGCGCAGAAATGTCAGGACTTAGGCGCTGGGGAAATCCTTTTGACCAGTATGGACGGCGATGGAACTCAGGCTGGCTATGACATTGAGCTGAACAAGGCCATTAATGATGCAGTAGATATTCCGGTAATTGCCAGTGGTGGTGTTGGTGAGCCAAAAGATATTTTGGATGTATTTGAAAAGACAGATGTCTCAGCGGCTCTTGCAGCTAGTATTTTTCATTTTAACCAATATTCCATTGGTGAAGTCAAACAATACCTAAAAGAAAATAATGTGGCTGTTCGCTTATGATTATTGAATCTCCTATTGACTTGGAATTGACACAGATTTCAGGTCAGACTTCACAACCTCCATGGAAGCAATTTGACAATTCATTCAGGGATGTTTTAATCGTCAATGATAAACCTGTCATTTTTGAAGTTAAGCAATCCGGTGAATTTTTAGACTTTGATTTTAAAGGAGATATATCTCAAAAAGAGGCTATTTCAAAATTAAAATACGTTTATGATTTGGATTTTGATTTGGATAGGTTTTACAAGTATCTGTCAAATCATGCAGAGCTTGCTGAAATGTCAGAGTTTTGCAATGGTTTGAGACTATTTTTAGCTGATAATCCCTTTGAATGCGTTATATCATCTATTTGTTCTGCAAATAATTCAATTAAAAGATGGACAAAATCAATTTCAGACATTAAAGAAAAATGGGGAAACAATCATGAAGGGTTTTACACATTTCCGGATATTCCAACTCTTCAGGATGCGTTTCTAGACGATGAAGAGGAATTTGAACTGTCAGATATCGAGGATATTTGCAACTGTAAAAACAATTTAAAATCATGCGGAGTCGGTTATCGGGCTCCATATATGAGAAAGGCATGCGAGCTTTTTACACTTGAAATGGACCTTTCGGAAATTCCAAAAATGAGCTATGATGAAGCATTCGAAACCATCCTTAAGGTTCCGGGTGTCGGACCAAAGGTTGCTGACTGCATTTTGCTTTATGGATTCAATTTTAAAGAGGCATTTCCTTCAGATGTTTGGATAAAACGTATTGTTTCTTACTTATACTTCGATGGAAAGGATATTAGTGTTCCTAAGGTTCGAGAGTTTGGGATGGAAGAGTTCGGAGATAATGCGGGTTATGTTCAATTGTACATGTTTCATTATGCGAGAAAATCTGGATTGATGGCTAAGTTAAAATAGTCCCAATAACATACTACTCTTCATGAAAATCAGATATGCCACAATGATTGTTGATGACATGGAAGAAAGTGTCAAATTCTACACAGAAACTTTAGATTTCACTTTGGATGAGGTTTTCGATGTTCCTGGAGGCAAAATCACTCTGCTTGACGGTGAAGGATTTGCAGGAATTGAACTGATTGAAAGTAAAAATTTCGAAACAGGTTTGTACTCCATAGGTATGGACGTTGAGGACATCAACAAAGAAATTGATGATCTTGAATCAAAGGGAGCCAATATTGCTTTAAAGCCTGTGGAAACTCAAGTGGGTTATATGGCAAGAGTGATTGACCCCAATGGGATTAATATAGTTTTAGTTCAACATACCAAATAATTCAAGTTTCGTTTTATAGGAATCTTTATTACAGTATAGTTTCATTATAATTAATTAATGGAATCAAAAAATTTACTATTGTTAATTTGTACTGTATTGTCATTTTTCACTGTTTTTGCGGTCAATGCAGTGACAATTGTAATTCCATCCATCGCAACCGAGTTTGGGATGAGCAATATCATTCAAAATTGGGTTACTATTATCTTTTTGTTAGTCGTGGCTGTCCTGTCGGTTCCGGCCGGTCAAATTTCAGGAAAATACGGCCTTAAAAAAGTCACAAATATTAGTATAGTCTTATTTATTATAATTTCTGTTGTCAACGTGCTTGTTACTTCACAAGAACAATTCCTTATCTGCAGATTTATCTTGGGAATTTCTCTTGCATTTATCAATGTCACTTCAATGGCAATGATTGTTTCAGCGTTTCCGCCTGAGGAACGTGGAAAGGCATTGGGAATTAATATCACGGGAGTTTATGTTGGATTATCCCTGTCTCCCGTTCTTGGAGGAATCCTAAACTATAACTTAGGATGGAGATCTGTGGTGTTGTTCGGTGTGCCGTTCCTATTTGTTATTCTTGCATTGCTTTTAACAAGGATTGAAGAGGAATGGAACTCATTTGAAAACATTCCACTTGATTTAAAGGGATCATTTGCATATGGAATCGGAATGGTTCTGTTCATGTATGGATTCACTATTCTAAATACTCAGCTGGGAATAATTTTGACCATCTTGGGAATCGTAATTTTGGTGATATTCGGATTAATAGAGTTAAGGCAGACCCATCCGGTATTTGATATTAGATTCTTTAAAAATCACAAGTTTTTATCAGCCAATTTTGCATCTCTGTGTGCATATTTGGCCACTTATGCGGTTACCACAATTCTTAATTATCACCTGCAATACATCAAGGGATTCGATTCACAAACTGCAGGAATAATATTGCTTGTAGCACCATTATGCCAAGTGGTATTGGCTCCGATTGCGGGAAGGTTATCCGATAAGTTCGTTCCCCAAATTCTTGCGGCTATCGGTATGGCATTAGGTACTATTTCACTGTTCCTGTTCTCATCCCTGGGAAACGGAACTCCAATGGAATTCCTGGTTGTCTCAATGATAATTTACGGTGTGGGATTCGGATTGTTCTCACCGCCAAACACAAACGTCATCATGGGATCAGTTCCACCGAAGGACACTTCTGTCGCATCAGCTGCAGTTGCAACAATGCGTACTGTAGGCCAGGCAATGAGTATGGGTATTCTTACATTGGTGTTTGCATTTATTATGGGTGATGTGCCGATTATTGAGCAATACTATCCGCTATTGATAAGCAGCTGTCAAATAACTTGCATTATTTGTGTCATATTATGTATAGCATCAGTATTTGCTTCATTAGTGGGAATCAAATCTAATTCTGCTTAATTTATTTTATCATGTAATCAGATTGACGTTACCGTAAGATTGGTTGAAGGTAATGCAGTAGTTTTATTTGTCGATGACGGGGAGCTATATAATATATTTAATAATAAAGCGTTCATGGAATCTCAAACCATTAAAAAACTGAAAGAAAACAATTGTGAATTTGAATATACGAATGTTTTGGGATTCAACAAGTCATATGTTCGATTTGATTACTAGAATAAAAAAAGAAGTTGAAAGATAAGAATTATCTTTCTTCAACGGTCACTTTGTTCATTACGTCTCCTTGTTGGATAGCGTTAACGACGTCTTGACCTTTAATAACTTGACCGAATACGGTGTGGACACCGTCTAAGTGTGGTTGTGGGCAGTGAGTAATAAAGAATTGGCTTCCACCAGTGTCTTTTCCTGCGTGTGCCATGGATAATGCACCAGTTCCGTGTTTGTGAGGGTTTCCTTCAGTTTCACATTTGATGGTGTAACCTGGTCCTCCGGTACCGTTACCGTAAGGGCATCCTCCTTGAATTACGAAGTTTGGGATTACTCTGTGGAAAGTTAATCCGTCATAGAAACCTTCGTTGATTAATTTTTCGAAGTTAGCTACGGTTCCAGGTGCTTCATTTGGGAATAATTCTAATTCGATATTCCCTTTGTCAGTTTCGATTATTGCGACTTTCATTTTATCACCTAATTTTTTAAATAATACTTATAATATAAATATTATTGATTAAATAGTTTATGGAGGATTTTATGAATACTCAAGATTTGATTAAAATTGAAGATGATTATTTCATTAACACTTTCACAAGACAACCAATCGTATTGGACCACGGGGAAGGTGTTAAAGTATGGGATATCGATGGAAATGAATACCTGGACATGTTTGCAGGAATTGCGGTCAACTGTTTAGGCCACAATCATCCTAAACTTGTAAAGGCAATTCAGGACCAAGCTGAAAAATTGATTCACATTTCAAGCATCTATTACAACGAGCCTGCATTGATTTATGCTAAAAGATTAATTGAAATGACAAGCTTCGATAGAATTTTCTATGCTAACAGTGGTGCTGAAGCTAACGAGGGAGCTATTAAGCTAGCTGTCAAATACACTGGAAAAAGCGAAATCATCTCCACTGTCGATTCATTCCACGGAAGAACAATAATGACCCTTGCTGCAACAGGTCATGAAGAATATCACGAACCATTCAAGGCAGTAATGCCAAAAGGATTCATCAATGTGGAATACAACAATATTGATGCGATTAAAGAAGCAATCACTGAAAATACTGCAGCTATCCTCATTGAACCTGTTCAAGGTGAAGGTGGTGTAAATGTTCCAGATAAGGAATACTTCCAGGAAATAGAAAAACTATGTAAGGAAAAAGGCATTGTATTAATCGTGGATGAAGTTCAAACAGGATTTGGAAGATGCGGAACATTATTCGCTCATGAGTTATATGGAATCAAACCTGACATAATGACTATGGCTAAAGGTATCGGTGGAGGAGTTCCAATGGGCGGAATTCTTGCAACTGAAGAGGTAGCTAGTGCATTCGTGCCAGGAGATCACGGAACCACTTTCGGTGGAGGACCACTCGTATGTGCAGCAGCCAATGCTGTTCTAGATGCATTCGAGGAAGAAAATATCTTGGACAACGTTAATGAAGTCGGCCAATACTTTATCGATGAGCTTAAAAAGTTAGATAAGGATGTAATTGCTGATGTAAGAGGAGTCGGATTGATGGTAGGTTTGGAATTGACCAAGCCTGGAGCTGAATATGTTGACAAACTCAGGGAAGCAGGATTCCTAATCAACTGTACAGCTGGAAATGTTTTAAGATTCGTACCTCCATTAACAATTACCAAAGAAGAAATTGACGAATTTGTCAAAGCATTAGACGAAAATTTGTAGGTTATTAGAATGGGACAATTTATCAAATATAAATGTGATGTATGCGGACATGAGCATGTTCATGACTTAGAAGTTTTCTGGATTGATAAGAATCTGGAGATTAATGTGAGCATGTTATTGTTCTTGACATCTGAACAAATGTCAAAATCATTGGTCAGCGGCTATTATCAGGAATATTACTGCTATGATTGTGACAGTATAGTAAAAGAATTTTTAATCACTGAAAACCCTTCCAATATGGACACTGAAGAGATATTCAATTTGATTGAGGACTATGACCATACATTTAAGATCATTAAATTTGATGATAAGTTCCAAAAATGCCTGAACTGCTCAAGAAGTATTGATGTCAAGTCCGAAAAAGCCTTTGCAGTCGACAAACAGGGTGATTTTGTCATTGAAGAACCATATATTCATGATTTTAAAGACAATGATAAGTATGACTTCTGGGGTTATTACTACGGATATTATTGTGATGACTGCAGAAAGCAAATCAACAAGTTTGTTGTAATGCAAAATCTATCCAATGTTGATGAGGACTCAATAAGGCATATTCTTAAACAGCATACCAATGACCTGACTGTATTGCTGTTTGATTATAGGGGCAAATGTCAGCACTGTGGCGGAGAACTATATTCACTAAAGGACTCTTCCTTATGTCCAAAATGTAAGGAAGGTCATTTAATGACCGTAGAAATTCGCAATGTTGACTAAATTTCCCAATTTCTTTTTTCCAATATTTTTTTAAGGGATGTTGAAATCTCTAAACTCTTTATTTTTTCTAAGTTTGCCCACATCCAGTCAGTGTGCTCTTCGCTAATTTTCACATCACCCTTGATGTTTTCCAAATACATTATCACCTGCACTGTCCTCTTGTGCATATAATCGTTCTGAACCGCTTCGCAGAAGTCTCCAACATCCGCATCGAGGCTTGTCTCTTCCTTGATTTCTCTCACCAATGCATTGGTGAAGTGCTCTCCCTTTTCCACTTTTCCACCTGGAAGCTCCCACATTTCAGGGTCTGTTTTTGACTTCGGATGCCTTTTTAGGATTAGTATCTCATCGTCTTCATTCTTGATGATTCCTCTCATTGTAAGTCCATAACCTAATTTCATTTCAATCACTGATTTTAGTTTAATTCTTTTGGTTTAAATTTTAATCGGCAATTTTACTTCCTTCACTAATTTTAAATAGATTAAATTAAATAACTAAATACATAATGTAACTTTTTTAGGAGTTTTAATTATGGATTTAAATATTAAAGTCAACGATAAAAATCACTTAGACATTGGTGGAGCAGATGCATGTGATATTGCAGAAGAGTTCGGAACTCCAACTTTTGTGATTGATGAAAATAGAATAAGAGATAATTACAACAGATTTTATTCAGCCTTTTCAAAATATTACTCTGATTTTAAAGTCTTTTATGCATGTAAAGCTAATACCAACCTTGCCGTAATGAAAATTTTAGAAAGTGAAGGTTGCTGTATTGATGCTGTTTCACCTGGTGAAGTTCACATTTCCAAAATGCTCGGATTTTCTGGTGATAGAATTCTGTTCACAGGTAACAACATAACCAACGATGAATTGAAATTCGTGCACGATGAAGGTGCTGTTTTAAATATCGATTCAGTTTCAGCTTTAAAAAGATTGGCTAAGATGGTAGACCCTGAAGGATTAAAAATATCATTCAGAGTAAACCCTATGGTTGGAGCTGGACACCACGACCACTGTATCACCGGTGGAGTAATGAGTAAATTCGGTATTATGGACAATGAGGCTGTAGAAGTTTATGAAATGGCTAAAGAATTAGGTTTTAACCCTATCGGTATGCATTCACACATCGGTTCAGGTATTCTGGATCCGGAACCATTCAAACTAGCTATTGAATCCACTATGGACATTGCAGGAAAAGTGCACCAGGAAGCAGGAATCGACTTTGAATTTGTCGATTTCGGTGGAGGTGTAGGTATTCCTTACACTCCAGAGGAAAACATCGTGGATTTAGACAAGTTTGCAGAAGTAAACGTCGGTTTATTCAAAGAAAAACTTGAGCAATATGATATGGGCAATCCTACAATGTATCTCGAGCCTGGAAGATACTTGGTCGGAGATGCAAGCGTGCTCTTAGTGACAGTTAACAGCGTAAAACAAAGCTACAGAAAATTCATAGGTGTAGATGCAGGATTCCACACACTCCTCAGGCCTGCAATGTATGATTCATACCATCATATTGTCGTAGCTAACAATATGGCTGCTGAAAACACTCAGGAAGTGGACATTGCTGGAAATGTCTGTGAATCAGGAGACTTGTTTGCACGTGACAGGCCTATGCCTGAAATCGAGGAAGGAGACATATTGGGTATATTAAATGCAGGAGCATACGGATTTACAATGTCTTCAAACTACAACTCAAGACCATTGACTTCAGAAATTCTTGTAACTGACGGTAAATGCAGTGTTGTACGTGAAAGAGAAACCTTTGAAGACTTATATGCAAAACAAAGTATTCCACCACATTTAAAATAAGTTGATACTATGGTAGATTTAAAAGGATTAAAATTTTCAAAAATGCACGGAATCGGAAATGACTTCCCGATCATCGATGAATCCAAAGCGGAAGTTATTCCTGAAGCTGATAAGCCTGAAGCATGCAGAATGTTATGCCACAGAAACTTCGGCGTAGGTGGAGATGGCGTACTGTTTGTAGAGCCATCTGAAGTAGCAGACATTGGATACAGAATGTTCAATCCTGACGGAAGCGAAGCTGAAATGTGCGGTAATGGTATAAGATGCTTTGGTGACTTTGTTTACAGAAAAGGTATTTTAAAACAAGAAAAGATGACTGTCGAAACAAGGGCAGGAATTAAAACAATTGAAATTACATTGGAAGACGATGAACCTGTATTATTTAAAGTGGACATGGGTCTTTCAACATTTAAAACTCCTGAAATTCCAATGACCAGCGATGCTGAAGAGTTTTTAGATGGTGAGCTTGAGGTTTTGGATACCACATTTAACCTGACTGCAATCAGTGTCGGAAACCCTCATGCAATAATATTCGTTGACAATGTTGATGAGATTGACATCAACAAGTACGGTCCAGCTATTGAGGCTCATGAAGTATTCCCTGAAAAGATTAATGTGCACTTTGTAGAGGTCATCTCTAAAAATGAGGGCAAGATGATTACTTGGGAAAGAGGTGCTGGCGTAACCCTTGCATGCGGTACCGGTGCAACATCAACTGCAATTTCTGGTTTCAAACTAGGTCTGTTTGATGAAAATATATTGCTTCATTTGCCTGGTGGCGACTTAAAATTCAATGTTTATGAAAAAGAGGATGCTCTTGGAGCCTTCATGGAAGGTCCGGCAGAGCTTGTTTATGATGGGGAATTCTAATTCTCCTTAAACTCCCTTCATTTTTCTCAATAATCCAAATATAATATCAATCACTGCAAGGACAATTATCAATATTATCAAAATGTTGAATTCCTTTCTAAGTACCGCAAAAACGATTGCCAAAATTAATAGTATAACACCTATTAAAACTGATTTTTTCCATTCTTCCATATTTTCACGCTCTAAATTTTATATGCATTAATTAATGTGATATCTTCAAAAAAGAAATGTTCTTTTTCGGCTATTTCAGCTATAAATCCTAATTTATCTAACTTTTCTAATGTTTCCTCGTTGCCTGAAAGTGAAGACTGTATCAGCTGGACAATTCCTCCATCATTTAAATGATTTTTCACTTCATTTAAGAAAACATCAATCACTTTCCTACCATTTAATCCACCGTCGAATGCATAATTTATAGTGTCTTCAATAACATCGCCATCTTCAGTCGGTAGATATGGAGTATTAAATAAAATTACATCAAACTTTCTGTTTTTCACAGGTTCGAATAGATTTCCGAACAATATTTCAATGTTTTCAATGCCGTTGTCTTCAAAGTTTTTGCGGGCAAGCTCGCAGGCATCAAAGTTTATGTCCGTAACTGTGATGTTGTCTGTTAATCTTGAGGCATACATTGCAACTATTCCAGATCCGGTTCCAATTTCCAAAACGCTTTGGCCAGGCTTAATCTGCAGATTGTCGGCTAACATATAGCTGTCTTCAGCCGGAACATATACATTGTCATCGGTGTTAATTATAAAATCTGGCATAATAATCTAGTCGCTTAAAATTGAATTGATTTCCTTTGATAAAAACAGTATTTCTTCAGGTGAAACAACTGTCACCCTTTTTTTAAGATAATCGTTTATCTCTTCTGATTCAATATCATTCATACGTTTTTTCATTTCCTTTTTATCCAAATCGGTTATGATATGTCTTGAATCAATTAAGGCATTTTTGATTTTCTTATTTCTGTGCTGAAACAATGCCTTGGTGAATTTAGAGTAAACCTTAAAATCCTCATCGGATATCTTATTTTCCTTTGGTGTTAACTTTACAACAGTTGAGTCGATTTGTGGTTTTGGTATAAAGCTTTCTGAGCTGACATCAGTTAATTTCTCTACATCGCACTTGAAATGCAGCATTGCAGAAAGTCTTGAATAATTCTTGGTTCCGACTTCGCCGTTCATTCGCTCAGCAAATTCCTTCTGATACATTAGAATGGCCAAATCAAAATCGTAATCTAAAAATTTGAATGTAATGGGTGATGATATCTGATAAGGTAGATTGGAGATGATTTTATTAAATTTTGGAAAGTCCACTTTTAATGCATCATCATTTATTAGCTCTACGTTATCGATTTTTTCGTCTTTAAGTCTTTTAGCTAAAATGTCACAAATGTTTTTATCTTGTTCGATAGCAATTACTTTTTTAGCTTTTTTGGCAATTTCAATTGTTAGTGTGCCTATCCCAGTTCCAATCTCTAAAATTATGTCATTTTCATCAATATTTCCAAAGTTAATAATCTGATCTCTTTTGTTCTTATCAATAAGATAATTTTGACCAAGATTTTTATTTAACTTAATCCCATGCTGATTTAAAATGTTTTTAGTAATTTTAGATAAGGATTGGGAAGTTTCACTATTCAATTTATCACTTTATCTATTGTTTCTAGGTTTTCTTGGGGCTTGAGTAAATATATAATATTTGCCTTTATTACCTCTTTTGATATTGTTTGTATCTAATTCCTGTTTAACTCTATTAACAATCATTCCTGCAGGATCAGTTAATGTAGGGAGCCTTTCAGTTATATCTTTAAAGCTTTCAAACGGTTTTTCTTCTCTTGCGTTAATAATGTCCCACATGTATTTTTTACCGATTCCAGGAATTAACTCTAAAGAGTGAAGTCTAGTACTTACTCCATCAGCAGTGTTGAAAAAATTGACATATTTTTCCTCGTTCGCCTCAACAATATCGCGAATAGCATAATCTAATTCAATCCTACTAGTTGCAGTTAAGTTTTCAAAGTCTAATTTTCCAAGCACTCTGTATATTTTATCTCTTTTTCCTTTTCCGATGTAAACGGTGTCCTGTATTTCCAAATCAACACCATTTTTTGGAGCTAATTCTAGTAAAGTGAATTGTTCTGTACCAATAGCTTGAGCAATAGGTTTGCCTCCGAATTTTGACATATCAGATTTAACATAGCCTCGACTAAGATAATCAAGCACAACAGCATACTGTTCTTTTTTCACTGTTGGTTTTCTTTCATTTCTCTTTCTATTATCAACCATCTTTATCACTCACTATTGTTTTTTTGTATATAACTTAAATTAGCTATAATATAAAACTTACTTATAAATTTAGTTTTTAAGTATAATAAAGATATCTAAAAAAAGGGCGTTTTTGATAATGAAATTTGTTAAAAAATAATAAAAAAAGTGGAATAGTTTGAAACTATTCTTCAACGTCATATTGTTCTAAGAATTCAAGGATTTTTTCCATGTCTTCCTTTTCCACTTTGGATGGTTCCTTAGCAAAAATTAATCTCATGTCTGCTAAATCCTTAGGAACTAAATCGACAATATGAACTGCGACTCTTGGTCTTAAGCCAAATTCGTTTTGAAGTTTTTCAACGATTTCTTTTGAGTCTTCAACAGAGTATCTTTTGAATCTTGCAAGATGGTTTAATGTAATATTCTGTTCATAGTTTAATTCGTTGTTTTCTGAAAAATCTTCAATGATTTTTTTGACTTCAGCGCCAGATATAGGTTCGCTTTCAATAATCTCTTTTCCAATCATAGAAATCATTTTTGTAATTTTAAGTGGTCAGGTCTTACTATTAACTCTTTTTCTTTGTTTCCATCTTTTAAGGACACAATGTAAGCTTTACCTTTTTGACCAGTGATTTTCCCGGTTTTACCGTGGAATCTAGGAGCAGGTTGTCCTTTTTGGATACTTGGGTTAATAGTAATGTGAACTAAATCTCCTTCTTCAAATCTTTGGAGTCTGTTTGTAATTGGGTTAGTTCTGCCCGGTCTTTGTACTTTAGTCATTTTTTTTCTTGATCTACTTTTTAATCCTCTTGATCTTTGCATGCTATAACCTCTTAATCAATTCTTGTCTGGATTTAATTATATCTATGTTATCAGCTACCTAGTATTAAAAAAGCCCATAAATACTAGTAACATAGAATGTGAAAATAATCATTACCATCAGTGATATGATAATATTATATTTTTAGTTTAATATCATTAATATACTTTTAGTTTTTTGGGTGAAATTTAATGTTTTCACATTTTTTTAAAAAAAAGAAAAAGTGAGGAATTGAAGTTCCTCCTAACGTTTGACTTTTAGGGTTGTTTTGATGGTGTTTTTAAGGTAGGAAACCTTCATTGTGTATTTCTTACCCTTTTTGAGTTTTTTGATAACGTTTTTCTTGATGGTGAATTTAGCTATTCCGTATTTGTTGGTTTTAGCTGTGAATTTTTTGCCATTAAGTTTTAAGGTTATCTTTTTGCCTTTAAGTGCTTTTTTGCCGTTTTTGAGTGTTGCTTTAATGGTTAATTTTTTAGCAGACTTTTTGACGGTGTATTTTTTGGTTTTTAGGTTTTGTTTTATCTTAATTGTCTTTTTAGTGATTTCTCCTTTGTATATTGCACTTAGTTTGTAGTTTCCAGGTTTTACTGTGCTAGGTATTTTGAAAGCAATTTTACCTTTGGCATTGGTCTTGACCTTGTAGGTTTTCTTGTTGATTTTAATGGTTACCACTTGATTTTTACTAACCAGTTTGGCAGTGTTTCCGAGTATATATGATGTAAACTTGGATCCGTCATAGTAGTACATTGCAACATTTTTATTGCCTGAAAATCTTGAGTATACAAGGATTTTGCTTGTTTTAATCTCGCCTGTTTTTGGATTTTTGACTGTTATTTTTTTGTTTTTAGTCAATTTGGTGAATTTGAGGGTTATGTATCCGGAACTATCGCTTTTATACATTTTGGAGTTTCCGTTGACAGTAATCAAAACCTTGGTATTTTTTATTGGATTTCCGTTTGAATCCAACACTCTCAACTTATAATTGCAGTCACTGTTGGTTGTCCTTTCAACATTGGAGGAAACAACAGTATTTTTTATAATAATGTAATTGACAATTGAAGTGTTGTTGTATGTGGTTGTGATTGAATACTTTCCATGCTTGCAGGTTATATTGATAAAATTAGTTTTAGAATATTTGGTTATGGTTAGGCGTTAAAAAAAATGGTGTGAAGAAGATAACATTTAGTTATCTTCGAATCTTCTTCTGTCAATTAATTCTTGACGTTTACCTGGGTTCCATCCTCCGGATGCAGATTTTGCACGTCCAACTTGTTGTACGTATCCGGTAATTCTGTCATACCATTCTACATCTTCTCTTTCACCACAGGTAGGACAAACATTGTTTAGTCCTTTCATTAAAGTCTTACAGTTAAGACAGAAACTTAATGCTGAACTGTAAGCCCAGAATCCGATATCGGATTTTCTTGCAATTTTGTTGGTTAAACTCATTAATGAATCTGGGTCTGAGTATGATTCTCCCATGAATGCATGGAAGATGTGTCCACCAGGAGTTAAACTGTGATATTGTTCTTCAATTTTGATTTTTTCAATTAAGGATAATCCGGTGTCTACTGGTACATGGGAGGAGTTTGTGTAGTAGTTAGCATTTCCTTCACCTTGTACGATAGCTTGATCTCCGAATTGTTTTTTATCGAGAGTTGCAAATCTGTAAGCGGTGGATTCAGCAGGAGTTTGTAAAACAGACCATCTGAGTCCGGTTTCTTCTTGTAATTTTTTAGCTCTGTCGTTAACGTATTCGAGACATTTTACACCGAATTTATTTGCATCAGGGTTTTCGATACCTTCGCCGAATAAGGATAATAACATTTCGTTAAGACCAACAAAACCGAATGATAAGGTTGAGTTTTCAATTCTGTAATATGATTCTTCTCCAACTTTTTGTTTCAAGAATGGTAAAATGTGGAAATCATTTAAACATTTTAATCCTTGTTCTCTTCTGAGCATTAAGGTTTCAACTGCTAAATCCATGTATTCATCTAAGTATTCAAATACTTGGGATTCGTCTTTGGATTGGTATCCTATTCTTGGGAAGTTTAATGTAACGTATGCGAGGTTACCAGTTCTTAAACAGTCTTTATCCCAGTCACCAGTCCAGGTATCTTGTAAACAGGTTCTGCAACCCATGTAGTTTGCCATTTTTCCTCTGTATTCAGGGAACATGTTCACGAAGTAGGATGAACCGTATTTTGCAGATAATTCATGTACTAAACGGAGGTCATCTTCGTATTCACTGGTCATTGTTTCAGGTCTTAAGGTGTAAATAGTATTTGGGAATAAATGAGGTTTACCTTCATTGTCTCCTTCGAGTAATGTTTCAGTGAATGCTCTTTGGATTAACCTGGTTTCATCTTCGAAATCAGCATAGGTTCCAACAACTTGGCCTTTTGGTCCGTATGCTGTTTCTTCTTTCAAGAAGTCAGGAACTCCAAATTCCAATGCCATACTTGTGAATGGTACTTGGGATCCTCTTGCCGCATAAGCCATATTTAAGTTATAGATAAGCATTTGAACAGCTTGTTTGATTTCATCATAGCTTCTTCCTCTTGCAAATGGTGCAACGAATACGTTCCAAAGGGACATTGATTGTCCACCGGACATGTTTTGTTGTGCTGCAAGCATGATTTCACCGGTATGGTTCATTAAGGTTTCCATGTGGTTTGGTGCACCTGCAATGGAAGTGTGGTCACCTGTACCGTCCACTTTAAGTCCATATCTGATGAATGTTCTAATATCATGTTGGAGACAGTTTAATGGTCTTCCTGCGAAGAATTCTAAATCGTGAATGTGAATGTCACCGGACATGTGTGCGTCTGCTAAGTGTGCAGGTAACATTTTTAAGAGTGCATATTGTTTTAATGCTTCGTCTGCTACATGTTTGTGAATACTTTCTGGGTTGTGGATCATGTTTGCGTTATCTCTGTTACCGTTTTCAATTAAAGAGGTAATGTTGTATACTGGAATACCTAAACGGGTGTAACGGCTTCTTAAATCTTCTAATCCGTATTCAATTAATTTTGTGTTAACCATTTCCCTAATCATTGGAGCGGTTAAGTATTCAACATTTAATTTTTTGAGTTCTTTCCAGGTTTCAGTAGCAATTTCGAAAGCAGTTTCTTGGCTTGCTCCGGTTTCTTCGATTAAAGTATTTGCGATTCTGGATAAATCAAATGCTTCGATAGTATCTCTGGAAGTACGTACTTTTAATTGGGTACTTGCTAAGTATTTGTTAGCAATTTCAGGGTCAATGTCTTCTAAACATTCGTAAACGATTTTTTTGATTTCTTTGGTTTTGATTCCATCGTATAATTGAGATACTACGGTAGCTACAATTTTATCAGATTCGAAGAATGGAGTTTCAACCATTACTAATGATTTTACTAATTTTTCATAGCTGAATCTTTCTTTAATTCCGTTATTTTTTTCTACATTGATTTTAACGGATTCATTTAAATTATTTCCTAATCTTGAAATTTTTTCCATTTAATTCACACCATTTTCCTTAATTTATTAAAGAAATTTATTATCCATAGAGAGATTACTCTCACTTGCTATACTATATGTTTGCACATGTATAATTATTGTTCGTATACTAACGAACTTCTATTTAATACATAGATTTTTGTAGTATATAAATTGTTCGTCTTTATTCGAACAGAATTTAAATACTCTGAAATATATTATTGGTTTAATAATAAAAGTCATAAGTCCAAGAGCATTTGAAAAGTAAAAAAATTTCTTTAGAAGAAAACATCTAAAGAACTTTGTTTTGATTTGTCACTTTCAAAGAGTGACTTAATACCAAACTCCTGGATTTCCAAACGTTGTCTCAAGTATGGGGATATTGGGTATCTGTCAATCAGCTCCTGTGAGATTTCAAGATACTTGGTAACTGATCCTTTTGAAACTGAAAGGATTAGATTGCCTCCACATTTGCACTTTCCTGTAAGCGGCATTCTCCTATATTTGGAACCGCACTTTGTACATCTTACCTTCTGCTTGGAAAATGCTCTGGAATTTCCCATAATGTCCGGCAAGAAATGTGATGAAAGAACTTTTTCAACAACTCCCCGTTGGTCAACGGCCCGGATACTTTCTGCAAGTGCAATTTGAGCTTCAACCTTTTCCCTCATTGACGGCAAGGTTTTATAAAGACAAATTGTAGGTCCTGCATGAATATTGGAGGTGTGATGTGAAAACATCAGTCCCTCATATTGCTTAGGAGTTCCCAAATGCATTTCCACGTTGTCAATGTATTCTAAAACCTCTGCAGGTTTATGAGGAGTGTAAGTTTCTTCATAAAATTCAACAGGGAATCTTTCGAAAATATCCAAGTTGTGAGATTCGTCATCTATCTCTTCTGGGTCAATTCTTGAAGATAAAACTAAAGGAGCATCCATACTTCCTCCTCTAGTGTTTGGTAAGTATGATTTTGAAAAGTTAATCAGTGCATCTAAAAGCAACATCACTGCATCTTCGTCACTGTCACAGTTTCTACGCTTTGCAGAATGGAAGTAAGGGTGTGCATAACATCCCAATGCCTTTGTGAATCCGACAATTCTTCCAAGAACTCCTGCGGATGTGTGCGGTGCAAGACCTGCCACCAAATGTCCAATCAAATCACTTTTCTCTTTGACATTGTAGAATGGTTCCATGTCATAATATCTTGTAAGCTCGTCATCAATGAACTGTGCAGTTCTAAGGAGATATTCTCCACAATTGTCGGATATTACGATATCCTGAACCCTAAGCTCAATGATTTGATCTTCACTTTCAATTGGATTTCCATAGCAGTCCTTTTCATAACCCATTTCAAGCAATTTCTCAACAGTGACGCCAATTTCTTTTGGTATGAAATGGGTAAGCGGCAAGTCGGTTGAGTCATGTCTGATTGTACCGTCTTTGAATGTGAACACTTCATGCTTTGCTCTAAGTATTCCCTTTTCAATAGGTTCCGGTAGTTTTGCTTCGGAAATCATTCCGATAACACCTTTGACTTCATCAACCCTTCTCACTTTAACATTATCTGAAGCTTTCTTGAGCATGGATCCGAGCGGAACGGTTTTCATTGATGGCTTTCCCATTTCAGTTGGACTGCCACATTTTGGACAGAGAGCTCCAAATGAGTCGATTCCGCATTCTGGGTTTGTACATTTTCTTCTTGAAATTTCTATTTTGATGCTTCCTTTTTTCGCCGCTGTTGCAACTAGTCTTCTGGCTCCACCGTTATTTCCAATAGGTATTAATCCATGTGGTGCAGGCCTCATTAGCCTTTCCTTGGATTTTTCAGGCCTACCTACACGTGTACCGATATATGCCGGAGCCTTATTCTTAATTTCAACAGGTGAAACTTCATTCAAAGCTTCTAAAGTGGTTTTTCTTTCAGGTAACTTTTTGGATAATGTTACTAAAAGCGCATAAGCATGATCTTTATCAATGATGATTTTATTGTCACGAACGATGTGAGGAACACCCATGACCTCCAGTGTTCTTTTCTGGAATGACATGTCAAGTTTTATTCCTTCATTTTGCTTATATGTTGATTTTCCCTTCTCAATCAAGTCAATTAAAGCATTTAAATCTTGAATAGTAACGTCATTGTAGCAATATGTGTATTTCGGATGAAGAGGTATGCCGTAATTTTTAGATAGTGTAAACGCTTCGATGGATGACAGGTAGTCATATTCGAGTTTGTGCAAATCTAATTCATTGTTTTGCTCATCGAAGTTTTCGCTTCTCATCAGTAATTGAATCCACCATTCCTCACACCATCCTGAAGGATATAGGGGTTGGTTGTTTCTTAAAAACTCTCCGAATGCAACAAGCATGTCTCCCAGGAACAATATTTCATCAACATCCTTTTTTAGTTCACGTGCTTGTCTTACGGAATCAATTATTACAACATCTCCATTTCTGAGTTTGACAATAGGTCCTTCAATGGAATCAACGGGAACAACACAATTACCCTTTCCGGGATATTCGATTTTAAGTTGTGTTCCGACAGCTAAAAATTCGAGCAATGCCATAGTTGCTGGATGGACTCCCATGGTAGCCAGACCTGTATTTCTGGACCTTCCGTATCTTAATCTGAATGCTCCCTTTTCTGAAGGATATCCTAGAATTGGTCTTCCTCCGATGATATCCTGAATATATTTAGGTTCACTTACGATGTCTGAGTCTCCACTGTCATCGCTGGATGAATCGCTTGTTTTAGGTTTGGAATACTCATCAAGCCAGTCCCAATCAAGACCTAACTTGTTTGAAATCTTTTTGATTTTTTTAGATTTTTGGATTACTCCCTCAACCATCGCAAGCAAAGCTCCACCACGAATGTTGTTGGTTTCAACACGCTCCAAATCTCTGTGTGACACTTCAACTTGATCTGTTTGTTCTCCGGAAACTTCCACTGGAATATGATTAGCGGCAAATCTCACTTCTTCTGGTGTTGGTGAGTATTGTAAATTTGTAACTTCGGATTCGTATAGCTCGACTTCCTCTACATATCTTTCAATTTCATCATCGATTGGTTTGAATTCATCAATGCCGATTGCACGTCTGATTTTATCTCCTAAAAGCACAGCCAATGCGGCCGCTGTACCACCGGCACTCCTGATAGGTCCTGCAAAATATACTCCGATATATCTTGTTCCATCAAAGTTATTCTTAATCTTGACATCTGAAATACCTTCTAGAGGAGCGGCCACCACTCCTTCTGTTAGGATTGCAAGTGCAGTTCTTAAGCCCTGGTCGCATCTCTGTTCTTCGCCCCAGTCTGCCTTTTCACCAGTTAACTTGAAGGTTCCGTCTGCAATCTCAGCAGCAATTTCAAATGCAACGGATTCCCTATCCATATCTTTCTCTAATTCTTTAATTCTTTGAGCCACACCTTCAGGGCCAACAAGCCCTTCTACTCTTTCAGCTAAGTCCTTTGCAAGAGGCACTTCTGTTTCCAATTCAACATCTAACCCTTTAGACCTTGCCTTATTAGCTATTTCGTATAGGTGATGGGTTTCAGCTTCTAATCTATCAAAATAATCCATGGTATCGCCACAAGTTACAAAATTAATTCATCATATAATCTATTGATTTTCATAATATTAATAATATTTGCAAATTTCAAAATCACTGTTATCAATGTAAATTTAATAATGCTTAAATATTCTAAAATTCAAATTTTTAGTTGTATAAAGTAGTTGAATTTAAATTATTATTGCTAAATTTTTGGTGATTTTAATGGCTAATGACAAACCAATTAACGCTATGTATGGTCAAAAAGTGAAATTAGACTTAGATAAACTTAAAAACCGTTCAAAAGACGAACCTGTTGTTGAAAAAGTTGTTGACGAACCTGTTGAGAAAGAGGTTGTTGAACAAAAAGTGGAAGAAGTTGTTGACGAACCTGTTGAAGCTGAAGTTGTTGAACAAGAAGTAGAAGAAACTGTTGAAGAGGTTCCTGAGGAAGTTCCTGATTCTGAAGAGGAAGTTGCTGAAGATGTTCCTGAGGAAACTGCTGATGAGCCTGCTGAGGCGGAAGTTGAAGAGGTTCCTGAGGAAGTTCCTGATTCTGAAGAGGAAGTTGCTGAAGATGTTCCTGAGGAAACTGCTGATGAGCCTGCTGAGGCGGAAGTTGAAGAGGTTCCTGAAGAACCTGCTAAAGAAGAGTCAAATGCTGATTCCAAATTAATTGATGATTTAAAAACTAAATTGACTGAAAGAGAAAAGAAATTATCCAATCAATCTAGTGAATTAAATTATTTAACTAATAAAGTAATTCCTAAGCTCAAAAAAGAGAATGCTGAATTGAATAAGCTCAAAAGAGAATTGACTGACGCTCTTGAAAAAAGTACCAGAAAATACTTTGATCAATTAGATATTAATGCTGACTTAAGCAATCAAATCGGAAAGATTGGTGCTGAAGGTGCAGTCAACAAGGTAAGAGCAGATAAATACGAAGCAGAAATTGATAGCATCAAAGCGGAATTACAATCTAAAATAGACTATTATAAAGAAAAATTCGAGTCAATTGATGTTGATAAATTACAAAAAGACAACGCTTCATTAGGCGAAGAAGTCAAAGACTTAAAGGATAAATTGTCCTCAGCCAGAAAAGAAAACATAGAAGTTTCAGAAGAAGTGGATAAGTTAAGGGCTGAAATAATTGACCTTGGTAACTACAAAGATGAAGTCGATGACAAATATAAAAAAGAGATTGAAGGATACAAAGAAGAAATCTCATCCCTTTCAACTCAACTCAAACTTAAAGAAAGTAGTTACGATAAATTGTCTAATGACTCTAAAAAGACTATTTCTGATTTAAACAATCAAATCAAAAAGCTTGAAGACGATTTGGAAAAAGAATCCAATAAAGGATTATTTAATAGATTTAAATAGATGATTAATTTCATCTAAAATTTTCTTTTTTTTTAACATGACACAAGATTCTTATTTTATGGATGAAGCTATCAGGGAAGCTGAAAAATCTTTGGCCGAAGGAGGTATTCCGATTGGAGCCGTCCTTGTTAAAGACAATGAAATAATTTCTAGAGGTCATAACAGATTGATTCAAAACGGTTCTGTTGTTTTGCATGCTGAAATGGATGCAATTGAAAACGCAGGACGCTTAAATTATGAAGATTATATAAGATGCACACTTTATACAACATTATCTCCCTGCCCGATGTGTTCCGGAGCGGTCATATTATACAACATTCCCCGTGTCGTGATTGGGGAGAACACCACTCTCATGGGTGCGGAAAACTTATTGAAATGCAATGATGTTGAAGTTGTAGTGCTGAATGATATGAAGTGCAGGGATTTATTCCTGAAATTTGTTTGCAACAATTCCGAAATCTGGGATGAAGAACTTGCAAAAGTGGGTAATACGACTGAGGTTAAATAATGGAAATCATAGTAACTGATGAGAGAGATGAAAGGTTTATTAAGTTTTGCGATTCATTTGGCTGTTTTTTAGATGATCCGCAAGTGGTGCTGCTTTTAATGAATTTCGGCAAAACAGTTGGTTGTACAAGCTTTAAGGTTTATGACTCAGATTCAGCCGAAATAACCACATTATTTTTAAACTCTTATGATGACCGTGAAAGGATTGCCTATAAATTGATAAGGCAACTTGAAAAAATAGCCATTGATTATGAATTTAAAAGCATTGTCGTTACTTTTGACAGCAAGGAAGATATTCTAATTGAAATATTTGAAAAATTGGATTATCATTTAATTGATGGCGATGAGATAATATATAAAAAAGAGTTTAATTCTTTATTTTAATTTTTAAAAAAGAAAAAAAGTTAAAGATTAAGCTTCTTTTCTTAATCTTTTTACAACAAAGTCTTTATCCAAACTTAATAAGAATGATGCTGCCCTTGGGCCTTGTTTTTGACCGAGAATCATTTTATAGATAGCTTGGAAACCTTTTTGTGGTTTTAATTCTTGAGCTTCTAAGATTTCATACATTGCATCGTGTAAATCTGCCGCATCATTGAATTCGGTTGTTTCAATCAAGTCAGCCAAATCAGCCAAGAATTTGTCTTGTTCTTCAGTCAATGGCAAGTTAGGCACGCTTTTCTCTTGCACTTGGAATTTCACGAATTTAGGCGCATATGTGTCTAACCAGTAAATGACATTGTCGACCCTTTCCCTGTATTGGGCTAATTCCAATTCAGTCAAGTCACTGAATTCCTTATCTTTGAAGCTTTTGGTTAATTGTGAGTTCTTCTTGAGAATTGCAAAGATTTTTTCCAAGTCGTCTCCTGCAATTTGATAAGCGTTAACCAGGAATCTGAAAGGAGGCCTGAATGGTAAAGGAGCATCAGGGGTCATTTGGACAATTTCATAAATCTCCTTGAATTTTTTACCTTCTTTTTCGGATGGTGCTTCCACTTCATCATAGAATACTTTTTCAACAGTATCGAATTGGTCGATAAAATCTAAGAAAGGCATTTTAGGTGAGAAATCTTTTGCTTTCATAGGTTTTGATCTGAATAAGTAGTAATGAAGGCTTTCTGCAGGTCCGATTTTTAACCATTCTTCAGGTGCAAAGAACACTCCATGGGATTTACTCATTGCTTCGCCGTCTAGGGTAATCCATTCGTATGGCACTGGGTATGGTGCAGGGTAATCGAAGATTTTTTCTGAAATCACACTACTTACATCGTAGGATCCTCCACTTGCAGCGTGGTCTTTTCCAAACGGTTCGCAGGTGGTTCCGAATATTTTCCATCTTGCAGCCCATTCGACTCTCCAGGTAAGTTTACCGTTTCCGGATTTGATGTCCATTTCACCTTCGTGTCCGCATTCACATCTGTATTTGATGATGTCTCCATCATAATCGTAAGCATAAGTGGTATTTACACGTCCACATTCATCACAGATAGGGTTGTATGGCAACCAGTCATCTGCTAATGGCTCTCTTCTGTATTGGTTGAAGATTTCCTTGATTTCTTCCACTTTTTCAAGGGAAGTTCTTATGTAATCGTTATAAACTCCGCTTTTATACATTTCAAAACCGGATTTGTGTTCCATTTCAATTCCGTAATCGTCCATGACTGAAAGTAAAGGTTTTTCAAAGTGTTCCACAAAGTTGGCACAGCATCCGTCAGGACATGGAATCATTGAATATGGCATTCCTAAGTATTTGTCGTAATCTTCAGGCAATGGATATGGAACTTTTCTTAGCGGGTCATGGTCATCTGCAATCCAAATGGTCTTTGCTTTTTTTCCTTTTTCTCTTAATTTCTTTCCGATTCCGTTAGCTACAAAAATATCACAAGAGTTTCCAATGTGTATTGAACCAGAAATAGAGGTCCCACTTGCAATGATATGTTCTTCTACATCCATTTTGCTTAATTCATTAGCTATGTTTTCAATCCAATGTGTCATCTATTCTCACCATTAAATAAATAAAAATTATCATAAAATAAGTTATTATGTTAATATATTCTTTTTATTAATATAAAAATATTATTTTAATGTTAAAGTTACTTTTGAGGATTCAATGATTTTGTCAATTGCATCTAGGAAATCTTTTGTGATAACTTTTTTGCGGTTATTCCTAATTGCGAACATTCCCGCTTCGGTACATGTGGCCTTCAAATCCGCTCCTGAAAATCCTTCTGTAATTTCACTGATTTTTTCAAAATCAATGTCCTCATCTATCTTCATTTTCTTGGTATGTATTTCAAGAATGTGTTTTCGGCCTTTCTGTGAAGGGTTCGGAACTTCAATGGTTCTGTCAAATCTTCCTGGCCTTAAAAGTGCATCGTCCAGTATGTCCGGCCGGTTTGTGGCGCCGATAATTCCGATGTCTCCTCTTGAATCAAATCCGTCAAGTTCTGCCAGAAGCTGCATCAGGGTCCTTTGGACTTCCCTGTCGGCACCGCTTGTGTCTCCCATTCTTTTTGTTCCTATTGCATCTATTTCATCGATGAATATTATGGCCGGCGTTTTTTCACGGGCAAGCTCAAACACTTCCCTTACAAATCTTGAGCCTTCTCCAAGATATTTGTTGACGAATTCTGATGCCACAAGCTTGATGAATCTTGCATTTGTCTCGTTGGCCACTGCCTTTGCAAGCAGGGTTTTTCCTGTTCCGGGAGGTCCGTATAGCAATATTCCCTTCGGCGGGTCAATTCCGATTTCTTCGAATATTTCAGGATGCTTGATTGGAAGTTCAACGGTTTCCCTTAGCTCAACGATTTGGTACTTGAGGCCTCCGATATCGTCATAGGTTATGTTCGGACGCTCTTCGATTTCCATTGCAGTAATGTTTGCATCTTTCTTTTTAGGAAATACATTGACAACGGTTAGGTTATTCTGGTTCAGTGCAACTCTTGCTCCGGGTTCCAGATGCTCTGTATTGATTGACTTTGGATAGGTTACCAGAAATTCATGGCCGACATTGCCCTTAATGCCCACCTGATTGTCATCAAAGACTTCAGTTATTGTTGCAAGTATCAGCGGATTTTTCTTGAATGACCTGATTTCTCCCTTCAGCTCTTTGATTTTGCCTTCAAGCTGTCGATTGCTGACGTTGGCCTTTAACTGTTCCCCTTCAAGATTTCGGACTTTTTCCATTAGTTCATCCCTGGTTTTGCTGTTTTCCTCTTTTAGGGATTCAATTGTCTCAATCAATTCCTCTTTTGAAGCTTCACTTGTAGGATCCATAAGATGCCTCCTAAAAAAATATGATTAATTATATGTAAAAAAAGTAATTTAAAAGTTACAGGTTTAAAAAAAGAGTAAGGTAGATAGAGTTGAATCTATCTATTTGATTAGGTCGGAATCGGATTGGTCCAACCATTCATTAACGATTTTCACTGCACAGAAGTTACCGCACATTGTACAGGTGTCTTCTTCTTCAGGAGGTCTTTGATCTCTTTTTGCACGTGCAGCTTCAGGGAACATTGCACACTCATATTGTGCTTCCCAATCGAGTTTTTTACGAGCTTCAGCCATAGCCAAATCTTGTGAACCGTCAATTTGACCGGTTGCTAAGTCACCTGCATAAGCTCCAATCTTGGTAGCTATTACTCCTTCCCTTACATCATCAGGGTTTGGAAGAGCAAGGTGTTCTGCAGGAGTTACGTAACAAATGAAATCTGCTCCGGCTTTTGCGGAGGATGCTGCACCGATTGCGGATACAATGTGGTCGTAACCTGGTGCCACATCACATACGATTGGTCCAAGCATATAGAAAGGAGCGTTGGAACACATTTTCTTTTGAATCATAACGTTTGTCGGAATTTCATTGATTGGAATGTGTCCAGGTCCTTCAATCATACATTGAACTCCAGCTTCACGGGATCTGTCGATTAATTCTCCTAAAATGATCAATTCTTGTATTTGTGCCCTGTCTGTTGAATCTGCAATAGATCCTGCTCTCATACCGTTTGCAAGTGAAAGAACTACGTCATGTTCTTTTGCGATTTCCAAAACATAATCGAAGTTTTCATATAATGGGTTTTCCTTTTCGTTTTCAACAATCCATCCGGACATGAATGATCCTCCACGGGATACGAGTCCGGTTACACGACCTTGCCTTTTGAGCCTGGTCAATGTTTCGATGTTGATACTACTGTGGATTGCCATAAAGTCAATACCATCTTTTGCTTGTTTTTCGATGGTTTTAAATAAGTCATCTTCATCCATGTAAACTACAGAGCCATCCCTTCTGATACTTTCGATGGCAGCTTGGTATACTGGTACGGAACCCACTGGCAATGGGGACATGTCAAGAACTCTTCTTCTGATGACATCCAAGTCTCCGCCAATACTCAATTCCATTAAGCAGTCTGCACCGTTGTCTATTGCAATTTGTGCTTTCAATACTTCTTCATCAAAGTTAACGATGTCTGTGGAGGTTCCAACGGTTGCGTTAACTTTTGTTCTAAGTCCTGCACCAATACCTGATGCCTCGATATCTCTGTTCACGTTGCTTGGTATTACGATTGTACCTTCAGCTACTGATTTTAATATAAAATCTTCTGAAACGCCTTCTATTTTTGCAACGTGTTTCATTTCTTCGGTTAAAATTCCCTTTTTTGCATCACTGATTTGAGTCATGTTATCACATCATAGTCAAATAAGATTTAAAACAGTCAAATTTATTTTATAATTTTCTCATATTAAGTTGATAATCTCTTATCTTTTTTTAATAGTATTTAAATTAATAGGATTTAATTTAATTCAAATAATATTGATATATATAAAATATTTTTGAAAAATCAGTAATTTTAGTTTGATACAAAGAAAATAAAGTAATTTTGATAAAAATAAAGTAAACTTTAAAAAAATTAAGAAAAGAATAAATTTAATAAAATTCATTCATTCTTTCAAATGCTTCATCAAATGTTGGCATATTGGTTTGACAACCTTGATGCTCAATTATGAATGATGAAACGGTAGATGCAAATTTAGCGGACTCTTCTAGTGATTCTCCATTTAGGAATCTTGATAAGAATCCTGCTCTATAGGAATCTCCTGCACCGGTAGGGTCAACAGCTTCGGTTGTGATGGCATCTATTTTTATCTTTTCTTCATTTGAATAGATTTCGCTGCCGTTAGCTCCGCAGGTCTTGACAATGATTTTTGGTCCTATTTCCCTAAGTCCGGTTAAATCCACTTCTAATGCAGTTAAAATTCTTTCAATTTCGTGATGATTACCGAAAAGAATGGTTGTATTTTCAATAACCTCTCTTAATTTTTTGGTTTCATACATTCCAAGGTCTTGGCCAGGGTCAAAGGAAACAAGCAAGTCTTGATCTTTTGCTTCTTCGGAACATTTCCAATTGAAATTAGGATCTCCTGTTGCAAGATGAATTGCTTCAGCATTTTTTATTGCACTTGCAGGGACTTTGCTTTCTGCAAATTCACGTGCAGCTCCCCAGTAGAAATAACTTATTTGGTCGTCATTGTCATCAGTCAAAACAAATGCTGTTGGGGTGGCTTCCCCCGGAACAATAATTAATGAGTCAGTGTCAATACCTAGATTTTGCATGTGTTCATAATATTCAGTTTTTTTGAAATCTCCGCCGACTGCTGAAACTAATGAAGTTTTTAATCCTAGTTTAGCTCCAACACAAGCAACATTTGCAGCCGCTCCACCATTAAATGTTTTCATATTGGTTATTGGAGCAGAAAAGTTTGCTTTTGGAAATTCAGGCACTCTAATAATATAATCATGAGCAGAGTGACCAATCGCTAGTAAATCTCTGTTTTTCGCCATAATATCGCCTTTAATTATTTCAATTTAATATTGTTTCTTATCATTATTTAATGTTTTCAAAATATGAAAAAACATAAAAACATGGTGTCGTATGAGTGTAGGTTATAATATATTATTATAATATAATCTTATTTTTCTAAGAGCATTTGAAAAGTATTATCACATTGGTGCGAAACCTTGGTTTTCAATGTCTTCCTGAGCGGTAATTGTCAGATAATCAATAAACTCATCGATTTCAGGTTTATCTTCATTTACCTTGACCAAACTGATAACATGCCTTGTATCGAATTTCAAAAGCTCATTTCCTTTGAAATAACTGGCATTTAAAAAAGTATGTAAATTTTCAGAATTCCTAACCAGTTTGAAAGCATCAAACTGTGAATTTACAGTTTTTGCAATGTTGTAATTGATGTCATAATGTTGCAGGCTGTTCCATGCAAGCCTTTGGGCGGAACCGTTTACGTTCACGAAATCAAGTCCCTCCAAATCGGAGATGCTTTCGATTTTCTTTGAATTCGGGCTTGAAATCAATACCAGATAATCATATGCTATTGGAATGAAATTCAAATCTCTTTCAAAAGCTATTAACGGATCATCCAAAGTTAAGATATCAACAACTCCTCTTTTTGCAAGTTCAAATGCATCTTCATCGCTGCTGCTGTAAATATTAGTGTTGAATGGAAGTTCAATGCTTTCCAAAAGTCCTGTGCTGATATGGCCTCCGACAATGTTGATGTCGGATGTTTTTTCAATTTGAATAGCATATTTCCTGAATTCATCAAGTAAATTCAGACCTTCCCTAGTAAGGATTGTACCATTGCCTACCTTTTCTGTAATCTTAACGCCTAATTTCTCCTCTGCTTTAAGCATTCTTCTATTAAAAACAGTATGTGATATGTTCAATTCCTTTGCAGATTGCCTTTGGGATTTTGTTTTGGACAATGATTCTAGACTTTCATGTAGCTTATAGTCATAAATGTCACCATTTATATCCAAACTTATTAGTCCTTTACTGTGTAATTCCATCAATTATATATAAAATTTTAATCATAAATAATAATATTGATTTTGGGAATTAGATAAAATGGAAATAATGAAAACTTCTATTAAAGCTATATTGGATAATATTAAAAACGCAGAAGAATTTTTGGATGAGGATGAAATTGAAAAATTTGAGAATATTATTATTGAATCAAAAAACATCTTTGTCACTGGTGCTGGAAGATCTGGACTTGCTGCAAAGGCTTTTGCAATGAGATTAATGCATTTAGGTTTAAGTGCTTATGTTGTAGGTGAAACTATTTCTCCGGCTATTTATGAAGATGACTGCATTATCGCAATCTCCGGTTCAGGTGAAACCAATACTATCGTATCAGCAGCCAGAATAGCTAAAAATAGGGGTTCAAAAGTTTTAGCATTAACTTCTTATCCTGAATCTTCATTAGGACAATTGGCTGATTCTTATATTCTTGTTAAAGGAAGAACAAAAAAAGAAGTGGATGATGAAAATTATATCAAACGTCAAATCCACGGTAACTATACTTCCCTAACTCCTTTAGGTACTGCTTTCGAATTGACCACTTTAGTGTTCCTGGATGCTATTGTTTCCGAATTGATGGAAAAAATGCAACAAACTGAAAGCGATTTGAAAGCAAGACACACAGTTTTAGAATAATTTAGTCAAAAATTATTCTACCATTATTATTATATATATTACAGCGTTGGCCTCTCAGGAATCCAACCAATGTAATATTTCCTTTTTTTGCAATGTTATATCCTGAATTTGCAGGAGCAGCATTTGATGCCAGTATAGGAACACCTGCTCTTGTCATTTTGATAACCATGTCTGCAGGCATCCTTCCGCTGTAAATGACATAGGAGTGGTTTAGATCAAAACCATTCAATAATCCATACCCTATCACCTTATCGACTGCAACGTGACGGCTCACGTCCTCTTTTACAACAAATTGTCCATCATAAACAATTCCTGCAACGTGTGTCCCTCCGGTGGCCTGCCAGATTTCTGCATTGTCCTTCAGCTCTTCAATTCTGTCGATTAACTCATGTACATTGACCTGAAAATCGGACTCAACAGGATTCACTTCTTTTATTTTGCTTCTCCAGCCTCCTGCTGAATCGGAACATAGCACGGTTTCATTTGTCTTAAGTAATGTATCATCGATTTCCGCATTGATTTGTGGTCCGTCTATTTCTATCTTTTTGATGTCTTCCAATGACTTTACCATATTCTCATTAAACAGATATCCTACTGCAAATTCCTTGAGGGAATCCTCGATTGCAGACAGGCTACGTGAAATCTCTCCGTTGATTGTTAATGTTATTGTTTCATCTTTTACAACTCTTTCAGTTTTTTCAACTGCTTTGTTGTCCTTATATTGAATTGCATCAATTTCTTCAATTTTCATATTTCGCTCCCCCATTATTATATAACGATTGCTATCTTATATTTTGTTCGATTTTTTAATTATAATTTATTTTTTAGAACGTCTTTCTCATCTTTTTTAGGTTTTGATGTGACTAAAAATAACTTTGAGGCAATTCAATTTTTAATTTTAAATCCTTTAATTTAAAATATGGATTTATTTTATTATTTTTTTATAAAATTCTTCGATTTAATTATTTATTTAAAAAAATAGTGATTTATTAATAATTATTTAGTTAAAAAAAGAAGTATTTCACGATATTAATAGTATTCATCATGATTTATCATTATGTTTAATTTTATTCGTTGGTACTATTTAAATATTTCTTTTACAATCTAATGACAAACCTTTTTTATATATAAAAGACTAATATAGTATCATAATACTTTGAACATCTTAAATTGTGGAATTCATTAGTATTATAAAAATTAATTTAAAGGGAATAAAGAGGTTGATAATATGAGTTCATCTTTTAAAAGTCCAGTAGAAACTGCAAAAGCAATTTCTGCAACTGCTGGATCAAAAAACTCTGCAAATATTGTTAATGTAATATTACTCTCCTTCTTAGCAGGAGCATATATTGCATTTGGTGGTTTATTAGCTGTAGTGGCAAGCGCAGGTATGTTAAAAGCAGGTGCTCCACTTGGTTTAGAAAAATTCGTATTCGGTGCAGTGTTCCCTGTAGGTTTGATTATCGTAGTTCTTGCAGGATCTGAACTATTCACTGGAAACGTTATGTTCATGACTCTCGGTGTTTTAGATGGAAACGCTACTGTTGGCGGTCTCGCTAAAAACTGGGTACTCAGTTGGATTTTCAACTTTGTAGGTGCTTTATTCGTTGCTTACGTTCTCGCTTTCATGGGCGGAATTGTTACTACTGACGCAACCGCACCAGCATATGCTATTTCTGCTAAAGCTATTGCTGTAGCAGAAGGTAAAGTTACCATGCCATTCGAAGTAGCAATGATTAAAGCTATTGGTTGTAACTGGCTTGTATGTTTAGCTGTATGGTTAGCTAACGCATCTGATGATATCATCGGTAAAATCGTTGGTATTTGGTTCCCAATTATGGCTTTCGTTACTATCGGATTTGAGCACAGTGTTGCAAACATGTTCTTCATACCATTAGGTATGTTCTTAGGTGCTAAAGGTGTAACCTGGAGTACTATCATTGTAAACAACTTAATTCCAGTAACCATTGGTAACATTATTGGAGGAGCAATCTTTGTAGCATGTATCTACTGGTACACCTACCTTAAAGACTAAGCTAGTAAATTAAACTAAAGAAGCTTTCATAAGCTTCTTTTTAAATTATTTTATAAAAGATATATTTTGGAGATTATAAAATGGTTGAAATAAAATATGTACCAACAATCTGTCCGTACTGTGGTACCGGTTGTGGTCTCAACTTCGTTGTAAAAGACGGAAAAATTGTTGGTGTAGAACCTTTAAAAAGACACCCTGTAAATGAGGGTAAAGTATGTCCAAAAGGAAACTTTGGATACCAATTTATTAATAGGGAAGACAGATTAACTACTCCTTTAATAAAAGAAAATGGTGAATTTAGAGAAGCTTCTTGGGATGAAGCATTAGACTTAGTTGCTAACAAACTCAAAGAAGTATCTGACGAAGATCCTAACAAAGTAGGATTCTACGCATGCGCTCGTTCACCTAACGAAAACATTTACATCACTCAAAAATTAGCAAGAGTAGCATGTCAAACTCAAAACGTAGACCACTGTGCACGTATCTGTCACGGTCCTACTGTAGCTGGTTTAGCTACTACTTTCGGTTCCGGTGCTATGACCAACGGATTCGACAGTATTAAAGAAGCTGACTACATCTTCTGTATTGGTTCAAACAACATGGAAGCACACCCATTATTTGGACGTAAAATGATCCAAGCTAAACAAAATGGTGCTAAATTAGTTGTATTAGATCCAAGATTTACTCCTACTGCTAAAATCGCAGACGAATATGTTCAATTCGAAACTGGTACTGACGTAGCTTTAATGAACGCTATGATTAAAGTCATCATCGACAAAGACTTGCAAGATGATGAGTTTATTGCAAACAGAACCAAAGGTTACGAAGAAATGAAAGAAACCGTTCAAAAATACACTTTAGAAATGGCTTCTGAAATTACTGGTATCAAACCTGAAGTAATTGAACACTTAGCTGTAGAATACGCATCTGCTGACAAAGCAGCTATCGTATACTCATTAGGTATTACCGAACACTCTCACGGTGCAGACAACGTAATGTCCACTGCAAACCTTGCAATGTTAACTGGTAACATTGGTAGACAAGGTACTGGTGTAAACCCATTAAGAGGACAAAACAACGTACAAGGTGCTTGTGATATGGGTGCATTACCTTCCGATTACGTAGGATACAGAAAAGTTAAAGACCCAGAAACTACTGCATGGTTCAATGACTACTACAGTGGATACGGTTACGAAGTAAACTTACCAACCACTCCTGGTTTAACTTTAGTTGAAATGATGAACGCTGCTCACGCTGGTGACTTAAAAGTATTATACATCCACGGGGAAGACCCAGTTCTCTCTGATGCAGATGTAGCTCACACCAAAGAAGCATTAGCTAACTTAGAAATGTTAGTTGTACAAGAATGTTTCTTAACCGACACTGCACAATGTGCTGACGTAGTACTTCCTGCTGCAGGTTGGGGTGAACAAGAAGGTACCTTCACCAGTGGTGAAAGAAGAGTACAATGCTTACACAAAGCTCAAGAACCTCCTGAAGGCGCATGGGTAGATTGGAAGATCATGGAAGAAATCGCAGTTAGAATGGGCGTTCCTAGAGAATTATTCCACTACGAATCTGCTGAAGAAATCTTCGATGAAATCAGAGAATGTGCTCCTATCATGGCTGGTATGAACCGTGAAAGATTAGACACTCCTGAAGCACTTCACTGGCCTTGTCCTTCCGAAGACGACCCATGTCAACCATTAATGCACAAAGAAAAATTCGCACACCCTGATGGTTTAGGAGTCTTCCAAGCATTAGAACACAAAGGACCTGTTGAAACTGTAGATGAAGAATATCCATTATTATTAACTACTACAAGGATATTATTCCACTACCACGCAGCAATGACCAGAAGATGTGAAACCTTAAACAACGAAGTTAAAACTGGTTTCATTGAAATCAACACTAAAGATGCTGAAGCAAGAGGAATTCTCAACGGTGAAGTAGTAAGAGCTTTCTCTAGAAGAGGAGAAATCGCAATTCCTGCTCGTGTAACTGATGACATCAGAGAAGGTATTGTAAACATTCCAATGCACTTCGTAGAATGTGCTGCTAATGTATTAACCAACTCCGACTCTTTCGACCCTAAATCTAAAATGGTTGAATTAAAAGCTTGTGCTATTAACGTAGAAAAACTCCCTGAAAAATTAGAAATGAAAGGCGAAGTTTACAAAGATGGTACTGACACCGAAATTAAAGCAGAAAACATGTCAACTACCACTGTAACTGTAGGTAAATAAGGAGTAGATTTAAATGAGCGCAAAAATTAACGATATGTACTACGCATACTCTGCAATTGAAGACATCAAAGAAAAAGGAGAGTACGGTGGAGTAGTAACTACTATCATGAAATACTTATTAGAAGAAGGTATCGTTGACGGTGTTGTTGGTGTAACCCAAGGTCACGATATTTATGATGGTGTTCCAACTCTCATTACTGACCCTGCTGATGTAATTAAAACTGCAGGTTCCATTCACTGTGGTACTTTAAACATTGCTAAATTTGTATCCAAATACTTAGATGGTGCAAGAGACATGAAACTCGCAGTTGCATGTAAACCTTGTGACGCAATGACCATCAGAGAATTAATGAAAAAAGGTAAAATCATCGAAGATAACGTAATTATGATTGGTGTAAACTGTGGTGGAACTATGTCACCTGTTCCAACCATGAACATGATTAGAGATGTATACGAATTAGATCCTAAAGACGTTATCAAAGAAGAAATCGCTAAAGGTAAACTCATCATGGAAACTGCTGACGGCGAAAAAGGATTCAAAATCGATGAATTAGAAGAACAAGGTATGGGTAGAAGAGAAAACTGTCAAAGATGTAATCTCAAAATCCCTTCCAACGCTGACTTAGCTTTAGGTAACTGGGGAGTTATCGGCGAATTAGCTGGTAAAGCTACTTTCGTAGAAGTATTCTCAGATAAAGGTGCTGACGTATTAGACAAAGTAATTGAAGCAGGTTTAATTGAAACTGCTGAACCAATCGAAAAAGGTATCAAAATCAGAGAAAACATTAACAACTTCATGTTAAAAGAATCTCAAGCTAAAAAAGAAGTTGATTACGCAGGTACCACTGGAGATATTGTTGATGTATTCCACATGTATGAAGATGAATTCTCCAAATGTATGAAATGTTACGGCTGTCGTGAAGCATGTCCATTATGTTTCTGTGAAGACTGCTGTCTTGAAGCTGAAGGACCTGAATGGGTTCCTGGTGGATACACTCCTGCTGCTCCATTCTTCCACTTAACACGTTTAGTACACATGGTTGACGCATGTACCAACTGTGGTCAATGTTCCGAAGTTTGTCCATGTGAAATCCCTGTTGCTAAAGTATGGAGTACTGTAAACAACAAAGTAAGAGAAATCTACGGATACATCCCAGGTATGGGCAGTGATGATCCACTTCCATTCACCGACCACGTATCCAAAGCTAAATGGTTATAATAAGTTTTCTTATTATACCACTTTTTCTTTTTTTTTAAAAAATAGTCTAATAATTTATATAACTGCTTTTTTTCAATTGATATAAAAATTAAAAAAGAGATTAAGAGTTGTAAGGTTCACGTTTGTTGATGCCTTTTATGAAAATTTCTTCTAGTTTTTCTTCACTTTCACCGGCTCTAACATGCGAAATCAGCTCTACAAGATTATCATTTCTAAGCAGGCAAGGTTTTATTTTTCCATCTGGTGTTATTCTTAATCTAGAGCAACTTGCGCAGAATTTAGAGTTGTCGACAGGTCTAACTATCTCGATTTCTCCATCGTTTATGTAATATTTTTTACGCCCTTGCATAAACTTACGTTCTCGAACATCATCAGCTATATCAGCTAACCTTTTTTCAATGGAATCTAACGGATAGTGATATTCGGCACTGAACTTATCATCATCACAGTTTTCACTTTCGATTAATTCGATCAGTTGCAGGATGATGCCATTCTTTTTACAGAACTCAAACATATCTTTGATTTCATCCACGTTGATGTCCTTCATCACAACCATGTTTATCTTAACCGGATATAGTCCAACTTCAACTGCTTTCAGTATTCCTGCTTTTGCCTCATCCAAATAATCCAGATTGGTCACTTTTTTGTAGGTTTCCTTATCCAGGGTATCAAGACTCACATTGACCCTGTCAAGCCCTGCATTTTTTAAATCCTGTGCATATTGGTCAAGCAAAACGCCATTTGTTGTTAATGAGATGTCCTTAAAGTCAAGACTGGCTATTTTTTCAACAATCTCGACAATGTCCTTTCTGATTAATGGATCTCCTCCTGACAGTCTGATTTTTCTAACCCCTATCTTTTTGGCAATCTTGCAGATTGTGTATAATTCATCAGAGGTCATTTCATCTTTTGATGTAACCATTCCGTCATGGTGACAATACAGGCAGTTTTCATTGCACCTGTTTGTAATTGTAATTCTTAGTGAAAGAATTGGCCTTTCATACTTGTCCTTTACTACTCCGTCCAACATGTTATCATTCTTCCACTTTTATTTTGATCTCTTTAATTTCGTCATTAATTTTCAGTGAATTGACAATTGCATAAATGGTTTCCTTCAGTATGCCTTGGGTAAATTCATTGATTTCTAAATTTATGCCGTTTATTTCAACGCTGATGTCTGAGATTTTCAAGTCATCAGGATTAATGTTTGAAATCAGTATTTCTATTCTTTCAACTTCCTCTTCTGTTTTGAGGGAGTTAATCATAGCTTTTATTGAGTTGGTAACGATATCATTGGTAAAGCTGTTTATCATAAGAGGCTTGTTATTGATTTCTATTTCAGTCAGGCATTCTTTCGGTGTTTGTTTGGAATTTGCATCAGGGATTATCAATTCTATTTTTCCAATGTTGTCAACACCGTAGTCTTTAAGGTTCAGGGTATTAATTACTCCCAAAACGTTTTGTTTGAGATAATCGCTGACGAACCTGTTCAAACCAACAACATGGTCATCTATTGAAAGATAGCTGTGGGTTTTGTCCAAATCATCAACTGTCAGGTTTCCTTGACGTATTTCGGCCGCAATTGCCTCGCCGTCATTGAATCCGCAGTTATTTGCAAATAGTGTATCTACAATATCATGGCCTCTCTCTTCAATGAGGTCAGCCAATTCACTTACTCCATTTTCATCAATTGTAAAGGAATCCACTTCCTTTATTGTGTATTCGTCTCTCACATCTGGGGAAGTGATGATTTTAGGGTAATTATAACTTTTATATCCTTCAATAATCACGAAATCGAAATTGTCCATATGCTTTATCAAAAATAGTATCCTGTTCAAGTCCATTTCCTGGCGTGCATTAAAGAATGTTGTTGATCCGACACCAACCACCAGATTTGCACCTGCCTGTTTGTGTTTCCAGGTATCAGTATTTTCCTTATCCATCTCTATTGAGTGATGTGAATGTTTGATGGAAGCTACATTATACCCTCGTTTAGTGAGCTCTTCGATAACTTTTACAGTTAGCGAAGTTTTTCCGGTATTTTTCTTTCCAACTATAGATACTATTTTCATTTTATAATCCCCTTTATAATATTATATATTATTGTTTGTATTAATTAAAAATTTCTAATTGTCTGATGTGTAGTAACTACACATTTTAGGTATGCCTAAAAATTTTCATGGATTTTCAGCTATTTTGTAATACTTTTTACCATATTTTTTATTACAAAAATTTGATAAAATTGTGTATTTTTTTAGTATTTCATGATTTAAATTTATTTATTGATTATTGTTAGGATGGATTATTATTATTTTATAAAATTAATTATTATTGATAAGTATTATGATGTTTTAACTATTTTAAGTTATTTTCAAAAAAAAATTTGTGTAGTATTCCCACAGTAATATATAAAGCTTTTGACTTGAGTCTAGTAGGCAAATATATTTATATAAGAAAACATATGTGTAATCATTACACATGGTGGTTCAAATGCCGAAACATATTGCATCTGGTTTGAAATATTTGGCTGCGGTCAAATTAAAAGATGCCGGTAAAAGTCATCAGGAGATTGCTGACGAGTTAGGCGTTGATAGATCTACTATATCACATTATCTGAATGGTAGAAACCTGTCCTGGAACTCTATTGATGTTGCAAGGACAATCATCGACTTATCTCCAAGGGATTTTTTAAAAATGACTGAAGCAATATTTGATGAACCAGAAAAGAGTCGTAAAATTGTGAATATTTGCCGAGAAAGAGATTTCGAAGCAATTGTGGAAGATTCTTGTATTGGTTGCGGCTTATGTGTAAATGCATGTACAATGAAAGCTATTCGATTAGAATCATTGAAAGCACATGCAGACTCCATACAATGTTGTGGTTGTCAGCTTTGTGAAGATGAATGCCCAACTGATTCGATAAAAATTTTGGAGATTGAATATGATTAGAAATTTAAAAGAGGTTAAAGACAACAACTTTGACATCACAAGATCTGCTGAAGAAGTCAGAAACTTGTCTTTCAATGACCACGTTTGTTTAGGATGTGGAATTTGTGAATCTACTTGTCCTGTTGAAGCAATTACCTTAAATGCAATTGCTGTTGACGCTCGTCACAGAATTTCAAACGACGTCTACTTCAGTGGACATGACAAGATTGCTCAAAACTTCAAAGATGACTTTGATGTTCAAAGAATAAGCATTGACGAAAGTAAATGTGTATTATGTGGTATGTGCAGTGGATTATGTCCTGTTGATGCATTAGAATTAACTATTGACGGCGTACCAATCAAAGAAATTGAAGCATATCCTCATTATAACGCTTTCTCAGAAATTGATGATGATGAATGTATTTACTGTAAAAGATGTGAAATCGCATGTCCTCGTGATGCAATTGTCATTGAAAGAATTTTACCAAACCGTGCTGATTTAGTAACCGGTGAAATCAATGTTGACAAAGACGAATGTATCTACTGTGGTGTATGTGAAGAATTATGTCCTGCAGAAGCAATTGTCGTAGATAAAGAAACTGGTAAAGAATCCATTGTTATTGATACTGACAAATGTGTATACTGTTTAGTATGTAAAAAAGCATGTCCTACCAACGCTATTAAAGCAATCTGTAGAGCATGTAACTATGGTGAATATGATTTAGATCCTTCAAATGCTGTTGTTAAAGGTAACTCCATCATTGACTCAGAACTCTGTGTATACTGTGGATGGTGTGAAGGCGTATGTCCAACCGACGCAGCAAAAGTTAAAAAACCATTTGAAGGTAGTATTGAAGTCGACGATGATAAATGTCAAGCTTGTGGTGCTTGTGTAGATATCTGTCAATGTAATGCTTTAGCATTCCCGGTATCTTCAGGTCCAGGTTCCAGAATGGAACATGTTATTGCTTATGACGACTACTGTGTACGTTGTAAAGCATGTGCAAAAGCATGTCCTAACGGAGCTATTACTGTAAAAAGAACTGAAGTTGACCACACTCCTATCAACTCCACTACTTGGAAAGAAGCTTTAGACGCTATTAAAGACTAGGTGATTGGATGGAACTTAAAGTTAATCAAGATAATTGTTTAGGATGCGGGATTTGTGTAATCGCATGTCCTGTTAACGCAGCTATCAGTCCTGAAAATGCTGGTGGTAATGGTGCAAAGACTGAAGAAGTTATTATGATGGTTGAAAACGGATTCATCAAACTCTTCAGTGCTGAAAAATGTGAAGAATGTGGAACATGTCAAATGTTTTGCCCAGTAAATGCTATATGGTTAGAATAGGGGGATTATCAAATGCATTATGCTAATACTTATTTAGAAAAACCTGTAGTACCTGATGTAAAAATCACTGGTGAAGGAACTACCGATGTTTTAAAATGTATGTTAAACACCGGATCTGACATCTACCAAGGTGCTTGTAAAAAAAGAGGATCCACTTTAAAAGAAGAATACAAAAACGCTTCAGGTACTTGTTACATGGATCCTAGAGATATGGCAAAATTAGGTGTAAACAACTGGGATACCGTACTTGTTAAAACCGATTTCGGTGAAGTAGTAGTTAACTGTGCTGTATCAAGAGATGCACCTCACGAAGGTACTGTATTCATTTGTAAAGGACCATGGGCTAACACCATTGTAAGTCACGATACTTACTGCTGTTCTGACCCTACTTACAAAGGTATCAGATGTACCGTAGAAAAAACTGATAGAAAAGTATTACTCATGGCTGACTTAATGAGATGGGTATACAAAAAATACGTTGATGAAGAAGATGACGATGTTGTTGAAAACATGGAATCTTTAGGTGAATTACCTGTTTATCACGGACGTAAATGGGAGGAGTTGATTGACCATGACTTATGAACCACCTGTAACTGATTATGATTACATTGTTGAAAATTGTACCTGTGCATTCTGTGGTTGTAACTGTGATGACTTAGACTACTTAGTTAAAGATAATCACGTAGTTGCTGTAAGACACGCATGCAGATTAGGAGCAAGTAAAATTATGGAAGATATGGATCAAAGATTACTTGTTCCAATGATTAGGGATGAAAACGGAGAATTAAAAGAAGTTGATTGGGATACTGCTTTAGACAAAGCTGCTGAATACATCGCTAATTCCATCAGACCTGTATTCTATGGTTGGTCTGAAACTTCAACCGAATGTATGAAAGAAGGAGTAGCATTAGGTGAATACATCGGTGCTGTATTAGATAACCAAGCTACTATCTGTCACGGTCCTTCTCTCCAAGCTGTACAAAACGCTGGTTACCCTATCCAAACTTTAGGGGAAGTTCAAAACAGAGCTGACATGATTGTTTACTCTGGAAGTAACGCTATGAACTCTCACCCAAGACACTTAGCAAGATACGCTGCTTTCTGTCGTGGATACTTCAGACAAAGAGGAAGATTCGACAGAACCGTTGTTACCATGGACCCTAAATTCTCAGATACTGCAAAATGTTCTGACAAATGGATTGGATTCGAACAAAACGGGGACTACGGTTTCTACAATGCTATCAGAGCTGTATTAAGAGGAAAAGAATTATACCAAGATGTAATTTCCGGAATTCCTAAAGAAGACATTTACGAATTAGCAGAAGAAATGAAAAACGCAGAATTCGGTGTTCTCTTCTTCGGTTTAGGTTTAACCCACACTTTATCAAAACAAAGAAACATTGATATTGCTATTAAAATGGTACAAGACTTAAACAAATACAGTAAATGGGGACTTACTCCAATGAGAGGTCACTTCAACGTAAACGGTTTCAACATTTTCATGGCATTCGAATGTGGATTCGCATTTGGTGTTGACTACTGTAGAGGTTACCCAAGATATATGTTAGGTGAAACCAACACTATCGATTTATTAGTAAGAAAAGAACCAGATTGTTTCATGGTTATTGCAGCTGACCCAGGTGCTCACTTCCCTAATGGAGCAAACCAACACTTAGCTGACATTCCTGTTATTCAAATCGATATTCACTGGGGTCCATCTACCGAACTCGCTGACGTAGTATTACCAGGTTCATTCATTGCTGTAGAATGTGCTGGTACCAGTTATCGTATGGATGGAGTTCCTATCTACATGAAGAAAGCTATCGACAAACCAGAAACCTGTCGTGACGACGAATGGATTGTCCGTGAATTGAAAGAAAGAGTAATGAAACTCAGAGAAGAGCCAAACGTAGCTCCAAAATATGTGCCAAATCCAAACGCACTATAAAGGTGATATAATGGAATATATTCTTAAAAATGGTATTGTCTACGACCCTGCTAATGAAGTAAACGGGGAACAAATGGACGTCATGTTCAAAGATGGTATTATTGTAGATAGTGTTTCTGCAGATGCTAAGGTCTTAGACGTTACCGATAAAATTGTCATGCCAGCAGGTGTTGACCCTCACGCACACGTTGCAGGTCCTAAATTAGTAGTAGGAAGATTATACAGACCTGAAGATTCCAGAAGAGGTGTTACTCAAAAAACTAAAGTTTTAAGATCTGAATCTGGTTTCTCCATCCCAAGTTGTCCTGCAACTGGTTACAGATACTCAAGATTAGGTTACGGTACTGTTGTAGAAGCAGCTATGCCTCCTCTTGAAGCAAAACACACTCACGAAGAAATTGCAACTATTCCACAATTAGACATTCCTGCATTACCATTATTCGGTAACAACTGGTTTGTAATGGAATACGCAAAAGATAACAATATTGAAGACATTGCAGCATTTGTATCTGCATGGTTAAAAATCTCCAAAGGTTACGGTATCAAAATCGTAAACCCATGTGGAAGTGAAGCATGGGGATGGGGTATGAACGTACACGGTTTCAATGATAAAGCACCATACTTCGACGTAACTTCCAAAGAAGTTGTTATTGCTTTAGCAAAAGCTAACGAAATGTTAAACTTACCTCACTCTATTCACATTCACCCTAACGACTTAGGACACCCAGGTAACGTACCTACAACCTTAGAAACCATGGATGCAATGGATGGTATTAAAAAAGGTACCGGTGCAGCTGAAGTCAGAGACCAAGTTATGCACATGACTCACTTGCAATTCCACTCTTACTTAGGTAACAGTTGGAAAGACGTAACTTCCGGTGCTGAAGAAGTTGCTAAACACTTCAACAAGAAAGACAACATTACTTGTGATATTGGTCAAGTAACTTTCGACGAAACCACTACCATGACTGCAGATGCTCCTATGGAATACGACTTATTCAAATTATCCGGTCTTAAATGGACCAACAAAGATATTGAATGTGAAACCGCAGCTGGTATCATTCCATGTATTTACTCCAAGAAAAGTCCTGTTAGTACCTTACAATGGGCTATCGGTCTTGAATTATTCTTGTTAATCGACGACCCATGGAGAGTATGTTTAACTACTGACCACCCTAACGCAGGTCCTTTCACCAGATACCCAAGAATCATCTCTTGGTTAATGAGTAATGAAAAAAGACAAGACATGTGTGAAAACGAAGTTCACAAATGGGTTAACAAAAGAACTATTTTACCAACTCTTGAAAGAGAATACGATTTCTACGATATTGCAACCATTACAAGATCTGCTCCTGCTAAAATCTACGGATTCACTGACAGAGGTGCACTCACCCCTGGTTACAGAGCAGACATTGCAGTATATGACATAAATCCTAATGAAATTGACCCATCCAGACAAGCTGATGAAATCGAAAAAGGTTTCAACGTAGCTGAATACACTATTAAAGATGGTCAAATATTAGTAAAAGACAAAGAAATTGTTAAAGTTAAAGAAAGTCAAAACATTTGGGTTAACGTAAAAGGATGGGAACAAAACGAACAAAAAGTTATCGACAACATTATGCCATTCTTTACTCAATACTACTCAGTTAAATGGGAAAACTACCCAGTACACGACCACTACGTATCTAACCCAATTAGAATAGATGTTGATGGTAAATAGGGGTGTTTAATTTGAAAACAATAACATTTGATCAAATCAAAACTTCTTCAATCGCTTTAGAATTCGATGAATTAATTCCAGATGAAATCTTCGACTGGACTGAAGCTGATTTCGCAAAATATCAAGTTCCTATTGGAAACTCCAGATTCCCAATCACTGACTTCTTCGACATTACCGTAGAAGGAGAAGCAGCAGGACCTGATGAAGTTAAAATGATTCTCAACGGTGATTTAAACAGAGTAAAATACATCGGTTGTAAAATGAGCGGTGGAGACATCGTATGTAACGGCAGTGTAGATTTACACGTTGGTGCTGAAATGTCCGGTGGATCTATTCTCGTAAAAGGTGACGCAGCTGCTCACGCTGGAAGAGAAATGTCTGGCGGATACCTTGAAATCGAAGGAAATACCAAAGAATTCACTGGTGCTTCTTACATTGGTGAATGGAGAGGTATGACCGGTGGAGAAATTGTTGTTGGCGGTAATGCTGGTAAACAATGTGGTGAATGTTTAACAGGTGGTAAAATCCACGTTAAAGGTAACTGTGATATCTTAGCTGGTATTCACATGACCAAAGGTATCATTGAAATTGACGGTGACGTAAACCGTTGGCCTGGTGGACAAATGAAAAACGGTAACATTATCATCCACGGATTCCTCGGTAGATTACTCGAAGGATTTGTCCTTGATGGTATCGTTGTTGATCCTGAAGTTGAAGGAATCACATTCGAAGGTAAATATATTAAATATACTGGAGATATTGGTCTTAACGGTAAAGGTAACCTTTACTTAGGTGCTGAAGCTAACAAAGCAAAATTAGCTACTTACGGCGAATTAGACGACGAATATACTTCAATCAGAGAATACAGGAATTTATAATTCCTCTCTCTTTTTCTTTTTTTTAAAGTAATTTTGAGCTGATAATATGGTGAAAGAAGTAGAAATGACTTTTGATGAGGTTGTTGAATACGTTAGGAATAAAGTATATGTTGGGGATGTTTTTGAAATTTCCTATAATCGTATTTTTGCTCCAGGTGAAGTGTTAGGACTCACTGAAGAAGATGAAGTAACTGGAGAAGGACTCAGAGTTGGTTTGCAGTTAACCGGTGAAATCTTAAATCAGTCTGTTGAAGTTGACTTGCATGAAATAGAAGACGACTTATTAGAAATCCGTCATATTCATGATGACGATGAGATTATTATTGAAGTTTTATAACTCTCTTTTTTTTCAAATTTTTTTTGTTCGATAGTATACAAACAATTTTTATATGATGACATGATATAGTATAAGTAGTGAGGTTGATTGTCATGAAACAAATAGAATTAACCACAGAAGAAGCTGTGAAATATTTAAAAGAAAATGTAAAAATGCATGATAGATTAGAAATTGCATATAATAGGATTTTTGCTGAAGGTGAAGTCCTAAACATGGATTTTTCTGATTATTTCGGAAAGCCAGGATTTAAAATGTTGGTTTCACTTGATGAAACTGATTTGGGAGCTACAATTGAAATTGATGTTTATGAGGTAGAAGAGGACATCATTGAATTTACTCACTATCCAAAAGAAGGTGAGGATGTGGATGTAACTGTAATCTGATTACAGTCTGTCCATTTTCTCAAAAGGTATCAATTTTTCTATTGCCTTGACTTCAACATCCATTCCGTTTTCTTTTAAGGCACCAATAGTATTCAAACCACTGCCAGTTATAACACCAAAGTTATAATTGTCTGCTTTTGCATTGTAAGTTACTTCTCTTGGTTTTCCTAGTTTATATATTGAAAATCCTATATTTTTTAGAATTTCTAAAAGATAGACTGCGTAGTCCCGTGAAATATGTGGGATTTCCTTAAAGCTGGCCAATATTTTGTTAGGTCCGTTTGCTTGGGTTATTGAAGTCATATTTTTTGCTAAAAATATTTTATGCGGGTCTTCTGTAGATCCGTTATATGATATTAAATCAATAAATAATGGAGGTTCGGTCAGTTCAATCAATCCGCCATACTTTGGATTGCTCATGATTCCGTTATCTATCAGAATTCCATCAATGCTTAAACTGCAGATTGTAGCTATTCCGACTTTATCCTCATCGGTTGGATGATTGAGTAATTGATAATATGGATTTATGTACTTTGGATTGGAGTTATAGGTGTCTTCCATTATTCCTAATGCGGAATCCAAATTGTCCTTATCAATATATGACACATTTGAAATTATGTCTCCTTTTCTTTTTTCAACATCAAAATTGACCTGTTGTATCAGGTTCCATGTTTTAGAAAGCAAAAATGGAATTTTAGGCTGAATTTCATGTTCAACTTCTTTTAATGAATGTCCTATTTTTGATGTTATAGGGGATAATGTCTCAAAGTTCACTATCTCTTCGGCTATTTTAATGTCTATGTCCTGGCCGGCTTCCTGAACTGCACAGAATGGTGTGATTCCGCCCACAACTGCAATTCCGACCATTCCATCAGGCACTGGAATTCCAAGAATATCCTTTCCTTCATCAGAAACTGATATTACTCCACCGATTCCGATTCTATCGAGCTTGTTTATTATGTCAATTGCCTTTTGCCTTCCGATTCCGGGAATCAGTCTGAAATTTGCGGGAATTATTCCGTTACCATATTCGACCACATCAAGTATGGATGTAAATCCTGGTGTTGAAAATGCATCCAGAGGGGTTACTGATGTTTTCTTATAGGATATCAGTTCTGTAAACTTGATTGGTTTGTAATCATCTATTTTAAGAAGTCCTCCATATTGTGGCTGTGAAGGTATTCCCTCGTTTAGAAGCACACCATCGATTGTTGTTCCACATAATGTTGTAACATTGATTTTGCCTTCACTTCCAACTTTGTTTAAATTAACATAAGGGCTAACAGAAAGACCACTTTCAATAATTGTTTTAAGTATATTGACTGACTCTTCATTATAAACAGTTGAAGTATTGACAACTACATTTCCTTGTTGTGTCATATAGTTGAAGTCAGTTAAATAAATCATTTCTTCAAATTTTGAATAGATGAAATCGACCTGGTCATAGATCAGTCCTTTCTCTAACTTTTCACGGCCAAGGGGCGTGATGACTCTTCCGGCATAACCTTTTCTTTCGGTAAATCCCTTCTGGTCAAGTATTTGCATATGGTATCTGACTGCACGTTCTCCTAAATTAAACCCTTTGCTTTTCAACTCATCAGCAATTAATTTGGAGCCTGTTGGATTTTCCTGCTCGTTCAGTATTCTTAAAATTTCAATCATTCGGTGTTCTGATTCTGACATAAAAAAAGCCTCGTACTTTAAATTTAATCATAGCACATATCATTAAATTCAAAATAAAAAAATAAATATTTAGATTAGATATCTAAATATTTTCTTTGTTCGTATCCGAATACTTGAACACGGTATTCGTCCCATTCTTGGTATTTGAGCTCTAGGAACTTTTCACTTACGTGAGGTCCTAATGCATTGAGTATCAATGGGTCTTCTTCAAGGGAATGGTAAGCTTCCCATAAACTTGTTGGTAAAACTTTGATTCCTCTTTCTTCCCTTTCCTCTTCGGTCATTTTGTAAATGTCTGCTTCGACAGGTTCTCCAGGGTCAATCTTGTTGACAATACCGTCGATACCTGCTTCAAGCATTACTGTGAATGCTAAATAAGGGTTACATGCTGGGTCAGGGGACCTGTATTCAATACGTGTTGCTTTTCCACGTGCTGCCGGAACCCTGATTAATGCTGATCTGTTTCTAAGACCGTATGCCATGTATACTGGAGCTTCGTAACCTGGAACTAAACGTTTGTATGAGTTTACAATAGGGTTTGTGATTGCTGTAATTGCTGGAGCGTGCTTGAGTAATCCTCCCATGAAGTAAAGTGCGTCATTTGAAAGGCCGTTTTCGGCATCAGGATCTGAGAAAAGATTTCTGTCTCCTTTGAATACTGACTGGTGACAGTGCATACCACTTCCGCTCACTCCGAAGAATGGTTTTGGCATGAATGTTACTCTGTAATCCATTTGGTCAAAGGTAGCCATGTTGTCTACAATAGCTTTGATTGCCTGTTTGAATGTAATTACTGCGTCTGCAGTTTTCAATGCATCTTTGAACTTGAATGCGATTTCATTTTGACCTGGTGCCACTTCGTGGTGAGAAGCTTCTACCTCAAAGTCCAATTCTTCTAAGTTTAAGGTCAATTCTCTTCTGAAATCTGTTCCTTTGTCCAATGGTTCCACATCAAAGTAGCTTGCTTCGTCATATGGCATAGGGTAGCCGTTTTCATCAATGTCCACGATAAAGAATTCAGGTTCCGGACCGATATTATATTTTAACCCCATGTCTGCAATTTTTGCAAGGGACTTTTTAAGGACTCCTCTTGGATCTCCTAAAAATGGCTTTCTGTCTGCTGTCCACACGTCACAAATGAATCTACAGGTTGCTGACTCTTCAGGCCTCCAGGATAATCTTGAATATGTGTTTATGTCCGGTTTTAATACTAAATCACTGTCGTTTACACCAACGAATCCTGCGATTGATGATCCGTCAAATAGCATTCCTTCGTTGAACAGCTCGGACATGTCTTCTCCATTGAATGGAATGACGATAGTTTTTACAGTACCATTGATGTCCACAAATTGTAAACGGATAAACTTAATGTTGTCCTCTCTCATTTGCTCGGTTATTTTTTCAATTTTTTCTTCTGGTATGTCACTCATTAAAATCAAGCTCCAATAATAAATAGTCGGAAATCATCTTCCTATTGAAAATATATTTCAAATCCGTAGTATATATAGTTTTATATATTTGCTAATATTTTATTTTTAATATATTAATGGTGTAAGTTTTATTTAATTTTATAAAAAATGTTCAGATAATTTTTAATTCAATAATTTTATGTTCAAATAAATATAAAAAAAGAGATGTATATTTGATATTGCATTTAATGTCTCCGGTTTTACCGGAGGATTATGCGAGCGATTTTTAGATTTCATCAATGGAAAATGAATCCAGGTTCAACAAATCAAATGTCAATATTTTTGGAGCTACTGTGACTCTGCCGATGCCTGTTATTATCTTATAGGCTTCCATGGCCTGCAGGCATGAAACCATATTTGCAGTCGGCCCGAACACTGGCGGTGCACCGGATGCAATGTTGTTTAACTGGTCAACAACATCATCTGTAAGTTCCCTGTTCAGTGACGGCAAGTTGAACATCTCCTCATAGCTTTTGGTATTTGGCAGGAAAGTGGTCACCTGACCCAAACTGCCATGAATTGCGCCATGAACAAAAGGAATCTTATGTTTACAAGCATTTCTTGAGACAATCACTCTTGTCAGGACGTTGTCCAATGCATCGATTACGAGTCTTGACTCTCCAATCAAATCATCGATGTTGGTCATGTCGACATGTTCGCTGAAGGAGGTCACCTTGACATGAGGGTTCACCTTTTCAACCTTCAGTTTTGCTTCCATGCTTTTTGACTTGCCGATGTTTTCTGTTGTCGAAAGTGTTTGCCTGTTTAGGTTGGATATGTCGAACACATCCTCGTCAACGACAATAAGCTCTCCAATTCCTAATCTTGCAAGCATTTCAATGGCCAAACCACCAATGCCTCCACATCCGATGACGGTGACTTTTGAGTTTTTGAACTTTTCCTGTTCCTCCCTGCTTACAAGTGGCATTTGCCTTGTCAGCATTTCCCAATAATCAATCATGCTATCACTAGAAATGGTCAAACTCGCTTCCGAAGTATTCATGTACCTTAACAAGCTCTTCTGGAATATTCAACATTTGGGTACAAAATGGAATGCATTCCATGCATTGTATGCAGCTGTCCGCTCTTGAATCATCATCAATCAGGGAGAAATACTGCATTGCGCTGGCCTTAGGATCTCCCATCATATGGGCAATGTTGTATTCGGTCAGGCAGTTGATGATGTCAACTCCATGAGGGCAAGGCATGCAATAACCGCATCTTGTACAGTCATTCCCGAGATGTGTTCTATATGTTCTTGCAACTTCCCTAATCAGCTCATGGTCGTTTTCGGAGATGATGTCCTCGGTTGAAGCTATTCTTATATTTTCTTTCACTTGCTCAAGGCTGTTCATGCCGCTTAAGACACAGTCCACATCATCCCTGTTCCATAAATATTGGAAAGCCCATTCGACAGGGGTTCTTTTAACTTCTGCCATGTCCCATAATTTCTGAACGTCCTCAGGAATGTTTTGAACCAGTCTACCTCCACGGAGAGGTTCCATAACCATGCTTCCGACATTCACCTGTTTCAGGTAGTTGAGCCCCATGATTCCGGACTGGTAGTATTCATCCAGGTAGTTCATCTGTGTGAGAACAACTTCCCATTTTGGATATTCGTCCAGAATCTCAATAAGATAATCCACTTCAATATGTGATGAGAATCCGACATGCTTGACCTTTCCGCTGCTTAGGCACTCGTCCAAGAAGTTCAGGACGTCCAGGTCATGCACCTTGTTCCAGTCGGGAACGGTCAGGGAGTGCAGCATGTAAATGTCGATGTAGTCAGTCTGAAGCTTTTCAAGCTGTATGTCCAGATAATAGTCAAAATCAGTTTTTTTCTCCATTAGCCATGACGGAGATTTTGTTGAAAGCAATACTTCATCCCTTAAGTCGTTTTCCTTTAAAAATTTACCGATAAACTTTTCGCTGTTTCCATTTCCGTCCAATTCTTTGCTGTGGTATGGATAAGCGGTATCTATAATATTAATTCCATTTTCGATTCCATATTGGAGCATCTTTGATGCTTCCGTTTCATCAATATCTGCATTGGAACCTTTAGTCGGAAGCCTCATGGCTCCGAAACCGAGTCTTGACACCTCAAGGCCGGTCTTTCCAAGTGTATTATATAACATTTTCAAATCCCTCAATAACTTAACATTAGAATATCTTAAAAAACAACTATAAATTAATTATGATTTGAAAAATTTTTTTAGAAAAATAGTTTAGATGGAAAATTCCTGGGATTTAGGATGCCGGGGGCGGGATTCGAACCCGCGATCTCACGGTATCCCAGGAATACGGTTGAGCACGCTATATTACCCTATGAGCCGTGCGCTCTAACCAGCTGAGCCACCCCGGCATCTAACAAATATATATCTTTTAATCATTACATTTAAAGTTTTTGCTTTTTAGGGATTTTTTGAATTTTTTTAAAAATTTATCAAAAAATAGCATAATTTAAAAAGCCATGAAATATATATTATTAATATTCATTTTTATTAGGAGATAATTTTATGAGTAAAGTTAAAGACATGTCCTTGGCACCTGAAGGTGTAAGAAAAATTGAATGGGTTCAAAAACACATGCCTGTTTTGGAACACATCAAGCAAGAATATTTGGAAACCCAACCATTCAAAGGAATTACTATCGGGTCCTGTTTACACTTGGAACCTAAAACCATCAACTTAGGTTTAACCTTAATGGCTGGTGGAGCAGAAGTTGCAATGACAGGTTGTAACCCGTTATCCACTCATGACGATGCAGTTGCAGGAGCAGCTGACTTAGGATTAAACGTTTATGGCTGGAGAGAACAAGACGATGAGGAATATTATCAAACCATCAATATGGTGCTTGACCACAAGCCGGACATAATCATCGATGACGGGGCAGACATGATTATGGTGCTTCACAATGAAAGAAAAGAATTGCTGTCCCACATTAAGGGAGCATGTGAAGAGACTACCACTGGTGTTCACAGATTACAAGCAATGCATGCTGACGGAGCATTGAAATTCCCAGTAATTGCGGTAAATGATGCATACACCAAATACTTATTCGACAACAGATACGGAACCGGACAATCAAGTTTCGATGCAATCATGGGAACCACCAACATGGTAATTGCCGGTAAGACTGTAGTAGTGTGCGGATACGGCTGGTGCGGTCGTGGATTAGCATTGCGTGCTGCAGGTCTTGGTGCGGATGTTATCGTAACCGAAGTGGATCCAATCAGAGCATTGGAAGCAAGAATGGACGGTTACCGCGTAATGACCATTCGCGAAGCAGTAAAACAAGCTGATTTGATTATCACAGTAACAGGTAATGCAGACATCATCTGCGGTGATGACTTCAAATACATGAAAGACGGTTGTATGCTTGCAAACTCCGGACACTTCAATGTAGAAATCAACAGACCTGACCTTGAGGCAATTTCCACTGAAGTCAAAGAGGTACGTGAAAGTATTGAGGAGTTCACTACAAAAGATGGTCGTAAGATTTACCTTTTAGCTGACGGTCGTTTAGTAAACTTATCCGCAGCACGTGGACAAGGACACCCTGCTGAAATCATGGACATGAGTTTTGCTGTACAGGCTTTATCCGCAAAACACATCCTTGAAAACGATTTGCCTATAGGAGTAACCAAGGCACCTGATGAAATCGACTACTCCGTGGCAACCATGAAATTGAAAGCAATGGGTATTGAAATCGACTCATTAACAGATAAACAAAAAGCTTACATGGCAAATTGGCAAGAAGGAACCTAGATTTCCTTCAATTCTTCTTTTTTTATGTCCTATTTTAGATACATTGACAATGGTGAAGGCCCGACAAAACTGTTTGTTGGGGGAGTTCATGGAAATGAGGGTGTGACCTCCTTGAAATTCCTTAAAAGGATTAAGGATGAGGACCTATCATCCGGACAATTCTATTTTTATAATTTCGATAAGACTCCGTATATTTCAACAATCGAAAAGGAATATTACGATTCCGAAATAGGTCAAAGGATTTTGGATTTGATAGAGTACTTTGAACCTGACTTCTACACTGAACTGCACTGTTATAACCTTAAGAACTATGATAGGCTGACATCAATGGAACGATACGACAGAACAGGAATTCCTCCTTTGATTAAATTGGGAAATCATGTTTTGGTCTCTTCAGTTTCGCCGTTAATCAGAATGACCTATTTTTCAACAGATACCGTATGCAAGACATTGGAATTTCCATGCATTGAAAAGCTGACTCCTGAAATCGAGGAAAAATATAATTTCAATATGGATTTGGCCATTGAGACCTATGAGAATTTGCTTAAGCTGATTTTAAGGGCTCCTTCAAGAAAATACTTTGAAGACGAGATGATGAAGAGCTATAAGGATCAGGTCGATTTGGCAATCAAATACGCACAAAAGGTTTTCGGTGACGATTTTCCTCCATACTGATACTGTTTATATAATATTATTAATTAATATATAAAATGGTGAAATTATGGCAAGATTTTGTAAAAATTGTGGGGCAGAACTGGAAGAGGGCTCTGTTTTTTGTGATGAGTGTGGAACCAAATTCGGTGATAATGGACCTCGAAACAGTGGTTCCAACAGTGTATTTGGAGAATATAATATTAATATGATTGACGGTGAGTATGTAATCAGGCAATCACAGATTCATAGCGGATGCCTAATCCTTCCGGCAATTGTGCTTGGATTTGGAATTATCAGTGGTTTAGTCGGCGTATTTATTCAATTATCCTATGGGTATTATTTTGATTTTCTATTAGCACTTTTAGGATTTTTTAACATATTCACAATTATCGGGTTAATATGGTTCATAATACGATTTATAGCTTATTCAACTAACGATTTGATTTTGACCAACAAAAGGGTATTCGGTAAATGCGGACTGATTTCAACTACTCAAATGCAATCTCCGTTAAATAAGATTGATTCAGTATCATTTAGCAATGGTTTAATAGGAAAATTAATTGGCTACGGTACTGTTGAAATTGCAACAACTTCATCTCATTTCAAATTCAGATTCATACGTGATGGACATACATTGTACAATGACATTTTCCACCAATTAGAGATTAATGAAAAAGAAAAAAGAGTTGAAAATGCTGAAGCTATTGCTAAAGCTATAAAAAATAATTAATTTAGAAGATATTCTCTTCTAAAAACTTTTTTTTTAAAACCACGCATCAAGGCTTCCCTGTGAGGAAGTCAGGTTTTTAAGCTTGTCTGATGCTTTGTTGACACGATCTGTGGAAAAGCCATGTTCATAACACATGAATTCAATCAGTTTTTCCTTATCAGGTTTTTCCCATTTTATTTTATAGTCGGTATTGACGTTATGGTTTAGGAATATCTCACGAACTTCATCCAGATCATGTGTGGATTCCTTTTGAAGCTCGGCTAATTTTTCTTTTAACTGTCCCTTGCGAGCAAGTTTTAGGGCAGTTTTAGCACCCACTCCCTTCAAACCTTCACAAAAGTCGGTTCCAATCAATATTCCCATATCAATCAGCTCTTCTCTTGTGATGTCCAATTCTTTTAGAACCCTGTTCAGTTCATAGTATTCAAGGTTTCCAAGGTTTGAATTGACAGCAAGGTTTCTAACGACTCTTTTTGCTCCAAACAACAGGCAGTCATAATCCTGGGATGCAACTGCATACGCGTCCCCGTTTTGAACAAGGTATGCCGCTTGCGCTTCACCTTCCCCTTTGGCTTCAACATATGGAATTCCCATCAATGTCAATAGCTTTTTAGAGGATTCGATGATGTATGGGGATAGCTTGGATGATCTCATTGCATATTTTCGAGCCTTTTCAGTGTCTCCTTGTGCAAGAGCTTCCTTATAAATCTTTTCAGATTCCTCCCTCACCTCTCTTCTTTTTGCCTGGGTTTCGCTTTTAAGTTCAGGTGCTTTTC
>Ga0256404_1000464_pt1 | contig 105198 bp, 70 predicted proteins | sample RumenRJG_01DNA_FD_185990 | JGI IMG/M metagenome (GOLD analysis project Ga0256404, IMG submission 185990) | Bovine rumen microbial communities from Lethbridge, Alberta, Canada - RJG_01 | ecosystem: Host-associated > Mammals > Digestive system > Stomach > Rumen | place: Canada: Alberta...
CACCTTCTTATAAAGATTGCCGATAAAGGTGCGTCTCGCCATGTGGGATGAAGCAACCTTCCAAATGGGCTGTTGCTCTTCGTCTCCAGTCGTTGGATTTAGAATTGTAACGTTACGTTTTATTCCACACATAAGAAGTATGGCCTTGATTGCTTCATTATAGTTTTGGGCTGCAATAAACGGCATGAGACGAGACTTCTCGCTAGTCCCTTGATACTTATCCACCAAAGCCCTTGCACGGCCATTAAGCGGCACTCTTACAACAAGTGGCTTCTTCTCCTTCGTCTTTCCGGCAATGTATTCAACCGCATTGTTAATCACATTGGAACGGGTTAGTTTAAGAAGGTCACCAACACGACAACCAATAAGGCATTGGAAAACGAAAATATCACGTTGCGCCTCTAATGTTGCAATGGGCAATCCTGACACTTCTTTTAGATCCTTCTTTTCATCATCGCTGAGGCCTTCCCAAATCTTTTGCAAATCTGTATCAGCAATGATGTTGCGCTCTTCTAATGTGAGGTAAAAAGGTGTACCGTAAGTTTCAACGCCAATCTTCACACTATCGAAGGGATTGTTTTTGGTTATGTCATTCTCATTGCACCAATTAAAGAAAGCCTTAAACATCTTCATGGTTTTAACGAATGTATTCTTACCCCTTTCCTCAATAACAGATGTTTTGTGTTTTGCTGAAAACTCAGCCGGGTAATTAAGCATTATCTTTTTGAACAAATCAGGATATTCTTTCGACAATTCTTTTTCATTGCGGAAATAGTCAAAGAAATCTTCCAAAACTTCGCTATCCATAGATTCAACTAACAAAGTGAAATCTTTGCGCTCCCTATCTGTAGCACGTACAAATGACTGGTAGCGCTGCAATTGTCTTACCAACACACGAAACGCCCTTTTCCTCGTTTCGGAAAAATCCTTCTTTGTCAAATAGATGTTCATTAGTTCAAAGAAGCTGACTTTGTTTGCTAGACGTTCACGATTCTTTTCCTCTTCTTTAGCCCTATCCAATTCGGCCATAATGGAATAATAAGATATGTCGCTTATTGCCATGTTTGAAGTTACCTTCATAGCCTTTTCGACAAAATCCCCGGTAAGTTCATCCATGTGGTCACTCATAGAGCCGCAAACCCTATCAATGCGGTTTATAAACGAATCCAATTGCGCTTTTGCTGATTCTGTAGCATTTACTTCTACATAGTTCAAACGGCCTTTCTTGGGAATGATAATGCCGTTGGCCTCATCATCGAAATAACTGGGATTAACCCACACGCCACTTTTAAACCTGAAACGAACATCCCTTGAAATGGTAGCCCTCACCATCACTTGGCGGTTGCCAATGCTATCGGCTTTTGCGGATAAAGATAAATTGTACTTTGCCATAATCAATAAGTATTTAAATCAACACTGCAAAGTTAGCGCTTTTCTTACAAACCGCCAAATTTTTGTCCGCAAATTGTCCGCAAAAATAAAACAAACTGCAATTTTTGTCCGCAAATTGCAATTTGTAATATTTTATAAAGTACTGATTTACAACTGATTTTGGTTTTAATCGTTTTACTATTTGTAGTCTCGGTGGGACTACTCTAAATTAAGACTAGATTTCAAAACTCAGCTTTTTCCAACCTTTCAGCACCTTTTCCAGGGGTGTGGCAGTGGTGTCGTTAAACAACGACATAATTTTCTTAGCTTCAGGCCGGGATATAACTCCACCCGCATTGTCATAGAAGAACTGCCGTCCGCCTTTTTCCGTTACTACCAATACAGGATTTAATCCCTCACGCTCCGTATTCTCAAAATAAATATTCTGCATGGAGTCCTGCTTGTTGATAGTAACAATCAAGTTCTTACCGTAAAAGGCCATCCGCTCGTTTTCCTTGATGGGAATACCGTCGAAATTGTTCTCATTACGCCCGTCCAGATAGAAAGTGAGGAGCATGCCTTCCTTGTCGTCCTCACTGCTCAGATACACATACTCGCCTGCGAGGGCATACTTGTCGATAGCCTTGTCTTTACCGATTTCATCATCCCACAAAGCCTTGATGTCTTCCTGGTTTTCTTTCAGTTGCTTCTCAACCTCTGCCTGCCGTTCCAGACTGTCCAGAGATTCCATAACTGCTGTCTGATTCTTGTCAGCTGTCTTCCTGCCGCCACATGCGGCCAGCAGAATACCCAAAGCGAAGACAACCATGATGCTTGTCCATTTCCTCATAACTTCAGTTAATTTGTAGTACGCAGATTTCTTAATGAAAAATGCTATATTATTCCCATTTTGACGCAAAAATAAAAAATATTTCAAACAAAAGCAAGAAAAATCTGTATTCTTTTTCATGTTTTACCAAAAAAGGTCAAATAAAATACGTAAATTTTGATAATTATGTAAAAATGAGTACCTTTACAGCCGATTTCCGTATTTTTAAAATCCTAGCCGAAACAAAAGAAAAATGAAACATTCAAGAAAACTTCGCAGTCTGATGCTTCTTTTGATGCTTCCGCTGACCCTGCCACTGATGGCCCAGGAGGATAAGCAGAATGAAGAATTCGACAGGAACCCCGTGATAGACGCAATCATTGAGATTGAAAGTCGCGGCAACGAAAGAGCCCGCAATGGCATATATGTGGGCGTGCTTCAGATTTCTCCCGTTCTCGTACGTGAGTGCAATAACATCCTGAAAAGCTGTGGCGACAGTCGCCGTTTTACTCTCAACGACCGTCTCAGCCGTGAGAAATCAAAAGAAATGTTTGTCGTCATCATGTCGAGATTCAATCCTGAAAACGACATCGACAAGGCTGCCCGCATCTGGAAAATGGGTATTCACTACACCATCAAAGGTTCGCAACAGTTTGTCAACCGCGTCAGAAGTATCATGAAAAGGAATCAGAAAGAACAAGAAAAGAATGCGAATGCAGATTGAAGATTGTATGAATTGAACAGAATGATACTATAAAATAACCACCTGATGACTACGAATAAAACTAAAAGAACAAATCGCCACACCGTGCGCGACCTGCTGGTGATTGCACTCGCCATGCTGATGGGCAGTATTGGCTTGGGCGTTTTCCTGCTTCCCAACCATATCACCATGGGCGGCATCGGCGGTATTGCCTCCATCTTATACTGGAGCATGAATATCCCTGTTGCCGTCACCTATTTCATTCTCAACGTTCTCCTGCTCATCTTTGCCCTCCGCATCTTGGGATGGGGATTCTGCCTGAAGACCATTTATGCCGTAGGCTGCTTCTCGGTCTTCATCATCTTTGTGCAGCAATGGGCTGAAGGTTCCACGCTATTGGCAGACCAGCCCTTCATGGCAACCGTAGTAGGCGCCTTCTTCATGGGTACCAGTGCGGGTCTGGGACTCTCCGTGAATGGCAGTACAGGCGGTACTGACACGATAGCTGCCATGGTTCACCGTTACTACGACATCTCATTGGGGCATGTCATCCTCTTGGTAGATGTCATTATCGTCACTTCCAGCTATCTCGTACTGAAAGACTGGGAAATGGTGATCTACGGTTATGTCTATCTTTTCATTTCCTCCCTTTTTGTGGATTACGTCGTCAATATGGTGCGCCGTTCCGTACAATTCTGCATCATTACCGACAAACACGAGGAAATCTCCAAAGTCATCAATGAGGATGCCGACTGCGGTTGTACTATTTTCGACGGTCGTGGCTCCTACACAGGACGCCCTGTCAAAATGCTCTTCGTCTTGTGCCATCAGAAGAAATCTTCCGAAATCTTCGACATCATCAACGAGATAGATCCCAACGCCTTCGTCTCACAAAGTGCCGTCGTTGGTGTCTATGGTCTTGGCTTCGATGCCTTTCGGGGTAAGAAATGAGGTTTTAGTGTGGCAACCACATATTCCGAGTTTGTGCCGATGCGGAACTTTCCGCCCCAAATGCCGATGCCAGAAGAAACATAGTAATGCGTGTTGCTTCGCTGATGGGGACCGTAGGCACACTCGTAGATGGAATTCGTAATCCAGGAAATAGGCCACACTTGTCCATAATGAGTATGACCACTCAATTGGAAGTCCACGCCAGCGGCCTCTGTCCTTTCCAAATGGTAAGGCTGGTGATCCAGCAGAATGATGTATTTCGAGTGATCAATGTTGGCCGTAAGGGCCTTCACCGACTTGCGGTGAGGATTCGTACGGTCATCGCGTCCAACAATGGCAAGGTCATCCATCAAGAGTACCTCATCCCTAAGCAGTCGGATGCCCGCCTTCTCATAGAAACTGAGCGAATTGGGTTGTCCAGCATAATACTCATGATTTCCCAGACAAGCCACCACGGGGGCCTTCAATTGCCGGAACTCCTCCCACATCTTTTGCTCCTCTAACGGACGGATGCTACGGTCGATAATGTCACCGGCAATAAGAATCAAGTCGGGATTCTCAGCATTTATCATTTCCACCCACCGGTGGAGTTCCGGACGCTGATTGTGATAACCTAGATGCAAATCACTCATCATCACAATCTTCTTCGTATTTCGTATTTCGTCTTTCGTCAGCTCTATCTCCTCCCTCTCCTTATGATGATAATGCAGGCCACCGTAGATAAATGTCACGAGGATAATGCCAAAGACAAGAAGCGAGCCCCAAAGACTGTTCTTCAGGAAGGTGGCAGGCACCAGATGAAAGAGTCTTCCAAGGTCGAGCACCAGGAAGAGCATAAACAGATAGAGCAGTATAATCAACGACGAAGTGCCTATTTCATACACGATGGTAGCCAGCGTCATCGGCATCTCATCCAACCGACGGCTCACTCCGACGAACAGCATGCCGAAGGCCATTGTCATCAAAACAACCACCAGCCATTTGCCCCAAGTGGGCAGCGGAAGCAACTGATACACATGCCACAACACGTACACTATGGACGCTAGCGGCAGTAGCATAAACAACAGAAATCCCATTTTCATGGCGGCAAAGATAGTAAAAAGTAAAAAAGTAAAAAAGTAAAAAGGCAAAAAAAAGAAAAACCATGAACTATAAACTATTAATTATGAATTATTTGCTATCTTTGCACGCGAAATGAGAAAACAAAACAGCATCATAGAAGAACTGAAACGGCGGAGACAACTCTTTGCCCGTATTCTGTTGTCGGTTTTCGTACCGATGATGATGCTGTCGGCAGTGCACGTTCACGAAGAAGCATCTCATTTCGAATGTGAGCAGTGCGCCCAACATATTTCTCATGCCGGCCACCTGTCAGCGGCCAGCAGCCACGATTACAATTGCGTGCTTTGTCAGTTCCTGACGTTGCCTTTCATTCCCGCCGTTGTAGTTGGTACCTTATTCCTTTTCATCATTCATCAGGTATCACGCCAGTGGCAGATTCACTATGCGCCCTGCAGCGTGATCATCTCCCATTCCCAGCGGGGACCTCCGGCGTTATTCTGAACAAGAGACTGCATTATTTATTCAGAATAACCCAATTATCATTTTAAGATGAAAGCAATAAAACTAACAATTTTACTGCTCTTTTCTGCTATAACCGTATTGGCACAGAAAGAGCAAGACACATGTGTGCATTTGCACGAAGTGGTGGTGACAGGACTCACCGGCACCACACATATCAACCATATACCTGCACCCGTCAGCGTTGTTTCCGCACAGGAGCTGCAGACCATTTCTGCCTCAAACATCATCGATGCCATTGCCCATCAGCCCGGTATTTCGCAAATCACTACGGGCAGCGGTATCTCCAAACCCGTCATCCGCGGACTGGGTTACAACCGTGTGTTGGTAGTTAATGACGGTATCCGTCAGGAAGGCCAGCAATGGGGTGATGAGCATGGCGTGGAAGTGGACGGCGAAGGTGTTCACTCCGTTGAAATCATGAAAGGTCCCGCCTCGCTGATGTACGGCTCCGATGCCATGGCCGGTGTTGTTATCTTCCATGATGCCCCCATCCTTCCCTTGGGCACAATGAAGGCTAACGTGAGCGGCGGATGGCAGTCGAATGCCAATCTCTGGAACTATTCCGTAAACTTCGCAGGCAACCAGCAGGGATTCGTATGGGACGGACGCTGGAGCCAGAAAAGAGCCGGTGAATACGAGAACAGCATCAATCACAAGGTGGAGAATTCGCAGTTCTCCGAACAGGCAGCACGCCTGATGATGGGATTCAACAAGCGTTGGGGCTACAGCCACCTGAAACTCTCCTATTACCATATCAAGCCCGGCATCGTAGGAGAGCATCATGAGCATGACGATGACGATAACGATAACGTTAACGTTTTGAGCCCCTTGATAAGGGGCGGCTCTAAAGCAGGGTCTCATTTAACTGAACACAAAGACACAAAGACACAAAGTTTTGACGATAACGGTGAGCATGAACACGAGGCACCTTTCCAGCATGTACGTCATTATAAGGTGACGCTCGACAACAGTTTCAACATCGGCGAGAGCCTCATCAAGGCGCTGCTAGCCTATCAGCAGAACCGCCGACAGGAATATGAGGCTCCCGATGAGATTGGGCAGGATTTCCGCCTGCATACCGTCAATTACGACCTCCGCTATGTGTCGCCGGCATGGAACGGCTGGACAATGAATGCCGGTGTCAACGGCATGTGGCAGGAGTCGCAGAACCTCGGTCATGAGTTTCTCATCCCCGCCTATCACCTCTTCGACTTCGGCATCTTCGCCACGGCAGCCAAAGACTTTGCCGAAAGACTCCACGTCAGCGGCGGATTCCGTTTCGACAACCGCCACCTCCATAGCAATGCCCTCGAAGAGGATGGGCAAATGCGCTTCCAGCAGTTCTCACGCAACTTCAACGGCGTGACGGGCAGCATCGGAGCCATCTACAACATCACACCCAACTTCGACATTCGCCTCAATGCCGCCCGCGGATTCCGTGCCCCGAACCTCAGCGAACTGGGCAGTTTCGGTATCCACCACGGCACCCTCCGCTTCGAACAGGGTAACCACGACCTGAAGCCCGAAGGTTCCTGGCAGTTCGATCTTGGCATGGATTATAGCAGCGAAGTATTCTCCGCCAAACTCGCCCTCTTTTCCAACACCATCTCCAACTTCATCTTCCTCGAGAAGACTGGATCCGTCATCGACGGCAATGACGTCTTCGGCTACCATCAAGGCGATGCCCAACTCCTGGGCTTCGAGGCCACGGTCATCCTCCACCCTATCCATCACCTCCACTTCGAGAATACCTTCTCCTACGTGGATGCACGCCAGAAGAACCAGCCCGAGGAAGCCAAGTATCTGCCTTTCACACCGGCACCCCGCTGGCTCTCGTCACTGCACTACCATTTCAACATCCCTTCCGAGACCTTCAAGGAAACATTTGCGGAAATAGAGATGGACTGCAACCTCAAACAGGACCACATCCACTCTATCCACAACACGGAGACGCGCACGCCCAGCTACACACTGTGGAACGCCTCTGCAGGTACGGATATTCATGCAAAGGGTCGTAAGATTCTCACTGTAGCCCTCACAGCCCACAACATCTTCAATCGTGCTTATCAACATCATCTAAGTCGTTTGAAGGAAGCCGGCATTTATAACATGGGCCGTAATATCGGCGTGAAAGTCTTAGTTCCTATAGCATTATAATATTTGTACACTGAGACACAGTGACACAAAGGAAATTATAATATATTTGATAAAGAAAAACCTCTGCATCTCCGTGTCTCTGTGTACATTATTATATTTACTATAGTTGAGTAATAAATAAGGAGCTAGGATAAAAACCCTAACTCCTTATTTTTTAATTCTTAACTCCAAATTCACTTCATTTCTTCTGGGATCACAGGCATGGCACCGTTCTGAGTGCAGACGAAAGCGCTCACCTGAACGGCACGCTTATGAGCCTCTGCCACGGGCTTGCCTTCCAATATGGCTGCACAGAAGCTACCTGTAAAGGAATCACCAGCACCGACCGTATCAGCTACTTCCACCTTCGGTGTCTCCTGGAACGACATCTGTCCGGGTGTGAATACATACGAACCGTTCGTGCCGCAAGTCAACACCAGCATATCGAGATCGTACTTACCCAGAATGAGCCAGCACTTGTTCTCAATGTCCAGACCGGGATAACCAAACATACGTCCGATGAGCACCAGTTCCTCGTCATTAATCTTCAGCACATTGCAGCGACGCAGCGAAGCCTGAATCACTTCTTTTGTGTAGAACTGCTGACGGAGGTTGATATCGAATATCTTCATGCAGTCGGCAGGCGTGGCATCCAGGAAACGATGGATGTTCTCACGGCTCACCACATTGCGCTGAGCTAAAGAACCGAAACATACAGCCTTACAGTTGCGGGCCACTTCCTCTATCTCAGGTGTGAAAGGGATATTGTCCCAAGCTACATTCTCCTTAATATCATAAGTGGGAATGCCATCGCCAGAAAGAGTCACCTGAACCGTTCCCGTAGGATATGGCACGCGAGGCATCAGGTAGTTGAGTCCGTGCTCCTTCAGCGAAGCTTCCGTCTCGTCAGCGAGCGAATCCTCTCCCAGTGCACTCACGGCAAGCGTATTGTCCTGTCCTAAGAATTGTCCGGCATGATAGGCGAAGTTTGCAGGGGCACCGCCTAATTTCTTACCTTCGGGAAGGCAGTCCCACAGGGCCTCACCCAGTCCTACTACAAAACGTTTTGTTTCCATATTCTTTTTCTTTATTTATAGTTATTCTATTTTTTGTACACAGAGACACAGAGAGACCGAGATTTTTCTTTATCTGGTATTTTATAATTTTCCTCTGCGTCGCCGTGTCTCTGTGTACTAATTTAATTATCGTTTGATTCTTGGAATATAAGTGAAGAGATAGATCACACCGATAGCCATGATAGCCACGGCACCAGCCTGACCAACGGCATCGCTGGCGAAACCCATCAGCAAGGGGAAGATGGTGCCACCGAAGAGACCCATGATCATCAGGCCTGAAACCTCGTTCTGCTTGTCAGGCACATTGAGCACAGCCTCAGAGAAGGCCATCGAGAAGATGTTGGAGTTGCCATAGCCCACGAGAGCGATACCCGTATAGAGCAGGGCCTTCGTGTCGCCCACAAACATCAGCACCATGGCAGCAGCCATCAGCACCACAGAGATGATGAAGAACAGACGGGTCTTCATCACACGGAGGAAGAACGAACCGGTCAAAGCACCAATCGTACGGAAGATGAAATAGAGCGAAGTGGCAAAGGCAGCCTCGTTCAGCGTCATGCCCACCCGTTCCATCAGAAGTTTCGGAGCCGTGGTGTTCGTACCCACGTCGATACCCACATGACACATAATGCCGAGGAACGACAGCAGCACGATAGGCTTGCCCAACAGTTTCAGGCAATCCACGAACTGTTTGCCCAAAGAAGATTCTTCACTCTTCACTTTTAACTCTTCACTAATCGGCGTCACCCAGAGCAGCAAGGCTGCCAGCACACCCACCACGAAGTAAATCAGGAAGAGCACGCGCCAGTTAAGACCGAAGGAAGGAATGGCAGCGGTAGCACCCCACATGGCCAGATAAGGAGCCAGGAAGGAAGCGATGGCTTTCACAAACTGTCCGAAGGTCAGCGTAGAAGCAAGGTTCTTGTCGCCGATAATGAGCATGGCCAGCGGGTTTATACTCGTCTGCATCAGCGCATTACCGATACCCAACAGAGAGAAGGCCACCAACATGATGCCGAACGACTCTCCGAAAAGAGGCAGTATCAGCGAGAAAACGGTCACGATAAGCGAGAGCAGTACGGTCTTCTTACGGCCGATCTTGTTCATCAGCATGCCCGTAGGCACGGAGAAGATGAGAAACCAGAAGAACACGAGAGAGGGGAACACATTGGCAACTGAGTCACTCAACCCAAGGTCTTCTTTTACATAATTGGAGGCAATACCTACCAAATCCACGAATCCCATGGCAAAGAAGCAGAGCATCACAGGAATCAGGTAGATCGACTTGTTTTGATTTTGAGTCATGATTATTGTAGATTTTTAATTATTATTCATTATATCATCATTAATTTTTAATTTCAAAGACCTTCGCTTTTCCACCCTTCACCTTCACCTGTGTATAAGGTTCGGTGGGGAACACAAGGTTCGTCATCACCATCTTACCCTCACTGTCGAAGGCCTCGATGCTGCAACGGTCAACGAAGATGCGCAACTGGCGGATCACACCATGCGTAGGAGCTTTGGTTACTACAGGGAAAGCATCACTAAAGTCGGTGAGTCCACTTTGGGTGCGGTCCATCGTGAAAGTGCGATCAGCCTCATCGTAGTTCATCACAACCTGCTCACCTTTTTTGTTAGAGAGCACAATGCTGGCAGATCCTTTCACGTCGACCACTATCTCGCATGTGTTGGTTGGTTTCTTTATCTGTTGTCCACGAGCTGCCATCATCTCAGGCGAAGGAATCGAGGCCAGATAGTTCTCGTCTCCATCTCTGAATAGTTTTAGGTCGCGGGGAACAGAGTTAGCAGAACGGAACTGCTTCGTAGGCACCTGGTTGGCATACTGCCAGTTGGACATCCAGGCAAGCACCACCTTGCGGTTCTCAGGAGCGTTCGAGAACGACACCGTAGCATAGTGATCCTTGCCATAGTCCATCCACTTCGTGGTCTCAGGCTTTGAGTCGCACACAAACTGATGACCGTCAAACATTCCCGTGAAATACTGCGTTGCAGAGCCACCGAAAGGACCACCGGGATTGATATTCAAAAGGAGAACCCAGGTATTTCTCGTTTTCTCATTTTCTCCATTGCTCATTTCCAAGAGATCCGGGCATTCCCACACACCGTCATGATTTCCATAACCATGACCGAAGGAGCTCTCATATTTCCATTCTTTCAGATTCTTTGAGGAATAGAACTGCACTTCCTGACCAACGGCCAACACCACGATCCAACGCTGAGTACCCTCATGCCAGAAAACCTTCGGATCGCGAAAGTCAGGGGCAGCGAAGGTGAGCACGGGATTACCCGCATATTTCGTAAACGTCTTGCCCCCGTCTGTACTGTAGGCGATACTCTGCGTCTGATGTTGACCAGCACTGGTGTACATCGCTATAACGGCATCCTTTCCGAAGCCAGCCGTATTGTTCTTGTCAACTACAGCACTTCCTGAGAAAATCTGCCCTAATGCATCCATCTCAATAGCGTCTGGCTGTTGTGTCCAGTGAATGAGATCGGTAGAGATGCTGTGTCCCCAGGTCATGTTCTCCCATTGTGAACCATAAGGATTATACTGAAAATAGAGATGCCACACCCCGTCCTTATAGAACATACCATTAGGATCGTTCATCCAGGCATAGGCCGGCGTATGATGGTAAGCAGGACGATACTGCTCACGATTAGTCTTGTCGAAAGAATCCGAAAGTTTCATATCCTTCCAGCACACGAAGTTCTTCACCGATCCCGTCTTGTGGCGGTCGCCATGGAATGTGATGTCCAACAACAGTTTCTCATTTTCTCCATTTCTCAATCTCTGAATGTCGAGTGGAACGCAATAGTCCACCTTATCCACAGCCAGCCGCACATTGAACGACTTCACGATATGATTATTACAAATCACGTCGATGTGAGCGTTCTCCTCTTTCTCCTCTACAGGAATCAGCAGGAAACGCTGTGTGGGATTCACACGGAGCATGGTGTGGGTATCACTCAAATGTTCGGGAGCAACAATCTGTGCCTGAGCAGAAAGGTTTCCGCAAACGAAGGCAGCCATAACGGCAAGGGTTTTTAGTAACTTCATAATTTTTGTAGTAATTGATTTTGGTGCAAAGATAAAAGAAAAAGTACTCTAATACTAAAACAAATGTTTCTTTTGCTCACAAAAATGTTACGATGAAACCATTATCGCAATCATGAAACAAAATTTCGAAAAAAGGCTTCTCCTCACGGGGAAGCCTTCCAAACATTGTTTTCCTAAAAAATACTTAACCTTACCAAATTGCTAAAAACCTAATAGTAATCTGTATAACCTAATCTAATAACTGCATTAACATTCTATCTGGTGCAAAATTACATGATTTTCTACAATCTGACTGTCAGATTTGTTTCTAATGCTAACAAAAAACGTTCACGCTTACCAAATACGTTTCAGTGTCCTCACTTTTATCTGACAATCGGCTCCAGACACCTGTACATGATTATAAACAGACTTCGGGAAAACAAGCGTAGTTTGTGACAGGGTGCCATCGCCATTGAGCAGTTCCACGGAACTGCGATCGATATATATGTCGAGTGTCACCTCATTACCGATAACATTCAGCGGAGCACGCATGGTGGGAATGGCAAAAGCCCCGTTAAAGTTGGTGGCACCTGTGGTAGCAGTACGATGAGCGACGAGTACCTTTTCAGAAGCAATAACCTCGAAAGAGAATTTGTCGTTCGTTGCGTTCGAAAGTATCACTGTTGAGCCACGGCTAAGAGAAAGGGTAAGTTGCAGATGATAGGCATCACCTTCGGGGAATGCCTGTCCGCTGTTAAGTACCTGCCATTCTCCTGCTATCTGTGAGATTTCAGGAATGACACTGCTGGAGAGCAATAGTTGTCCTCCTACTTCCTTCAACGAAAGCTCACGGGGCAGAGTCATAGCCGAACGCCAAGGAGTACAAGGCACATTACCAGCATACTGCCAATTGTTCATCCATCCGATAAATAGATGTCGGTCGCCTGTATTGCTCCAGGTTACACCAGCATAGTTGTCCATACCATAGTCCAGCCATAAAGGATATTCACGGTCATCGGCGGTAAAAGTCTTGCCGTCGAAATTTCCAGTGAAATACATCGTACCAGAACCAACCAGCGGACCACCAGGATTCACACTGACAAGCAGTACCCACTTGGAACCTATCTGGATAAGGTCAGGACATTCCCACTGAAGGTCAGGTCTTCCCAAGAGTTCCTTCACGAAGTCGCTCTGATGAACCCATGTCTTCAAGTCAGAAGAAGTCCAGAACTCAATGCCTTTACTCCATCCACGGGCCAGACACATCACCCACTGCTTTGAGGCCTCATGCCAGAAAACCTTCGGGTCGCGCTGACGGTCGTTGTTGTTCTTGATAACAGGATTTCCCGCATATTTCGTGAAACTCTTGGCTCCATCAGTACTATAGGCCAGCGACTGCTGCTGTCCAACATCACTCGAATGGGTGAATGCTGCTACAATAGCACCTGCACCAAAGCCTGCTGTATTATCCTTATCCACCACAGCAGAACCTGAGAAAATGTCGCCCAATTCATCACGGGTAAGTGCAACGGGCTGTTCGGTCCAATGAAGGAGGTCCGTTGAAGTGGCGTGTCCCCAACTCATGTTTCCCCAATCGTTGCCTTGCGGGTTATATTGGTAAAAAAGATGATAGGTGCCGTCTTTAAAGACCATGCCGTTAGGGTCATTCACCCAGTTTGCAGCTGGTGTGAAATGGATCTGTGGACGGTACTGCTCATTGTAGTCACTGGTGGCAGGTGGTTGTGTCTCACTGCCGCCACTGGGTTTATCCTCCTGTGTCGTATCGTCGATTAGAGGGTTATAGTCCTGCGTATGGTCATCACCACCTCCGCAACCGACGATAGTAGCCACCACTAAGGTAGCTACCATCGTACTGATAAGACGCATACTGATTTTCATCCTAACGTGTCTTTAGATATTCCAATGAATTTTTCGCAAGCGTCAGCACATTCGACTGATAGATATTGTTCTTCGGATAAGCACTCTTATCGGGTGTTCCGTCAGGATTCTTCATAGAGAACTCGCAACCACCATTACCAATACAGAGTACAGTTCCCTTGAATTCAGTATTGCCTTGCTGAGCCTCCCAAACATTAAGCTGGCTTACCCAGTTAATCTGGCTGTCCCAAGTTCCGAGCGGATAGATACCGTAAGTCTCCGTGATCTGCGTGTAGCAGGCTTCCTCCTGATTGCCGATACCTGTGATGGCACTTGGCAGGTTGAAGGTCAGACAGTTGTGGTCTTCTGTCCATCCCGGACCCTTGAAGGCGATGAGCTTCGTACGTCCGTCACCTGTCGGCTCTACGGTCAGCCCCTTGTAAATAGGATGGTTAGAGTGGTCCTTGACGAAACGGCCCTCAGGACTGAGTTGTACGGCCATCTTCCACGTGTCATTGTTGATACCACCAGCACCAGTACCAATCGTATGGTCATTACCCTTCATCATGTCGAGGTCCATACGGCCAAGGTAGCAAATGTAAGGCATTGCATGACTCCAGAGCAGCAGACTGCCACCGTCCTTATACCAAGCCTTGATAGCGGGAGTTGCTCCGAGCACCACATCAGGCATTGCCCATACAGCATCCTCACCTACACCTTCAAGGTCGCGCATCCAGAAGAGTACGCGGAAACGGTCCACATCTTCTTGACTCTTGATATCACCGAAGTAGAGATATGTTGCTGTAGGATAGTTCTCATGGAGCCAGAGCCATGCTGAAGCTTCGTCATCATCACCATTAGCTACAAGTTCTTCGGGTGTCTCATAGATACTGAGGAATCCAATGGCAGTCTTACCGATACGGAGTGAAGTCTTTGTAGGTAATGAAAGACCTTTCTCGTTGCTTGCAACGAGTGTCACCTCCCACACTTCACCGTCCATCACATTCTCAATGATGAAAGACTCCGCGGATCCTGAAAGTTTCTCAGTAACCGTGCGCTTACCGTTGGTGGCAGTGAGCTGGATAGAGGTAGCATCAACAGGTTTATCCCATTCCACGAGGGCATTATAGCCATTTTCAGTGTCATACTGGCTCATCATCAAGCCCGTTATAGATGTGGCACCTTCGCGAAGGTAGCTCTTCACCACACCGTTAGAGAGATTGGTGCCATCGGTCACCTTGAATACATATTCAAAAGGAACATTGGTGGGGACACCATACTGTGTGTAGCTTGTTCCATTAACGACCTCACTGCCGGCGAGCGTACCATTGCGATAGGTTGTCACCTGCATCTGCTGTCCGCTGCCCAGTGCACCCCAAGTCCAAGTGTAATTATCGCCGTTAAGGCTTCCGCTGATCTGTGAGGCATCGGGTGCGTTGAGCACCATCGCCTGGCGGTTGATATCTTTATCCTGGCAGGCAGTCATTGCCAATACCAGTATAGACAATATGATGAATGAAATCTTTTTCATGTCTTTATTCTTAAAATCTTAATTCTTAACTCTTAATTCATCAATTATACCCCTTGTTCTGTGTATAGAGTCCGGGCACATAGTAGAGCTGGATGTAAGGCAAAGGCCAATATTCATTCTTGCCTGTTGTGAAGTGGGCATCACGATAGTACTGGGCATAGGTCTGCCCGTCGTATTCAGAGTTCTGCTCAGTCTCAAAGAAGCTGTTCAAAGTCTTAGAGGCAATACCCCAGCGGCGCAAGTCAAAGAAGCGATGATTCTCCATAGCGAGTTCCAGACGGCGCTCCCACTGCAGACACTGACGAGCCTGTTCCTTGGTCTGGAAGTAGCTGTTTGGATAGAGCGCGATGTCGCATTGATTAGCAGCATAGCCGATATGCTTGGCAACTGAGTTCTTTGCACGCAGGCGGATGTCGTTAATAATGTTGCGGGCTTCTTCCAAACCACCGGTCTCAATCAGAGCTTCTGCACGCATCAGCATCACATCAGTATAACGGAACACATAGTCGTTCATGGCAAATGCTTGCCAGGGGTTGTCGAAGGTCTCACCCTTTGAACGCTGTGGCACTTCCTTCAAAGAAGCATAGTAGCCATAGGTGTTAGGTGTACGTGAGTTGTCCTTCGTCATCGTATAGGCAACCTCATATTTATATGGGAAAGTAGGCATACCCACGGTGTGGAAGAGTCTGGGATCCCATTTCTGATCGGTAGGAACACCATTGATAGGATAGTCAATGGTCTTGTTGTAATCGTTGAACATGGGCAGACCATCCTTGGTCTTGAAGGCATTCACAAGATTCTGTGAAGGTTTGTGGAAATCCCATCCACATGACCAAATACCCCAGCAACCGTTCAGCATGTTCGACCAGTTGGCACGACCGAAACGGGTGTTATCATCTTTATAGTCAGAGTGCTGCACAGCGAATACGCTCTCTTTAGAGTTCTTATATTCGGGCAAGAAGATGTCACCATAATCCTCAAGATAGCCATAGGAAGAATTTTTCACCACGTTAGTATACTCCAGCACCTTCTGCATATATTGCTGGTTGATGTGGCTCACGCCTGTTTCGCTCTCATAACCGTTACCCCAGGCCAGTGTCAGATAGCATTTTGCCAGGTAAGCAGCTGCAGCAATCTTATTGGCACGTCCACCGTCATTCATCTTTTCGGGGAGTACTTTGTAGGCAGCCTCAAAGTCGGCAATCACCTTATCCATGAGTTCCTCATGAGTGAAGGCATTGTTAGGAGTCTGCTCCTCAGAGTGTGCCTTATAAACTTCTTCATCAATCCAAGGCACCTGGTTCCAAAGCTGGATAAGCTTGAAATAGAAGTGTGCACGCAGGAAACGCACCTCACCTTCACGAATCTTAGTTGTCTCTGCACCGAGTTTATCTTCACCATACTCAGCCAGTGAAACCAGAGCACGGTTGCAGCGACTCACGGAGCAATAGAGATGATACCATAGTTCGTCCATGTGGTCAGGAGTAGAAGCCGTCAATGTGGACCACACCTCCACAGAGTGATAGTTCGTATCAGTAGTACCCGAACCGCCTTTCAGTGCATCGTCACTGGAGACATCGGCATAGGGCCATAAGTTGAAAGGATAAGTGTACCAGTCATCGCCGAGTTTGGCATAAGCGGCAGTAACCATTTCGTCAGGCTGGCTCATGGCCAGGCCTTCGTTGATGACACCACGGGGCTCCACCTCGATAAAATCGTCACAAGAGGTAAGAAGAAGACCTGCAGAGAAGGCGAACACACCTAAAGCCACCACGTTTTTGAATATATTGCTTAATTTATAGTTCATAACTTTCTTGTATTTACAATTTCTCATTTTCTGATTTTCTCATTTTATTTATTTCAATCAGAATCCTACCTGAAGTCCGAATGAGACAGAGGTACTGTTAGGATATGCCCAGTTGGGGTTCTCCGGATCAGAGCAGGTCAGGCTGCTGCTCTTGATGGTGAGCAGGTTATGACCAGAAATAAATACGCGGGCACTGCTCATCTTTACCTTGTTGAGGAGGCTCTGAGGCAGGTTGTAACCCAACTGCACTTGGCGAAGTTTAGCATAAGAACCATTCTCCACGAAATAACTTGAGGCGCGGTTTTCAGCACCCACATTATTAGTAGTCAGGGCAGGAATCAACGAACCGGTATTGGCGGTTGTCCATGCATCCAGCATGCGGTTACCCTTGTTTGAACCAGCATCAGTAATACTGTAGAAGTCAGTCTGGAACTTCTGATTGTTATAGACATCTACACCAGCAACACCCTGCCAGAACATCGAGAAGTCGAAGTTTTTATAACTCAGTTCCACGTTCAGACCCCAAGAGAAGTTGGGAACGGGATTGAATATCCAATCCTGGTCTTGCTCGTTGATGACACCGTTACCGTCGAGATCAGCATACTTCAGACCACCCACACGCGCGTTCTCCTGACCACTGGCAAGCACATCTTCACGGCTCTGGAAAAGTCCATCAACCACATAACCTACTATTGAACCGTAAGGTTTCTTTGCCTCCACGAGGTTCTCCTTGGCAGTGTGTACATATGATCCCGTTGTTGTCTCAGGAAGATAAGTCACCCAGTTGCGGAAGAAGTCCAGGTTTCCATTGATGTTATATTTCAGTCCATAAGCTGTGGTGTGGCGATAACCGAGGGCAAACTCCATACCCCAGTTCTTAAGAGAAGGACCATTCAACCAAGAAGCACCACCTTCACCCATTGAGCCGAGATAGGCAGGATTAATGAGCATGTCCTTCACCTCTTTAATATATGCATCAGCAGTTCCGTAGAGAGAATTGTTGAAGAAGGTGAAGTCAAGACCTACGTTATACTGCTCAGTGGTCTCCCATTTCAAGTCGTCGTTCTGAGCTTGTGTGGCACGATAGCCCGAAGGGAAGATACCAGATCCCTGCAAATAGAGGTCGTAGGCTGTTGACTCGTTGCGCTCACCACCATAGGTAGCTGCATAGAGACCATATCGGGCATAGTTGGAAATAGCCTGGTTACCAGTCTGTCCCCAAGATGCACGCAGTTTCAAGTCGTCAATCCAATTCTGGTTCATGTGCTGTGAGATACGATAACCAAGCGTGAAGGCAGGGAATGTACCGTATTTGTTGTGCTCACCAAAGCGTGAAGAACCGTCGCGGCGGATAGTGAATGAAGCCAGCAGCAAGTCTTTCCAGTTATAGTCCACCTTACCGAAGAAAGAGAGCAGGCGGTAGCCTTCCTCAATACCAGAGGCGCGTTGTGTTCCTGTAGCGGCATTGGGCCACATGTAGTTATAGTTCTCAATGGCATACATCTGAGCGTATGAGGAGAAGTCGTCGCGGTTCTGCTTGTGAAGCTCCACACCAGCAAGGAGGTTGAAAGTATGCTGGTTAGCCAGTACGAAGTTATAGGTAGCGGTGTTTGACCACGTCCACTTCATGTCGTTGCCCTGAGAAACAGTTGATGAAGGTGTAGAGTTGTTCACCACGTCAGAGTGCCAGGTATAAGTCACACTGTGAATGAAACCAGCATCATAGTCGATACCGAAACTTGAACGGAGTGTGAGGCCTTTGACAGGAGTGATGTTAACAAAGGCGTTACCGAAAATACGCCAAATCTTCAAACGGTTGTCACGGTTGTGATAGAGCTCACGCAATGGGTTCTGACGGTCACTCATACCACCTACAGGACCAGAGAAAGTCACGCCATCTTCTTCATATACAGGAAGAGTTGGTGACATCTTCAGAGCATTCTCCAGCGGTTGGATATCCACTTGATCAGAATAGGTAATCGTCAAATTTTCACCAATGGTGACCAGTTTATTAACCTTGAAACTGGTGTTCACACGTCCTGAGAAGCTCTCGAAGTCCGTATATTTCAAGATACCGTCATTCTTTTTGTAACCGAAAGACACCAAGGCGGAAGACTTATCGGTAGCATTCGAGATAGAAAGGTCGTAGTTCTGCATGAAACCCGTACGTGAAATCTCATCAAGCCAGTCAGTATCGCTGAAACGCATCGTTCTCTTGGAGTTCAGGAAACCATCGTAGAGACCGTTCACGGTGAACTGTCTCATTTGTCCTGTAGCTGGATCATAAGCCTGAATGGGAATACCAGCACTGGCGTTGAGGTTCAGACCATAGTTCGAAGCATAAGCTACGGGATCAAGACCATCGTTCATAGCAGCCTGAGCCATTGCAATAGCATACTCGCTGCTGTTCATCAGCTTCATCTTTGACTGATTATTATAGAATTGGGCAGTGAGATTGGCAGAGAAGTCCACCTTGAGCTTGTCGCCCTTCTTTCCCTGACGGGTAGTAATGATAATCACACCGTTTGCAGCGCGCGAACCATAAATAGAAGCAGAAGCAGCGTCCTTCAACACCTGCATCGACTCGATGTCGTTCATGTTCAGTGTGTTCAGATTTGTGGTCGTAGGCACACCGTCAATGATAAAGAGAGGATCCTGAGAAGAGTTGAACGAACCGATACCACGGATTCTTACGGTACCAGCACCTACAGGTGAACCGTTACTGGTAATAGTCATTCCTGGCACCTTACCCTGCAAAGCTCGCATGGGGTCGGTATCCGATGAAGACTTCAGTTCATCCGTCTTCACCACAGCTACCGAACCTGTCAGGTCAGCCTTACGCTGGGTTTGGTAACCGGTCACCACCACTTCAGCCAATTCCTTGGCATTATCCTGCATGGTCACTTGCATGCCAGTAGAAGCGGGTAGTTCCTCAGTTTTAAATCCGATGTAAGAAATCACGAGGGTAGCCCCTTCGTTCACCTGCATCTTGAAATTTCCATCGAAATCGGTCACCGTTCCATTGGTGGTGCCTTTTTCCATCACTGTGGCGCCAATGACACCCTCACCTGTTGCATCGATGATGGTACCGCTAGCCTCCACTTTCTGCGCGAACGAAGCCGCACAGGTCGTCATGAGTAACAAACTCAGAAGCAATCGCTTTAGTTGTTTCATTCTGATAGGTTTTAAATGTTAGTAATTATTCGGTCTAAGAATTTTGCCACAAAAGTAAATGGAATACTAAATAGTGGATAAAACGATTGTTTCAAGGGATAAAAAAAATCGTTCATGTAACATTTTTGTTGTTAAATGAACGATTTTTATGAGTGAGAGCATTACTAAATGCTTGCATTTGAGCAATGCCGAGCGTAGTAAATCGTCGGCGAAGCCAACATTTTTACAAGCGATAGCAATGCTATTTCACCTCACCGGGCAAGACTCCAAACTCATCTTTAAAGCATTTTGTGAAATAGCTCGGCGAGGAAAATCCGACATCATAGGCCACTTCCGAGACGTTCTTACTACCTTGAGCCAAGAGGGCTTTAGCACGGTTCAAACGGCTCATACGAATAATATCAACGGGAGTATGACCGGTGAGTTGTTTCACTTTACGGTAGAGTTGCACACGACTCAGGCCCATTTCGCTGGCAAGGGCTTCCACTCCAAAGTCACTGTCAATCATCTGATCTTGCACGTACTGGCGTAAGCGGTCAAGGAAATGAGTGGCCATATCGGGATCTTCCTCAATCATTGTCTGCTGTTCCTGACTCACTTCGGTAATGCCGGTAACTGTGCCTTTGCTTTCGCCACGGTCATCATTATCGTCATCATTATCGTCATCGTTCACCATACGCTTTTTTGTCGAAGTAGCTGGCTGTGAACCGACGACCAGCGCAAAGGCTTCACGCTCCAACTGGTGACGACGATGCATAATACGAAAGACAACAGCAGAACTTCCTAAAACCAAAAGGGCGATGATGCCAGCAAGCAAGGAATAGACCTGCTGGTGATGGTATTGAGAAAGATAGGCGTCCACCTTGCCACTGAGCGTTAACAACCGGTCATTTTGTTCGGAAATCTCTTCTGCCTGTACAAGCATCACCTCAGCGTTCTCTGGGGTAACCAAAGCAGACTTCAGCAGATTCTCCTTTTTGTAGGGATTGCCTTCGAGAATGTTCATGGCCAACTGTAGCAACAGGTCGCCGCGTGTAGGATAGATATAGGAAGCCGTCAGGATACTGTCGCGGACCAATTCTATGCCGCCTCCCTCGGTAGGTAAGGCATCAATGCCCGTAAAGACCATGCGTTTCTCAATACCTGATTTCTTGGCAACTTTATACGCACCGAGCGCCATACGGTCGTTTTGAGCACACACGCACACGATGTCGGGATTTTCCTGCAGTGCCTTTTCCATAATCTCTTGTCCGCTCTTCTCAGTCCAGTCACCATCACGCACAATCAACCGTCCTTCTCCACCGAATCCCTCTTTGAACCCCTCATGACGCTCCAGTGCGGGAGAAGAGTCTTTCAGCCCCCGGATAACGAGAATCTTTCCACTCTTAGGAATTTTCGTCATGACATAACGCCCCATGACACGTCCCATTTCCTGATTATCAGCTCCCATGAAGGCGGTGTATTTCTTGGAATCCGTTTTACGGTCGAAAAGAATCACGGGAATGCCCTTGTCGTAGGCTTTGTCGATTACCGATGAAATGGTGTGAACCTGATTAGGCGAGACAATGAGCAAATCGACGCCTTCATCGATGAAATGGTTGATTTGTGCAATCTGCGTCTTGTCGTTATCATCCGCAGAAGCAAACTCAAGGGCTACATTTTCGTAGATATAGCTGGCCATCTTCAGCTCCTCGTTCTGCTTTTCACGCCAAATATCACCACTACATTGAGAGACTCCTATCTTGTACTTCTTCTGAACATTACAAGAAAGGCAGCTCAAAATAATAAGTAGACAAAATAGTTTTTTCATTTTCCTATTAGGTTATACCGTGGCAAAGATATAAAAAAAATTATGAAATAATGAACATATTTGGGCAAAAAACACTCAATAAATGAAAAATTATTTTGTTAATATAACCTAAAAAACGTAGACAAATATAGTACATTTTATATAAAATTACATTTTTTAATGTAACTATTATACTAACATTAACAATAATCTGAATGAAAATGGAATTCGTAAAAACGTTCCAACATTGGACAAGGGGCATCATGACCGCTTTGGCCTGTGTTGCTGTTTTGGGTATTCCTGTTACCGCGCAAGCCGTAGAGTCGAGTTCTCCTCAGGCTCTTCAGCAGCAGCGCACGGTAAAAGGAAAAGTGATTGACGAAACGGGAGAACCTATGATTGGTGTGACCGTCAAGGTGGAAGGTGCCGTCGGTGGTGCCATCACGGATTTGGACGGTAACTTCACGGTTGCTGCACCTTCAGGCGCTAATCTCGTGTTCTCTTACACGGGTTACAAGTCGCAGACTGTAAGAGCTGACCGTCAGCAACTCAACGTGAGCATGGAACCTGATGTAAGCGGCCTCGACGAGGTGGTGGTCATCGGTTTCGGTACCGTAACTAAGCGTGACCTTACCGGTTCGGTGGCTCAGGTGAAGAGTGACGTGATTCTACAGACACCCACCAGCGATGTGGCTGCTTCTCTGCAAGGCCGCATCACGGGTCTGGATATTAGCGGTGGTCAAATGCGTATACGTGGTAACCGTTCCATCAGTGGTAGCAACGACCCGCTGGTGATTATCGACGGCGTACAGGGTGGCTCAATGAGTGACCTGAACCCTGATGATATTGAGACTATCGACGTGCTGAAGGATGCTTCCTCAACGGCCATCTATGGTTCGCAGGGTGCAAACGGTGTTATCATCATCACGACCAAGAAGGCTGCTGCCGGAAAACTCTCCGTTTCTTATAACGGCTATGTGACCGGTGCTGCCCGTCTGCAACATCCCGATTACCGTTCGGGTGAAAACTACTACGAGGCACGCCGTATGGCTGCTGCCAATGGCGGCAGCTGGAGCAGCCCTGCTGACGACCTAAACCTCTTCGGTGGCAGTCCTGAGACTTTTGCCGCCTATAAGGCTGGGGCCTGGACCAACTATGAGGACTTGCTGCAGAAGGACGTGACCTGGAGCACCCGTCACACAGTGACACTCTCAGGTGGTAACGAGAAGACCACAGCCCGCTTCAGCGCTGGTTATGCCAACGACGGCAGCAGATGGAAGGAGAGCGGCGGTACAGACCGTTACACGCTGCGTGCAAACATCGACCACAACATCCGCAAGTGGATCAGCGGCGGTGTGAACTTCCAGCTCACTCATAACCGCAGTTACCGCTCTCCTTATGAGGAGGCTTCTACAAGCGGTATGCAGCTTGGTTCTCCTTATGGCTACTATGATTACAATACTCAGCAGTATGTGATCGGCACGGAACTCGTGGAGCGTCCTCTGGATGCCGGTAGCTATGTGAACCCATTGATCAACAATGACGGTGACGCCCGCTACAAGAGAGAGACCTACGGCACTAACGTGGTTGCCAACGGTTATCTGGATATTCATCCTATCGACGGTCTGAGCTTCCGCACGCAGTTAAATGCACATATCACAAACTACTCCAGCGGACAGTTCACTGCCGGCAACTCTGCCACCCAGCTCTATAACGGTACGATGACCACAACGGCCTCCGAGTCAAAGAACAACAGTCTCTACACGGAGTGGAACAACGTTCTGACTTACCGCTTCACCATGCTTCCTGAGGATCATCATCTGGGTCTCACCCTGCTGACTACCTGGAACAAGCGCACTTACGACGAGCTTGTCGCCACTTCTATCGGTCAGACACTGGCCAGCAACTTATGGTGGAACCTCGCCAGCAACGATGGCGGTGCCGGTCACCAGACGCACTCCAGCGCCTACACGCAGGAGCAGAACTTCTCTTATGCCGCCCGTGTCAGCTATGACTGGAAGAGCCGCTACCTCTTCACGGCTTCTGTACGCCGCGACGGTGCTTCCCGTCTAGCAGAAGGCCACAAGTGGGAGACCTTCCCCTCTGCAGCTGTGGCATGGCGTGTTTCTGACGAGCCTTTCATGAAAAGTACCAAGAGCTGGCTCGACGACTTGAAGCTACGTGCTACCTACGGTGTGACCGGTAATGCCGGTATCCCTGTCTATGGTACGGTATCAGGCGTGAAGTTCTACAACACGAAGTTAGGTTTCCAGGATGTGGGCGTAGGCCGTTATGAACTCGGTGTACCCGACGGATCCAACTATATCATCGCCAACAAGGACACGAAGTGGGAGATGTCGTACACCTTCGACCTCGGTTTCGACATGGTGCTGCTGAACAGCCGTCTGAACATCACCTTTGACTGGTATAACACGAAGACCAAGGACCTCATCATGGCCCGTAACCTTCCTACGACTTCTGGTAACGACGGTGCCTTCCAGACCTATACGAACATCGGTGCTACCCGCAACCGCGGTTTCGAGCTCACCGTTAACAGCCGCAATATCGTGACGAAGAATTTCCAGTGGAACTCAACACTGACTTTCTCGGCTAACAAAGAAGAAGTGACGGAACTCTATGGCGGACAGGAAAAGCTGACCATGGGTAACAACACGCCTGAGAGCACAACGCTCATGGTGGGACACCCCATCCACTCGTTCCAGTCATTCGACTATCTCGGCATCTGGAAGACCAGTGAGGCCGATGAAGCTGCCAAGCTCTTCACCGATGCCAACAAGACGATCCCCTTCAAGCCAGGTGATATTAAGGTACGCGATATCAGCGGTCCTGACGGTGTGCCCGACGGATGGATTGACCAGAGTACCGACTATACTTATCTGGGCTCTACCTCTCCAAAGTGGTTTGCCGGTTTCAACAACGACTTCGCCTTTAAGGGATTCGACCTGAATATCTACATCTACGCTCGTTGGGGACATTGGGGTGACAACCCACTGTCAAGCTTCGATCCTAACACGGGTGGTACCTATACCAATTATGACTATTGGGTAGCTGGCACCAACGAGGATGCTTCGTTCCCCGCCCTGATGAAGGATTTCAAATTCTATGATTACAAGGGCTATACCGCTTATTGGTTCTGCGACCACTCATTCATCAAGCTGAAGCGCATCGCTTTAGGCTACACCCTGCCACGCAACGTCGTGAATCGTCTGGGTATCGAGAAACTGCGTGTCTATTGTACGGTGAACAACCCGTTCTATGTTGTGAAGGAAGACTGGATGAAGTATCGTGATCCTGAGGGACAGCAGCGCAGCGTAACTTTCGGTCTGAATGTAAACTTTTAATTGAACAGCCATTATGAAAAGCAAGAAATATATTTTAGGAGCATTGCTCCTTGGCAGTGTCGCCTTCGGGATGACATCTTGCGACCTCGACGAGTATAACCCTTCCAGTGAGGGTGTTGATGCCGTCTTCTCTACAGAGCAGGGCATGGAAGGTCTCGTCAACCAGATGTATTACAACTTCCGCTGGAAATACTACGGACGTGAGGACCCCGTGCTCTACTTTGAGGGTTCCGGTGATACTTGGGCCAACTGCGGTGACAAATATACTTATGGTATGCAGCTGACGCGCTTCGTGGACCTTCAGGGTGACCGCGGACAGGTGAAGGGTGCATGGAACCGTGTGTATGATATCGTGAACCTTGCCAATACCGTTCTCGACTATCTGCCTAATACAAACACCACTGAAGCCGTACGTACTGAATTTGAAGGCGAGGCCCGTTTCCAGCGCTCCTATGCCTACTGGTGGCTTGTGGAGTGGTTTGGTGATATTGAACTCCGCACACACGGAACAGACCAGCCCAAGTTTACTGCTGAGCGCACAGACCGCAAAGTGATCTACGACGAGGTGATTATTCCCGATGCTAAAGCAGCTACCACCATGCTTCCCGTGGAACCTTACAAGGGACAGATCGGTCGTGTCACCAAGAAGGCTGCCTATGCCCTCCTGGCTCGTGTGAACCTTGCCCGTGCACAATATGAGACTGCAGGTTCTGCTGAACAGCGTGCTTTCTATCAGGCTGCCTACGATGCTGCCAAATACGTGATGGACAACATGTCATCACTCGGCATCAAGCTCTACAAGACCTATGATGAGATCTGGATGGCCAAGAACAATAAGTCGAACACGGAGTATCTGTGGGTGACCACTCACTCTTCGAACACTACTTTGAACCCACAGTCAGGTAACCCCAACCGTCTACATATGTACTTCACCCCCGGTCTTGAGAACCGCTTCGGTAACGTACGTTCTGCTGACAACTGGGAGTATCCTCGTGAAGGCCGTCTGCTGGCTCCTACCTATTATCTGCTGAACCTCTTCAAGGACTGGGATCTCCGCTATGACGTGGACTTCCAAGAAGAGTTCCCCCTCAGCGCCGCCTCTTTCACATGGGATGAGACACAGGCTGTGACCAACTATATGGGTTCTCCTACACTCGTTGGCAAGACACTGAAGAAGGGCGACCTGGCTCTCATCATCACACGTCGCAGTGTGAGCGAGGCTGAAGAAGAGGAGTATGCACAGAAGGGAGTCTGCGTGGTGGATGTGGATAAGATCTACGACACGCGTCCTGGTAAGATTACCAATATGGGTGGTGCCCGCTTCCGCGACATGGATAACGACATTGCCGGCTATCCTTCATCCTCATGGGTTTACAACTCATTCCCACGCTTCCGCAAATACCGCATCTGGGACCGTGATCCTAACGGTACATTCCTGCTCACAGCAGCTAATGCACAGGTAGGTTTTGCCGATGTGCCTATCATGCGCTATGCTGAAATGCCGCTTATCGCTGCCGAATGCCAGATTGGTTTGGGCAATGCACAGGCTGCTGCCGACATCATCAACGATGAGAACAAGGGTATCCGCACTTCACGTATCTTGAAGCCCGGACATGACGCCAGTGAGATGAAAGTGAAGGCCAGCGACATGACCATCGACTGGATTCTTGATGAGCGTGCCCGCGAGCTTTGTGGTGAGTGGTTGCGCTGGTTCGACCTGAAGCGCACTGGTAAGCTCGTGTCTTACCTGAAGGGTCACAATCCTGCCATGCGCGGTGATGACCCCGTAGATGAGCACAACAACCTGTGGCCTATCCCCACAGATTTCCTCGACAAGATTGAAAACGGTGTGGAATTCGGTCAGAACCCAGGTTACAACCCCTACGTGAGAGCCGAATAAACACGGAAAAATAACAATCAGACAAAAGACTCCCCTTACTCGAAAAGAGAGGGGGAGTCATTGTCGTTTTATAAAATTATCAGATTATGCTCGGAGCTATCATTGGAGACATTGTAGGCAGCAGATTCGAATTCGGACCCGCTCCAGAAAAGGGATTTAAACTGTTTACGGACGAATGCAACTATACGGATGACACCATCTGCACCATCGCCATTGCCGACGCCATCATGAACAAACGCGACTATGGAGAGTCGCTGCACGACTGGTGCCGACGCTATCCTGTGCCCATGGGAGGCTATGGAAGCCGTTTCCGCGACTGGGTGGAAAGCGACGACCCAAAACCTTACGGTTCTTACGGTAACGGAGCAGCGATGCGCGTGAGTTCCGTGGCCTGGCTTTTCAGCGATTATCAGGACGTGAAGGAACAATCGGTGGAAACAGCACGTCCTACGCATAACCATCCTGAAGGACTGAAAGGCGCACAATGCATTGCCACGCTAGCCTATTGGCTGCGCACCTGCCGCATCACGAAAGACGAAATAGAGGCAAAGGCTTTGAAACTGTGGGGCTATGAGATTCCGAGTATCCGTGACGTAAACCGCATAGGAGCCCAGAACCATTTCGACGGCACCTGCATGGAAACTGTTCCCATGGCCATCCGCTGTTTTCTGGAAAGCCAGAACTTCGAAGAGGCTATCCGCTATGCGGTCATGGCTGACGGTGATACCGACACGAAAGCTGCCATTACGGGAACACTGGCCGAAGCCTTCTATGAGGTTCCCATGGAACTCATAGAGAAGGCCCTCAGCTATCTGCCAGCAGAGATGCTAGACATCGTAAACCAATACTACGACCACCTTAGGGAACTTCTCTAAGGTTTTGATATATTTGGTACACAAAGACACAGAGACACAGAGTTTTTATTTAGAAAGAAATTACCGTAATTGACATAATTTCTCTGCGTCTCTGTGTCTCTGTGTACTAATAAAAAACTATATCAGTATTTAGCGAGCCTGAACGTATTTGTGAAGAGTCTTGCGCACGGCACCCTTGCCAGCGTAGAGTTCCTTCACCATACCTTCAATCTGCTCACCCAATCCTGCCTCATAAAGATCGAGACCGAAGACATCCTTACGGCTGTAGAGATTACGCAGACAGCTGTAATCCTGATCTTCCTTACCAATCTCCAGAGGAGCCACAACGGCCTGCAACTCAGCAAGCATGGGATCAGGTGAGGGTTCGAAGGGCGTTCCGTCATCCTTAATGCCCTTCAGATAGCGGGCATAGCCTGCAAGTGTGAGCGGAATCAGCACGAGATTGCTCATGTCGAGGCCACGGGCAATATATTTCTTAATGGTCTCACCGAAACGGATAGACAACTTCTGGGAGGTATCCATGGCAATACGTTGGGGAGCATCGGGCATGAAAGGATTTGGCAGACGGCGGTTGATGACAGCACCGATAAACTCATAAGGATTGAGGACACCGGGATCGGTCACCACAGGCATAGCTTCCATATAACCTATCTTCTGGATGAAGGCACGCAAATCCTCATCGGCCATTTCAGCGGAAATCAGCGTATAGTCGAGCATACAGCCATAGATGGACATGGCGGTATGGAGGGGATTCAGGCAAGTCGTCACCTTCATGGTTTCCACCTTGTCGACGGTCTCACGGGTAGTATAGAGAGCACCTCCGAGATCGAGCGGCGGACGTCCGTTGGTGTAATTGTCTTCGATGACGAGATACTGCACTTCCTCAGCATTCACGAAAGGAGCCGTGAAGGTGTGCTTCTCTGTCTCGATATAGTTATTGTCCTCGAAACCGTCAGCAGCCAGCATCTCCTTCACCTTGATATGCGGACGCGGGGTAATCTTATCGATCATCGACCAGGGGAAGGTAATCTTCGTCTCATCCTTCAGGTAATCGAGGAATGCCTGAGGAACAAGTCCGTCCTTCACCCAACGCTCTGCATAGGCCATGACACCGGCCTTCACCTTGTCACCATTATGAGAACAGTTGTCCATCGACTGGACGGTAAGGGGCAACTGACCGTTATTGAAACGCTCCAGGAGCAGGGCGCAGACCTTACCCATGGCAAAGACGGGTTGCAGACCACGGGCCAGATCGGCCTCGTTATAGGTGTAGCCTTTCTCGGTAATGGTGAAAGAAATCATCTGGAGCGAAGGCTTGCGGAAAATCTCCACCAGACGCTTCCAGTCGTCAAACTGATAGTCGGCTTTCAGAGCCTCCGTGACGCTGGCGATTACTTTCTTCTCAATAGTACCGTTGCTGCAGAGGGAAACAGCCAGAGAGAGGTTATCGTAAGGAGCGTAGGCCTTGTCGATGACTTCATAGTCAAAGGTCTCAGCCACAATCACGCCACGGTCATACTTACCCGTGTTGAGGGCATCGTTAAGAATAGCAGCAGGAAAAGCACGGAAAATATTTCCGCCACCGAAATGAACCCAAGTAGGCTCTTCGTGAGTCTTCTTGGCTACGGCAGCCATGTCAAACTTTGGAAGCAGATAACCTTTTGCCTCCCACTCACCGGCATTGAAGTTACCGGAACGTAAATCTGTTAGTTTCATTGTTTTGAGTTATTGACTATTGTTTCTTTTTTGATCTGTTTGCAAAGATAGCAACTTCCCCTCAAATGCTGAAAGAATTTCTGTTAATAAGACCTTAACAGACTAAAAATATCAGGCCCCTGTTACGTCCTTGCATCATATGGAGTTTTTTACATGATCAAATTGAACGCTTTGGGACAAATGTAAATGGTGTTTCCCACATTTGTCGCAAAACCAAGGGGGTGTCGCAACAAACTGAATGGAAAAAGATGAATTTCGACACATAGTTCATAGGAATGCTATTCTTTAACTCTTAGAAATCAAAATATAATAAAAACAAGATGAAAACTCAATTAAAAAGACAGTATCCCTCAACTTTGCATGGGGATTGGAGAGTGAAGCCTGCCTTCCTCTTTCTTTTTGTCTGTATGCTAACCCTTTTTGCCTCTTATAATGAGTTCGGCGGTGCGATGGTCGACTACGACGGCTTCTACGCTCCATCAGGCGACTATCTGTTCGTAGCCTATCCAACAGAGCGATAGTAACTCCACAAAAAAACATCCGCAAGGACTCTGAAGGAACCTTGCGGATGTTTATATTATAAATAAGGTGTGTAACTTACTTCTTAGTTACGGCAGGAACATCATCTTCCTTGATGCTGCGACCCATCACGAGGTAGGCAACGGGAGAAGCAATGAAGATAGACGACAGTGTTCCGAAGATAACACCGAGGATCATGGCGAAGGCAAACGAGCGGATGCTGGCACCTGCCAGGATGAAGATACAGAGAAGCACGATCAACGTAGAGACAGAGGTGTTGATGGTACGGGCCAATGTCTGGTTGATAGACTCATTGAAGAGCTGCTGCTTATCTTTCTTAGGATAGAGACCGAGGTTCTCACGGATACGGTCGAATACCACCACCTTATCGTTGATAGAGTAACCGATCACCGTCAGGATAGCACCGATAAACGTCTGGTCGATCTCCAGAGAGAACGGCATCCAACCCCAACAGAGTGAATAGACACCAAGAACGATGAGCGTATCCACTGCCAGAGCCACAATAGAACCGATAGAGAAGGCCACATTGCGGAAACGCAACAGAATGTAAAGGAAGATGGCAATCAAGGCAATAATCACTGAGATGATAGCGCCGTAAGTAATATCCTTAGCCACTGAAGGTCCTACCTTCTGAGAACTGATAATAGAACCGCCTTCGCGCACATCAGGATTCTTGAATGACTCCACATTTGCCTGTGATACAAGTCCGTGCTTCTTCAATGCATTGTAAAGAATGGTCTCACACTCGTCGTCGGTTGTGGGAGAGTTAGACTCTATCTTGTAGTTGGTAGAGATACGGATTGTCTTACCGTCGGTACCGAGGGCGATAGCACCCGTGTTACTGCCGGGGAATGCCTCAGCAATGATGGTACGGATTTCCTCAGGCTGTACACCCTTCTCGAAGGTCACCACATAGTTACGACCACCTGTAAAGTCGATGCTCTCAGAGAGACCGCGAACGGCGAAGCTCACGAGGAATACGACAGCAGCGCAAGCCATGGTGATAAAGGTCTTCTTGTAGAACGACATGAAAGGAATCTTCGTGTTCTGCATCAGGTTCTTCGAGAGACTGGTGGTGAAGGTGAGGTTGAGCCACTTGTCGTGCTTGTGACGCCATTCATAGACGATACGTGTGAGGAACACAGCGGTGAAGAATGAGCAGAAGATACCGATGATCCAAGTGGTAGCGAAGCCCTTCACAGGACCTGTACCGAAATAGAGCAGGATGACACCGGTGATGATACTCGTCAGGTTAGAGTCAAAGATAGCAGAGAAAGCATTGCTGTAACCAGCCTTGAGTGCATTCTTGATATCCTTGCCGTTGCGCATCTCTTCCTTGATACGCTCATAGATAAGCACATTGGCATCGACAGCCGTACCGAGCGTCAGTACAATACCAGCGAGACCGCTCATCGTCAGAGCTGCCTGGAACGAAGTCAGAATACCGAGTGTGAAGAACAGGTTGACAATCAGGGCGCAGTTAGCCATCATACCAGGGATGAAACCATACATGGCAATCATGTAGATCATCAACAGAATGAAGGCGATGATGAACGACCAGATACCCTGTTGGATAGACTGTGCACCGAGGGTAGGACCTACAACCTCTTCCTGTACGATACGTGCAGGCGCAGGCATACGTCCAGACTTCAAGGTAGTAGCCAAATCCTTGGTATCTTCAATGGTGAAGTTACCGGTAATCTGAGAGTTACCACCTGAAATCTCACCGTTTACACGGGGAGCGGAATAAACCACACCATCCAAAACAATGGCAATAGCCTTACCCACGTTAGCCTTGGTGAGCTGTGCCCAACGGCGTGCACCGTCGGAATTCATGCTCATAGAAACAGAGGGACGACCCGACAACTGTTCGAATTCATCCTTTGCATCTGTGATTACGTCACCCTCCAGAGGAGCACGGCCAGAAGCCTCGGTAACCTTCAGGGCGTGGAGTTCGAAGACGTTCTTGTTACCCTGAATAAGATCTGTAGGTTTAGCACTCCACAACAACTTCATATCAGAAGGAATCACCTGCTTTGCCAGATCGCTGTAAATGATAGAGTTGATGACAGCAGTGTCACGGATATTGGCAAGACCTACAAGTGAAAGCTGGTTGCCCATAGTCTGCAGAACAGAAAGCAGTGGGTGAGCCTTCTTGGCAGCAGCCAAAGCCTTCTCATCGTTAGCGGCAGCCTTGGCAGCATCGGCCTTAGCATCCTTCTTCACTTCAAACTTAGGTTTGGCAGCCTCTGCCTGAGCTTTTTCAGCCTCTGCCTTTACAGCAGCTGTATCAACGGCAGCTGAATCTTCAGCAACAGCCTCGCCATTATTAGCAAAACGAGCATCGAGCTGCGAGAGATAAGGCAGCACTTCATTGCTGTTATAAGTCTCCCAGAACTCAAGGTTAGCACTACCCTGAAGGAGTTTACGAACACGCTCAGGCTCGCGGATACCTGGCATTTCCACCATGATACGACCCTGCTGGCCTTCCAGTTTCTGGATATTTGGCTGAACCACGCCGAACTTATCGATACGGTTACGCACCACGTTGAAAGAGTTGTCGATAGCCGACTGCACTTCCGTGCGGAGGGCATTCTCCACTTCCTTGTCGGTGCTCTGTGTGCTTACCTTACCCTTAAGTTGCTGGGTAGCGAAAATCTCAGCCAGACGATGGCCGGGAGCATTCTTGTGATAAGCATCGATGAACAGCGAGATAAAATCACTCTGACTGGTTTCCTCTTGTTTCTTTGCCTCTGCCATAGACTTCACGAAAGCCGCATCAGTCTTGTGGTCGGCGAGAACCTCCACCACGTCGGGTACAGAGATTTCGAGGATGACATTCATACCGCCCTTGAGGTCAAGGCCCAGACCAATCTGAGTCTCAAGGCATTTCTGGTAAGAGTAGATACCCAGATACTTCACAGAGTCCTTGTAGTCCTGCTGTGCGATTGGGTCCTTAATCTTGGCTGCCTGAGAATCAAAGTAGCTGGTCGCTGCAGAGAAACTCAGGTAGAAGATGCTTGCGAGTGTCAGGAGGACAGCTACGCAAATTACTAAACCTTTGTTTTGCATTTTTTGTTATGTTATTTAATAAATTATTTCAAATACGCGCAAAATAGCGTGCAAAGATACGCATTTTTCAGAACTTAAAGAAATTTAAGTGCGAGAAAATGCTATTTTTGTGTGTTTCCTCCCATTTTCAAGCCACAAATCATGGGATAATGGTCACTGGAATTGACAGAATTGTCCACTTTACAACTCACGGGTGTCAAATGAGATGAACAAAAAATATAATCGATTCGCACACGGATGGCATCACGCCAGAAAGTCCATCCCAGACCATTACCAGTTTCACGGAAACAGTCGGTAAGATGCCGACCGATGGAATAACGGGAATACGAGATAGGAGAATCATTGAAATCTCCGCAAAGGAGAATGGGAATATCTGTATGCCGTTTCAGGAACTGGACCAAAGACCTGACCTGACGGGAACGTACGACATTCTGCTCTCCCAGTTTCACCAGCAGCCGCTTCGACTCTTCACGGGCAACTTCCGTTTTCTTGTCGCCATGAACCATGCTATTGAAATCGTGACGGTCTCCCGAAGAGAGTCCTGCCGTTGCCAAATGGCTATTGATAACCATAAATGGTTTCCCCTTTACATTGAGCGTATAAGCTATACTCACAAAATCTTCATTATCGTAACATACCGACTCATGGCTGATAATGGGATATTTGCTCAACAATGCCACAGCACTACCGGAAGCTTTAAGATAGTAGGATTCGATATAGGGAAACGTACTTAGAAAGGGCTCTTTTTCCTTGGCCAGTAAGGTGACTTCCTGCAAACAGATGATGTCGGCATCTTTCTGCTTACTCACATAGTCGAGTGCTCCTTCCAGTCCGCCACCACGTACACCTTTCTCATCTGCAGAATAACCTGCCACGTTATAAGTAACCACCTTAAGATCAACACTTTCGGAAGAACTCACATTCAACGGAAAATAGGATCTCACAGGGGAATAACATATCATAAAGCCCAGGATTGGAACAATCACCCTTTTCAAGCTAAACACAGCCCAAAAGGCCAAGAATCCGAAATTGATAGCCAGAAAAATTGGAAAGGTGAGGCCCAGACACGAAAGAATGGGATGCTCCTGAGGATTCAAATGGTCACTATAGCCCACCAGTAGCATCAGAATGATGGATGCCACATTGGCACCCATAATCATGTTAGCCGTAAACTTTTTTAGCCCTTTCATCGGTTTTAGTCTTCAGTTTCAGAATCAGGATACAAAGCCTAACTCCCAACTATTTACCGGAGTCGAAGAGTTTCTTCTTCTCTTCCTCACTCAGACTATCATAACCCGAACGACGAATCTTGTCGAGAATGGCATCTAATTCCTCCTGAGTAGCCTTCTTCTGCTGGTTATATTGCCAGTCACGGTCTTGTTCAGAAGAACGACGGTCATTGATGTCAGCTTTCTTGTGCGAACGTTTCTCCCAGTTGTTTTTCAACTTATCGAAGAACTGCTCACCTTTCGACCTGCCGTAGCCATTGCTGCCTCCAGGATGATTACGCCAATAGATAATCATCAGGAATCCAAAGAGCATACCGCCAAGATGGGCGAAATGAGCTACACCGTCACCTTGCGTCCCGAGTGCTGACAACAATTCGAGAACTACATAACCACAGATAAACCACTTGGCCTTGATGGGAATGGGCAGCGGGAAGATGAACAGACGCTCCTCGGGAAACAGCATACCGAAAGCAAGCAGAATGCCATAGATAGCGCCCGAAGCACCGACCGTAGTCAACTGGTTGAGATAAGCATCCACAGTGATACTCACACCATTGAGATTCACATAGTCATAAGCCCCCAGACCTTCTATGAGATAATAGTTCACAAACTGTGCCAACTCCTGTATCAAACCAGCACCTATTCCGCAACAAATGTAATAAAAAAGGAATTTCTTGGGGCCCCAAACGTTCTCTACTACGCAGCCAAACATCCAAAGGGCAAACATATTGAAGAACAAATGGGCAAAGCCTCCATGCATAAACATGTAGGTCACAAACTGATAAAGATGGAAATTGCTGGCCATAAAGAAATGGAGACCCAGCAGTTCGTTCAAGTCCAAACCCGTACGCATAAATACGTAGGTGGCTAAGAACATCAGCACGTTTATTATCAGTAAGTTCTTGGTAATAACGGGTATATTACGCATAAGCTTTTGATTTTCAAGTTTCAAGTTTCTGACTTCTGGTTTCAAGACACAAAAGCGCCGTTCACCATTTATTCGGGCGCAAAATTACGAAAAATATCCGTTATTTTACACAAAATCGGGCCTTTACGTACTATTTTTCGTTAATTTCTCTATTTTTTTCGTTTTTTTGTTTGTTTTATGAAATGATTAAACTATATTTGCGAAGAAATTCTAAAACAGGTAATTTTTTAACATTAATAATTTAATAAAATTCGCAAGTTATGAACAAATCTGAATTGATCGACAAGATCGCAGCAGGCGCTGGTCTGACCAAGGCTGACGCTAAGAAGGCATTAGACGCTACAACTGCAGCTATTAAGGAAGCCCTTGTGGCAGGTGAAAAGGTACAGCTTATTGGCTTCGGTACTTTCAGTGTTAACGAGCGTCCCGCTCGCGAAGGTATCAACCCCGCTACTAAGGAGAAGATTCAGATTGCTGCCAAGAAGGTTGCCAAGTTTAAGGCTGGTGCTGAGTTGGCTGAGTCCCTCTAATCTTTTTGTAAAAGAAAATCATAAAGACCCGCAAGTTTTTCTTGCGGGTCTTTTATTATCTTTACCGACAAAAACTGTACATTTTTTGTCTTTTAAAACGAATCACTTTTTTACTTCGATACACATCATCGTCATGTCATCACTGGGCTCGGCTCCCTCCGTATGTTTTTCTACGGCAGACCTCATCCATTCCACCATTTCGCTACAACTCTTGAAGGGCTTTGCCTTCAACTCCGACAGCAGACGTTCGTTACCGAACTGTTCATTGTCAATACTCTTTGCCTCATTCAATCCGTCGGTATAGAAGAAAAGCGGCTTACCTATGATATTACTATAGGTCTCACTTTCGAAAACCATATCCCCTACCAGCCCAAGCGGTATGTTAGCCTTTACTTCCATAAAGCGTCCATCAACCACGGGCGGGTTATGACCCGCGTTGCAGAAATTGAGCACGCCTGTCTTCAGATCGACTACACCAATAAACATGGAAACGAACATGGAGCGACGATTATTCTGACTTAGCAGTTCGTTCATCTGAGTAGCAATGGCAGTGGGATCTGTCTGCGACTTGATGGCCATACGGAACAGATTGACGGCCGTGGTCATGAAGAGAGCAGCAGGAATACCCTTACCGCTGACGTCGCCCACACAGAAGAAAAGACGCCCGTCAATCACGTCATAATCATAAAGGTCACCACCTACGGCCTTTGCAGGTTTCATCGAGGCATATAACTCCACCTCAGGAAGATTCAGTTCTTTTGCACGCACCATGCCCATCTGGATATCATTGGCAATACTCAGTTCCTTGTTCATCACCTCGTTATGGAAGGTGGCAGCCTGCAGTTTGAAAGCACTTCTAACGGCTCTATGCAAGATATATAAGATCAGGAGTGCCGTTAGCAGCAACAGCAAACCCGAGATGAGCGACATATTAATTATCTTAGAATAGATTTCCTTTATAGGTACGGCAATCAGCAACTGGGATCCACGATTACCCACTTTACCCCGATAGATAAGGTTTTGGGTACTATCGGGCATCTCCTGAATGGAATCTGAACTCAGCACCACACGCCCCACGATGTTCAACAGCATGTAGCGAGAGCCATTATACATTTTCGAAACGTCCAAACCTTCCTGTAGCCAGTCGAGCGGAACATCCACAAAAAACACACCTATCACTTTCCCTTGGTTGTTGGTCACAGGTGCTGCTCGTGTACATACCGTTTTATTCAGAGTCTGTGCAAAGTAGGGATCTGTCCATACCTGACGATGTTCGTTCACTGGTATGATATACCATTCCCGCTGCGTGTAGTCTATGGTGTCATTGGCGGTGTTGTGCTCTTCTATCACCTGGCCTTTGCGATGCATACCCACCGAGACCATCCTTCCTTTATGATTGGAATCATTAGGACAGAACACCATCTCACACGCCAACACGAATTCGTATTCCTTCAGCACATTCCTCGAAATATGCAGGATGCTGTCGGTAGCTCCGGCATTAACCATCATCCTCACTGTCGGCAACACATCGTTGACGATTTGTTCCACATGGTTCATTTCGTTGTTGATACGCAGATTTGCATAGTCAAGGTCCGCTGCTGCCATACGTTTTGTATCTTCCGCCATGTGGGAGAAGTTGAGATAGGCATTCAAACTGACGATTCCTAGTACCAACAGCGTAGCAATGAAAAGTCCGATGATGTTATATTTTTTCCAATTTTTCATGCTCAAATATGAAAATCCGCTTTATTTCTATGCGCAAAAATATAAATTATTTTAAACATGGACAAAAGATGGACTGAAAAACAGCAAAACTAAGTATTAATCTAACTTAAATCGTATCATCTAAAGTAAATGATACGATTTTTTTGTGTATCTTTGCAGTCAGACAAATCAAAAATGTGATATGAAAACGAATTATGAACTGAGATATGCTGCCCATCCTGAGGACGCAAAGCATTATGACACCGCACGTTTGCGCCGTGATTTTCTTATTGAGCGCGTTTTTGCTGCCGATGAAATGAATATGGTTTATTCCATGTACGACCGTATGGTTGTTGGTGGAGCCATGCCCGTTGCCGAAGCATTGAAACTGGAGGCTATCGACCCGCTGAAGGCTCCCTTCTTCACCACACGCCGTGAAGTAGGTATTTATAACGTGGGTGGACCTGGCGAAGTAACCGTTGGGGATGAGTGCTTCCATCTCAACTACAAGGAGGCTCTCTACATTGGTAGTGGTGACCGTGATATCATCTTCCGTAGCGATGATGCCCAAAACCCCGCTAAGTTCTATTTCAATTCCACCACCGCCCATCAGTCATATCCTTGTAAGAAGGTGACGAAGGAGAATGCCGTGGTGGCTCACATGGGGTCTCTTGAGATGTCCAACGAGCGCGACATCAACAAGATGCTCGTCAATCAGGTGCTTCCTACCTGTCAGTTACAGATGGGTATGACCGAACTGGCTCCCGGTAGTGTATGGAACACAATGCCTGCTCATGTCCACAGTCGTCGTATGGAAGCCTACTTCTATTTCGAACTCCCCGAGGATCAGGCTGTCTGTCACTTTATGGGCGAAGTCGATGAAACCCGTCACATCTGGATGCGTGGCGATCAGGCCGTTCTCTCCCCTGAATGGAGTATCCACTCCGCTGCCGCTACTCATAACTACACTTTTATCTGGGGTATGGGTGGTGAGAACCTCGATTATGGAGATCAAGATTTCTCGAAGATCACAGATCTGAAGTAAAGGTAAAAAAAAGAAATTCAACTTTTAGATTATTAAGCTCACAAATTTAAAAACTCATAAACTCATAAACTTTTAAAACTCATAAACTTAAAACTATTATGGCAAATCCATTTTCACTGGAAGGAAAAAACGCCTGGATCACTGGCGCATCCTACGGAATTGGCTTCAACATTGCTAAGGCTTTTGTTGCAGCAGGTATTAAGAACATTATTTTCAACGACATCAACGAGGCTGCTCTGGAGCGTGGTTTGAACAACTACAAAGAGGCTGGCATCGAGAATGTGAAGGGCTATGTTTGTGACGTGACTGACGAAGTGGCCGTGAAGGCACTCGTGGAGAAGATTCACGCTGAGGTTGGTCAGATTGATATTCTGGTGAACAACGCTGGTATCATCAAGCGTATCCCTATGCACGAGATGGAGCGTCGCGAGTTCCAGCAGGTTATCGACGTTGACCTGGTAGCTCCTTTCATCGTTTCTTCAGCTGTCATCCCCGAGATGATGGAGCGTCGCGAGGGTAAGATCATCAATATCTGCTCCATGATGTCTGAGCTGGGTCGTGAGACCGTTTCTGCTTATGCAGCCGCTAAGGGTGGTCTGAAGATGCTTACTCGCAACATCTGCTCTGAGTATGGCGGATACAACATCCAGTGCAACGGTATCGGCCCGGGTTACATCGCTACTCCACAGACAGCACCTCTTCGTGAGCGTCAGCCAGACGGCAGTCGTCATCCATTCGACAGCTTCATCTGCGCAAAGACTCCTGCTGGCCGTTGGCTCGATCCTTCTGAGCTCGGTGGTCCCGCTGTATTCCTGGCTTCTCATGCTTCTGATGCCGTTAACGGCCACGTGCTTTATGTGGACGGTGGTATCCTGGCTTACATCGGCAAGCAGCCCCAATAAGCGATAGCTGATGAGTATTAAAAATGGGGATGTCGGACAAATGCTGACATCCCCACTTTTTGTAATGAGAATCACTATTCCTGATTCTCAAAGAATCCCAACCCATTGATGGCCTTCAAGAAACGACGCACATAGTCCCACGAAGTAGGCGTCCAACTGTAACCCAGACGGAAGAGGACTTGCGTGGTGTATTCATTGTCACGACGCACGTCAGCAGTCTTCTGTCCGTGGGCAGCATTCTGATAAGCCAGCATACTGGAGAGAATCCTTGCCTTCTCTGGATCAGCCTGAGCAGCGTCCATAGCGGCATCAAAGTCTTCCTGTTCCACAAATTCTACACCTCCTGTCACCTTACTCAGTTCAGCAAGGACATCACCCAGCTGCTGTGCATGGTTGTTGTAAGGATGGAACACCGTGCACTCCTTTGGCGTGGTAGCTAGCAGGATAATGGCTTTCGACACCTCATTGATGGGTGAGAATTCCAAAGGCATCGTACGCATGGTATGCGGACAGCATCCCAACATGTTATACACCTTGATGCGACCCATGAAGGAGTTGGTTCCGAAATTAACCTGGAACTCACCATCGGTACTTCTTGCCGAGAGGTTACCCACGCGCATGATCTTGGCACTCAGACCGTGTAGAGCAACCGCTTCAAGGATGTAGCGCTCAGCCTCAAACTTGGAATGAATGTACTTGTTACCCAGGAATTGTCCCATGTAAAGGCGGCGTTCCGTAAACACTTCCTCAGGCGCTGGCGTATCGTTGATGCTCAGACCACGAGTACTTGCCGTAGAGATATGCACCAGACGGGCATTCTTCGTCAGACAGTAGTCGATACAAGCCCTGGCACCTCCCACATTCACATCCTCAATTTCCGTACCCTTGGAGAAATGCTTCACAATGGCGGCACAGTTGAAGATGGTGTCAATCTGAATGTCTCCACACACCTCAACGAGATTGTTCGTGACATCACCCAAAATCACATTCAGACGGTTTCCGAATAGTTCGCTGTACGAATTATCGAAATAGTAGAACAAAAGTGTCCTTAACCGCTGCTCAGCTGCCTGCAGGGTCTTTCCACGCACCAGACAGTAGATGGTTTGCGCTTCGGAGTTTAGAAGTTCATGCAGGATATGGATACCCAGAAAGCCTGTTGCTCCAGTAATCATCACGTTGCCAAGAGGCTGACATTCACCTTGACGGAAGGTGTCGATAACATTATGTCTCAGGACGTTGTCGATGGCCGTATAGTCATAGTTAACAATGACTTCATCGACATTGTCACCGACTTCAGCGGCTTTCTCGTCAACAGTGACTCCGGTAACGAGAGCTGCCAACTGCCGGGGAGTGGGATTGTCAAACACATCGCCATAAGCCACCTTCATGCCAGCCTTGTCGGCCATGATGATAACACGCGTCACCACGAGTGAAGTGCCACCCAACTCAAAGAAGTTGTCTGTAGCGCCCACACGGTCCATCTGCAGGATTTCCGCGAAGATGTCACAGAACGTACGTTCGGCATCGTTGGCAGGTTCCGTATATGCGGATGTAATAGCCAGAACAGGTTCCGGCAGCGCCTTGACATCTGTTTTGCCGTTTGGAGTCATGGGCATGGTCTCCAACTGCAGATAAGCCGTCGGCACCATATACTGCGTCAGACTCTTTGAAATCTCCGCCTTCAGGGCATCGGGAGCAATCTCACGGTCTGCTGTGTAGTAGGCACAGAGATGTTCCTTACCTCCTATTTTACGGATCAGGATCACCACCTTCTTCACGCCTTCCACCTTCAGCATCACGTTCTCAATCTCTCCAAGTTCGATACGCAGTCCACGGAGTTTGATCTGATTATCGGTACGCCCGAGAATCGTCACATTACCGTCAGCTTCCCAACGGGCATAGTCACCCGACTTATAAATGCGGATGCCGTGATACTCCACAAACCGCTCTGCCGTCATCTTATCGAGGTTGTTGTAGCCACGAGCCACACCCTTACCACCGATGTAGAGTTCACCGACAATGCCCTGTGGCAGTTCATTGCCGTCGCTGTCAACGATAAACTCCGTCACATTCAGCTGCGGACGTCCTACGGTGACACGTTCCGCATGCGTCAGTTCAGCATTATTTGAGGCTACGGTGATTTCCGTCGGACCGTAACAGTTGAAGATTCTTGCCTTCGTAACGCCGCGCAACTGCTCCAGCAACTGGTCAGAGAACTTCTCACCTCCAGCACGTGCAATCTTAATCTGCGCGATAGCCTTGGCAAAATCGTCGCTCGTCAGCCACGTCATCCATCGTGAAGGTGTACCCGAGACCATGTCGATGTGCTGTTCCTGAATCAGTTTCGAAAGCTCCAACGGGTTGTTGGCCTGTTCCTCGGTAGCCACAATCAGCGTCTTACCGTTGTAGAGGGCCATTCCGATGTCCTGCAGCGCAGCATCGAAGGAAATCGTAGTCACACTCAGCACGCGGTTAGCATCCGTAGCCACACCATGGGCGAATACATTAGCCGGATGTCCGTAGAGATAGTTGCAGATACCTTCATGACGGAGCATCACACCCTTCGGACGGCCTGTAGAACCTGACGTATAAATCAGATAGGCAAGATTGTCGGGCGTAATCTCGGTATGCAACTCTCCTGAAACCTCGCTGTTGATCAGTTCTTCTGCCAGTTCTGGTGTGATAATCAGCTTAGCCTCGGAGTCTTCGAGGATAAGTTTCACACGATCCTCTGGATATTCAGGATCACAGGGGATATAGGCAGCACCAGCTTTCAGCACACCGAACATGGAGAGAATCAGACGGCTCGTACGTGGCAGCAACAAGGCTACACGGTCACCATCCTTCACACCCCGCTGGCGTAAAGCCAGGGCGATATGCGTCGTCACACGGTCCATCTCTGCATAGGTGAATCGGGCATCACAGCCTATGAGTGCCTCATGGTCGGGCTGCGTCTGGGCGTAATGACTGATACACTCATGGAAGAAACGGAAAGGAGCCTCAGCCTTGGCAACCGTGCGCAAGCCTTCCAACTCTTTCTCCTGCTCTTCGCTGACGATAGAGAGATGCTTCACCTGCGTCTCACGATTCTCCGTGATGTGCATGGCCGTTGCCACAATACTCTGTGCCAACTGCTTTCCCATCTTCTCCGAATAGTAGTTGTCGTCGTATTCCACCACGACACCCTTGTCGAGTATCAGGATATTGATCTTGAACATCGGGGCATCGGCCTCCAACGACTCCATCTCAACGGCCTTTCCTCCCACGCTGTAGGCAGAAAGCAGCCCCCGCTGGTAGGCATAGGCTATCTGCGGCTGGAAGCCATGGTCAGAAGCCACCTGTGCGAAAGGATAATTTTCATGCCGCATCGTAGCGTCGAAGCTGTCACTCACCTTACGCACATATTCTGCTGTCGTTTCATCACCGATGTGGGAAGCCAGTGCCAAGGTGTTGACAAACATACCCACGGTGTCGGCAATCTTCAGATTCGAACGTCCGCTGCTGACCATACAGATATAGGCATCATGCGCACCGGTAAAGCGTGCTACGGTATAATCCACGGCAGCAAGCATCAGCGTGGCAGCCGTCACACCCATCTCACGGGCACTTGTCTCTATCTTTTCCCAGTCCACGGCACATTCAGCCCGATGCGTCTCACCTTTCTCCTTCGTTGACTTGATGTCGGCGGGAATCTCCGTAGCTCCCTCACAGGTCTGAAGTTGTTCGGCAAAGAAAGCCTTGGCAGCCTGAAGTTCTTCTTCGTTGACCTCCTGTGCATATTCCATATAACTGCACATCTCCGGTTCCGGTTCCTTTCCGTCGAGCAAGTTACAAAGCTGGTTGGCAAAAAGTTCCATACTGCCGCCGTCGAACACCAGGTGATGCACGTCGAGTAACAATGCGGAACGCTCATTTCCCAAATCAATCACTTCCGCACGATAGAGCGGACCATTCTGCAGTTTGAAGGGAGCCACAAAACGATGCTTATACTCATCGAGTTCCGCTTCCTTCAGGGTGCTGCGTCCTACGATGGGTTGCAGGGCCAATTCAGCATCAATCACTTGAACGATTTCAGCATCCTGCTGTTCGAAGTGGGCTGCCATCACGGGATGCATGGCAATCACCTTCGTCACAGCCTCTGCCAGACGGTCTGCCCCCACGGGGAACCGAAGCAGCGAAGGAAGATTGTAGATAGTCTCCGACGGATTCTTCATGCATTCGAAGTAGATACCTTGCTGCGGTGCGGTGAGTGGAGCGGTTCCCTCTACCCCACCCTTGCGCGTGCTCTCTTCTGTGTTGCCTTTTTCTCCATCCTGAGCAGACAGAAGGGAAGTAAGAATCTCATTCTCAATACTCCGCAACGTACCGCTTTTCACCAAAGCCTTGGCATCCAGACTCACCTTGAAGCGTTTCTGTACGGCGACGGCCACCTTGATGGCAGAGAGCGATGTGAGACCAAGCAGACCGAGATTCGTGTCAGGAGTGATGGAACTGATGCCCATAATCTCCGTGAGGATGTCATGGATCTGCTGTTCCAATACATTCAGCGTAGCCGTCTGCTGCGCCTCTTGTGTCATCATCGCCTCCTGAGTTTCCGTTGAAACAGCGTTGCCAGGTTCCGGCAGACTGCTGCGGTCAATCTTTCCGTTCTTGTTCAGCTCAAACTTCTCCATATATATATAATAGGTGGGTACCATATACTCGGCAAGGGTCTCCGCGAGGAATGCCTTCAGGTTCTCCTCACCGATACTTTTTTCCGAATCATAATAGAGGCAGAGCTGATCTTCTCCCGCTACCTTCTTCACGGCACACACGGCATTGCGGATGGCTGCCATCTGCATGGCACGGTTTTCTATCTCACCCGTTTCGATGCGCATGCCGCGGAGTTTCACCATGTTGTCCTTTCGTCCACAGTGAATCAGGTTTCCGTTTTGGTCCATACGTCCGCGGTCACCCGTCATCACCATGGTCTTCGAAGCGTCATCGGGACAAGGCACGAAAGTCTTGGCCGTCAGTTCGGGCTGATGGAAATATTCCTTTGCCGCATGACATGAACAGACGGCAATCTCACCCAGTTCTCCTTCAGCCACTGGCATCCGGTTCTCATCGAGTAGATAAATCCTGCCGTCGCTCAGAGGCTTACCGATGGGGACCACCTCCTCGTCACCCTGCAACAGATAGAGGGCAGCAGGCGCGCACTCCGACATGCCGTAGCTGTTGAACACCTTCACTTGCTGCAAGTGTTCCTTGGCGATGGCAGGCAACCGTTCACCGCCCAGGTTGAGTACGCCCAGCGTCGTTTCAAACGAAGCCAGGAACACATCACCCATCAGCGAACCCATGAATGTATGGTAGATCTGATGCTCACGGATATAGTCGTTGATATACATGAGGTCCGTGCGCCGTTCCTCACTCAGGATATGTCCCTCACCTCCACGGGCAAGTGCCTGATAGATATACATGAAGGCAATGAATGTATGATCGGCAACGACCAGATGATTAAACGGCTCATCAGCAGTCTTTCCGCAGATGTCGTCGGTGGCGAAAGCCGTCAGCGATGACATCGTGTGCACAATGCCCTTGGGCTTGCCCGTCGTTCCCGAAGTGAAGAGGATATAAGCCTCCTGTTCGGGCGTTGACAAGTTAATGTCCGAAACATCCGAAGGGATCTGTTCAATGAGCAGTGGTTCCTGGGCGTTGATCTCCTCCTTGCGCTCCTTCCAGATGGTTGTGGTGGTGATCACCAGTGCTGGCTGCGCATCCTCGATGATGGCATTGATGCGTCCGGCAGGATAGGCGGGATTTGCCGTGATAAACGTGGCGCCCGCTTTCATCACACCAATAGTAGCCGACAGATAGTCAGCTATTCTTGGAAGAATCAGCAGCACGCGCTTCTCCTCCTTGCCTTCACAAGCTTTGACCACCGCATGGGCCACCGCATTTGAACGTTGCCACAACTGTTCATAAGTCAGTTTCCCGTCCTCAGCGACTACAGCCGTTTTCTGACTGTTCTTACTAACTGTTGCCTGAAGAATATCGATAAAAGTTCTCATATCGCAAATCTTATTTAATGATTCTTATTTCTATCAACGGTGAGGAACACCATATTCTGATCGTACATATACCGGTAATTCATTTTCGTACTGCTACTATTGACCAGCTGCAAGCCAATATGAAGCCTACCATCGTCAGCATTGGGTTTGGCAATGGGATTGAAAGGCCGTCCGTCATCTTTCATCAGGACGTTAATCTGATTTTCATCCGATGTGATGTGAACATCAAAGTAATGCTTGTCGGGCGTTTTCTCACGAGCATAGTCCACCAGCTCGTGCAGACGCTGGTTTTGCAGTTCCTGCCTTTTTTCCGGAGACACTTTGTCTCCTTCGGCGACGAGGCACACCGCCCCTTTGTGACCTATTGTTTTCATTTTCAAAAATACTGATTATCTTTATCTGATTAAAATTTAAAATGCAGGAACTCTGGAGAAACCTGCAGCATCAGCCACGCCCAGTTCAGGCGCTGGGAGTCGCCGGTACGTTTCAACATCTTCATGGTATCAGAGCCGAACATCAGCGTGTAGCCGGCACTGAGCGTTGCCATATCCGACATCTTGTAGGAGGCACCCAGTTCCACCTCATGGCCCAGCGTCTTCCCCACATCTTTCAGTTTGATCGCTGTCGCCATATAATGATAAGATGCATTCAGCTTCACTTTGGGAGTCGGCGCATAGGTGCCACCGAAATAGAGGTTCTGCAATCCGGGCGTGAAACCATAATAGTAATTCTGGATATAGAAGAAATCCATAGCCCCGTAGAACTTGTGGTGAGCTCCGAAGATAGGACTGAAACCGTGGATGGTCTCATGTCGGATCAATCCCAATTTACCATGGGCAGACACGTAATAGAGTTCGTCACCACTGAGGTAGTCATAGCCCGCCGTCAGGTTCCACATGGCAGACGGACGATAGCTTACCTTTCCGCTTGCCATCCAGGCTGAGATGGGGAGGCTGCTTTCGTCATGGCCCGTCTGACGGTAATAAGAACCCTCCACGGTCAGGTTTTCGGGATGGAAGTTCACATAGCCGCCGAAGAGTTGCTGGTTCTCCGTACTTTGGGCAACATCCGTGTTTTGCATACCCACGTTCATCCCCAGGAGAGAGACGCCCAGCGGCACCCCTGGCACATCAAGATGATACCACACCGTCTCCATGTGCTTGTAAGGACGGTAGCCGTCCACATAATACGTACCGCCCGTGAACTTCTCACCGTTCTGGTTGAAGCCCGCAAAAGCATGCACCTTATGCACGGGACCTTCGTAACCTACTTTCAGCACATCGTGCGAGAGCGCCATCATCGTCCAGTCATCAGCACCGATGATACGCTGGTCGTCGTAGTTCAGCACCTGACGGCCCAACTGGAAGAACAGTCCCTTGGAGTCCTGCATCTTCACCCAGCCTTCATAGATGTTGAAGGTACCGCCGCCAGCCTGTCCCCATACGCCCACATATCGCGGAGCCACTCTCACGCTGAGATTCTTGTACTTGTAGTCAATGTTCATGATGATTTTGCTCATCACAAAGCCAGCGTGGTTGGAAGTCTCAGCCTCCGTCCCGCTCTCCTCCTCCTCGTTGGAAAGGCCTCCACTGCGATACTCCCCACGGAAGACCATGTTCCCGCTCACGTCCAGTACATGCTTGTCGTACAGACTGTCCGTCTGCGCCGACGCCGTCGATACCATCAGCGTGATCACGGCCGTCACACACAATCGACACCAACTTTTCATAAGCGTTTACTCAAAATCGTAAAAACGGTCAAAACCAGCCATCTTGAAGACCATCATCAGGTCATCACTCAGATGCGCTATCACCACCTTATGCCCCTTCTCCTTCTGACTCTTCAGCAGACTGAAAAACAGCCGGAGACCGCCACTGCTGATATATTGCACATCCTCACAGTCAATCACCACATCCATGTCTTCAGCCTGAAAGAGAGGAGCAAAATCACTTTCCAACTGTACTGCAGCCGCAGTATCGAGTTCGCCGCTCAGGATAGCCGCCAGGCGCCCTTCCTTTTCTAGAATCTTTGTAGTCATACCTGTAAAAATTATGTTTGTTATTGCTGTTTATTTAATTCTTTATTATCTTCGTCAGTGTCAGCACGTTGTTCCCGTCCCTGCGCTCATAGTCTGTCGTGTCCATCAGCTGGCGTATAAAATGAATGCCCAGACCGCCCACCTTACGCTTTTCAAGGGGGAGCGTCGTATCTACGTCAGCCATCTCCGTCGGATCGAAAGGCCTGCCGCCGTCGGTAATCACAATTCTCAGCCGTTTTTCCTCCAGAAACACATCCACCGTCACTTCCCCCGTCACATTATCCGGATAAGCGTAATTCATCACATTCACCACCGCTTCCTCCAAGGCCAGTTTAATGGTCATCAGCATCGTGCCATCCCATGGCAGCACGCTCTCTATAAAACTGTTCAGCTGTGGAACAGCCTTGATGTCGTTGGGCAATGTGAGGGTGTAATGCTTAACTGATTCGTCCATATTCAGGCTTGTTTGGATTTGTCACTTTTAATGGTCTAAACCTGATACCACTTTCATTAAAACAAAGATAGTCATAATTTAGGGATTTTGGTTAAAAACCATATTAATTTAACTCATTTTATTGTAATCTTTGTAATATCATACATTCAACGCTACAAAGATAAAAAGAATAGAGGACCCACAGCCAAATAAGAAGGAAAAAAACAATACTTACTTGCGACAACCCCCGCTATCCGCGACAAATAGGAGAAGAACGCTCAAAATCTGTCACAACTTTCCGTAAAAACCAATTTAGGGAAATCATTCACATGCCGTTTACACGTAAAAATGGTCGGGGAAATCGAATCATAAAAAATCGCCAAGAGCTAATGTTCAGCTGCTTGGCGATTCTTTGGTTGGGTGACTCGGATTCGAACCGGGAATGACAGAACCAAAACCTGTAGTGTTACCATTACACCATCACCCAATCGTATTTTTGCGGGTGCAAAGTTATTAAAAATTTGGGATTCAGCCAAATTTTTAATCACATATCTTATTTCACCGTCAAAAGGAAATAGTTCTTCTTGCCTTTCTGGGCAAGGAGGTACTTGCCGTCGATGAGGTCTTCAGCGGTGATGGGACGATCAAATTGGGTGAGTTTTTCCTTGTTGAGGGAAACGCCTCCGCCCTGGACCATCTTGCGCATCTCGCCCTTGGAGGGGAAGACGGGGGCTGCCTGTGTGAATATCTCTACGGCTGGCTGTCCGAGAACGTCCTTGGAGATATCGAAGTGGGGCACGCCGTCGAAGACATCGAGGAAGGTGGCTTCGTCGAGTTTCTCCAGTCCTTCCTTGGTGGACTTGCCAAAGAGGATGCTGGAGGCTTCAATGGCGGTGTCGAGGGCTTCCTGTGAATGTACCATGACGGTGACTTCATCAGCCAGACGGTGCTGGAGGACGCGACGACCGGGATCCTGCTTGTGCTCCTCTACGAGGGCATCGATGGTCTCTTTGTCCAAAGAGGTGAAGATCTTGATGTAGCGCTCGGCATCCTCATCGCTGACATTGAGCCAGAACTGATAGAACTTGTAAGGTGTGGTGCGCTTGGGATCGAGCCAGATGTTGCCGCTCTCGGTCTTACCAAACTTCTTGCCGTCGCTCTTGGTGATGAGCGGACAGGTGAGGGCGAAGGCTTCGGCATCGTTGCCCAAGGTGCGGCGGATAAGTTCGGTACCGGTGGTCATATTGCCCCACTGGTCGTTGCCGCCCAACTGCAGCTTCACGCCTTTATGCTGATAGAGATAGAGGAAGTCGTAGCCTTGCAGGAGCTGATAGGTGAACTCGGTGAAGGAGAGTCCGTCGCGGGCGGTTCCGTTGAGACGCTGCTGCACGCTCTCCTTGGCCATCATATAGTTGACGGTGATATGCTTACCGACCTCACGGGCGAAGTCGAGGAAGGTGAAATCTTTCATCCAGTCGTAGTTGTTGACCAACTCGGCGGCATTGGGTTCCGTGGATTCGAAATCGAGGAACTTGGCTACTTGTGCCTTGATGCACTCCTGGTTGTGATAAAGGGTCTCGTTGTTGAGCAGATTGCGCTCCTGACTCTTGCCTGAGGGGTCGCCAATCATGCCAGTAGCGCCTCCGACAAGGATGATGGGCTTGTGACCGCAACGCTGCAGGTGACGCAGCATCATGATGCCACAAAGGTGTCCGATGTGAAGGGAATCGGCTGTGGGGTCGGTGCCCAGATAGGCGGTCATCATTTCTTTCTGTAAGGCTTCTTCGGTGCCGGGCATTACTTGTGCCAGCATTCCGCGCCATTTCAGTTCTTCTACAAAATTCTTCATTGTTATTTAAAAGTATCAAGTTTACGAAAACGAAAGCTTTTTCTGGTTTACGAGATCATTATTCACTATTCACGGCACTGGATCGTAGCCGGATCCTCCCCAGGGATTGCACCGCAGGATGCGCCTGATGGCCAGATAAAGGCCTTTGACGGGGCCGTGCTTGATGAGGGCTTGACGGGCGTATTCTGAACAGGTGGGGGTGAAACGGCAGGAGGGTGGCGTGTAAGGGGATATGGCTTTCTGATAAATCCAAATGGGTACCAGCAGTATGGCTACCAATACCCACGAGATGCCTTTACCGATTTTTCTGAGATAATCCCATAAAGTAACCATAACCAGTAATTATTCATTAATAATTATCTCATTATTCATTACTTTCAGTTTCTCTGCAAGCCGCTCGAGGAGTGCTTTTACCCGCTGTTCTACTACTGCAGAATCATAGAGTTTGTCGTCGAGCCAGATGAATGCCAAGGCAACGCCAGTCTTTCGTTTTGCGTCATTCGTACTTGGTATTTCACCTTTCGTCTCAACCGCTTCCCAAAGGATGTGCTTATGATGGCGGTAGGCTTCGCGAATCTGACGCTTCACACGGTTGCGTTTCACTGCCCTCTTAAAACAACGTTTAGGCACGCTCACCAGCAACTGAGCCGGTGGACAGGCGCCCTCGCGTTCTTTTTCCATATATACAAGCCTCAAAGGGAAAACGGCCATGGAATGGCTCTGGCCCCCATTGAAGAGCTTGTCGATGAGTTTACGGCTCGATATCCGCTCTTCCTTGCCCAACGTGAGAGCATCGGATGCAGACATACGGGCTTAACTGATTTTTGACAAATAGCTTTTCAGAGCTGCCGTCATGGACGGGAACTCTGGCTGTGGAGCCTCGATGACTACATTCAGGCCTGCCTCATGGGCTGACTTAGTGGTGCTGGGACCGAAGGTGGCCACCACGACCTCATCGTTCTTGGTTTTGCCGAATGTCTTCTCAAAGGCATTGATGCCCGAAGGACTGAAGAAGACGCACATGTCGTAGTCGAATGACTTGATCTCTTCTTCGGTGAAATCGTTGCTCACAGTGCGATACATTACACACTCCGTATGGTTCAGCTTCTTGGTGTTGAGAAGTTCAGCCGTAGAGTTGTCGTGAACGTCGCTCATGGGAATGAGATACTTCTCGTTCTTGTGCTTCACCATCTGAGGCAGCAGATCGACAATCTTTCCGGTATTGCCGAAAAAGACCTTACGCTTGCGATACTGGACATACTTCTGGATATAGAGTGCAATCTGCTCGGTAACGCAGAAATACTTCATATCCTCGGGGATTTCCAAACGCATTTCCTTGGCTAACTTGAAGTAATTGTCAATGGCATGACGGGAAGTAAACACAACGGCGGTATAGTTCAGAATACTCACCTTCTGTGCACGAAATTCCTTCGACGAGAGACCCTCGACTTTGATGAACGGACGGAAGACCAGTTCCACTCCATAGTCGCTGGCGATATCGTAGTAAGGCGACTTGTCGCTGGCGGGCTTGGGCTGGGATATCAGAATCTTTTTAATCATCAGTGTCCTAAAAATTTATTTTCAAAAAATCAACTATTGTCACTAAAATTCCCCATAGGGAAAAGAGAGGAACGATTTCTAGCGCGCAAAAGTACAAAATATTTTGTAAAAAAGCGCTGTTTTGGCGGAAAAAGATGATGTGTGTCCTATAAAATACCAATAATTTAGTCAATACCACCACTATAGTGGCATAGATAATTACATTTTGCATACTCATATTGAAGTATGTGAGCAACAGGACAAGGGGGAAGAGGACCACACCCTCCACACATGTGAGAAAAAGTAAAGATTTTTGCCATGTCTGGTTTGACTTCTTATCAAAGAAGGCCCAGTTGACGATGGCGTAGAGAAATGCCTTCAGGAGGAAATAGCCCAGATAACACCCGAAGAAAATCCATATCATCATGTACTGTGAACGGAGGATGAAGGTGTCGGCGATGCGCTCCTGTACATAGAAGAACGTGATGATGGCCGCCAGCAGACAGGTCTGGGCGCCGAGGAAGAACTGGAAACGGAATTCGGAAGTCGTCTCGGTGACCTCGGTGGTCAGTCCGCTATGGGGTACGGCGAAGAAGTCCTTGGCCTGACGAAGGATGAATCCATGGGTACGGGCAAAGGAGATCATGGAGACGATGAAACAAAGGAGCAAGAGCGTGGTGATGGTATTGTCACCCCGGATGGTATAGGGAACGGGATCGCCGGCCACACCATAGCGGCCTCCGCTGATTTCGGGATGAAGCAGCGTGTCGTTGCTGAAGAATGTCTCGCGGTAATATTGCGGCAGATTCACTTCCCGCGGGTCCTTGCCTACATCGTGACCTGGCAGGTGTAGCGTATCAGGACGGGTACTCAGATGTGTGTTCTCACGATGGAAAACGGCCTGAATGGCAGAATCCTGCTGGGCAGGAGTGGCATCGGCAGGAAGTTGGCGCAGCACCTGATAGGGAGTCAACGGCTTGGCGGGCGCCTGCACGCGCTGACTGTCCACACGAATGCCCTGAAGCGGCTCCCCTTGAGGAAGAGAAGCAGCTGCCGGATGGGCTGTATGTGTACTGTCCTGCTGCTGATACATCGATGAAACATGGAGTCATTACTCCAAGAATCTCTTTCTGATTTCCTCCACCTTGTCGAGTTTCTCCCAAGTGAAGAGTTCCACGGGAATCACCTTGGTCTCATGATAACGGCTGGTGAAGGTCTTCTCCACCACCTCGTTCTTACGGCCCATGTGACCATAGGCGGCGGTCTCAAGATACATGGGCTGGCGAAGCTTCAGCTGACGCTCGATAGCCTTGGGACGAAGGTCGAACATTTTCTGGATGACCAGGGCTATCTCACCGTCGGTCATCTTGACATGGCTCTTGCCATAGGTGTTGACATAAATGCTTACAGGCTCTGCCACACCAATGGCATAGCTGATCTGTACGAGCATTTCATCGCTCACACCGGCAGCCACCATATTCTTGGCAATCCAACGGGCAGCATAGGCTGCGGAGCGGTCCACCTTCGACGGGTCCTTACCAGAAAAGGCGCCACCGCCATGGGCACCCTTACCACCGTAGGTGTCGACAATGATCTTACGACCTGTAAGACCAGTATCGCCATGGGGACCGCCAATGACGAACTTACCCGTAGGATTCACGTGATATTTGATGTCGTCGTTGAACAAAGCCAGCACCTTCTCACTCTTAATCTGCGCTTTTACGCGCGGGATGAGAATGTGGAGCACATCATCCTTGATCTTAGCGAGCATGCGCTCATCATCGGTGTCAAACTCATCGTGCTGCGTGGAAACCACGATGGTATCGATGCGCTGGGGTTCACCTTCGTCGGAATACTCCACGGTGACCTGACTTTTAGAGTCAGGACGCAGATAGGTCATTTCCTTCCCTTCCTTACGAATCTGAGCCAAGGTTTGCATCAGACGGTGGGAAAGGTCGAGCGAAACAGGCATATAGTTTTCGGTCTCGTTCGTGGCATAACCGAACATCATTCCCTGATCGCCGGCACCCTGACTCTCCTCGTCTTCACGGGAAACGCCTTGGTTGATATCATCGCTCTGCTCGTGGATGGCCGTGAGCACACCGCAAGAATTGCCGTCAAACTGATACTCCGACTTCGTGTAGCCAATCTTGTTGATGGTCTTGCGCGCAATGGTCTGCAAGTCGATGTATTCTGACGAACGCACCTCACCCATGATGACTACCTGTCCGGTAGTCACAAACGACTCAATAGCACAATGCGCCTTTTCGTCATAGGCCAGGAACTGATCGAGCAATGCGTCACTAATCTGGTCGGCAACCTTGTCGGGATGCCCTTCCGAAACGGATTCTGATGTAAAAAGATATGCCATAACTTTGCACCTATTAAAAATTCGGCTGCAAAGTTACGGCATATTTTAGGAATATCAAAATAAAAAGATTACCTTTTTACTTTTTTACCTTTTACTATTCCGGCATCATCGTCACTTCGATGTGGTTGCCGTCTTTGAGAAGCACATTCTTCACATAGGCAGAGATGCTTTGGGGAGTCAGGGCTTCCACGGTCTTCTTATAGTCAGTGTGGGTGTCGATACCATAGCGCAGGTAGGTGGTAATCTTACCCATCCAGTAGCCATTGGTCTTGACGTTCTCATCGGCCTGCTTCAGTTCGAGTTCCTTCACCTTTTTCAGGTTGTCGGCATCCACGGATTTCGTCATGTCAGCCAATCCCTCGTTGAGCAGTTTGCAGGCAAGATCCGACTTCTCAGGATTCATCGGACAAACAGCATGCATGAATACGCGCTGATGCTCATCAGAACGGTTGGCATAGCCCTGAGCACCCACAGAATAGGCTGCACTAGCATCCTCACGGATGGTCTTCAGGTAATACATGGAAAGCACCTGACCAGCCACACTTGACTTGATGATGTTATCGAGCGTGTAAGGTGCATCACTCCACCAGATGAACTGGGCATTAGCCTTGGCCGTCTCCATCTTGCGAGTGAAATTGTTCTTCACCAGACCCTTTGCCAACGTATTGATTTCCTTGCGCTGGAGAGCCTTTCCAGTAGGCAGACAAGCGACATACTTGCAGAGATAGTCGCGAAGCTTAGCCTCATCGAAGTTACCTAAGAAGATATAGGTGAAAGAACCGGGAGCGGAGAGCAATTCACGGGCAATCTGCAACTGACGGTCGTAGTTGAGCTTGTCAATTTCATCGAGTTCCATGGAGTTGAAACGCGGGTTATGACAATTAGCCGTCACATTGACAGAATCACGGAAAGCTGCTTCGGGAGAGAGTCCCTTGTTCTGAAGCTGCACCTTCAGCATATTGATCTGCTGATCGTAAGACTTCTGATCCTTGGTGATATCGGTGAAATAGAGGTAAGTGAGCTGCATCATGGTCTCCAGATCCTTAGGTACACAGGTGCCACTGAGAGAAGTGCTGGAACCTCCGAAGCTGGCGCCTACTCCTGCATTCTTACCAGCCAATGCCTTGCGCATTTCATTGTTGGAGAAACCGCCCAGACCACTAGCTTCCACCATACCTGTGAGTACCTTCAGATTGCTGAAATCGGCTTCGCCGTAAAGGTTTGTACCACCATCTGCAAATGCATTCATGACCACCTCATTCTCCTTGAAATCGGTCTTCTTCAGAATGACACGCACACCATTGGAGAGCGTCAGTTCCTTATAGCCAAAGGTCTTATTCTCGGTCTCCTTCTTGATGGTACCGGGATTCGGGAGCTTGGTCTCATCCACGATGGGCTCGTTCTTCACATTGTCCACATAAGCCTCCACCTTGGCGGTGCGTGCATCAGCCATGGCAGACTTCAGCAGTTCGGGCGTGAGATAGATCTTGCCTTCCTTCTCCTGTTCTAAAGAGAGCACCACGAGATTGGAATCGTCGAGATTAGCCATTTCCTTGGCAGCCATATTGAAGACCTCCAAAGGAATGCTGGCAATGAGTTGCGTCATCAACTGATACTCATCCTCAATAGACATCATGGGCTCACCGGAGATGTAGTTAGCGGAATAAGTGGTACCAAACGTATGGTTGTTGATCTTGTTGCGGCCTTCATAGCGCTTGTCGTAACTGCTCTGGAAATCGGCCTTCATACGCTCGAACTCGGTTGCGGTGAAACCGAATTCAGCAGCACGGCGGAGTTCCTTCAGCACCGTCACCAGCGCTTCTTTTTCCTTGCCTACTTTAGGTGTCACGTCGGCTTCGAAAGCACCCTTGGTCTTAGAGAACAGATAGTTTCCGTCGCCAGCCTGAGCACCGAGGTACGGACAATCAGCATTTTGCGCAATCTCACCGAAACGGGCATTCAGCATGCTGCTGATCATGTTCTTCACGTAGTTTTCCACGATATAGTCCATATTCTTCTTCTGGTCCTTGGTACGTGTCTCATGCTTCTTGAACACCATGATGTTGGTGTTCTGCTGCTCCTTGTCTTTCTCGCAGATATAGATAGGCTCGGCATTGTCGGGAACGGCCTCAGGAACCACCTGAGCGGCATTGGGCTGCAGCTTGATACCGCCAAAGAGACGCTTGATATCTGCCTCTGTCTTCTCCACATCCACATCACCCACCACGATGATAGCCTGATTGTCGGGACGATACCATTTACGATAATAAGCGCGCAGAGCCTCGGGCTTGAAGTTATCCACTATCTCCATCAGTCCGATAGGCATGCGATGGCCGTACTTACTGCCGGGATAAAGGGCAGGAAGAGCACGCTCCAACATACGCTGGGTGGCACTGGAACGCATGCGCCATTCCTCGTGAATGACACCACGCTCCTTGTTAATCTCCTCTTCTTCGAGCAAAAGTCCGTTAGACCAGTCTTTCAGTACAAGCAGACAGGAATCAAGTGCAGCCTGACGCTTGGTCGGAACATTGCAAATACGATAGACCGTTTCATCGATACTGGTATAGGCATTGAGATCACTTCCGAACTCCACACCCAGCGAACGGGTATAGTCGATAATACCGTTGCCCTTGAAATGTTCTGAGCCGTTGAAGGCCATGTGCTCCAGGAAATGAGCCAAACCGCGCTGGTCATCGTTCTCCTGAATACTTCCCACACGCTGGGCAATGTAGAAGTTGGCCATATTCTCAGGCCAGTTGTTTTTACGGATGTAATAAGTCAGACCATTGTCCAACTTTCCCATTTTCACGTTTTTGTCAACGGGAATAGGTGGCATCTGCTGTGCCATGACAGGTATCAGATTTACCACCGTGAGTAAAGATACCATCCAAAAGCGTAATTGTTTCATAATTTGATTATAGTAATTCTAAAATGTCTGTAATTATAACGCTTACCAAAGGAATTAGGCTACAAAGGCATGTTCTATTTATATTTTTTTATAAAACCGCCGTGCGACAGCGTGTGCCACACGGCGATAATTCTTAAAAGGCCTTAGCGTATTTAAAGTCCTTACGTTCTATTTCTTTTCCGGCATCATCACCACCTCAATGTGGTTGCCGCTCTTCAGGATATCGTTCTTCAAGAAGTTAGAGATAGCAGCTGGAGTTACAGCCTCCACCGTCTTCTTATAATTCGTCTCGATGTCCACACCCTGGAGAATCCAGCGAGTCATCACATTCAGCCAGTGGCTGTTGGTCTTGGCATCCTCATCAGCCTGCTTCAGCATAATCTGCTTGGCTTTCTGAAGATCTTCCAAATTAGGACTTGCCACTGTGGCATCCATACCCTTCTGAAACTCAGGAATAGCGCCTAAAGCCTTATCAGGATTCAGTTTTCCAACACCCTTCAAGATGTAATAGATATTCGGTCCGTCCACATCAAGGTCAATGTCGGCTCCTGCATGATAGGCAGCAGAGAGGCGCTCACGAATCTCACGGTTGAAGGTCATATCAAGCAGACGATAGGACACATTGAGCAGCACCATCTTCTCCAATGTATATTTCATGGGATTAGAGCGCCAGATTTCCTGAGCCTGAGACTGTGGGTTCTGCATCTCTTTCGTGAAGGAGCACTTCTTCACACCATTGGCGAAGGTGCGGATTTCCTTACCCTTAGACGTAGCCTTGCCGGTAGAAGGCAGTGAGGCGATATACTGCTCAATATACTGACGCAGCAGAGCCTCATCATAGTTACCGGAGAACATGAAGGTGAAGTCGGCAGCATTGCCATTCAACTGATGTGCCATCTCCATCATACGGTCCAGATTGATGTCGGCAACGGCTTCGGCGGTAGGAACGCGGAAGAGCGGATTGTTCTGATAGGTAATCGAACCTATTGAATCCTCAAATACCAAGTCGGCATTCAGGCTCATATTCTTCAACACGAGCGAAATGTTCTGGCGCATATTGTCCATAGCCTTCTCATCCTTGTTTAAAGCCGTGAAGTTCAGATAGAGCAGCTGCATCATCGTCTCGAGATCCTTCGGGGTGGAATTACCAGAGAAACCATGGGTGAAATTGTTGACAGACATCTGCACACCGCACTTCTTACCTGCCAGAACCTTCTGCAAATCAGTGTTACTGAAGTTACCGAGTCCGGTCTGTGAAAGCAGGAACTGCATACCAATCAGATTGTTGTTGTCCTTCTTGTCAAACATCGAAAAACCACCCTCGGCAACAGCCTTGAAGAGAATCTCATCGGCATTGAAGTCGGTCTTCTTCATCATCACCTTCACACCATTGCTGAGCGTAAGCTCCTTGAAGCCAAGCTGCTTGTTCTCAGTCTCCTTCACAATCTTACCTGCCTTTGGAAGGGTAGCCATCAGGGGCTCCTGTTTTACGTTATCCACATATGCTTCCAGCTTCTCGGAACGAACGCCTTCCACCACCTTCTTCATATCGTCCTTGGTGAAATACTGCTTGCCTTCCTTTTCCTGCATCATGGCCAGTATCACGAGGTTGGTATCCACCTCCGTAATAAACTCCTTGACCATCTGGTTAGCAACATCAACGTTCAACATAGGAACCATCTGATTGAGCATCTGATACTGTTCTTCGAGACTCGGGATAGGCTCACCATCAATGAAATGATCTACATACTGCTGGCAATAGAAATTGTTAGGCTGCTTCTCGCGGTTGTTATAAAGGTTCTCAACCTGAGCTAACACATCAGCCTTGGCGCGCTCATACTCAGTAGCCGTAAAACCAAATTCGTCAATACGCTTCAGTTCACGCATCATGGCAGCGAGGGCTTCCAGTTCCTTACCTTCCTTAGGCACCACAATCGCATTGAAAGCATCCATCGTACGTGAAACGAGATAATGGCCATCGTTTACCTGACTCTGCAGGAACGGACAATCGGGCTGCTGTGCCATTTCGCTCAGACGCGCATTAGCCATGGCTGCAATCACAGCTTTCGCATAGTCAATAACAAAATAAGCCACGGAGTTCTTCACCTCCTGAGGAACCGGCTCGTGCTTCATCATGATGTTAAACACAGTGGCCTGCATCTCCTTGTCCTTGCCAATCACATAGATGGCGTTCTCGTTATCGGGCACCTTCTCAGGAACCACGTCGGCAGCTCCTGCGGGAGTCTTGATACCACCAAACATTTCCTTGATCTTCGCTTCCGTACGATCTACGTCGATATCACCCACCACGATGATACCCTGATTCTTCGGATAGTACCACTTGCGATAGTAAGCACGCAAAGTCTCGGGATTACAGCCATCGATAATCTCCATCAGACCGATGGGGAAACGCTGACCGTACTTTGAACCGGGATAGAGATCGGGAAGCACCGTTTCTAAAATCTTCTGAGAACCGGTAATACGCATGCGGTATTCGTTGTGAATGATATCACGCTCCTCATCGATAGCCTCTGATGTCAGCGTCAGACCATTCGACCAATCCTTCAACACCAGCAAGCAGGAGTCGAGGGCAGAAATGCGGGCAGAGGGAACGTCATTAATGTAGTAAACCGTCTGGTCGGTGGAAGTGTAGGCATTCAGGTTACGGCCATATTCCACACCGATGCTCTGCAGATACTCCTGCATGGCATTTCCCTTGAAATGGTCGGAGCCATTGAAAGCCATGTGCTCCAGGAAGTGAGCCAAACCACGCTGGTCATCGTTCTCATTGATAGAACCTACTTTCTGAGCGATGTAGAAGTTGGCTACATGCTCAGGATAGCCGTTGCGGCGGATGTAATAAGTCAGTCCGTTGTCCAGTTTGCCAATTCGTACATCCTTGTCAACTGGCATTTGCGGCATCTGCATCTGCTGTGCCGTCATCATGGCGGTACCACTCACGAGCAGTGCAGCCATCACAAAGAATTTCTTAAATTTCATCTTACATTAATATAATTTAGTTCAAAAGATTCACATTTCCGAATGCAAAAGTAAACAATCTTTTTCAACAAGGGAACATAATCCCTCTCATTTTCATTATTTAATGTCTCACTTAACACTCAAATCACAACTGCTGTTCCGCTGGTAGCCACCATCAGCATGGAATTGCCCTGTCCGATGGTCTCATAGTCGATATCGATGCTCACAATGGCATTGGCACCCAATTCGCGGGCACGGTCTTCCATTTCCTTCATCGAAGTATCCTTAGCCTCACGCAGCACTTTCTCATAAGCGGCAGAGCGTCCGCCCACGATGTCGCGGATACCTGCAAAAAAGTCCTTCACGAAGTTTGCACCAATAATGGTCTCACCTGTCACCACACCTTTATATTCTTTAATGGTCTGGCCTTCAATAGTTGGGGTTGTTGATAAAATCATAATTCTATATATGTTTAATTGTTTATTATATCAAGAATTGTATCATGCTGCAAAGATAAAAGTAAAATGCGAGCTCACCAAGAAAACGCATTCGCAAAAATGTACTTTTACGGAATCAGTTCGCAAAAATTCACATTCGGTTCGCAATCTTGTTATACTTAGCGGGTTACGCTGTTCTCCAGCATCCACTCCATGAGTTCGATGTCCATATCCACTTCGCCTTGCAAAACGTAGTCTTGGCGATGTTCCTTCACCTTATTTAATATAGCCTCGGCTTCATTACGCTTGTCGTCCAAGAGCAGGGTCGCGGCGAAATGGATGCGCTGCTTGCTGCTATGGGTTTTCTTGAACTGATTCACATACTTGCGCATCTCCTTGTTATAGCATTCACGGGCTTCATCCTTTCGGCCTGTGGCCAGACAGACGAAAATCTGTTCCAGCGTCAGTTCGAGTTGGAAGAGTTTTATGATATGCTTTTTTTCTGCCATTGCCTCGTGGATTCGGGCATAAGCATCCTCCCAACGGTGCTGGTTCACCATACGGGTGATAGCCATCAACTGCCAATTCGTCTGCAACGCGTCGTGCCAGTCTATTCCTTCTTTCTGCGGGAACATGGCTTCGGATAGGTCTTTGGGCTGCACACCCTCTTGAATACAAGCATTTGCCTCCAACATCTGGCAGAGAATGCGCTTGTCTTCCGGCGACTTTTCGAGAAACAGCAGATTGCGCCCATCGTTGTTGATACCGCCAATCTTCATGGGAATGCCATTGACGAGCGCCAGCATGTAGCCGATAAAGGCCATCATCAGCATGAATGTCTCAGCCCACACCGGCATATCGACATATATTAATAAGAGCAAGGCAATGGTGCTCACGATGATATTGGCCAACACACCACCGGCATTATACCATCGGGTGTCTATATCCTGTAGCGGACGCTGTGGCGGAGCCATCAGACATTGTCCACCCGTAGAAGCCAAGGCATAGCGGCGCCATTGATAGCGACCGTCTTTCTTAATCAAGGTGAATTCGAGAACACGGAAAGACACGAAGCGATAGCCTGTGAGCAGGCCTGCCACCAAATGACCACCCTCATGAATAGTGACTTGTAGGAGCATACTCACCAAAAGCCACAACAGTCCCCAAAGAATGGGTGTCAGCAAGCGCGACATATTGCCGCTGAATACCTTATGGACGGCCTCAGACCAACTGACATCATTAAAGACGACCGCGGCACCGATACCTACCAGAAAACCGATAGCACATCCGCAAAGTAGGCCCAAGACCATTTTCAGAATTGTTTTCATTATTTCAAAATTGCAGTTTTACGAATTTAGGATTGTTTCCTTACGCTCTTTCATCCCTTATCACTTCTTATTTCTATCCCTCCTTCAGCAAATCGTTGATCTGCTCTATCATCTCGTCGTTCTTCCGCTGCCACTTAAAGAAGATGCTCAGTCCGATGGCACCACCGATGACGCCGCCGACAATTGCACCGACCATAATGGCAATGGCCTCGCTGTGGTTTGCAATATTATGGTAGAACTCGTAGCCCAGCCACAGCATCCAGATGAAAAGCACACAGAAGCCAATCTTCTCCTGAAGCGAGCGGCGCTTCTTCATCTCCAACAAGCTGTTGGCGGTTTCCTTCAGGTCTTTGCCCAAATTGTCGACGTCCATACGGTTTATAAACCAGTCGAAGAATATCGACACATACATGATCAACAGCGTAAAGATGAAGAGCGGCCATGAAAGGTTATACTGATACTTGATAAACAGCCATACTGGAGTGATCAGCACTGCCACGGCCAACAATTTGTAGATGGTGTGATGAATGCCCTTCATATTGTCATGGATAGACTTCTTGACAAGTCTTTCATTGAGCACGCCCTTTCTTTCCACCTTGTCCTTCAGCGCCTGCAACTCGCGGCGCATCTCCTCCAGTTCGTTCATATTATTCAAGTTTTCCATAATCGTGCAGCTTTTTACATTTGTTTTAATTGTTCCTTAATGCGATACAACTTCACCGAAACATTCTTCACCGAGATACCGACAATCTGCGCAATCTCCTCGTAACTCATATCCTCCAGCCAGAGCAATACGATAGCACGGTCGAAGGCTTGCAGTCTGCCGATGCGCTCATGCAGCAGGTCCGTCTGACGGTTGTCAGCATCGTTCTTGTCAAACAGGTCCACACCCTCTAAAAGCGGCTGCGTCTTGCGACGCTTTTTCTTACGGTCGATAGAGATACAAGTGTTCAGGCTCACCCTGTAAATCCACGTCCGCAGGTCGCTCTTGCCCTGAAAGGAGTCGTAGCCCTGCCACAGCTTGACGAGCACTTCCTGGAAGAGGTCATCGATTTCCTCCTTGTCCTTTGAGAACATATAGCACACCGTGTAGATGGTGGCTTTCTGTTCCCGGATCATGCGCGAGAAGTCTTTTTCTTGTTGTTCCATTTCGGTTCGTTGTATTTAATGTATCTACTCGTTAGACGCACAGTCATACGAAAAACTACACGAAATATCTTTTTTTTATGGAAAAAATCAATTTTGTGCCAGCAACTTGCTAAGATCGGTCTGCATCTGCACGTATCCAGAGGCCAAGTCGTAGCGATTAAGTTCCATATTCCAATGATACTGGCTCACACCCACCACATTCTGTGCAATCAAATCATACACCATACGGTCCTGTGACTGCCGATAGGTCATTTCGTTACGGTTCCAGCGAGAGAGTTCCACTTCCACGCTCTGTTCCGTATAAATGTAGTTAACCAATTGAACGGGAACCCATTTCATATTCTCCTCATCCCAGTTGAAAGTCTCTTTGGCTACAACGCGATCCTGCGTATCGTAGGTATAGACGTCTTTCTTCTGCATGTGAAGATACTTGCCATCGTTCTCACAAACGGTGATGGCGTTCACCTTTCCGTCCTGCATCTCCGCATTGTAAGCAAAGTTGCTTGAGGTGTTCACACTTACCATATTCATATACATGGCTAAAACGGTTGCTGATGTCATTGAAAAGATTTCCATATTCCTTAAATTTTTAGTTGTTTATTAATAGTTTTCTATTCGTTAGACGTGCGTACTTCCGAAAAAGTTGCCGATGTCATTATTTTTTGCTTCCACTCTTTAGACGCACAGTCTGCCGAAAAACTACACGAACTTCAAAAAAGGTGAGAATTTTTAAATCTTATCTTCTTCATCTTCTTCAAACGCTAAAATATCACCTGGCTGACAACCTAATTCCCGGCATATGGCTTCGAGTGTTGAGAATCGAATGGCCTTGGCCTTACCCGTTTTCAAAATTGAGAGATTCGCCTGCGTCAGTCCGATGCGCTCCGCCAGTTCACCGAGCCCAATCTTACGCTTCGCCATCTCCACATCCAAATTTACGACAATCTTTCCCATAATATATTACACCGTTAAGTCTAATTCTTCCTTCTGTCTCATTCCTATTGCAAAAGCCTCAGCCATAATCAGGGCAAAGATAGCCAGAATCATATGAAGCAAATCAAAATACTCGTCAAAAGCAATCGTGTGACCCTTCAATGCAAAAGCCTCATTGGCTTTGAACATATAAATCAACGATATAACAAACTCCAACAGGTTTGCGAGAAAAAAGCTCCATCCGAATAGCCGCAGTTTCATGCAGTTGTTAGACGTAAACACCTCATTGCGATAAACATTCCTGATGAATTGCAGGAACATCACAAGTGCAAAGGCATAACATACAAGGATGATGACTGCCATGATAGAAAAGAGAATCGAATAGAATGGACCCTGGTCTATCTGCATTTGCACGGCATTTATCCATACCTGTTCAGGTTTCCCCGTCTTTTCGTTTATTAAAGTAATCGAAGTCTTGTCATTCATGTGACTTGTTGTTGCGTGGTAGGTAAGAAATGTACAGTCCTCATCTATTTCGCCTGTTTTTTCGTCATCTACACTATTCCATCCCGCCATAAAAGCTGATGTTCCACCTGCAATACTAAAGCCAAAGTCTAAGGCTATTACCAAAAACATAGCCAGACATAACCAAGTCAGATTACTTTTCATAATCTATGTATTTATTGTTTTACTTTTTATATTTATCGATTTTCGATATACAAAAGTATAACGAATATTTTATACATGCAAGAAAAAATCAATAAATTTTTATCGAAAAACGATAATTTAACATTCTAAAACAATAAATTAATGTTTCTCTACAAATCTTTATACCTGATTTAGTCCAAAAGTTGCTTATTTATAGGGGCGTTGTAAGAATGGCGTGGAAGCCTTGCTTCCAGGGCAAAGAGACAACGTAAGAATGGCCTGGAAGCAAGGCTTCTACGCCAAAGAAGCAAGACCCCTTTTGGCTAAGCAATCAAAAACTTACAAAAAATGGATTTTTAGATTCATTCTTTTGGAAGAATCGTTGAAATAAATTAATTTTTTACCTTATTATATTACATCTATAGAAATAATCCGTTCGGACCGAAAGCATTAAAAAAAGGACGGCACACTTCATGTGCACCGCCCTCTGGATGTTCATATATTGAATAGAACTAACGTAAGTCTGGGTTTTAGAACTTGACGCTTACACCGGCTTGTGCAAAGCCCTGGAAGCCGTAGCCAAGCTCTACGAAACCGCGGATGTTCTTGGAGCCAGCCTCGAAACCGATGGCAGATACCTGATAGGCGAAGCGGGTACCCTTGTCACTCTTGATTTCGTCAATGTGCTTTTCATCTGCCCCGAAGCCGGAACACACCTTAGCGCTGTTGCTGGCGATGCAGATACCTGCGGCTGCCTTCGAATAGAGTCCGATGTGATTTTTCTCTATCCACATGGCCTTGACAACCGGCATCACGGTGAAATAGTCATTGTTTGCCTTGGCTGCATCGTGGTAGGTTCCATTATTGTCGGCCACCATCAACGTGGTACTTGTGTGCTGATAAGTAAGGGCACCTCCGACTTTAATTTTGGGTGCGATGCGATAGAGATACTGGAGGTTGAAGGCCAGAGTGCTGGAATCATCTCTGCGGGTTTCGTTGGGATTATAGAGTCCGCCGGTAATGGCAGAGATGATAGCTTTACCCAGACCTTCACCGATGGCTTCGCCAATTCCTCTTTCATTGGGTGTGCCACCACCTACGCTAAATGAAATTTCTGACTTTGAGTCGAGTTGTGCCATTGCTGTGTTGCTTGCCAGGAGCATGAGAGCCATGAGGCTCATAAACTGAATCTTTTTCATTATTTTTGTTTTTTAATTGTTATTGTATTAATTTGAAATTATTCGTTGTTTATTGATTTCTGATGCAAAAGTAGTGGTTTTGGGGCAATGGAGCATAAAAAGTCTTCATGTTTTGAGTGTCTTTGTTGCGACAATGCCCCCGTTTTGCGACAAGATAGCGGAGGGGGGGTGATTATTGTCGCGAAAAGGGGGAAAACCTTGTTTTCATTTTGTATTTCTCCCAACTTTTCGTAATTTTGCCATATAGATGGAGAAATGACTCCGTCTAGGCAAAAAAAACGAAAAATTTCCTTTGTTTTGCTCTCGACTTTTCGTAATTTTGTACCTTAATATAATATAAAGCACTCCCAAAAGTCGAAACTATTGAATATGAAACAAAAAAAGAAACAGAAGAAGGCAACGGCCTCAAAACGTTTCCAAGGCATTGCCAATCCAAGCCTCTACAATAGCATTGTATGGGCTGTGGGGCTTGCGGTGATTGCCTTTGCCTTAATCTTCTTTGAGGGCGACTTCCTATGGAAAGCGCAGGAACTGAACCTTTTTCAGCACACAAGTCTCTTTTTCAAACAGCAGATGGTGGTGCCCGGTGGCATGCTCACCTACGTGGGCACCTTTCTCACCCAGTTCTTCTACTATCCATGGTTGGGCGTGCTGATGCTCATAGCCTTGTGGCTGCTGCTGATGTGGATGGTCAGACGGGCTTTCCAGTTGCCAAGAACATGGGCGCTGCTAATGTTTGTGCCTGTGATCCTGTTGCTGCTGACTTTTATGGACATGGGCTATTGGATTTATATCCTCAAACTGCGCGGTCATTTCTTCGTCGGCACATTAGGCGCTTTGTTTGTGACCGCCATGCTATGGGCATTCCGTTGCCTGCCCGGGAAATATCACCTGAGAGCCGTGCTTCTGGTACTTACTGCCGTTATAGGTTATCCGCTGTTCGGCATCTATGGGCTAGCCGCTACCCTGCTGATGGGCATTTTCAGTTGGCGGCTGGAGGCAAAGACCGTGAGTGCCGTCTATTGTGTGCTGGCTATCCTGGCCGTGGTGGCTGTGCCACTACTCTGTTACAGATATCTCTATTATGAAATTAATCAAGCCAATATCTGGTGGGCAAAATTACCCCTTTATGTTATTCAGGAAGAGTACCATCAGTACTATATCCCCTACTATCTGCTCGCCCTGTTCTATGTCATTCTTGCTGTCACTTACAAGCAGGAGAGGAATGAGGAGACGGCCAAGCCCATGCGCTGGCTCTTGGCTCAGGCTGCTCTGCTCGCCGTTCTGGTGATTGGCACCTATAAGGGCTGGTTAAAGGACGAGAACTTCCACCACGAACTGGCGATGCAGCGTTGCATAGACCGTCTCGACTGGGAAGGTGTGCTGTCAGAGGCTTCCAAACAGAAGGACGAGCCCACCCGTGCCATTGTGATGATGAAGAACCTCGCTTTAGGTCGTCTCGGCCGACAAGGCAACGAAATGTATTCCTATAAGAATGGTTCCAAGGCATACAATGCCCCCTTTACGTTCCCCATGCTGATGGTCAATGGTCCGATGATTTACTGTCAGTACGGCATGACCAATTTCTGTATGCGCTACTGCACAGAAATGGGCGTGGAATACGACTGGCGTGCCGAATACTATAAGAATATGACCCGCTGCACCCTGCTGAACGGGGAGTGGAATGCTGCCCGCAAATATATCAACCAGCTGAAACAAACCACCTTCCACAAGAAATGGGCCGAGGAGATGGAACAGTTAGTGGGGCATCGCGACAAGATTGCGCAGCACCCCGAACTAGGCCCCATCACCCACCTTATGCATTATGAAAACAGACTGTATGCTGACCAAGGAAAGGTTGAGCGGTGTATCATGACACATCTTGCTGAACTACGAGAAGTAGACGACCCTTATTTCCAGGAACAAGCCTTGCTCGCCTCACTGTGGTCAGCCAACCCGCAAATCTTCTGGTATCATTTCAGCCGCTATGTAAAACAGCATCCCAAGCAGGCCATCCCCGTCCATTATCAGGAGGCTGCCTATCTGTTTGGTGTCCTGGCGAATAATCCCAACGTTGACAAATTCCCTATTGATCCCAGTATAAAAGAGAGATTTTCACGTTTTGACCACACCATGGCCCAATATGACGGGAAGGATATCACGGAAGTGCGGAAAGCCGTGGAGCCTATGTTTGGGGACACCTATTTCTATCAGTATTACGTCATGTCAAACCTCCCAGAATATTGAGCCGTTATGAAAAGAAATATAATATTCTTCACTCTTCACTCTTCACTCTTCACTTTATTACTCCTTGTTTCCTGCGGACTGCCTTCTGTACCGACAGAATACAAGCAATCTAATCAGTTGCCCAAGATATACCCCGACTATGTGAACGTGACCGTGCCGGTGAATATCGCTCCGTTGACGTTTATGCTCGACAATCCCACTACCGACATAATCGCACGCTACAAGGCGGGTGATGAGGAAGTGGTCTATGCGGACAAAATGCAACCCACGGAAGAGGAATGGAAACGACTGACAGAAAAAGCCAAGGGAGGCAAGATTGAGGTGGATGTCTTCACAAAGACGGATGACCAGTGGACACGCTACAAACCTTTCTGCATCTATGTGTCGCCCGATTCCATCGACCCCTATATCAGCTACCGACTGATAGCCCCCTCGTTTGTATCCTACGAGGCTCTGACTATCAATCAGCGATGTCTGGAGAACTATGACGAGAGCGTGATTTATGATAATATTCTAAACAGTTTCGAGAAAGACGGACAATGCATCAACTGCCACCACTACCAGTGGTACAATCCTCAGCGCATGCAGTTCCATGCACGCCAGTTCCGTGGAGGCACCATCCTTGCCATGGATGGAAAGATGAAGAAAATCAACATGAAGAACGACTCCATCCTGGCAGCTGGTGTGTATCCCGCCTGGCATCCCACACTCAACTACATCGTCTATGCCACCGACAAGACTTTCCAGAATTTCCATATCAACAACCCCAACAAGATTGAAGTCTATGATCTGGCAAGCGACATCATTGCCTACGACATCGACAAAAACGAGGTGACCAACCTGGAAAACGACACCACGGAGTTTGAAGTGTTCCCCTGCTGGGCTCCCGACGGAAAGACGCTCTACTTCTGCAGTGCCCATTTTGAGTATCAGGACACGGCACATTCAAAAAGTGCAGAGATCATGAAAAGATATCAGGAATTCAAATACAATATCTACAAGAAGAGTTTCGACCCTGCCACCCGGCAGTTCGGTCCCAAGGAATTGGTGTATGATGCTGCGGCAAACGACCAAAGCGCCACCCTGCCAAGAGTATCGCCCGACGGTCGCTTTCTGCATTTCACATCAGGCCATTTCGGCTATTTCCACATCTGGCACCATGACGCCGACATCTGGTCGCTTGACCTGCAGAGCGGTGAAATAAGACCCATGAAGGAAATCAATTCACCCGACACTGAGAGCTATCACTCCTGGTCGAGCAACGGACGATGGGTCATCATCAGCAGCCGCAGATACGACGGCACCTATACCCGTCCTTTCATTGCCCATATTGATGCCAACGGGAAGGGAACCAAGCCCTTCGAATTGCCCACTGCCGATCCTGACTATCACCGTCAATTTATGCGCAGTTACAACATCCCGGAATTCATGAAGGGGCCAGTGACGCTCACACCCCATGAGATTGCCAACGCGCTGAAAGGCGAAGCCATTAATGTGAAATACAAATAGAAACCCACCCCTGCCCCTCCCGAAGGGAGGGGGAAAGTCAAAAACCTCCCTCCCTTCGGGAGGGATTGAGGGTGGGTTCTTAATTCATAACAACCTTCCTTGTAGAACCATCGGAACGTTTCTCAATGCACAATCCTCTGGGCACATCCAGACGACGGCCTTGCAGGTCGTAATACGTGGCGGGACCATCGGCTGCAGACTGACTGACATTCTGGATAGCCGTACTGCCCTGGTCAAGTTTGAAGACATAAGTCACCACCGACTTTCCCGGCATCTCAACTACCAGTCGCTGCGTAGGTTCGCTGATTTCAATCGTCTCTTTCTGACAGAGTTGATCCTTTTCGTTACCCCACGAAATCATCATGTCTCCGCTTTTCACCCAGAATGACGTATCCTCCATCTTGATGGTGAAGTTCCGGTCATCTGCCTGAGAGTTGATGGCCACGACGATGAGCGAGTCACCCTTAATGAAAGCCGAGGTCTGAACACCTGCACCAGTAGTGAGATCCATGGAGCACGACGATTCCAAAAGCGTTGAGCCCGTGACGTATTTTGAGAAGTGCGACATTACGTAAGCACGGGGCAGCAGTTGGTTCCTTCTTGCATTGGCACTGCCATACTTCGATTCGCCAGTGCTGACAAAGGCCCAATGGGCACGCATGTACCAATAGATATAGCCCGTACAGCCTGCCTGCAGGCACTCGTTTACCTCACGGGCAAACTCCAACTGCTCATCCCAGTTGGGCAGACGCTCGCCGATATTATCCGACACGGAGTGTTCGGTCATCCATACTTCCTTACCATACCTGGCAGGAAGCACGGCAGCGGGCTTGATATATTCAAGAGGTGGATGTCCATAAATGTGACCCGCAACAATGTCAATCTGATTGCGGCAGGTCTCATCATTCATCATCGCGTCGGAATAGTCTTTCCTGAACCCCAACGGTTCGGCACTGATGAGTTTCACGCCCTTGTATTTCTCACGATCCAGCAAGTGGGCGTAGTTCTTCACCAACTTGACCAAATCCTGCGGCTCATAGAGACAACCCGAATAGTCAACCCACCAGTCAGGCTCATTCTGAATGCTCACGGCATCCACATCAACACCATGATCATGCATCCACCCTAAGAAGGTGTTCAGCCAAGGGAAGAACTTCTCGTAGCAGTCTTCGCGCAACTTTCCTTCCTGCATACCCTGACTTTCAGACTTACCGCCCTGAGCTGTGCCGTTGGTCTTGTATTCACCTGGAGGCGACCAAGGCGTACCGAACACGATACCGCCGCGCTCTTTCACAATCTTAGCCGAGGGCAAAGAACCGTTCCAGTCGTAGTCGCCCCAGTTATCGCCCGTGAAACTGGGCGAGATTTCCATACGCATGATGTTAAACCCTACGACAGACTCTTCGCCGTAGAGTTGCCTTGCAGGCCCCGTGTCGGTGCCAAACGGCTTCATGGCTCCATCGCAAGAGGCAGCACCGAACCCAGTAATCGTCTGAAGGCGGTTGTCCGTGATGGTTATGAGGAATCTTTTAACTGCAAAGACACCTGTTACGAAGAGCAGTGCCAAAACAGTAGTAATAATCTTTTTATTCATTATTTCAATTTCACATTATCTCAATCTCTCAATTTCTCATTTTATAAACTTCGTTTATGAATTTCGGCTGCATTCTGCATAACTCAAGCTAGCTTGGCTCTGCCTTCATTTGCACGAAATTTCACTTAATCTTCAGATGCGTGCAGCCTTCAGGCATATAAACAGGGTGTGTGACATCTGGCATATTAATCCGCCCGGTAAAGGGAGCGATAACCTCTGGAGCCTGAGCTGCAGGGAAGATATAGTCACCCTCAACGATATAATGATTCGTCGGGAAAGACTTTCCCTTTTTCATATCGGTTCTGTTGGTGTCGTACATCAAGCGTCCTTCCTTTACGGCCGTCTTGATAAGCTTGTTGATAGGCACATTCATATTAAACTGCAGAAAGGCAGGAATCTCAATATCGAATTTCGAACGAACCGTGGGAATACAGTCCTGAAACACCCAGTCGTAGAGGAACATAGGTCGCGGACTGGTAATCTCGTATTGGTATTCGATGATGCTGCCCACCTGAACTTCAGGCACAGTCACATGCATCACCAAATAATTATTGTCCACCCGTTCACTGACAAACTTTGCGGTGCTGACATTCTTCCGCACCACCTTTCCCTTCTCATTCTTGGAAAAGACACGAATCTTCAGATTCGACAATTCGTCGAAGACATTCTTGTTCTCGGGGGAATAATAGGTAATGTCAATATTAGCATGCTTGGCTCCCTCCGGTTTCAGAATCTTGGTGCGGAGCCGGAACTCATAATTAACCAAGATGTTACTGTCGTCAATATTGTTTTTACCGAAATCCGAAATATTGTCACTGCTAACCTCCGAACTGTTTCTGTTGAAGTTAGACACCTGATCGGAAATCTGATATACAGCCTTCATCGTCTTGCACAGAATGACTGCATCGGCATCAAAGCCGTCCCCCCAGCCTTGGAATTCCCATTCCTGGCTTGACGGTTTGCCGAACTTCTCGTTTGGCAACTGTGCATTTGCCACGCTTGAGCAGGCCAGTAATGCAGCCAATAGTAATAGTTTCATGTGAGTTTGTGAGTTTAGGTATATATTTATCTATATCTCGTGCGTCACGCTCCGTATTTGTGACGGAAACGCAACGCACGATGATATTTATTCACCCTCTATCATAAAATAGAGAGATAAGAGCTTTTTACTTGGCAATGTACTTAGCGCCGTTCTTGATGACGATGCCCTTGTAGTCCTTAGACACACGCTGACCAGCGAGGTTATAGATTACATTGTTGGCCTTCTTGTCGGTGGCAATGCTGCTGATGCCTGTCTCGTCTCCGTAAGGAACAACGCTGTTGCCAGCACCAATCTTGACGAAGAAGTTGCCCGAGCCGTCTGCGTTGATCAGATTCTCGAAAGTCTTGCCTTCATCATTAACGGGATCTTTCAGATACCATCTTACATTCTTGATGGTGTAGTCGCAAGCGCCCTTGATGACAGCCATGTCGAACGAAATGGTCTGAGCATCAGTGATGGCATTGTTATTCCAATCAGCAGATGGAATAGTGTAGTCAGCCTTGAAGTGATTCTCCGTGGTGGTGAAGTTAACATCGCCGAAGGCATTCTTTCTGTATTCACCAGGCTTAGCGTGGGTTCCCGTGGGGCTGCTGGTTTCAACCGTAGAAACATAGTCGAACTCGATGACAGTCTCGGTGCCACCTTCAATCACGCGGTTAGCCACGATGAAGAACTGGTTGTCCCAAGTCTGGCCTGTGCCGCCTTCTTCTTCTCTTACACCACTATCATCATCAGCAAGGTCGTCTCTCTCCACGCCCTTCACCACAATCTCAGTGGTACAAGTAACGATGTCAATTGGTTCAGCATTATCTTCACCATCAAGTTTCAAGAACAACATCTGCTTACCATCATTGGCGGGAACAACTGAAATCAGCCATGCGCCAGCAGCAGGAAGTGAAATCTTGGCGTTTGATGCCTCTTCATAGTCCATCCAACCATCAGGATCGAGTCCGGTGAAAGAACCCTTAGGCTTAATCGTTTTACTCTTAAAACTACCATCATGGCCACGAACTGTTGAAATCATCACTTCATTGACCCATGTATCAGGTTTACCTTTTTCACCGACAGTACCTACAAAAGTTCCACTAACATCAACAGACACTTTTTTACCTGTTTGCGGATTAGTCCATTCAATTTCACCTGATGCTGCCTCAAGTTCAACAGCATTGTCGAAATTATACGCTACACTTCCAGTTTTGGTATTAGCAGAAGCAGCAAACAAGCCATGGTCAAGTTTCAGTTCAGAAATAGAGAGGTCATCGAAATAGAAATCAACGGGGTCTGCATCCCCATTAGAGTTCAAGTTCCATACAACAGACCAACCTCCTTCCCATGGGCCTTCCCATTCATATGTTTGCCATTCTGTAGTGAAAGCCGTTCCATTTGATAAACCCATATTAAAATTATTCAAATACTCAGATGGGAATTTGTGGCCTTGGATTGATGCTGAAATGTTCTTTGAAGCCTTATAACGGAAACTAATTTTAACGTTCTCACCATTTTTTATCTCTCTTGGAGCCATTATCCAGAACTGGTTATCCCAATCATTTTCTACCTTTCCCTTAGAATGAACAACGAAGACATGGTTAGACGGGTTACCTTCCTCTACTTCGATTGTTGCTGGGTGAGGATCAGACATATTTTCCTTACCCCATGCACAAACCTTATAGTTGTTTTCAGCATCAAGAGCCCCTACATTAGGATCTGCCCAAGGTGTCTCTGCATCACCATTTTCGAATCCTTCAAGAGGAATCCACTCTTTAGGACGCTGGTTGTCTCTTTCTTCGTGGGTAATCTTCAGATAGGCGATATCCCAAGTACCGATATAGCTACCACATTGCATGAGGATATTTCCATCGGCAGATTTTGCCTCATAATCAACAGTACCTTCCACCCAATCGGTAGTGATGGGGAACTGTCCATAAGGTGTCTGACCAAAGCCCAGCATAGAGACTTTTTCGGCATGGTCACCCTTAATCTTATAGTGAAGGGTATAAACGGTACCTACTTCTGCATTTACGCCACCGATAGGGAAGAACTGGCAGAGCCAACCTGTTTCTACACCGTCATCGTTCACGGTAACTTCTGAACTCTCGAAATGAAGGCAACCATTCTGAATGGAGAGGCGTGATCTTGCTTGTTCACTACCACCCCAACTGTAGGGGAAGTTCCATTCCGAAATGTCATTGTACTTGGAGAAGTCGACTTCAGCATCGACCACCTCTTTCGCGTTTGCCCCCAAGAACATTGTCAAGAGAGCAAGAAGAGTAAACATTTTCTTCATAATAGTAATACTTTAGATTAATAAAAAAAATAGAGTAATAAATATTAAATGCTTTTTTATTGTCCGCTGAGCGCATTGCAGAAGGCCTCGTAGGTGGCATTGCGCACCCAGGCATTGTTTTGAACAGACCAGAGACCTACGGGATCACTCGTGTCTGACATATTGCCCTTACAGATACCTGCCTGCTTGTCGTGAGGAATCTTGTTCATATAAGCCTTGATGGCAAAGCCATAATAGTCGGCCAACTGCTGACGCTGGGTTTCCGATATTTTATCAGCCGTGACGGCCAAGTTCGAAGCATCCACATACTTGATGTCGAAATTAGACAGGCGGATGAGCTTGCCGGTAGAAGCAAGGTTGTCAAGAAGTTTGTTGAGGGTTTCCACATTGGCAGCCTGCTTGGTGGCATCCTCATTATAAGTAAGGCTCAGCTTGGCATTGATGCCGTCGATCTTTGCACCCTTGCCGTCCCAGATACCAATCCAGTACTTAAGACTTTCAAACTTTGTTTGATCTTCAAGTCCCGTCTCACTGATGAAGAACTTCAAGTCAGCAGAGTTGCCGCCATGCTTTTCGAAAGCAGCACTTGCCACCTTTGACACTTCGGGAGCATAGTTCTCACTGCCTAAGACATCCTGCCAGAAGACTTTCTCGGTAGAGTGCTTGAGGTCGAGCATACCATTTTCCAACGTGGCCTTCGGGTCGAGCGGCTCGTCAATGAGGTCGAACGACTTGATGCGGCCTTCGTTGATTTCCATCAGTTTGTCGCACCATGTATGGATGGCATAATCAATGGTGTCGCTCATCTCCTGAGCAGTCTGCGGGCGATGGTTGTCAGGATAGTAGCCTACTTCCACCTTCTGGATATAGGCAACCATACCTCGACCAGTCTCAATTCTCAAATAACCATCCTTTTCTTCAGGTGCACTCTGGGATTCAATCACGATCTTGGTCCATTTACCAGGTTTTACAGCCCACTTTCCATCAGAAGTAGCCGTTCCATCAACCTTTTTTCCAGAGAAATAGACATAGAAAGTAACTTCCTTGTCAGCGTTTGCATAGAAAGTAGTGGTGTATTTGGCAAGCGGATCCACTTCAAAGCCATCAATGATGCGGACCTTTGAATTACCGGCTACCCGAAGCGTATTCTGACCATCATACTTAGCTATCGAAGCACTACCACTCTCAACCTTACCAGGGAAATCGCCCACAGGCATGTCATTGTAGTTGACCGACTTTCCTTCCACATAGTCAACAGGAATCTCAATAGGAGCCGTAAGTGTGTTTATCCATTCGTCAGCCTGATTGGCATTGGCAAAAAGCGGACTGCCATAGACCTCATAACCGATTTCATCAACATGGGCAAGCAGGTCGCTCATATCAAGGAAGTTCATCACGCCTTTAGCGTTGACGATAGTACCCGACATCAACGATGTGCCGAAAGCCACATTGTCAAAATTGGTAACGGCCGCAGCATGGGCCAGTTCCTGCTTGTTGAAATCTGCCACTTTCAGCAATGCACCGAGCGTCAGGTTGGGATATGTTTCCCTATTGATATAACTCTTGACAGGGGCCAGATCCTTATACGGCTCAACAAAGGAGGGGTCAGGCTGAGCGGTGAAGTTATCTGTCTCGTTGTAATCAGCACAGGAGGACAACGCTACGCTAAATGATAAATGACAAATGATAAATGATAAACCTATCAGGTGTCTTTTGTTTATTCTGGTAATCATATCTTTATATTTCAAATCTCAAGTTTCAAGAGTAATCATAACTTTACACTCCACATTCTACACTCAGAATTTATTTCACGTATTTGGGTGAGAAGAATACGCGCTGATTAGACTCACGCGTCTGAACAACAAGCGTATCGGTGGTCGAGATAGTAATGTCGTCCTCAAGGATCCAGTCCTTTTCTACTTCTTTACCACCTTCTTTCACAGTATATTTACCGATGACTCTACCTTTCTTGAAGGTCACATTGTAGGACAAACGAAGAATGTCACGCTCATCAGCCTTGCCTACACCTTGCCATTGGTAATCTTTAAATTCGGGTCTTCCACTTCCCTTTTCGATGAATTCTCCAGAACCTGTTGAAGGCACATCCTCGTCTTCGCTGGTAATGGTACAATTGTCACCACTGAATGTGAGCAAAAGACTACATTTTTGAGATGGTCTATTACCATGTGCATCTTCACCGATATTAAACGATACAGGGAAAATGGCCTGTGTCATATTTTTGGTAGTGATACCACAAACTTCATCATTTTGGTTAACAGGATTCTCCTTGTAATGCTCGAGGTCTGTGTTAACCAGTGAGAAGTCCTTGCGTACTACAGTATTGGAAACACCTTTCTCAGTCACGATATCAACACCACGACGGATATACTTTGCATCCCAAGGGTTCTTATACTTCACACAGTAAAGCACATAGTCCTTTGCCAGAACACGCCAGTACTCCGTATTGGTACGGGCAGGTGAGAAGTCGATGTCTTCACGCGGCGTGCCAGTAAGGATATGATCAATACCTCTTACACCCTTCATCAGCAGAGGAATAACGTAAGTTTCATCAACTGATTTCGGATCGTTGAAGAAAGCATCAGTCAACTGTACCTCCACATAACCACGCTGATCACCGCCGTAAGAAATGACGTTGGATGAGAGACTGTAGTAGTTTGATGGCATCGGGCGCACTGGTTCGGCCGGGTTTCCACCTTCATCCACAAACCAGAGGTTATCGCAAAGCGACTCCTCGACGGCAACATCTACGTAGGCATCACGTCCGCCGTAGGCTCCGCCCATAGTTGACCAGATTTGGATCTTATGAGCGTTGTCGAGTGTGTTGTCGTAGATGTCATTGCCAAGAATGACCGAACGAACCGGGTACTGATAAGCGAAGTAGGCGGTAGTTCCTCCTTCGTAGTCTGGGAAATCCTGGTCAGAATTATAGCAAGACGCACATGTGAGAGCAGTTGCTCCCAAGGCTACTCCGAAAATATATTTCTTAAGTTTCATCATTGTTAAACTTTAAACTTTAATCTTTAAACTATGAACCCTTTACTGCCACCCCTTGTTCTGCTTGAGGTTACTCCATTTGAGCACTTCCGTCTTAGGAATAGGTCCGTAGCACTGATAAGAGTTGACGTAATTGCGATCCTCAACATTAATGATAGTATAGGTAAGTTCATGCGTATCTTCGTTACGGTCGATCTGCATACCCTTAACAGGTTCATCGAGGGGTAAGAGCCAACGGCGAAGGTCCCAGAAACGCTTGTTCTCGAAACAAAGTTCAATGCGGCGTTCGTTGCGGATGAGGTTCGTCATCTTAGCCTGATCATTGGCACATTCTTCCAAATAGGAATCTCCTTCGGGAAGCGGACGACCATACTCATCTGTACCAAGACCCGCACGGTTGCGGATTGCCTTGATGACGTCGTAGGCCGTAAAGCCTACGCCCGTGGGATCAGCCTTAGGACCCCAGGCATCGTTGGCAGCCTCAGCGTAAGCCAGGAAGATTTCCGTATAACGGATGCGCGGATAAATATGCTGCTGCTCAATCTGCGAACTTGACAGTGGAACCACATCGTCGCGAAGCAGTTTCTTCAGATAGTAGCCCGTACGCGTTGACGTAGGAAGGTTATTGAGATTGTCAACCTTTTCCTCATCCTTATCATGAATAGCTGGATAGGTACCCGTAATGATTTCATACTTTTTAGTATGGAAGACAGTGCCATTATAAATAACATCATCAGTCAGACGGGGATCACGGTTAGCATAGGGATTCTTGGGATCATAACCGGAATTAGGATCCGTGATAGGACGTCCGCTACGCATGGGGAATGCATCCACCAGATTCTGTGACGGGTTGACGCGACCCTGACCATACAACGAGGGAGGGTAATTCTCCCTTTCCTGAGTAGCATTCTTATGACGGTCTTCGCGCCAAAGAATCTCGGGCATCTCTGCTGCATCGGGCTCAAGTTTGGTCTTATTCTTATACCAGACATTACCCGTTATATCAAATCCTTCCAATCCACCAATGCGCTTAAGTACATTAGCGCAAAGGGTGGCAGCCTCGGCAGAAGTCACGCCGCTCTGGTCGCGGAAGGCAGGACTGGCAGCCAGCAAGGCGGCCTGTGCTTTGACAGCCTCAGCAATTCTTCCTGAAACAAGATTTCTTGCCTTGTTACCGAAAACGAGGTTGTAACCAGATGGGTTGGCACCCAGAGCCAAATACTGCTGAGGAATCTCACTTTCTGAATCTATATCTTTATAGTCCATAGGAAGCAGCAGCATAGCACTGTCGCAGTCGGCAAAAATCTGCTTCATGCAGTCGGCAAACGAGGCGCGTGGCTGATTAAAGTCGGAACTACCGTCCTCAGGCTTTGTCAGCAAGGGTACACCGTAAAGCTGACCATCGTCGGCATAACCGCCATGAGCCTGCAGCAAATGATAATAGAGGATTGCACGCAGACCGAAAGCCTCACCTTTCAGACGATCAATGAACATCTTCTGCTTGGAAGCTGCACTCTCAGCCCATTTTACCTTATCTACAATGGTGAAGAAGAGGTTGATATACTGAATACCATCCTTACAGTTGTTCCACTGAGACATCGGGTTGTTGTCGGAAGCCCACGCGCCCTTTGCCATATTCAGGTAGTTACTGGTTGTCAGGTTGGTGACAGCATCGTCAGTGGCAACATCCGTCTGTGTGGTCGTGAGATAAGGAAGTCGGCCATAGCCATACATCAGCAGACCATGAGCATATTCCGATTCTTCGACCATATCTTCTACCTGTCGCTTGTTTTCATCGGCAGGCTCGAACATATCATTACAAGAGCAGAGGAACCCCCCTCCAACTCCCCCGAGGAGGAGAGCTGCCACCAAGTAATGACCATATTTAATAATACTTCTTTTCATATGATATCTTTTCATTTTATTTCTTATCCTATTTTACCATTCCCTCCCCTCGGGGAGGGGCAGGAGGGGGTCACTTATAGTGTTACCTTCACACCGAGGTTATAGAAACGGGTCTGCGGGGCATAACCCACGCTGGTCTCCAGGATCTTACGATTCTTAGAAATCGTGAGGAGGTCGTTTCCGTTCACGTAAATTGAGAGTGCCTTCACCCATTTACCTTCGAACATCTCGGAGGGGAAGTCATAGGTCAACTGCACCTTGCGGAGGTTGAAACGGTCGGTGCTATACATCCAGAATGTGGATGCTGCACGGTTGTTGTTCGAACTCTGCGTGGTGAGGCGGGGATGAGTAGCCGTATTAGCGGTCTCAGGTGTCCAACGACCCAGTGCATTCACAGAATACTTCGCTTCATTATCCATATAGTAGTAACTGGTGCCACCATTATTCTTCATGGCGTATGCACCGAACTGACCATTACCAAGTACGAAGAGTGTGAAATTCTTGTACTTGAGCGTGAGGTTCACACCCATGGCCCAAGGGGTGCCAATGCTACCCAAAGCGTTGTTGTTCGGATTATTGGTAGGATTGCCATTGACATCCAGAACGGTAATAGTGCCCGACTTACCCAGCACCACCATATCCTTGTTGTCAATACGACCATCACCGTTCACGTCCTCATACTTCAAGTCACCAGGCATGATATTGCTGCCGAATGCCGGTTTCGGGAGGTCACTCTTCAGCGAATAGAGTGTTAAGCCAGTTTCTGTGGTAGTCACATCAAAATCATCCACAGAATAGAAGCCTTTGCACTTGTAGCCCCAGAGTGCATCAAGAGCCTGGCCTTCAGTATATTTGTGTGGAGCTATAGGATCTATATTTTGATCGTATTTCTTCCATTTGGAAGTGAGGTAAGTTCCTACAACACCAAGGGCAGCGTAAACCTCACCAAACTGTTTCTGTACTTTCACGCTGAAGTCAACACCCTTGCGGTTCTGGATGTTATTGTTGATAGCCGGCATGAATGAACTTCCCGAAAGGCCACCCTGTAAATGGGATGGGAAGTTGGTCAGGCTCGGCACAATATAGCCAGACATATCCGTATTAAAGAAGGTGAGATTGGTGGAAATCAGCTTATTGAAGAACGAGCCACGCAGGCTTACCGACCATTCCTTGCGATGGATAAAGTCAAGGGAAGGATTGGTACCAATCTGAGAATAGGTAAGGTTTGCCGTCGTTCCTTCATTCCATGCAAAGCCACTGCTTGCTCGATTCCATAAGGCAACATAGAGATAGAAGTTATCACTACCCATATAAATATCCATATCTTCTTTCAGGTTGCTGTAGGAAGCACTGAGCAACAGGTCATCCACGAAACTTCCCCGCATGAAATTCTCCTTGGCGATGTTCCAGCCGAGTGTGAAAGAGGGAGAAAGAGCTTCGCGATGGCCTTCAGCAAGACGAGCAGAATGAACACCAGCTACGGCTGCTTCTGCGAAGTAACGACCCATGTAGTCGTAACCGACCTGAAGGCCTAAGTTGGCATTAGCATAACGATGGTAGGTAGAACTGGCTGTAGTAGTGTACATATTGGCGAGCAACATACCAGTCACATGATGCTTACCGGCAAACGTGTGGTCGTAGTCGAAATGACCGTTCCAACTGATGGTCTGGCGGTATTTAGTATCAGCCATAGACATGTGACCCGTTACCACTTCGTCGTTCTGCTGTGTTAGCGCCACGATGGCGTCCTGGGAGTTGTAGTTACTCCATGTAGGAATGAATACAGCATACTTGTTATCATAAGTACGGCTGTAGTTGGCAGCATAGTCGATAGAGAACAAGGTCTTGAATGACAAACCCTTTACGAACTTGTTCATGTCGTAGATGATACCTGCATCGAACTGGAACTGGCGACTGAGATCTGTGGCTCTACCGCCGAAATAGCAGTCTGCAATGACATTATGATCAGTAGTCTTTGTACCACCGGGGAAATATTTCCCGTCGAGCAGATTCAGCGACTTGCCGAGAATGGCAAGCGCCTTGCTTGCATTCGGATCCACCATGTCAATATCAATCAGTGGTGCAGCATGCTCCGGGAAGTTCGGACGCATAGAAGAAGCCTCACCCCAGAAGTTACCTTTGTTCTTATTGGCATTATAGAAAGTAGCACTTACGTTGGCAAAACCCTTGATGAGTTTGTTGACTACCAAGTCCACATTACCACGTACGCTGAAACGATCGGTATAATTATCTTTTGCGGGACCGAAATTGATCAGGTCTTCAAAGCGATAGTAGTTGATATTCGTATAGAAGTGAGCACGTGTACCACCACCCTGGATTTCCAATGTGGCTTCCGAACGGTTATATGCCTTACGAATATAATCGGAGGAATAGTAGTTCACGTTAGGATAACGATATGGATTAACACCCAAGGCATGGTTGTATATCTCCTGTTGCGAATAGCGGGGACCTGTGGGCAATTGGTCGTTTAGACATGCCTCGTTATAGAGCGTCATGTACTCCGCAGAGCCAAGATACTCTGGAAATTCCTTGGCTACGTGGAAACCCGTGTTGGCGTTGGCTGTAATCTGAAGACCATCCACCTTACCGCGTTTCGTGGTAATCAGGATAGCACCCTTGGCACCCTTGGCACCATAGAGCACAACAGCCTGCGCACCTTTGAGGAAGGTAATCTGTTCAATCTCAGAAGGAAGCACGTTGTTGGACGGACGCTTCACACCGTCGATAATCACGAGCGGAAGATTGCTGTTATCATTATTGTCGAGACGCTCGTTGTCCATACCCCAAAGATTGTTGCCATTCCATCCGCCGACGAGGGCATACATATCTTCAAGGCTACCCATCATGTAATCTTTCTTCTGGAGTTCTTCCATATCAACATAGGAAACTCCTCCCAGCAGATGGTCGGGATCCGTATCGCGGAAAGCAACATGGACCTTCTTTTTCACCACTGTGGAATCAGCATCGTCAGCAGTCTGGGCATTGACCGCCAATGGCGACGCGGCCATCATGGCAAAGAGTAATATATTTATTTTAATCTTTTTCATATTATATTATTTTATAGCGGTAGCAAATTCTTCACTATTCACTTTTCACTCTTCACTTCTTACCATCCCGGGTTCTGGGGGAATCCTTCATAGAGATAGATATCCTTGTCAGGAAGCGGGAACCAGTAATGCTTTGAGTCAAAATGACGGGTAATCAGTTCCTTCTTCCTAAAGTTACCGACTTTTGCATCCTTTGGATCATGGGTCTTGAACCAATTAGCAGTTTCCAAACGCTCAAACTCATGAGAATATTTCATTGTATAGGGAGGCTCAGTTAACAACAGCCAACGCTGCAGGTCGCACCAGCGGAAGCCTTCGAAGGATAGTTCCACAGCCCGTTCACGACGCACTTCATCGAGGAAATGCTCACGGGTATCACGGAGATTGGGTGCCACATGCTCCATGGGATAATCGCTGGAATTTACGCGGTCACGCAGGGCATTGATGGCTTCCACAGCCGACATTGTAGGGCAATAGGTAGGTCTGTCGTTCAGGTCGCTTGCACTCGTCGCGATAGCAGCCTTCGCTTCGGCATACATAAGATAGACGTCAGCCAAACGCATGTAGGGTACATAAGACTGGAACTGCCAATCCCACTCGTAATACTTGTCACCCTTGTTACACTGGTGAGGCACCAGTTTCTGAATAAAATAACCCGTGCTGCTTCCATGGTCGATATCGCGCATGGCACCATTCGTGTAAAGGTCACAATACTCAAGTTTCTTCTGTTCAGGAGACAAATCATCCAAACTCAGCACATAGTGGAAACCATCGAACACGATGTCATGATAGAATCGGGGATCACGGTCCTTATAGGGATGCTCAGGATCCCAACCGGAGGCAGGATTCAACACATATTCACCATTCTGTACCAGATAGATGGGCTGACCATTGGCCATGCCATACTGATCGATAAGGTTGGCTGTCGGGTGGTGGATGATATTGTCATGCTCTACGAGACCGGCTACCTTAGGACCAAAAATCTTGGCGCAGTTCCAGTTAGCAGAGTTTGCACCGGGATGGGCACCACGGAAGATAGCCTCGGTAGAACCTGGCATATTCCAATTCTGCTTGACCGTATAGAAGATGTCAGAAAAACAGGATGATGCATTCTCATCTTTCTCGTGGTCGTAAATGTTTGAATATCTAAACTCTGCAAGTTTATACCTCACTGTACCTTTCTTGACCATATCGAGTGCCTTGCCAAGCGTTTCTGCTGCCAATCGGCAGTACTTGGTGTCATAATCGTAGGTTTTGCCGTTGGAACTGGCACCCAAAAGCTGGGGAGTACCACCATTCTTGGCCTTCTCCATCTCTTTCATGAGCGGAGAACCAGCCCAAAGGTAACATTTGCCAAGATAGCAGAGTGCCATGAACTTATTGACTCGCAAGTCGTTCTTGTTGATTGTCTGCTGGCCTGCCAGTGTCTCGTCCCAATCCATTGGAAGAAGATCGTATGCACGTTCAAAGTCTTCTGCACAGCGATCAGCGCATTCCTGGAAAGAAAGGCGGGGAAGCTCAGGTATGTCAGTTGCATCGTAAGCCTTATCAACATAAGCAAGACCGCCGAAGTAGCACATCAGTTCGAAATGCCACCAAGCACGGAAGAAATACATTTGACCGAGCAGCAGGTTGCGCTCTTCATCGGTTCCGATGAGCGACTTAATCTGCTCAATACCCATGTTACACTTACGGATGCTGTACCATGAATTTCTCCACAGAGAACTTCTGTCACCATTCAGCCAACATTGGGTATTTGTCCACCAGTTACGGTAGTTACCAAGGTCCACCTGATGATCCATATGGGCATAGCCTTCTGGATTGTGAACAGCATCGTCTCCGAGATTCCATGCCGTACAATAGTTGACCTTCTCCTTGTCAGGAATCAGAGTATAGATTTCCTCAATATATCCCTGGAAGTTGCGGAAGTTCTTGAAAGCCTCATCCTCTGCCACAATAGACTCCGGATCCTGATCGAGCCAGTCTTTACAGGAGGTAAAAAGTACACCTCCAGCCATCAGGAGCAGCGACCCCCACAAAAGGGTTTTTATATTATAATAATGTTTCATCATTGTTGTACGCCTTAAATGTTAAGTTTAATACCGAAGTTATAACGTCTTACAGTGGGATAGGCACCGCCGCCACCACTAAAATTAAAGTTACCTTCACGGTCGTCAGGCATCTTGGTAATCAGGAAAAGGTTATTACCATTGAGGTAAATCTTCAGGCTTGAGAAACCGAGTTTCTTAATCCATCCCTTTGTCCAAGTATAAGCCACTTCCACATTCTTCAGACGGAAATAGGAACCGTCGTAGAGATACTGTGTACCGTCGTTATAAGAAACCTGGGTGGTGAAACGTGGTACGACGACCTCACCTGTTCCATCTACAGGATTCCACCATGTACCATTATCATATACGGTAAGCAACTTGTTGTTGAAAGAAGTGAGGCCAACGTCACGTGTGACACCTCTTGCACCATAGAACTGAGCAAACATGCTGAAGCCCTTCCATTCCCAACCGATGGTAGCATTGTAGGTATGTTCCGGGGTTCCCGTATAACCGTAAGGAGCCTGGTCGTTGGTTTCGTCAACGATACCGTCACCATTGAAGTCAACGATATAGTGGTCGCCGATGAGCACCTGACTGTCGTCCTTCTCGCGCGCAGGCGTACTATATAATTCATCATAGGAACCGATAAAGCCATTATCGATATATGACCAGTATTGGCCTTGGGAATAACCTTCCCTCTTGCGATAAGAAGGAATCAACTTCGGATCGTCCTTTAGCTTAATCACGTTGTGCGCATAGGTGTAGTTAGCATTCACCCAGAAACGCATACCGTTCTTCAACACCTTGTTGAAACGAACTTCAAGTTCGAAACCTGTGTTCTTGATCTTACCCTTGTTGATATCCGGGGTCTTATAGGCACCGAAGTAAGAAGGCACAGAGCGGTCGTTACCCGAGATAAAGATGTCGTAACGGTCATCGCGGAACCAGTCGAAACTACCCGTGAACATACCGCCGAGGAATCCGTAGTCGAAACCGATGTTTTTCTTCTGCACGGTGGCCCAACGAAGATCGGGCATAGCAATCGTAGCCTCGCGATAGGAGACGAAGGGGCTGGCCGAACCGTCAACCGAAACGTTGAAGCCATTGCCATTGTTCAATATTTCCCAACCCGTGCGGTAGGCAAAGCGAGTACCGGCGCTGTCGTCACCAATCTCACCGAGAGAACCACGGATCTTGAACATATCCAGAATCTTCTTATCCTTCAGGGGCTTCATGAATTTCTCTTCCGAAACCATCCAACCGATAGCTCCTGAACAGAAGAATGCGAAACGCTTCTCGGGGGAGAATCGCTGCGAACCGTTGTATGCACCGTTGAACTCAGCGAAATAGCGGCCCTTGAAATCGTAAGTCGTACGGAACACCCAGTCTTCACGACGCCACTCAAGTTCGGCATTACCTGAATTGATACGGCGCTTCCAGTTACCCATGAGGGTCACGTTGTGGTCACCGAACTGACGGCCCCAGAAGAGCTGGAGCGACATTTCCGTGGCACGGCTTGTATAACTGACGTTACCTGCCTGTGTCTTCCAGTCACGGCTCTCATAGAAGTCGAAACCTGTATTACTGAAGATGGCTGTCTCATAAAGAAGTTGACCATCCTCAGGAAGCATGTAGGCGCGACTGTTCTTGTGGCCTTCAGCAGAAATACCACGGCTACCCTCATTGAACTGGTTGTCCCAAGAGATCGTACCGCGTGCCACAAGTCCCTTCGTGATGAAATCAAGTTTCTGCTCAAGGGCAAAGTCGGTGAACACACGTGTAATGGTGCTCAATTCATAACCGGCAGTTGCCACACTCATCGGAGAGTTCTCAATGTTGGAAACCAACGGATAGTAACCCCAGGCACCACTAGAGAACTGAACGGGGAAGAGGTTGGGGGCCATACCGTAGGCACCGGCCCACTTCTGCTGCTGGAAGAACTCGCCGCTATTACCATAATAATAACGCGGAGTCTTCTGCTGGGCATTTGAACCAGCCAGACTCACACGGAACTGTGTAGTATTCGTAATTTGGAAATCCAGATTGGAACGTACGTTCAGACGGTTGTAGGAATAACCACCTTCATAACCCTGATGGTTGTCCCAGAGTTTGGTCATATCTCCCTCGTTCTGGAAGTCGAAAGCCACGAAATACTTCACATATTTCGTACCACCCGAAAGGTTGAGGTTAGTATTATATGACAAAGCCGTAGTCTTGAACATTTCTTCCTGCCAGTCAACGTTAGGATAGCGCTCTGCCTGACTGTAGTCGCCGAGGTAAGCACCATCGGCCGTGTAGTTTGGCTTAACGGTATAGTCCTGGTTGCGGAAGTTGTTGATGAACGTCTGCGGACGATAGTAGGCCCATGAAGCAGCACCACCTAAGGCAAGTTCGTGCTCAATGGCCTGGTTACGTAACATATAGCCATCATAAGAGTCGTACTTGCGCGGGAGCTTCGACACAGCCTTCAGCGTAGCATTGAAGCCCACATCGATCCTTGCCTTTCCTTCCACACCACGCTTGGTGGTAATCAGAATAACGCCGTTAGCACCTTCCACACCATAGACGGCAGTGGCAGATGCGTCCTTCAATACGGAAATCGTTGCTACCGAAGTGATATCCACCGACTTGATCTCACGTTTCACACCATCCACGAGGATCAGCGGCTGGGCATCCTGGTTCCAGGCAGCAGCACCACGGATATAGATTCGCGGGTCTTCTTCACCTGGCTGACCTGTTGAAGCAATCGTTGCAATACCAGGAAGGTTACCCGTCAGGGCTGCACCCACACTACCGATACCTGCGGCGCGCTCCAGCACTTCACCCGTGGTCTGTGTGATAGCACCCACCACCGAGGCTTTCTTCTGCTGGCCGTAACCTACCACAACGACTTCTTCGAGCTGGTTTTCTTCTTCGAGCGAAACCTTAAGGTTGTGCTGCTTGCCAACTCTGACTTCTTTTGAGGTCATACCTACATAGGAAAACACAAGCACAGACTGCTCGGAAGGAACTTCCAATTGGAAGTTACCGTCAATGTCCGTGATAGTACCACGACTTGCATTCCCTTTCACTAAGACTGTTGCGCCGATGAGTGGATCACCTCCCTCGGCAGTCACTGTACCACTAACTTTGATTCCGCCTTGGGCCCACATTACCAAGGGAACCAACAACATCAACAAAGTTGGCACGGTGTGGTTGATAATAGTTAGATGTTTCATATTCCACTACATCTGTTTTGTAAAGCATCGTACTCACCATCATAGTCACAACTCATGAGTTGGGGCAGAGCCGGAATGACAGCAAAATTACCAATCAAAAGCTTTTTAAACATAAATTTAATTTTATAGGTTTTAATTATAGGTCGTAATATTTCTGTTTTAAAATTATGGTTTTTAATTATGGTTCTATTTCTGTTGCAAATTTACAGCATATCTTTTATATTATCAAGTTTTTTTGTTTTAAATTCTTTATAGAACGTCACATTTATTTTATTACATTTTGCTTTTTTAAATATTGCGCGTTTTTTTGTTATATAACCGCAAAATCCCGATGATTTCGCCCTTTTTTGCGTATAAAAAAGCCAGTCGATACGCCAAAGGCGCTTTGCTATCGTTAACGTTATCGTTATCGTTGTTTACTTGATGTTCCGCGGATGATGCTGGAGAATCTCCTCACGGAGGGTAGTCGTATCAATATGGGTATAAATCTCAGTGGTGCCGATCGACTCATGACCAAGCATCGCCTGGATGGCACGAAGATCAGCACCACCTTCCAAAAGGGCAGTGGCAAAAGAATGACGGAGCGTGTGAGGGGAGATCGTTTTCTGAATGCCAGCCTCGCGCGCGTACTGTTTTATCATAATAAGGATCATCGTACGGGTGAGATGACTGCCGCGACGGTTCAGAAAAACATAGTCTTCTTCACCGGGTTTGATGGTCATGTGACGACGGTCATCAAACCACAGGTTCAGTTCCTTAATGGCTTTCGGCGAAATAGGCACAAGGCGTTCCTTACGCCCTTTGCCAAAGACACGGATAAAACCTTCGTCGAGATAAAGGTTGCTCAACGGGAGGTTTACCAATTCTGACACGCGCAAACCACAGGAAAAAAGGACTTCAATAATGGCCTTGTTTCGATGACCTTCCCATTTGGAAAGGTCGATGATGTCTTCCAACTGATCCACTTCAGCTGTAGAAAGAAATTCTGGCAGATGTTCACCCGTCTTAGGAGATTCCAAAAGTTCGGCAGGATCTTGTTCGAGCCAACCATCAAGATTAAGAAAACGATAGAAGGAGCGTACGCCGCACAAAATACGGGCCTGTGAAGACGGGGCAATACCAAGATCGTGAAGCGAAGCGGAAAAATGTTCCAAGTCTTCCAACTTCACATCCAATGGGTCTATGCCTTCCCCTTTCAGATAGAGCAACAGCTTCTGCACATCGCGCAAATAGGCATCCAGCGTGTTGGGCGTAAACCCCTTCTGTAATTTCAGGTAGCGCTGATACTGTCGCAAAGCATCTTTCCGTTCTTTCTTCTCCATATCTTGATGGCAAAGATAAAGAAAAAAAACAGAAATCCCCGATGGAATGACCGTTTTTTTATAATATGAGCTAATGATAACGCTGGGGTGGGTCTTTATTTCCTAAGCAAAGGCAACATTACTTCCGCATACCGTTTTCCGAGCTCACGGTAACCAGCGGCTGTAAAATGGAGATGGTCGAAGGCACAAGGCAAACCGGCAGAAGAAACCACATGGGCAGTAGGGATAACCTCAGGCAGCCTCTGAATGATAGGATTCATGGCGGCACACTGGCCTTTTACATCTTCGCCGACAACCTCACCGGCTATCAAGGGAACATCTTCGGCTTTCAGATTGAGATCACTAAGCAGCCGTTCATAAACTTTCTTCACTTTCAGCGGCCAGTCTTGCTGTCCCGTATTCGATTCACCCTGATGGAGGAGAACACCCCGGATGACACCTTGCTGCTGGGCCTTTTTAGCCAATTCAACCAAACGGCCATATGGATCATTATCGTATTCCTTAGCCATATTCTTTAGCCAACCAGGACTGGTGGCGATATAATTGGCACATGAATCTATGTCAAAAAGTTCGATTTTACAGCCACCCACTGCTACATTGATAACACCGACACGCTGGTCTTCAGGCAGACTGTCGCAGAGTGTTCGCCCGAAATAGTCAGCAGGTGTCAATCCTGTTGTAACGCGAGCCAAGGGAGGAACAGCCTGATACCACTCCCCTTTCTTGCGGGTAGGGAGTTTCAGGGTGTCAGGACGCTGATTCCAAGGAGTGGGTTTCACCGTAGAAGGGTCAAAATCCACTGCAGCCATCATCAGGAAACGGGAAGGAACGCCCTCAAAATCTTGTGCCTGAGGACGGGCATTGCCCTCCATATTCGACTGACCGAAACAGAGGAAAATATGGAAGTCTGGGTCCGGCTTTTCGATATCAGCCGCTGTAACACTGAAAGGCATCAGCAGCATAACGGCAAGAATGAACAGGATGTATCTACGCATTGTTTAATATGACTTTTATTTCAATTTATATTTTTAAGACATAATACTAACTGCTAAAGATAAAGGGCACGCGGGATTCACATCAGGCATGCCCGTGGTTTTGTAACCATAATTTATCAAAACTCACCTAAGCCACTCGCCTAGGTTTTGACGATAGACGGCAAGCCCTGACAGGAATCCCCGAAGCATCATGGCGGTCTTTACAATTATTTTCCAAAGAGACCGTCAGTACAGCCTGTATAGGCGTGCTTGGGATAATAGTCCAGATTCTGGAGGCCCAGCCCACCTTCCTGCACAGAAACGGCGCTTCGATGGACATGATTCTCTTCGTTATTAATCTCAAAATCTCCATTGGCTTTTAGTCTATTGAATCTTAATAAGTTCTAAGTACTGATTACGCTAAAACACGCATAAATGGCCATTAACTGCTGCAAAAATAGAATAAATAAACAACTTTCCATATTTCTTGCGTTTCATTTATTTTATTTCTTGTCTCATAGCCAGAAAAACGCCAAAAACCATGGTTTTATCGAAAAAAAAGAAGAAAGGAGAGCAATTCAAGCTCTCCTTTCTGTCATAAGGATTAGCGGGCCTTTATTTTTTAAATAACTTCTGTGCCATCTGATAGAGTGAGCGGCGCCAGGTGAGGAACTCATGGGCAGTGCCCTCAGAGATATAACTCTCAGCATTGTAGCCGGCAGCCTTCAGGTCATCAACGGCTTTGCGGATGCGGTCGGGACCTTCCTTGGAACCACAGCTGATGAAGATGTAGTCCACCTTCTTGTCCTTCACCTCTTCGGGAGTGTACATACCACCGCTGAGAATACCCCAACTGCCGAAGGTCTCAGGACGAGCCAATGTGATGGCGTGAGTCTCCATACCTCCCATAGAGAGGCCGGCCATAGCACGGTTCTTCTTGTCTGCCTTGGTCAGGAAGTGGCTGTCAACATAAGGAATCAGCTCGTCAACAAGCACTTTCTGGAAATCATCGGCCAGCTTGTTGCGGTCGAAACCCTGTCCGAAGACGATGTCGTTGGTCATACCGTAGGTCATCACGACGATGAAAGGCAGGGCCTTACCCTCAGCAATGAGGTTGTCCATGATCAAGTTAGCCTTACCCTGTACGGGCCATGAAGTCTCGTTCTCACCCCATCCATGCTGCAGATAGAGCACCGGATAGCGCTGCTTGGGATTCTTACCGTAACCGGCAGGTGTATAGACATAGGCAGGACGGAGCTGGTCGCCATTAACCTTTGAGGGGAAGAGGATCTTCTGTACGTTACCGTGTTCGATGTCAGTACGCTCGGCATAGAAAGCACCGTCATGAGCAGGCACTTCGGTACCACTCTGCCAACGACTGCCACCATAGTAGCTGTTGGTTCCGGGATCCAGTACCTGAGCGCCATCAATGGAAACCGTGTAATAATGGAAGCCCTCATCTTCAGGAACCAACGTTGTGCCCATCCATGAGCCGTCCTTCTGCTTCTTCAGGACAGTACCACCCATACCACCACCATGACCGGCAGAACAGATAACATACTTAGCATCAGGAGCCACCACGCGAAAGCGAACGAACCCCTGAGAGTTCACCTGCGGATACTGCTGGCGGGGCTGACAAGTGGCACAAGGCTGGAAGTCTTCCTTAATTACCTGTGTGTCGATAGCAGGATCGAAGTGAGTGAGCACGGTGTGCACATTCTTTGGCTTCAGGTCTTTGTCGAAAGGCAGGGGATAGTTGTTAACGCCTACCCAAGAGTCGGCATCGCAGAGGTTCCAGAAAGTAACACAGTCCACCTTAGCCTTGTGGCGACGGAGCACGCGGAAGAGCTCTGAATACTTGTTCTCCTGGAGGAGTTTCTGGTCGTTGGTGACAACGGCGCCCTCATTACGAGAGAAGCGGAGCTGTCCACCCATCTCCTGATTCACACGGATGTCGAGTTCGGTGATATGGATATGGTCCACAATCTCCTCATATTTGGAAATGGCTGCTTCCATATCTTCCTCAGAAGGACCGTAGATATTATAGTGTCCCTGCATGCCGATACCATCGATGGGCACGCCAGCGGCCTTCATTTCCTTCACCATATTATAGATACGGTCGCGCTTTACGGGGTCACACTCGTTGTAGTCGTTGTAGAACAACAAGGCATTGGGGTCAGCTTCACGGGCATATTCGAAAGCCTTGCGGATGAACTCATCGTTACCACAGATCTTGAAGAATGTAGATTCACGAAGCGGCTGATCCTGACCACCGCCCATAAAGGCAGGACGGGCGGGACCATCCTTGATCGCCTCATTAACCACATCCCAGCAGTAAATCACATCCTTGTAACGGTTCACCACAGCGTGGATATGCTCACGCATACGCTTGAAGAGCACTTCCTTCTTCACCAGGTTCTTTTTCTTGTCATAGAACATCCAGTCAGCCATCTGTGAGTGCCACAAGAGGTTATGGCCACGCAGTTTGATACCGTTCTGGCGGCAGAAATTAGCAATTTTGTCAGCTGGTTCCCAGTTCCACTTGCCTTCCTCAGGATGGATCATACCGGGTTTCATGTCGTTCTCAGCGGTAATGCTGTTGAACTCCTGCTTCACCAGCGCGATCTGCTCGGGTTGCGAGATATTACGCTGGTTCACTGCCACACCCACCATAAAGTAATCCTTATAGGCATCCTTAAAGGCGATGTGTTGAATCTGTGGCCTGCCAAACTGGGCACTAACGGCCAACGAAACGGCACAAAGTGCCATCAAAACAATCTTTCTCATAAGTATATCTTAATTAGTTAGAAGAAAAAACGTAATTATGTCCTGCCTTAGTTTTCACGTCATATTCGTAGACGGTGATGGAGGGTTGAGGGTTGGAGGACGAAGGTTGAAGTGAGGGTATATCGGCTCCCTTCAGCAAGGGATTGGGACATGGACCCTTGGCCTTGCGGAGGCCCTTTCCTTTCAGGGGAACGGCAGAACGCAAACGGAGCACGCCACCGATGGTGGAACGGACAACGGCCTTCACCTTTAGTCTTTCGTCCTTCGTCCTTCGTACATCGTCATTCGTCATTCGTCCTTCGTCCTTCGTTCTTCGTCCTTCGTCCTTGTCCCACTCCATATCCACTTCAAAACCGCCGCGGGCACGGAGACCTTTCACCTGTCCCTTGTTCCAGGCATCGGGAAGGGCGGGAAGCAGATGAACCGCTCCGTCATGACTCTGCAGGAGCATTTCGGCAATGCCTGCTGTTGCACCGAAATTACCGTCAATCTGGAAAGGCGGATGGGCATCAAAAAGATTGGGGAACGTACGCCCCTCAGGATATTGGAAGGCAGCGCGCTCGGAAGGCAACAGCCTCAGCATATTCTGGATGATACGGAAAGCATGGTTGCCGTCCTGCATACGCGCCCAGAAATTTATCTTCCAGCCCAGACTCCAACCTGTAGCCATATCGCCTCGCTGCTGAAGGGTTACACCTGCAGCCTTGAAGAGTTCAGGATGGGTATAGGGGGATATCTGATTGCTGGGATAAAGTCCGTAGAGATGAGAGATATGACGATGTTCGTCCTTAGGATCATCACCATCGACAAGCCATTCCTGCAACTGTCCGTACTTGCCCACCTGCATCGGCGGCAGCAGGGAAATCGCCTTCCGCAGGGAATCCTGTAATGTTTTATCTGTCTTCAGAATCTCTGCTGAACGCAAGGCCTGTGTAAGTGCATCAAAGACTATCTGATTATCCATTGTGCAACCAGCTGTAATCGGGGTATCCTTACCCATTGGGCCATGTTCTGGACTCACGGAAGGAACAGTCACCAACCAACCATATTGCGGATGTATCTGCATAAAATCGAGATAGAAAAGAGCTGCATCACGCATCACAGGATACCACTGACGCAGGAACTCACGGTCACCGCTGAAGAGATAGTGCTGCCACAAATGGGTGGACAACCAGGCACCACCATGAGGAAACATACCCCAATAAGCTCCATCAACGGGTCCGGCAATGCGCCAGAGGTCGGTATTGTGATGGGCCATCCAACCACGACAACCATACATTTCACGAGCGGTGGTTGCTCCCGTCTCACTCAGATCACGGATAAGAGAGAACAGCGGACCCGTAGTTTCAGTGAGATTCGTCACTTCTGCAGGCCAGTAGTTCATCTCGGCATTGATGTTGATGGTGTATTTCGAATCCCATGGGGCATTCACCTTATCATTCCATACACCTTGCAGATTGGCGGCCTGACCACCTTGCTGTGAGGAAGAAATAAGCAGATAACGGCCATAATTGAACATGAGGACCACCATACCCATATCCTGACTGTCCTTGAAAGCAGCCAGACGGCGGTCGGTGGGAAGTGTAGATGTTCCGGGAAGCGTTAGGCTCACCTTATTATATTGGGGTTGGTAAAGCGCCAGATGACGTTCAAACAACTGGTCAAAGGAAAGTCCCTCCACCTTACGGAGATACTCAGCATTTCGCACAGCAGCCTGTGCGGAAACGTCGTGATAGTTCACGAAATTGGTGGCTGCCGACACAAGTAGCGTCACCGTGGTAGCCTTCTTCACGAGGAGCGAATCGCCCGAAGCGTGAACCTCACCATCAGCAAGTATCTTGGTAAGACATTCGGCATAGACGCTTCCCTTGATTCCCTCGTGGTCAACGGGATCAACATGAGCCATCAGCGTGTTTCCACTGGCCTCTGCCCTTGAAGGCAGCGGACAATCGTGACGAAGCGCGAAGGAAATTGCACCAGGAACGGAAGCCTTCAGTTGCATCACCACCACACCATCGGCCATAGAGGCAAAAGTTTTCCGCTCATAGCGGACGCCCTGCTGATTATATGTAACGGTGGAAAGTGCTTTCGAAAGGTCAAGTTCACGACGGTAATTAGTGACAGGTGCCTTCAGATCAGTAAAATGCAAACGCAGACTGCCTAAAGTGAGATAGCGCATGCCGTGAGGCCCCGTAATGAAATCCTTGTTGATGATATTCTCTGCCTCCTTCTCTTTGCCGTCGAATATCAATTGGCGTACTTCCGGAAGGCGCTGCAGGGATCGCGGGCTGTTGTTATGATGTGGGCCTCCGCTCCAAAAAGTTTCTTCGTTGAGTTGAAGTTCCTCCACTTCCGTACCGCCATAGACCATAGCTCCCATGTGGGAATTTCCCAAGGGCAAAGCCTCCAACCAAATCTTGGCCGGGTTATCATACCACAAGAGATTCTCAGATGCTGCGCAGTGCAAGAAAGGGAGCGCACTCAAAACGAGTACGCTTGTTAATCTTTTCAACATAGGTTTATCGTATTGAAGCCATATAGCCCAAAAGGCAAGTAAGAATTCTTTGCAAAGATAATTATAAAAGGTGACAAGTCCTTTTTTCGGTGATACAAAAAACTTTTCAAATGTCACAAAATGCGGCAAATGCGATAAAAAGTAACATACTTGATACAATAGGGAAATACGCGCACGTAAATATTTTGTATCTTTGCAAAGAAAATGCAAACGAGCGCAATGAAAACTAGTTTTCAAATTGCCGAATACGGCTTTTCTTTTTCAATGTCATGAACAGAAAACTTATCTTTGGCATCACAATGATGCTCTGCTGCACGAATCTAAGTGCGCAAAACACAGTGCCCGTAACGAATATACGAGGCGCTCAGTATCCGCAAATCACGACTGATCATCGTGGCGTTTTTCAACTCCGTGCCCCACAAGCACAAGAGGTCATCGTCGATATTGGCGGCAAAAAGTATCCCATGAGCAAAAATGCCGAAGGGATATGGACAGCCACAACTGACCCGCTGATGAGCGGCATCAACTATTATTTCATGTATGTGGATGGCGTTCAAATAAGCGATTCCGCCTCTGAAACTTTCTATGGCTGCAGCCGTATGGCTTCGTGCATCGAAGTTCCCTATAACAATGACACCAGATTCGAACCCGCTGACGTAGCCCATGGCGAGACTGCCATGCGTCGCTATTACAGCAAAACAAGCGGTGCTTGGCGCCGGATCTTTGTCTACTTGCCCCCCTCTTATCAGAAACAGGCAGACAGAAAATATCCCGTACTTTACATTCTACACGGTGGTGGTGAAGATGAGCGTGGCTGGGCTTTGCAAGGTCGCACAGATATTATTCTCGAGAACCTGATTGCCCAAGGCAAGGCTGAAGAATTTATCGTAGCCATGTGTGATGCCAATTGCCGTGACTTTGAAAAAGAAATGCTTCAGGAATGCATTCCCGTGGTGGAACAGAATTACCGCGTGCAAGCTGATGCCGACCATCGTGCCATGGCAGGACTGTCGATGGGTGGCCTCTATACGCTCAACACGACCATTAATCATCCCGAACTGTTCCGCTATGTGGGTGTCTTTAGCAGCGGATGGTGGGCTAACACTCCCAAGGGTATGGAAAACAGAATGGGTGCCGAACAATACTATCAGAAACTGGCAGCACGTCCTGACTACTATAATCAGCAGTTCCGCGAGTTCTTTATCACAATGGGTGGACAGGAGGACATTGCCTTTAACAACTGCCGCATCATGCGTGAGCGCTTTGACAAGATTGGCATAAAGTACTCTTATTTCGAGGCTCCTGGTGGTCACACGTGGCCTGTCTGGCGTGAAAGTCTGTATCAGTTTGCACAGCTTTTATTCAAGGATAAGGTTCAGTTTGCCAATGATGACCACGCTAAGGATTATTATGTAAAACCCGTTTCTGCCACTTCTAGTGTTGATGACCAGGGATTCATCCGCCGTTGGAGACTGCTGGAACCCCTCAGCAGACCCGTCCGCACCAATGCCGTATTCACCGATACTTATCTGCGTGAGGCCTTCAATACCCAGTATTTCAAAAACCAGATGACCATTTTGCCCAAAGATGGACAGAAAGTGAAGACCACCGTCGTGCAAGAGGTGATACCACCAGGCTTCGGACGCGGACCTCAGGCACAGCAACCTGCCCAACCTACCTTCAAGACCGTCAAAGAGACACTCACCTGGCACGAATTGGAGAGCAGCCGCTATAACGTGAAACTCTTCCGCTTTGGCGAAGAGTACAAACAGCGCCTCTATGGTGTGCTCTACTGGGCTGTGACCGTTGTTGACTGCCCTGAAGACATGGAAAACGTTCGTCTCGCGGTGGGTAGCAACTCCGCATCCATGTGGTGGGTGAATGGCAAAGAAGTCTTACTGATGTCTGGCGACCGCCGTATGGTGGTGGACGATTGTGTAAGCCAGAGCTTTACCCTGAAGAAAGGTCAGAACATCATCCGTGGATCTGTCATCAACGGTCCTGGCATGAGCGACTTCTGCGTCCGTCTGATCAATGAGAAAGGAGAACCCATCAAGAACGTTACGATCAGATAAAATAGACCCTCCCCTGCCCTCCCTATAGGGAGGGAGCAATTACTAATTAAGCTATATAAAGAAACCATTTAAAATCCATTTGCAATGAATATCATAAATAAAATACAAGTTAATACCAAAAGGATTCTGGCAGTAATCGCCCTCCCCATCTTAGGGGGAGTTGGAGAGGGTCTCTATGCTCAGACGGGTAAGCCTTTCATCCACGACCCTTCTACGATTCAAGAGTGTGATGGCAAATACTATACTTTCGGAACAGGTCAGGGTGGTTTGATTTCAGAAGACGGCTGGACTTGGGACGGCGGTGGTGTACGCCCTGGCGGTGGAGCAGCACCCGATGTATTGAAAATCGGTGACCGTTACCTTGTGGCATACGGTGCTACAGGTGGCGGACTTGGCGGCGGTCATAACGGACGCATCCTCACGATGTGGAACAAGACCCTTGACCCCAATTCTCCCGATTTCAAATACTCTGACCCCATCGAGGTGGCTTCCACTGACGGTAACGAGGACTGTGATGCCATCGATCCCGGATTGTTGTTAGATCCCACAACTGGCCGGCTTTGGCTGAGTTACGGCACCTATTTCGGTTATATCAGACTCGTGGAACTTGACCCCAAGACAGGTAAGCGCGTAGAAGGCAACGAGGCTATCAATATCGGTATCGACTGCGAAGCCTCCGACCTGATCTATCGCAATGGCTGGTATTATCTGCTGGGTACTCACGGCACCTGCTGCGACGGTGTGAACTCTACCTATAACATCGTGGTGGGACGCTCACGCAAGGTGACAGGCCCCTATATAGATAATGTGGGACGCTCCATGCTCGAAGGTGGTGGTAAAATGGTGATTGCCGCCCACGACCGTGTGGTAGGTCCCGGTCATTTCGGCCGTTGGATAGAGGAAGAAGGCGTAGAAAAGATGTCCTGCCACTTCGAAGGTGACTTCGACCAGGAAGGTATGAGCGTACTGGGTATCCGCCCGTTGTTGTGGAAAAACGATTGGCCCGTGGCCGGCGAAGCCTTCAAGGAAGGTGTCTATGAGATTGAATCAGAACGTCGTGGCTATGCCTTGGAAATGGCTGTTGACTTCGTACGCATCAACCAACCCCGCCGTTGGTTCCGCCGTGATACGACCAGAACTCCCGAACCTGTTTTGATGCAGACCCTCCAGGATGTGGAAAAAGCATGGCCCAAAGGCGATGTTCTCGTGCGTTGCGGTGACTATATGGTACGTCCTCATCAGCAGTGGGCCATTACAGCAGCACCGAATGCCGGCGGTTATCTGGGACAGCCCTACTATCGCATCTCCATTGCCGGTACTGACCGTTCACTGACGGCCACTGCCAGCCGTGAAGTCATTGCGCAGGACGGATTCACAGGAGCAGATGAACAACTCTGGCGCATCGACCAACTCATCGATGGAACTTTCCGCATTATGCCTAAGAAAGTACCTGGCTGTGACAAACCTCTGGCACTTGTTTCCATCGCTGACAGTACCCCCATTCTGGGTGCATTTGACTTCAATAGCGACAATTCCAAGTGGAATCTGAAATAAGACCTACATAACTTATCAAATATGAAAATTCGACTATTCTTACTATCGATGATTCTCTGTGTGCTGGGCATCCAAGCCCAGCCCCAGCGAATGTCATCTGACAAAACCTTTGTTTTTTCAGGTAACCCCGTCATCCGTAACAAATTTACCGCCGATCCAGCCCCCATGGTCAGCAATGGAAGACTCTATCTCTACGTGGGACACGATGAGTGGTATGACGGACAGGACCAGGCCAGCGGTGGCAAGGAATTCAACATTACTGAATGGCTCTGCTATTCCACCGATGATATGAAGAACTGGACAGACCACGGCAGTGTCCTACGGCCTACTGATTTCAAGTGGTCATCTGGTGAAGCTTGGGCTTCACAAGTCATCGAACGGAATGGAAAGTATTACTATTACACATCCTGTCAGTCGAAAGAGCCTGTTGTAGGCAAGGCCATCGGCGTAGCCGTGAGTGACAGCCCAACAGGGCCTTTCATTGATCCTATTGGCAAGCCGTTGGTACACGACAAGATGACCGACAACGGACAACGTGGCTGGTGGAATGACTTTGACCCCACCGTACTCATCGATGATGACGGACAAGCATATCTCTGCTGGGGCAATGGTACCTGTTTCTTCGCCAAACTAAAGGACAACATGGTGGAACTCGACGGCGAGATATGGACCACCAATCCCCTGCCCCGCTATGTGGAAGGCCCTTGGCTGCATAAGTATAACGGTCTCTATTATCTTACCTACGCTTCTTTTGGCAACGACCGCAAGGAAGCCATCGATTACGCTACTTCCAAGTCAATCATGGGGCCTTGGGAACATCAGGGACAGATTACAGGAGGTGCTGAAAACAGTTTCACCATCCATCCGGGCATCATCGAGTTCAAGGGTCATTGGTATCTCTTCTACCACAATGCCGTGCTTACCATCGACGGTCACCCCGGTGCCATCGGTCGCCGCAGCGTCTGCGTGGATAAGATGGAATACCAGCCTGACGGAAAAATCAAATTTGTAAACCAAACCAAATAATTTATCAATAATAGAAATGAAGAAACAATTATTAGCAATGCTATTATTGGGCACGATAGCCGTCAGTGTTTCTGCCCAGTCTTTACCAGCTGCCCTTTCTAGTAACCCAAACAAGTTCTTGGGCAATATTACGACCAGAGGAAGTGTGGAAGCCGGAGGTGGCGTGCCACAGTATTATACTCTTTGGAACCAGATTACCTGTGAGAACGAGTCAAAATGGTCTTCCGTGGAAGGAAACCGTGGTAACTTCAACTGGGTTGGAGCAGACAATGCTTTCAACTATGCCAAACAGCACGGCTTCACCCATAAGTTCCATGCTTTAGTGTGGGGCTCACAGTATCCCAGTTGGTTGGATAATCTGTCTGCAGGTGAACGATTCTCCGCTATGACCAACTGGTTCGACCATGCCAAGGCCCATTATGAGACACTACCGATGATTGACGTCGTCAACGAGGCTGTAGGCAACCACCAGGCGGGCAACGCCATGATCAAAGAGACGCTTGGTGGCGGCGGTAAGACGGGTTACGACTGGCTGATCAAAGCCTTTGAGATGGCCTACGAGCGCTGGCCGGATGCCATTCTCATCTATAATGACTACAACTCTATCCAATACGACATCGACCCCTACATCGACCTTGTTCGCACCCTGCGCGATGCCGGAGCACCTATCGATGCCTACGGAAACCAGTCGCACGCCGTGGCCAATATGAGTTCTACCAGTTTAAAAGCTGCACTCGAGAAGCAACAAAATGCGCTACAGATGCCTATGTTCATCACGGAACTGGATATTAATACTGCTAACGACGCTCAGCAAAAGGCACAGTATCAGCAAGTATTACCGGTAATGTGGGAAGCTCCCTATTGCGCTGGCGTCACGCTGTGGGGATATATCCATGGTGCCACATGGGTTGACAATTCAGGATTGTACAAGAATGGTGTAGAGCGTCCTGCCATGACATGGATTAAGGAGTATATGCAGACCGATGCTGCCAAAAATGCCGTGAGTCCCTTCCCCGGTGTAAAGAAAGAAGCATCCATCTACATACGCCCCGCTTCCCTGAAAGTGGCCTACGGCGATGTCCTCCCCATTAAGGTACGTGCCAAAATGGCCACCAAGACTATCCAGAAGATCGATCTCTATGCGAATGATGAGTTGATTGCCACCATGACAGAGGAGCCCTACATAGCAGAATACACGGCAAACTTGGCAGGCCAAAAGACCTTGAAAGCTGTAGTAACCACTACCGATGGGTCTACCTACGAGCGCCTGTCTCGTATCCAAGTGAGCCGTGGCACCAAGCGCAAGCCCTACAATGGTGTGGTGGCAGAACTGCCAGGAACCATCATGGCAGAAAACTATGACGAAGGCTTGACGGGCGTAGCCTATCATGAATACGCAACACGAAATACAGCAACGGCAACCAAGACAGGCCAGTGGATGGAATACACGGTTGACGTGAAAGAAGACGGTCTCTACACGATGGAAGTGGAGATAGCCTCCGGCAATGCAGAAGGTATGTTCCATCTCTCAGAATATGGATTAGACAACCTCATCTTCTACACCAATATCACACCGGTGCCCAATACTGGCAGCACTACTACATTCCAAACCTTGCGCTGCCCAATGATGCAGCACCTGACGGCTGGTCGCCATACATTCTGTCTGAATATCGACAAAGGCGGTTTCTGCATCAAGAGCATGACCTTCAAGAAGGTGCCCACCATCGAGTTACCTGGCACGCTTGAAATAGAAGACTTTACTGAAGGAGAAGGTGTTAGCATTGTCAGCGGTAACGGTGGCTCTGTTCTAGCAAACACGACAACCAACGAATGGCTGGAATTTGCTATCAACGTCACTCAGGAAGGCAAATATAACTACGAGGCCACAGTGTCGTCGGCCACAGACAACACTTCATTCAAAATGACTCTAATTAACAACGACGGCGTAGAGACATCGCTGGGCACAATCACCGTACCCAATACTGGCAGCCTGGATAACTACCAGGTGAAGACTGGCAAATTCAGGAATACCATCAAGGAAGGTAAGCAGACACTACGGATTACCATCATCAATGGCGGTTGCAACATCGACAAACTGACGTTCACCAGCTCTGGTTCCACAGGCATTCTCTCGCTTGAGGGCTCGTCGGAAGCAACAGCGACGCAATGGTTCACCCCCGAAGGCCGCAGACTGACCACCCCACAAAAAGGCCTCAACATTGAACGCACGGTCATCAATGGTAAAACAATAACACGAAAAGTTATCCGCTAAAGATAACCCTAACGATAACCCTAACCTTAACTTTAAATACACACGAAGTTAAGGTTAGGGTTAACGTTTAGGTTGAAAATTAGAATTTCACTTCCTTCTTCTTCCCGTCATATTCCACAGTCTTCGCTTCACCGCCTGGCAACTGAACACGGAAAATGCGACTTTCCTGCATTCCTTTAAAGGAGCCCGTTCGCGGTCCAAAAGTCAATGTCCGTTTGCGGTCGTTCCATGTCATGGGAATCAGGCTGTAATCGCCTTGTTCATAATTGTAATTATCTCCCTCATCCTCATAGAGTGTAAAGGCTGCATCAGCTCCGGGATAAATCGTCACATCAAGCGTCTGCCAGTCAGAGATATTAGCATTCATCACCTTCTTCTTGCAAAGTGGCAGGATGCTGCCCGCCTTCACGTAGACCGGACAATGGGCCAGCGTACCGTCTGCCTTCACCGTCTGTCCGCCATCCAGACGTTCATTCGTCCAGTAGTCATACCATTGCGCTCCCTGCGGCAAATAAACATCGTAGGTCTTCTTAGCTGTCCAGTCAGCCGTAAAACCTTCCTGATAAAGTTTCTTGTTATTGCGGTCCCATCCCGAAATCTCATTCGTAGGATTGGCCACTTCCGGTGTATAAAGTGCCTCCACCACTGGAGCTACCAGCATCGAACGGCCGAAGAGGAACTCACGCTGATTATCCCAAGTCTTAGCATCTTCCTTGAAGTCCATCAACAAAGCACGCATAAAACTGTCGTCGTTCTGACTTACCTGCCAAGCAGTACTATAAATATAAGGTAGTAATTGATAGCGCATCTTGATGGCTGAAAGCAACGCATCATAAACGGGCTCTCCGGGTTTGCCATAATGATAAATCTCTCGCCACACCTCCGTACCGTGGCTGCGCATCATCGGACAGAACAGTCCGAACTGCATCCAGCGCACATAGAGTTCCTGAAAAAGCGGGTTCTTCGTCGCTGTATTGTCTTGCGAAGTCTTGTTATAGGCATTGGCAAAGAAACCGCCAATATCCGTATTCACATTGGGATTAGCCGTCAGCGTGTGGTTCAGACAGAGAGGCACCTGCTTGCGGAAACTATCCCATGAGGAACCCACATCACCACTCCACGACATGGCTCCCGTGCGCTGTTGTCCGCTGAAATAACTGCGGGTGAGAATAAACACACGCTTATTCTTATCAACAGCCCGCTGATGGTCATACACACCCTCCACGGTAGCCAGCGGGAAAATATTACGCACCGAGCGCCAAGACACCTGCTGTTCTTCTCCCGTGACAGGATCGGTCACAGGGCGCACTTCATCGTAGTCACTCTCCTGACTATCCAGATGATCGGGATCCGTGGAATCCATCCACCACGCGTCGATACCAGCATCGTGCAAACGGGTCAGATGCCGCCAGTAGATATCGCGGGCTTCCTTGCTATAAGGATCATACACACGCACACCACTGGGATAGTCCTTGCGGGGAGGCCAGAAAGTGAGTCCGCTCTGTGGCCAAGTTGTAAAATCGTAGAGCAAACCTTTTTCTGCGAGGTCTCTATAAGGTTTGGTCATAGGGCCGAAACTAGCCCAGATACTGATGTTAATATGTTTGCCCTGCTGGTGCACGCGGTCTATCATCTGCTGATAGTTGCTGAACTCCTCATTGCAAAACTCCATCGAATTCCACAGGTAGTTATTGCCCCAATATTGCCAGTCCTGAATGATACCATCAAGAGGTACGTCTGTCTTCTGATAGGTATCTACCACCTCCAGCAGTTCACGGCTACTCTTATAGCGTTCCCGGCTCTGATGGAAACCGTATGTCCAGAGTGGTAGCATGGGCACCTTGCCCGTCAGCCATCGCATCCCACTAATCACCCCATCGGCATTCTCACCGTAGATGAAATAATAGTCCACCAGTTCGCCAACTTCCGATTCTAGTTTCAGCGTCCGTCCATCATCGTTCACCGCTGTTGGCGAATAGTTGTCCCAATAGACACCATATCCCTTGATGCTTTGGAAGAAATGGGCATAATCCTCCAGATTACTCTGCATCATCCGCCGGTTTTCGCCTCGTTGGTTCATCTTGCCGTTTTGTAGCATGCCCAAACCATAGATGGGTTCCTGCTCATCCATCTCAAAACTCTGAATCACACGGTATCGGCCCTTGTCAACGCCCTCCGTAATCGGACGGAAGGCAGCACCGCCTTCTCGCAACAACACGTTACCTTTCTTGTCGGTAAAAATCAGACGTCCAATCTCATCTTTTTTCACCAACACATTCTTTGCATTACCAGCTTGAGGTTTAGCCTTCACCACCCAACTGTGATGTTCAACCTTCGCATCCGTCGGTGTTTTCACCACCCTGACGATGTTGGGCGAATAGTAGATAACTTCGGTATTCTGGGCATTGGTCTTCACCAAGCCACGCACGCTTATCAGCGCAAGGATTAGTATTAAATAGATTTTCTTATTCATAATGCTGCAAAGATACGATTAAGTGAGCACAAATGCAAATAAAACTTGTTTTAATTTGCTTTGTCGAGCGTGAGTATCTTCGGCGAAGCCAGAGATACGATTAAGTGAGCGGAATTCCAAATTTATTTGAGAATTTCCGAACGAGAGTATCTTCGGCGAAGCCAGAGATACAATTAAGTGAGCACAAATGCAAATAAAACTTGTTTTAATTTGCTTTGTCGAGCGTGAGTATCTTCGGCGAAGCCAGAGATACGATTAAGTGAGCGGAATTCCAAATTTATTTGAGAATTTCCGAACGAGAGTATCTTCGGCGAAGCCAGAGATACGATTAAGCGAGCACAAATGCAAAATTTGCTTTGTCGAACGAGAGTATTTCAAAAAGAAAACATGCAATATCACACATGAAGGTATTTCAATTGATTATTATAGGTAAAGTAATTTAGTCTAATTTGCTCAGCAATTTAGTCTAATTTACTTTGCAATTTAGTCTAATTTGTTTTGCAATTTAGTCTAAATTACTTTTTGAATTAGACTAACTTACTTATAAAGAAAGACTAGATTATCATTGAATTTAGATTAATTTGAATGATAAATTAGCCTAAATTGAATGATAAGATAGTCTAAATAAAGGGATTAATCAGTCTGAACAGAAGGATCATACAATCTGATTAAATGAAGATGATAGCCAAAATGAAAGGATATAATAATCT
>Ga0256404_1000465_pt1 | contig 105073 bp, 96 predicted proteins | sample RumenRJG_01DNA_FD_185990 | JGI IMG/M metagenome (GOLD analysis project Ga0256404, IMG submission 185990) | Bovine rumen microbial communities from Lethbridge, Alberta, Canada - RJG_01 | ecosystem: Host-associated > Mammals > Digestive system > Stomach > Rumen | place: Canada: Alberta...
TCACCTCTACGCTCTGTATCTCCTCCGAGCGCAGTCGTTTCAGTTCGTCCTTATCTCGCATCTTTCTACCATTAATATAAAAGACTGGTGTGCCCTTGCCCAGCACCTCCAGGTCTTCGCCCTTCAGGGTCATACCAGGCACCTTGGCCAGCATCTCTTTGGCTGTTCCCGATTGCGAGAGGATAGTACCCTGGATGGTGGTCACCATCGAGTTTCCCGTCAGTTTCGTTTTCGGCATCTGTCCTTTAACGATTATTTCGCTCAACAATGGCTGGTCTTCTTCCATTTGGATGGTACCCAGGTCCGAGCCTTTAACATTTACATATTGCGTACGATAGCCGATATACGAGAGTCGCAAGATGCAGCACGCATCAGTTGTCTGGATCATAAACGCTCCATTCTCGTCGCTCGTAGCACCCTGAATATAAGTAGAGTCTGCCGAGAGCAGCGCTATACTTACAAATCCGAGCGGCTCACCATTCTGGTCTATTACTCTTCCACCAACGTCCTGAGTCTTAGCTTGAGCTGTCAGGCTCATCATCATTGCAGCCATCAAGGCCACCATCTTTAAACTGAATTTGTTCATAACTTAGCAATTTTGAATAATTTGCCAGTTTGACGATGGAGAGGTATGCTAAAGTTGCGACTTTGCTGCTATTTGTGACGAATGGTACGATTCTGTGACGAATGGTCTATCTACTATGAATCAAATGTCCTTCCTGTATAGCTGCGAAGAGGGCGAAACATGCAATTATCCATACAACAGCGATGAAGTATGACTGCCCGATGGTCATCATGCCAATAAAGAGCAGGATGCCTGTCAATTTGTTGGCTATAGTGTGCAGAAATTCTATCCTTTGCCTTACCAAATAAGAACTGATGGCATTAACGATTTTCACCAATGCGACAAGTCCTATCATCATCCACAGCGCAGTAGGCAGTTTCAGCCACGGAAACAATTTATATCCTACAGCCAAGACAAACACAAAGTCTGCCAAACTATCCAATCTGGCTCCGAACTTACTCTCCACTCCCCATCGTCTTGCCAGAAAGCCGTCGAGCATATCCGTCGTACCTGCTATCACGTAGAGCACCCAGAAGGGTACAGTCATTGCATCCGCCAAAAGCAAAGGCAGACACAATGCGATTCGCGATGCTGACAGGATGTTAGGAAGATGCTTCATTGCTTCTTAAGGCCGGGATAATAGCACCACGCGATAAAGGCAGGAATGACGGACGAGAAAAATTGAAGCCAACTGAAATCCGCCAAACAAGCCCAACCTCCTGCCAAGGCACGAAGGCTGTAGAGCACGATGATAACAATTATGGCTGTGCGAGTCAGAGGGAATCGTCGGATGTCACCTGAGGCAGAGAGAGCATAGAATCCTGCTAATGCGAAGGCCAAAGCGAGGCAGAATGTCAGAGCATAAAGCATCCAAACGTGACCAAACACCATGTTGTGCATCACCTCTTTGATGCCGTATGCGTCGAATGCTTCATCCAATGCAAAGAGACAACCGAGATGGCCAATGGCTATGATAAAGTGGAGAATAGCCCCGAGTCGCAATCTTTTCATTGTCTATAATTCAATTAATTGTTTCGCAACATCAGAAATCTTTGATTGCGAAGAGGGGTTGGTAATGAAAACAGCAATAGGAAACTGCTGACCATGATTCAATATGATAATACCCACATCGCAGATGCCTGACGGCTGACCTGATGGTAATGGATATCCTGTCCCTGTCTTATGAACGACTTTTGCTGAAGTTGGAACTGCTGCGGGCAGGCGATCCTTACCAGTTTGACATTCCTCCATCAATTTCCAGATATAGCGGAGAGGTTCGTTGTCGTTATGATGCGCAATAAACCAGTCAAGGAGGGCTACCATCGACTGTGGTGTACACCAGTTTTTATTACTTAGTGCAGGGTTTGCATGCATTTGCTTTTCCGTCTTTTGAATACGAATGTCTTTGAATCCAAGATTTTGGATGTATTTTTCCACTTTTCTCGGTCCACCGCATTGTTCGAAGAGAATATCGCAGGCGTTATTATCACTCTGTTGAAGCGAGAGAGTCAGCAATTCTGCGTACGTAAAAGACCTTTCTCCTTCAAAAGTATTCAGCATTGGCGACCATGTATCTTGCATCAGTTCGTCTTTCCTGACTGATACCTCTGCGTTCAACTCAATGTTGTTCTTGGTAAGATAGTCTGCAATAAACAGTGCCTGTGGAAATTTCATGACGCTGTACATTGGGAAACGGCTTGTCGCATTGATACCACTCTCCGTTCCACCTTTTTTGACGCAGACGCCAACAACATCTTTGTCCGTCTGCTGTCCCTTCATGCCACAGCAGCAGAACAATAACAATGTAATCGATATAAAAAATTTCATATTTTTATTCATTGGTTCTATTTATGAACCCATTCTGGCCTGAGCATCCTTACCTGCGCCGGTACCTTTGTACTTGCTGCGAGTAGCATTCAAGCGATAGATGAGCGATAGCATCAGTTTGTGGGTAGAGAAGCGGTTGTTCTGCTGAATTTGGTTATAACCGCAATCAGAGAATTCGTTCATGCGGTTGCGCTGGAAGCAGTCGAGCACAGCGGCACGAAGGGTGAGCGAGTTGTCTTTTAGCAGGCTCTTCTGTGCCACGAGACCGAGACGGAGGTTGTAAGTATCGTTGTAGAAATTGTACGAGCATCCGCTGGAACGGTACATCAGGTTCACATCGAATCGCCAGCCATGCTTCAGCGTAAAGGTGTTATAGGCATTGAGCGTATATTGGGGCTTGTCGTAATAGACACGGTATACGCCCTGAGGTCCCTCAACATCGAGATAGAGGTCCTGCTTCTCGAAACCAGCCGTTGCATTGAGTGACCAGATGCCTACGCGAGGCGTTACTGCCAAATAGGCGCTCAGTGTGTTGATGGGCTTATCGAGGTTGATGTGTTTGCAAAGCATCGCATCTGTCTCAGTAAGGAAGTTCCATTGGGTGATGGGATTCGTCAGATGCAGGTAGTTGGCATTAAACGCCTCCAGGTCGTCGGTGACGGCAACGTCACAGAAACTAAGTCCGCCCTTGACGTTATCCGCTATCACGTTGATGGCCATACGGTCGTATTTGTACAGCTTCCCATTCTGGGGCAACATGTAAAACTCCTCTATCCCTGATGCTGCCTTGCCGATGCACCAGCACAGCAGCATGTTGAACTTCATACCTCGCCTACGACTTACCTTGCGCAGTCGCGTCACGTCGAAGGTCTTCGTGAGCGTCACCATCGGCATGGGCGACTTCGTCCACAGTTCGAAGGCGATGGCTCTATTAGTGTCCTTGGGATTGATTTCCTGTTTCATCTTTTTTAGAAGGTGGCATATTGGCGTATCTGTTGCATGAAGATGGCCTCATGCGCTTCTTGCTGACAGAGCTTGGCATCGTCCATCTTGATGGTGGAGGGCCAGTATTTGTTGCCATCAACAATGCGACCTGTTAGCATTTCGCACCAAGTGCAGGCTGCTGTATAGCGCCCAAGGGTGTAGGAGAGATGGTAGCCATCGCGATTCAGGATGTCGCCCTTCCGATAGCGCATCAGTCGGATAGCTATTCCAGAGGGGATAATCTGGGTGATGTTGGCTTTGGGCACCTCATTGCGCACGCAGTTCACAATGTCGTTGTACATGCGTTCCTGGTCGCTGCCATAAATCTCGAACTGGGCATTTTTAAAATTCTTGCTGTAGGCCCACGTCATGTGCCACCAGATTTCCACGTTCTGGTTGGTGCATAACAGCTTTACCTGGCGCTGTAGAGTGGGCAGGTTTTTGTAAGAATCAGCAATGCCAGACAGCAAACTGGCTTGCTGGAGGGTGATAATATCCCAGGGCTCGTCAAGGATGATGCGTTGCAGACTCACCTTTTTCTCCTCTGTCTTCACGCCACCTACCACCTTGCGATAGGCATAGCTGCGACGAGAGGTCTTCAGATTGTCCAAGTGCATTTCCAGCGAGCAACCGCCGATGTAGGCATTGCCGATAATCAGCGAATCGCCCTGAGCAGCAGCCAGTTCATAGAGGTATTGCTCTACGGCATCCTCGGAAAAGCTGTTGCCAATAGCTAGCACTTTGATGACCTTGCCAGAACAGGGCAAGGTCATCAGTACTAACAATGTAAGAATTAATTTCTTCATTCTTTATTTTGCAGGCACGTCAGCCAGTGTCTTCTTTAAGAGTTCCCAGAAGGGGGCAACAGTCTCGATGAGGGCACGCTCCGTAGTGGTGTGCGGACTCTTCATCGTAGGACCGAGACTGACAACATCAAGATGAGGATACTTGCCTAGAATCACAGAGCACTCCAGACCAGCATGGTCAACCTGAATGATGCCGTCCTTGCCAAACAGTTCCTTATACTCCTTCAGCAAGAGGTGCAGGATTTCTGAATCAGGATTGGGATCCCATCCACCATACGAACCAGCGGTGACAACCTTCATGCCTGCCATGTTAAAGCAGCTCTCAAGGGTCTTGACGATATAGTCCTTCATATCCTCGCGACTGCTTCGAGCCAGAATCTTCAGCGATGCCTTGCCCTCGCCAATGTTGATGATAGCCAAATTGCTGGAAGTCTCCACAACGGTGGGGTAGGAAGGAATCATGCGGATGACACCATCGTGACAAGCGTAGATGGCGTTGACCAGATTGTCCTGAATCTCAACGGGAACCTCCTTCTTAGGAGTCTCTACCTCCTCAACGATGACTTCGATGCCCTGTGGCTCAATGATCTTAAACTCGTCGTTGAAGTCCTCCAACCAGTCTGCTGCTAATTCCTTCAGGGCAGGAATGTTCTCCTTAGGAAGGGTCAGCACCACCTCAGCCTTGAAAGGAATGGCATTGCGCATATTGCCACCCTGCCAAGAAGCCAGACGAGCCTCTGTTTCCTCGATAGCCTCGCGAACGAAGCGAACCATCAGCTTATTGGCATTGCCACGACCCTCGTGAATCTCCAGTCCTGAGTGTCCACCACGCAGGTTCTTGATAGTAACACGAACAGCAGCATCCTCAGGGTCAGTATCTGCCTCCTGATAATCCAGTGTGGCAGTAATGTCGATGCCACCAGCAGAGCCAATGACGAACTTGCCCCAATGCTCAGAGTCGAGGTTCAGCAGAATGTCGCCCTCCAACTCGCCTTCAGGCAGACCATTGGCACCATACATGCCCGTCTCTTCATCGGCAGTAATCAGCGCGTTGATAGGTCCATGAACCAGTGTCTTATCCTCCATGATAGCCATGATGGCAGCAACGCCTAAGCCATTGTCTGCACCTAGGGTAGTGCCCTTAGCCTTTACCCACTCGCCATCAATCCAAGGCTCGATGGGGTCTGTTTCAAAATTATGGGTAGATTCTGGTGTCTTCTGGGGCACCATATCCATGTGAGCCTGCAGGATAATGCCTTTGCGGTTCTCCATACCAGCAGATGCAGGTTTGCGCATCACGATGTTATCGGCAGGGTCCTTAAAAGCCTCTACGCCAACCTGCTTGGCAAAGTCGAGCAAGAACTGTTGGATTTTCTCGAGATGTCCACTGGGACGTGGAACTTGTGTGAGTGCATAGAAGTTCTTCCATACGCACTGTGGATTTAGATTCTTGATTTCAGACATAATATTATTGTTTAAGGGTTTTGATTCTCGTAAAGTTTAATGCTATCCAGGCGTAGATGCCCAATCCTACGACGAGCAAGGTCTGGACGGTATGGACAATCAGCACAAAATAGAGTGCATGTTCGTCCTGTACGCCATATAGTATCAGCATCGTCTTGACTGCAAAGTGCCAGGGACCTGCACCATTGGGTGTGGGAACAATCACAGCGATACTGCCCACGATGAAGGTAACCAGTGCACAGCCTAATCCCAAATCAGCGGTAAAGTCGAAACAGAAGAAGGTCAAATAATAGTGCACGAAGTAACTGAGCCAGATGCCTAACGTAAAGCAAATGAACAAGGGAATGTTGCGAACGCCCTTCAGCGAGATGACTCCCTGCCAGATGCCACTGATGGTGGCTTTTACCTTATTATATATAGAGAGCTTGCGCAACAGTAAATGCAACAGGATAATCATTGCCACCAAGCAGACAGCTGCCACGAAGTAGCCTGCCCATGAGAAACGATGCAAAATGCCCTCTAGGTTGGTACCTGTCTTGCGGAAGAAGATGCCGAAGGTGCTCATCTCCAACAACAGCACCAATGTGGTGATGCCCATAATGAGTAGTGAATCGATGGCACGCTCTGTCACCACTGTGCCCAAGGCTTTGGGAAACGAGATGTTATCATAACGCTTCAAGACACCGCAACGGGTAAATTCGCCTACACGGGGAATGACGAGTGAGGCTGCATACGATAGGAAGATGGAGTGGATGCTGACGGAGGTGCGAGGATGCTCGCCCACTGGGTCAAGCGTCTGTTTCCAGCGCCAGCCACGAAACATCTGTGCCAGGATGCCAAAGGGGAACGAAAGCAACATCCAGCTCCAGTTCATCTCGTCTGTCATCACATGCAGAATGGTGTGCCAATCCTCGCCTCGGTACATCCAATAGAGAATGGCACCACCCAAAACGAGTGGCATGAGTATCTTGAGTATGACGCTTCTCATCTTCATAGCGACTACAAAGGTACGAAATAAAGTGAAAAGTGAAAAGTGAAAAGTGAAAAATTTGCTTTCGCTACAGGTATTTAAGAATTATTTTTGTAATTTTGCGCACATGATGAAACAAGTTAGACCCAAGAAGAACCTCGGTCAGCACTTTTTGACTGACCTTACCATCGCCCGTCGTATTGCAGATACAGTGGACGCTTGTCCTGATATTCCCGTTCTGGAGGTAGGTCCGGGAATGGGCGTTATGACGCAATACCTCGTTGAGAAGCCTCGTCCCTTCAAGGTGGTGGAGATTGATCGTGAATCAGTGGCTTACCTGAACGAACACTTCCCACGGTTGAGGGCTAATATCTTGGGCGAAGACTTCCTGCGCATGGATTTGCAAAGGGTGTTCGATGGTCAACAGTTTGTGTTGACGGGCAACTATCCTTACGACATTTCTTCGCAGATATTCTTTAAGATGTTGGATAATCGCGACCTTATTCCTTGTTGTACGGGTATGATTCAGCATGAGGTGGCCCTGCGTATGGCTTCCAAACCAGGCAATAAGGCTTACGGCATCTTGTCGGTGTTGATTCAGGCTTGGTATGATGTGGAGTATCTGTTTACCGTTGAACCTTCTGTTTTCAATCCTCCTCCCAAGGTGCAGAGTGCCGTTATCCGTATGACTCGCAACAAGGTGGACCATCTGGACTGTGATGAACAACTCTTCAAGCGGGTGGTGAAGACCGTCTTTAACCAGCGTCGTAAAATGCTGCGTGTATCGTTGCGTCAGATCTTTGATAGCCAGCATCCTGCTTCAGAAGGTTTCTTCCAACAGGATATGATGACCCGTCGTCCTGAACAACTTTCGATACCAGAGTTCGTGGAACTGACAAATAGTATCGAAAAGGAGTTGTGTGCGACCACAAAATAGATGTGTACGCACACAAATGCTTGACATGAATCAAGAATAAGGCATTTTTTCGAGGTTTTTGGATGTAAAAAGAACAAGATATCCAAAATCCTCGTACCTTTGCATCGTGAATCAGAGATAACACACCGAGAGAGGTATTAGAAAAAGATTGATGGATAACAATACATGGTTAGTTAGTAGTTTTAGGTTAGTAGTAAAAGTTATTTGTGAAAGGTGTTAGTGATTAAGGTAAATTAGAGAGAGCATTAGGTTTTTAGTTATTAATAGGAAAAGAATGAAAGTGCAGTCTGCGATTGATTCGTAGGCTGCACTGCTTTTTTGTTGGTGTCTCGTATCTGCTCTTTGTTGATAGCTCAGATTTATCTGCGTTTCTGCTTGACTGTCTTTTTCTTGGGTTGAGGCTTTTCTATGGGTTTGAAGGGATCCTTGGTAAGGGTAGCTTTGATGATTCTTACGTCTGTATAGGGACGATGAAACTTATCCGTAGCCACTTTCTGAATCTTCTCTACAACGTCCATTCCTTCCGTAACTTCCCCAAACACAGTGTATTGTCCATCCAGATGGGGTGTGCCACCAACGGTTTTATAGACTTCTATCATCTCAGGTGTCAACTTTACCTTACCATGTGTCATGGTGTCTAATCGTTCTTGTACTTTGCCGATGTTAACATCGTTGAACACCCGTCCCCACACGATATAGAACTGACACGCTCCTGAACGCTGTTCTGGATTCACCTCATCAGGTTCACGGGCTGCAGCTACCACACCACGACGATGGAATATCTGTGGCAAGCGGAACTCAGGCTCAATGGTATAGTCCAGTTCTCCACTTCCCAGTCGCTGTCCTGGCTGTGCGTGCTTGCTGTTCAGGTCTCCACCCTGTATCATGAAGTCCTTGATAACCCGATGAAACAGTAGGGAGTCGAAAACCTGCATCTTCACGAGTTTCATGAAGTTGTCGCGATGCTGGGGAGTCTCGTTGTAGAGCTCTATACGAATGTTGCCCTCTGTGGTTTCCAATAGAACCTCAGCCCGTTCCTGTGCCGAACATGGCAATAGAAGGATGAAGACCAAAAGAAAAGATAAACAATGCTTCATATACCTTATTATTATAATAGGATTACTGAATGATTATTAATTGCACTACTGAATATTCTTCAACCACCCGCCTCTAAGCTGTCGCACCAAGAAGATGAATCCTCGGAAGGTCAGTTCGATAGCCATTGCCACCCAAACTCCAGGCAATCCATAGGTTGTAGCCAGTAAGGCTGCCAATGTCAGACGTACGCCCCACATAGACAGCAGACTCATGATGGCAGGTCGTAGGGTGTCGCCAGCCCCTATGAACACACCATTGCAGACGATGGCAGCTGCAAACATAGGCTCTGCAAAGGCCTCTATGCGCAGGCACTGGGCTCCTATGCCGATAATCTCGTCTACGGGTGTCATGAGTGCCATCAGTTCTGGGGCAAAGACATACATCAGGATACCCATCAGCGTCATGACTATCATACCCGAACCTGTCGACATGTTGGCAAACGACTGCGTCAGCTGTCGCTTTCTGGCACCAAAACTCTGTCCCACCAGTGTGGTGGCTGCTTCTGCAATGCCGAATCCTGGCATGTAGCAAAGACTCTCCACCGTGATGGCAAGCGAGTGGGCTGCAATGGCTACTGTGCCCAGAGGAGCCACAATCACTGTGCTTACCACTTGTGCAGAACCCATCAGGATGTGTTGCAATCCCATCGGACCACCTATCCTAAAGGCGTTGCTCACCACGTCAGACTTGGGACGGAAGGAACCAGGGCGCCCTTTCAACTTCAGGATGTCCGAACGGTAGAGCAGGAAATACAACATCAGCAAGGCAGTTATCACCATTGCCAACCCCGTTCCGATAGCTGCTCCTGCCACCCCCATCTCTAAGATATAGATAAAGATGTAGTTGAAGACCACATCCATCAGACACATCAGGATGTTCAATGCTGAGGGAATCTTCATGTTACCTGAACATTTCAGCATAGAACCTGCCAAGCCCTCCATCTGGAAGAAGATGCCAAAGGCACTGAAGATGGCAAAGTAGAGCGTGGCATCATGGGCAATCTCTGCTGACCCACCTAGCCAGTAGGGTAGTGGACTGCTTATCGAAATGGCTATCGTCGTGATGCTTAATGCCCAGATGATACCGCATACCAGCGATTGTCGCAATACTTGGCGGGCTCGCACAAAGTCGTTGGCACCGATGGCGTGGGCTACCTGGACGCTGAATCCCATGTTGGCTGCTGAGGCCAGTCCGCCTAACAACCATCCTGTCGTTTCCACAATACCGATGGCTGCTGAGGCTTTCGCTCCCAGATGTCCTACCATTGCGGCATCGATGAAGAACATGACCGTAGCAGACAACTGGGCAAGGATTGACGGAATACTCAGACTGACAATCAGCCTGAATTTCTCGCTTTGCGTCAATTCACGACCTTCGCGAATATACGCCAGCAAATCCGTTTTCTCCTTTTTGCGTCCAAACATTTTTTGTTACTTGCTGGTCAGTTGTAGCACTCGAAAATCTTGTCCACTTCGTTCTTGTTCATCTTTGGACTCAGCAGACTGGCTATCCATACTACAGGGAAACCACCCACCATGGCGATGGCACCGCAGTTGATGGGGTTAATGGGGTTGCCCAACAGCATGTTCACAACGGTCAGTCCTACACCCCAGATGAAGCAAGCCCATACGCTGGCAGTAGTCACACCACGCCAGTAGAGTCCCAACATAAAGGGAGCCAGGAAGGCACCAGCCAGTGCGCCCCACGAGATACCCATCAGCTGGGCAATGAACGTAGGCGGATTCAGGGCGATGAGCAGCGAGATGGCGATGAAGAACATGATCAGCACGCGCATCACTACCACCTTGCGACGCTCAATTTTCTCTGACACGATATCGTCGATGGCTCCTTCCTCCACCTCGCCAGGAAGCGACTTCTTGTCGCGATAGATGAGGTCCAGCGTCATGGTCGATGATGAGGTGAGCACCAACGAAGCCAGTGTCGACATAGATGCCGAAAGCACCAGCAATACCACCAAGGCGATGAGCACATCGGGTAGGGTAACCAACATGGCAGGCACGATGCTGTCGTAGGCTATCTTGCCATTGGCCACCACGGGCTCGTACAGACGTCCGAAACCTCCAAGGAAGTAACAACCACCAGCCACGATGAAGGCGAAGATAGTAGAAATCACGGTACCACGCTTGATGGCGCTCTCGTCGGTTATGGAGTAGAACTTACCCACCATCTGGGGCAATCCCATCGTACCCAGTGATGTCAGGATTACCACACCGAGCAGTCCCCAAGGGTCTGGACCGAACCATGTGGCAAACATACCAGATCCTGGCTCTGTCGAGTCGTCAGCAGGCAACTCTGCCAATTTACCTACAGCCTCTGCCAATCCACCCTGTGCAGCAATCACTGCCACGATGACTGCCACGATGCCGAACAGCATGATGATGCCCTGTATGAAGTCGTTCGTGGCTGTAGCCTTATAACCACCAAGGATAACATAGACGGCCGTCAGCACTGCCATGATGATGACACAGTATTCGTAGGGAATGCCGAAACCCATCTCAAAGAGCGTCGATATACCTTTGTAAACACCTGCGGTATAGGGAATCAGGAACACGAAGGCTATGATGGAAGCAGCCACGCGCAGACCTTGATCGGCAAAACGGGTGCCGAAGAAGTCGGGCATGGTGCGACTCTCAATATGCTGCGTCATCAGTTTTGTGCGACGACCTAGCAGCAACCATGCCAACAGCGAACCGATAATGGCATTGCCGATACCTATCCACGCACTCGACAGTCCGTATTTCCAGCCAAACTGACCTGCGTAGCCCACAAAGACTACCGCTGAGAAATAACTCGTTCCGAAGGCGAAGGCTGTCAGCCATGGACCTACGGCACGTCCACCCAGTACGAAACCATCTACACTGCTGGCCTGCTTACGGGTGTATACGCCCACGCCAATCATCACGGCCAGGAAGATGAGCGTCAAAAGTACTTTTATAATCATTTTAATGTATAATCTTTAATGTTTAATGTATCAGAACGCTACTTGCACTTGTCCTTGAATCCAGTTATAGTCTTTTTGGAACTCGCTCCATGTGCGGGTATATTGCAATTGCACACGACACTTCTTGTAGAACCAGTATTGCACACCTGCCGTAGCCTGTGTCTGTCTGTATTTCATGTCCGTGTTGCGGTCGAAGTAGTCGGCTGAAGCCACAATGTCCAACCCTTGATAAACGGGTATGGCAGTGGTTATATATCCACCCATGCTGCCTACCTCGCCATCCTTACCACCCAGCCATTCGGCACGGATGCTGATGGGGCGTGCTTCTTTATATTTCGCAGGAGCATACTGTCCGCTTTTCCACTCAGCACCCACGCTGTAGCGGTCTCTGCGGTAGTCGTCTCCCTTCTTGATTTCAGGGTTCCATGCCACTTGTTGCTCGTTTACGGCATGTCCTCGTCCCTTCTGTCCTGTTACCACCAGGCGCAGTTCGGGCACGGGCTTGTATTCCAAGTGGGCTATAAAGTCTTTGTCGCTGTTGCCGTCGCGACGGTTGATACCCTGTCCGTTCATCACAGCCAGTTCGTAGTGAATCTTGTCGTTGAACAGGTTACCGTAAATCATTAATCCCATGTCACGACCATAGTTCACACCATGCAGGGGGTCGGGACCCTCGCCAGCCAGAAAGAGTACGGCCTGCGAGTATATGTCCACCAGTTCGAGCATGGTAGGCGACAGGGGATTTTCCATTGAATAAGAATGCTTGAATTGTCCTAGACGGACCGTCATGGCGTTGTCTTTCGTAATGCGAAAGTCGGTGTAGAATTCTTGTACGACACTTGAGAAGTCGTGCATAAAGAGGAACGACCATCGGTCGGTGATGCGGGCCTTCGCCCAGAGCAGTGTACGTTTCAGGTTGAAGTCGGAAGTGGTCTTGCCACCAGCATCGCTGTAGGAGTATCCTCCCTGTGCATAACCATTAAAGGTTACACGACTGGTTATCTCCTTCATCCAGTCAATGTCGTTGTTTTTAGGTGTCTGCCCCCCTTGGCTTACGCCGTAGTCCCCCTCTGGGGGGCAACTCAAATGGCCCATGGCTGCAGTGCTGCTGAACACAGCCATTGCGACAGCCAGTGTCGCCTTGATAAAACTAGTCTTTTTCATTTTTCTGGTTTTTAATGACGTATCTTTGATAATATGTAATCAGCAGTGTGGTCATGGGCAATGCGATAATCATACCCATGATGCCCAGCAGCGACCCCCATATGGAGAGCGACAGCAGAATGATGGCCGAGTTCAGTCCCATCACCTTTCCCATAATCTTCGGCGTCAGAATGGTGTCCTGAATAGCCTGTACCACCGCAAACACGATAAGCGCTCCCAGCATGATAACCCAGAAACTCTCGCCCGTGTCGGCAGCCTTTACCACTGCCAGCAGGATGGTAGGAATGAAACCCACCAGTTGCAGGTAAGGCACCATGTTCAGCAGTCCGATAAACAAGCCCAGACCGATGGCCATGGGGAAGTCGATAATCAGAAATCCGATGCTGAACAGTATTCCCACGATGAAGGCCACCAAGCCCTGTCCACGGAAATATTTGTTCATGCCCGTTTCCACGTCGTTTGCCACCTGCGTGGCAATCTTACGGTATCGCTCAGGCAACAGCAACACCCATCCCTTCGAGAATTTCTCGTAGTCCAGCAGGATGAACAGCGTATATATCACCACCATGGTCATCATTAGCATGCTCGACACGATGTTGATGCTATGCTCTATCACGTCCCACACCTTAGGAACCGCCTGCTTCACGGTGTCTATGAAACCATCCTGTGTGATAAGCGCCTTGACATCCTCCTTAGTCACGTTCTCGTGGATAAACTCTTCTATCATGTTTGGGATGTTGCTCATAAACGCATCCTTCGAAACGTAAGTTATCAGCAGGTCTCTCACACGTACGCTCTCCTCCAGAATCGGAGGAACAATCAGAAACGACAGTCCCGTCAGGATGATAGCTGCCGTGATGAACGTGCAGAAAATGCCCAGCAAGCGGTATTTCAGCTTGCAGCGATACTGGAAGAACTTAACCACCGGAAACAGCAGATAGGCAATGAGCCATGCCAGGAAGAAAGGCAACAGCACACCGCTGAGCCTGTTCAGCAACATGATGATTCCTATCACGGCCACCACCGTTATCGTGCCACGAATAAAACTATCGAACGTTATTTTCTTTTGCTCCATGAGGTCTATGTATGTACTATTCGGCTACAAAGTTACGAACATAAATTGAGACCACCAAATTTGGTGGTCCCATTTTTTATCGCATATAATTCGTGCGCCTGCGATTGCAACTAGGCTTTACTGCAAAGTGAATCCAGATGACGTGCGCCTTCTGTTCAATCAGCAGTTCACCGCTTGCAAATATGTTCTTCAGGTGAAGTCCCACATTGTCTGTTGGTGATGCGGAAGGCGAGCATGGTGAGGTCGTCGTTCTGCTCGGCGCCGTCGCGGAACTGGTCGGTGTCGGCCTTGAGAGCCTCGATGATGTCGCGCATACTTAGAGAAGCGTGCGACGTCATCAACTGGATGATACGGTCTTCGCCATACTGTTCCTGCTGGCGGTTCTCGGCTTCGTTCAGGCCGTCGGTGTAGAGCAGCATTATACCGCCGCTGGGCAAGTCCATCTCTTCGCCTACATATTCCAGGTCGGGCCATAGTCCGATAGGGGCATTGGCCTCCTTGACATCGAGGAAGGCGTATTGCCCCTCGGCATTGCCGATGACGGGAGGATTGTGCCCGGCATTGCAATACTCTATCCGTCCTTGTTTTAGGTCGTACATGCAGATGAACATGGTGACAAACATGCCCATCTCGTTGTTCTGGGACAGTTCGGCATTCAAGCGGGTGGCTATCTCGGCGGGGGTTCTCCCCGTTGAAGCCAGGGTCAGGAATCCGCGCGTGGCCAGTGTCATGAAGAGCGATGCGGGCACACCCTTGCCGCTGACATCGCCGATGCAGAAATAGAGCATGTCGCCTTTCCAGAGGAAGTTGTACAGGTCGCCACCCACCTCCTTGGCGGGTGTCATCGAGGCATACATATCGAGACCCTCTACGTTGGGGAACACGCTGGGCACCATCGACATCTGTATGTCGCGGGCAATGCGCAGCTCACTCTCCATGCGCTCCTTGGCGCTGGTGGTCTCTTCGAGCTGGTCGTAGGCCGTCTTCAGGTCGTTGTGGGCTTTTCTCAGACGGACTCCCATGCGGTGGCGCACGATGATGTAGACGAGGAGGAACAGAATGGTTGCCGCCATACCAATCACTCGTCCGATGTGGCGCTGGCGAACGTAACGCTCATTCTCGGCTGTCATCTCCAGTTCCTTCTGGTGTACAGCCGCCTCTTCACGGGCTTCGGCGTTGCGCGAGAGGGTGATGGCCGAGTCGAGCCGTTCGGTGATACTTAAGCTCACGGCACGGGCCGTGTCGATTCGTCCGGCCTTCTTATTGACTTCATACTTCTTTAGGAGCATTTTCTGTATGTTCTCCAACGAATAGCTGGTGCCGAACTCTTTCATCATTTCATCCAGGCTTCCGAAGTTGTCGGCAGCATCCTGCCAACGTCCTGCCAGTCGCAGATAGTCGCTGGCCAGTATCTTGCCTTCTGCCGTCTGGAAGAAATCTGTCTGGCAAAACAGCCTGTAGGCCTCGGCGGCTTCGTCCTTGCGCCCCATACCCTCTAAGGCTCTGGCTAAATAGATGTTGTAGCGTGCCCGCTGTTTGTTGCTATAGTCAGGTCGCGCGTCAGCCTGCTTCTCATATCCGTCGATCAACTGGTTCAGGCGCTCAAGCCATAATACAGCCTTCTTATAGTCGGCTATTTCCAGATAGTTGTAGCTGATGTTAATCACGCCCACGATAGCATCGCGGTATTTGATCGCATCAGGATGATTATTGATGTTGTTCAGATGGGCGCGATAAGCCTCTTCCAGACGATTGTCGGTCTTGTCATCACTCAATCCCAGACGGCTCTGACTACAGCCGATATAGATGAGCATGTTGGTGTATTCGCTGGTCGTGTCGCATCCCAGGCTTTTTAGCCTTTCTGTAGCGGGTATGGCCACTTTCAGGGCGGCTTCGAATTCAGTCCATGTACTCAAAAGGCCCGTCAGGCGGTTGGTAATGCCGGCATACACCCGCACGTCCTCGTCGTCAGTAGAGTTCTCTACAGCGGCGATACCCGTCCTCCAGTACAGTTCGGCCATGCGTTTCTGCATCATACGGTCATAGGCGTAGCCCAGCCAGTAGCAGGCTTTACCTTCGGAAAAACTTCCCTGCGGCTTGAAACTGTCCACCAGTTCTATGATACGTGGGTAGTCCTTGGCCAAATAGGCCGCGTACACCATGTCTTCCGCTTCTCTGCGCTGCCTTTCCTGTTCTTTGGTATTTCCTCCGCATCCAGACAGGAAAATGACGGCAGCGAGCGTCACCACCAGCGTCAAATAGCGAAGTCTGATTGTGTTCATATATCCATTTTTGGAGATTGTCCGTGTGCAAAGATACAAATTTGTTCTCAATTCTACAAATATATTACCTTGTAAAATGATCCCTAACAGTTATTGCACAAGGATCAAGGGGTCGGTTCTATTGATCACTTTTTGAAGTTTCTGTATTACACATCGTTCTTAACTCCCCATGATCCAACATCCAAATTTTCAACGTAAAAAATAATCAGTAGAACCGACCCCCATGATCACAATGTTGTTATATCGTCTTTTTCAATTTTTCTGGATTCATGCGCATATCCCAGAAGGCTGCAATGCGGAGGGTATCGCCCGTAACATAATAGATAACCTTGTAATAGTCGTTGATGATGGAGGCACGATAACGTATCTTTCTGTCGGCTAATAAAGGCTCAGGGAAACCACTCTCTGGATGTTTCAACAGACGTTCTTTCTTTTTCAGGTACTTCTGATGAAGATTGGCAGCTGCACGTTGTCCACCCATCTCGTTATAATAAACAAGGATGCGTAGCCATTGGCGTTGAGCACGTTTGGATACTTCTAACTGCATTTTCAAACTGCGAAACTATCAATCAATGCCTGGCACTTGGTGTTGAACTCCTCATCCGTCAGCACATCACCACGCTCGAACTCTTTCTCCGACTCGTCAAGATCTGACATAGCCTCCTCCCAGGTTTGTAACACTGGGGGGACATTGGTTTCGGACTCTATGAGCTTTTCGGCCAACCATTTGCGATTGCTTGCCGTAAGCGAAAGACCTTGAATATAGGTCCAAAGGTTGTTCAATGATACTGCATTCATATTATTCCTTTATTATTCTGATTGCAAAGATAGATAATAATTCTGAACTTTCCAAATTTTCGATAAGAAAAGCGTTACGGCGTGACAGGCGTGACAGCAAAAGGATCATGACTTCGTCGAAGATACTTTCGCTCGACAATAAAAATAAATTGGAATTTATTTTGTATTGTGCTCGCTTATTCGTATCTTTGCAGAAGTAACTAATTAAATCTATTCATATGAAAAAGGTATATAAGGCACACATCCTGTTTACGAAGGAGAAGAGTAAGTTTGAGGCTATTGAGAATGGTTACATCGCCGTGGAGAACGGTCGCGTAACGGGCGTATCGACAAATCTGAAGGATTTGGACTGCGACGGAATAGACGTGGTAGACTTCGGCAATAGACTGCTGATTCCGGCTATGAACGACATGCACGTGCATGCCCCACAGGTGCACAACCAGGGCGTGGCCATGGACTTGGAACTGTTGCCGTGGTTGCAGAACTACACCTTCCCTGAGGAGATGAAATATGCCGACGTGCAGTATGCGGAGCGCATGTATCGCAGATTCATACACACGCAATGGCTGTTTGGTACCATGCGTAGCGTGGTGTTCGGCACCATCCACACGGAGAGCACGCGCAAACTGATGAACCTCTACAAGGAGGCTGGCATGGGAGCGCTGGTGGGCAAGGTGGCGATGAATCGCAATTGTCCGGAAGGACTGAGCGAGGAGGTAGAGGCTGCCGTAGAGGGCAACGAACAGCTGATAGCCGAGTTTAACGATCCCGACGCACTGGTGCGCCCCATCATCACCCCAAGATTCGTGCCTTCGTGTACGCCTGAACTGCTGAAAGCCTGCGGAGAGTTGGCTAAGAAATACCATTTGCCCGTGCAGTCGCACTTGTCGGAGAACACCTCGGAGATAGCGTGGGTGGCTGAGCTGGAGAAGGAGAGCACCTGCTACGGCGATGCCTACAACCGCTACGGGCTGTTCGGACAGACACCAACCATCATGGCTCACTGCGTATGGACATCGGGCGAGGAATTGGAGCTGATGAAGCACAACAACGTGATGGTGGCCCACTGTCCTACGTCGAACTTCAACCTGTCGTCAGGTCTCGCACCCGTACGCTCGTTCCTGGACGAGGGACTGCGCGTAGGCTTGGGAAGCGACATCAGTGGTGGTCATGAGCTGAACATGTTGCGCATGATAGTCTATGCTATCCAGGTGAGCAAGATGCATTATCAGCACGACCATAACAACAAGTTCCTGACGCTGTCGGAGGCCTTCTGGATTGCCACCAAGTCGGCAGGTTCGTTCTTTGGCAAGGTGGGCAGCTTCGAACCAGGCTATGAGTTTGACGCGCTGGTGATTGACGATGCGGTGCTGTATCCTAACGAATACTCGCTGCAGGAACGCCTGGAGCGCTTTATCTATGTGGGCGACGACCGCCAGATTATACACCGATTCTGTCGTGGTGAGGTGGTTAGGGAACCCGTGGTATTCTAAATCGTAGTCATGCAGATAGAGCCGATAGCTTACTTCCATTCGCCATTTACGTCGAAGTTCGGCATTCCCAGGCAGAGCGGCATTGTGGGTGAACTGCGCGGGCGCATCAGCTTCGTGGGCGAATATGCCAATGGCGAGGCACTGCGCGGCATGGAGGGCTACGACTATCTTTGGCTGATATGGGGATTTTCGGAGAACGTGGAGGCGGAGAAGCACGCCACGGTAAGACCGCCCCTGCTGGGAGGCAACGAGCGAGTGGGGGTGTGGGCTACACGGTCGCCCTTCCGTCCGAACAATCTGGGACTGTCGTCAGTACGCATTGCCCATATCGACACGAAGACACCCTATATCGACGTGTTGGGGGCCGACCTGATGGACGGCACCCCTATCTATGACATCAAACCCTACTTGCCCTATGTGGACAGTCATGCGGAGGCACGTGGCGGATTTACCGACGAGCATGGGTGGCGAGAGCTGAAGGTGGACATGCCCGATGCTCTGCGAAACCTATTCACCACGGAGGATGCCAAAGCCCTGGAACATGCGCTGGCACTGGACCCCCGACCGCACTATCACGACGACGAGACGCGCCTTTACGGTATGCCTTTCAAGGACTATGACATCAGTTTCTCGGTATCGGGCGATGTGCTCCATATCGAGAAATGGGTCAAGAAATCGGCAATTTTGAACAAATAATGTAGAAAAGTTTTGGAATAAACGAAATTTTTCCTAAATTTGCGCCATCATTATTCATTAAAACCGGAATTCTATGGTGCAGAACGTGATACTTATTATCTTGATTGTGGCGCTGGTTGCCTGTATAGTCAGACTTTGCATCGTTTCTTGCCAACTGGTCAAGGTTCGCAAGAACGACCGTATGAAGCGCGCCTTCCTCAACAATGTGGGTCGTGAAATCAGGACTCCGCTGAAATCGGTTGTTGAATTGTCGAATGTGATTTCCAAAGACGACCTATACCTTTCGAAGAACGAAAAGCGCGATATTACCGACCAATTGCAGTATAATGCCAACCTGATAGGCACCTTTATCAACGAGGTTTTGGTATTTACCGAAGCCGATACGACGGGGCGCCAGCTGCAGGAGGAGTTGTTCAGTCCGAACGGACTGTGCGTGCGCTGCCTGGAAGCCAATATGCACAGCATCTTCCATCGTCAGGCCGTGAAGCTGAACTTCAAGCGCGAATTGAGCGATGAGTTCTTTGTGAAGAGCGACCGTCACATCGTGGAAGTGATACTGAACAAGCTGATTCTGAACTCGTGTCGTTTTACGGAGGAAGGCTCCATCACGCTGGGCTGTAACACCAGCGAGCGGGACGGACAGATAGTCTTCTTCGTAGAGGATACGGGTGGGGGTATTCCTGAGAATCGCAAGAACAACCTCTATACCTGGTTTGACGACCCAGAGGATATGGCCGACGAGGCAGAGCTCGACTTGAGCATCTGTCAGCGACTGGCGCAGGAGATAGGAGGTGCCTTGGAATTGGACGAACTGTACGCCAAGGGCACGCGCATGCTGCTGATACTGCCCCTTAAGTAGTCTAGTCGTTCATCTCTTCATCCAACCGGTTGCGCCAGAGATACTTGCGTGTCTCATGCACGAGAACGCCACTCAGTGCCAGGAGCGATATCAAGTTAGGTATCGCCATCAGGGCATTCATGCAGTCGGCGAGATTCCATACCATCTGAAGACTCATGATGCTGCCAATGAATACGGCAGCGATGTAGGCTATGCGATAGACAATGACCCAGCGGTAGCCCTTCAGGTATTCTACGGCGCGTTCGCCATAATAACACCAACCCAGAATGGTGGAGAAGGCAAAGGTGGTCAGTCCGAAGGTGAGCAGCGGTGTGCCGATAAATGGAATCTTGGCGAAAGCTTCCTTGGTGAGGGTGGAACCGCTCTCGAAAGTGATGTCGGGATAAGCCAGCACACTGCTGACGATGACAATACCCGTGAGGGCGCAGATGACCACCGTGTCCCAGAAGGTGCCGGAGGATGACACCAAAGCCTGACGGACGGGGTTGCGCGTCTGAGCAGCTGCGGCAACGATAGGAGCAGAACCCAGACCAGACTCATTGCTGAACAAGCCACGGGCAATACCGAAACGGGCAGCAGTCATCACGGTACTGCCAATGAATCCGCCTCCTGCAGCTTCAGGCGTGAAGGCCGCTTCGACAATCAGCTTGATGGCTGGCCATACATATTGGGCATTGACACCTATTATATATATACACCCCAAGACATAGACCAGGGCCATAAAGGGTACGAGCATGCCACAGACGCGGGCAATGCTCTTGACGCCGCCTAAGACAACCGCTGCCGTGAGCAGACAGATGACCAGACCGGAAATATAGGGAGAGACCGTGTAAACTTCGGAGGTGAGGGTAGAGATGGCGTTGGCTTGAACGGTACTGCCAATGCCAAACGAGGCAAAGGCGGTGAAGACGGCAAACAAAACGGCGAGCCAGCGCATGCGCAGACCTTTCTCCAAAGCATACATCGGACCACCAATCATCTTGCCCTGTGGCGTTACCTCGCGATATTTGATGGCCAAAAGACCTTCGGCATACTTGGTGGAAATGCCGAACACACCCGTGAGCCAGCACCAGAGCACGGCACCTGGACCGCCTAGGGCAATGGCGGTAGCCACACCGACGATATTACCTGTTCCGATGGTGGCTGCCAAAGCGGTGGCAAGGGAGCCAAACTGCGACACGTCGCCCTGGGCATTGGGGTCTTTCTTCACCGACAAGCGGATGGCAGTGAAAATCTTACGTTGTGGGAAGCGTAGGATGATGGTGAGATAGAGATGGGTGCCCAGCAGGAGGATGATCATGGGCCATCCCCATAGCAGATTGCTGAAATCGCGGAAAAAGTCGTTTAATAGTTCCATTCTTGTGTGGTTATTTTCTTGTTATTCTTCCCATTTGATAAGGACATGGTCATAGCCCATTGCCTGCATCATGTGACGGAACTGGGCTTCGCCATTGACCTGGGCACTGTGGATGTTCTCACGCGTAAGACAGTGCTTCAGCATCTTCTTGTAGGCTTTGCGATACAACGCCTCACGAACGGCAGGCTTCCAACGTCCGCTTTCGTGGAAACTCTTGGTGCGGGCCTCGTCGATGAAGTTGCGGTCCAGCAGACCAATCTTGGGCAGGGTGACCTCGATGCTGTCGCCCGAAGCTTTGATCCACTCGGGACCTACCTGATGCATGTTGATGCCCAGCCGAACGGTGCCGTAGTAGATGCGCACCAAATGGTCGTCGGAGAAGATGCCTTTGCGCAGGGTGTCCACCATCACTTCATCGGCAATCGACAGAAATTCCCATTCGCCAATGGCCTTGATGCTTTCTATCTGCTCAGGGGTGATGTTGATTTTCTGGTCGACATCCACGCTGACTTCGGTCTTCTTCACGGAAAGGATGAGCCAGATGCCCAGTATCAGAGCAAGGACGGCTACGGCGACGTACAGACTATATTTGATGTTCCACTTCATTGCTTTTCAATATTTGAGTTAATCAATTGCTGGATGCTGAGGTTCTTGCGGAAGGCAATGGTGATGTTCTCCTCCTGATAACCCATCTGGGTGAGCATGGGTACCAGCACGCGGGTGGCATTCTCCTGTGCCGTCTGAATCAAGCCCATGTTGGGCACATTGTCAAGAATGGACTTGCGACCTTGTTGTTCGTAGTTGGTCAGCTCCTTATCGGTAAAATGCGAGCGGGTGAGTCCTACATATTCCTTAATCTCCTTCTGATTGATTTTCGAGCTGGTGAGCGTGATTTTCGGGTCGGGCAAGAGAATGGTAATCTTGTCGCCATGACGCTCAATGTTTTTCTCGGAGAAATCGGAGAAGTCGATATATGCTTTCAGCGTGGCGTCCATCGGAATGGCTACCTTGCGTTCGCCCAAAGGCAGGGGAATGTCGAAGTCCTTGCTGAAGAAATTGCCCTTCAGACGGACCACATCGTCGTGGGTGACAATCTTGTGGATGTGGTATTCGGTGGTATAGAGCCTGGACGTCTTCTGAATCTGCATAATCAGCGAGGGTAACGTGTCGGTAACCACGGGTTCCGCTTCCTCGGTCTGTTCACTGCTACAGGAAGAGGCCATGCCGATGATGGCCAGAAATAATATAAAAGGTAAAATCTGTTTCATATTATTGTATTATTGCCTACAAAGATAATTAAAAAATATCAAAATGCACATAAAATGATAATTTTTTTGTTTTCCCATTAAACATTTTCACTTCTTGTACGTCATAATGATATTAAGGGTAAAACCAACACAATACTCAATATATAAAAAATTAATGAAACATCATAGTGATTTAGGTTAACATAGTGTTTTTTTTAAAAAAAAGCAAGCGTGCTTATCGTTTTGAGCGCTCCGTCGGATGACGGGGCGTTTCATTTTTATGCGAAATCCTTGTAGATTTCAAGGTTTTTTCGTAATTTTGTCCTCGAAACAAGAAACGATAGATATGAAACAGATTTCCATCATTGCCTTGGCATGCGTTGTGCTGACCCTGTTGTCGGCTTGCGGAGGCAAGAAAAAGAGTGAGGATATTATAGCCCCCAAGGTTGAAAAGGTAAAGCCGAAAGCTCCTGTTGCCATGCAGGAATATACGGACGAGCGCGATGTGGAATGGATAGGCAAGATTTATCATGTGGCCATTCATCGTCATGCTTCCGATTCGCTGCCAATGGTGAAGGACGAGATAGGACAGAAGTATAAAGACAATGTGTTCACCCTTGCCGTATCACGCAAGGATGGCTCCATATTCTTCAGTCGTTCGTTTACCAAGAAGGCGTTGAATTCCTATCTGGACGATGACTTCCGTAACACGGGAATCTTTGAGGGATTGGTGTTCGACAAGGTGGATGGCGACTGGCTGGTGTTTGCAGCCAGCGTGGGACATCCGCAGACGGATGAATATATTCCCTTGGTGATCCGATTGTCGAGAATGGGCGAGCTGGTCATCGAACGGGATGTACTGATGGATACCAGCAATGTAGACAACGAGAATACAGAAAACGAGGACGAAGTTTAATTCGTCCTCGTATTTTATACATTCTATCACGTTGTGCTTATTTGATACACTCCATGATGCTGTGCCAAGCATCACTGAGTGCAGTCATGCGGGGGAAGATGAGATTGGCTCCCTCGTTGGTCAGCATCTCGTCGGGTAGGGGACCTGTGTTGACGGCAATGGTGAAGCATTGGGCTGCTACAGCTGCTCTGACACCCAGTGGCGCATTCTCCACCACCATCGCTTCCCAAGGATGGACGCCACATTTCTCCATTCCTTTCAGATAAGGTTCGGGAGCTGGCTTTCCGTGTTTCACGTCGAAGGCTGTAACCATCAGGTCTTTGCTCACCAAGCCCTGGAGGTCGCTTTCCAACTTGTCCAGCAGCACGTGTTGGGCACTGCCCGTCACAATGCAAATCTTCAGTCCGCAGGCCTTGATTTGCTCCATCAGTTGCTGGATGCCAGGCATCAGTTCGGCAGGTTTGCAGGCTGCAAACAACTCCGACTTGTGGGCATACATTTTCTGCGCCTCTTCTTCGCTGACCTCACGGCCCCATTGCTGTCGGGCGAGTTTTTGGATGGTTTCCACACCCCTCATACCCTCGTATTCGTAGGCTCCGCTGGGGGGCATCTCCAGTCCGAAGTCGGCCATTGCCTGGCTCCATGAACAGGAGTGGTTAGGCATGGAGTCGTAGATGACACCATCCATATCAAAAAGCACGGCTTTAGGGCAAAACCGCTCAAAACCGTGCTTCTCTATGTATTGCTTAATAGAATTTTTCACTTTTCACTAATCACTTTTCACTTTCGAGGCGCTCCTTGATAGCCTTTGACTCTGCCTCATAGCCGGGCTTCTCGAGCAGGGCAAACATGTTCTTCTTGTAAGCCTCTACACCAGGCTGGTTGAAGGGGTTCACCTCGAGCAGGTTTCCGCTGATGCCACAAGCAACCTCAAAGAAGTAGATGAGTTGGCCGATGTAGTATTCGTTCAGCTTAGGAACACTGATGCGCATGTTGGGCACACCACCATCCACGTGAGCCAGACGAGTACCCAGCTCTGCCATCTTGTTCACCTCGTCTACGCGCTTGCCAGCGAGGAAGTTCAGACCGTCCAGATTCTCTTCGTCCTTAGGGAAGAGCAACTTCTTCTCGGGCTCCTCGATGCTGATAACGGTTTCGAAGATGGTACGCTCGCCATCCTGAATCCACTGACCCATAGAGTGCAGGTCGGTAGTGAAATCGACAGAAGCGGGGAAGATACCCTTCTTGTCCTTACCCTCTGACTCGCCATAAAGCTGTTTCCACCACTCTGAGAAGAAGTGCAGCTTAGGCTGGTAGTTCACCATGATCTCAATCTTCTTGCCTTTGCCATAGAGGGCGTTACGAACAGCGGCATACTGAGCAGCAGGGTTCTCCTCGAAAGGTACGCTGGGAGCACAAGCCTTCTCCATGTCCTGAGCACCACCTACCAGTGCCTTAACGTCGAAACCAGCGCAAGCAATAGGCAGCAGACCAACGGGAGTGAGTACAGAGAAACGGCCACCTACGTTGTCGGGGATGATGAAACTCTTGTAGCCTTCCTTGTCAGCGCAAGTACGAGCAGCACCACGCTTGGCATCCGTAACGGCAACAATCACCTTCTTGGCTTCCTCCTTACCACGCTGAGCCTCACACTGCTTCTTCAGCAGACGGAAAGTCAGAGCAGTCTCAGTGGTTGTACCAGACTTGGAGATATTGATAACACCGAATTTCTTGCCTTTCAGGTATTCGGTCAACTCGAAGAGATAGTCCTCGCCGATGTTGTTACCAGCAAAGAGAATGATAGGATTCTTCTTGTCCTGAATCAGCCAGCCAAACGAGTTGCTCAATGCCTCGATGACGGCACGGGCACCCAGATAGCTACCACCAATACCTGCAACAACTACAGCCTCGCAATTGTCGCGCAATACCTTGGCTGTTGCCTCAATCTCGTCGAGGAAGGCAGGAGTGATTTCTGTGGGCAGATGCAACCATCCTAAGAAGTCGTTACCAGGGCATGTCCCATTTTCCAAAGCCTGCTGAGCGGCCTTTACCTTAGGCTCGAAAGCCTTCACTGCGCCTGCCTCGAGGAAGCAAGCGGCTTTTGTGATGTCAAGTTTAATGTTGTTCATAATAATACGTTATAGTTTTGTCTTATCTAAATGAGTCTGTTAAGAGCTTAATCTCAATCTGTGGCGATATGCGCTCGTACAATATATTATATACGGCATCGAGAATGGGCATGTTGACATGACAGTGACGATTGATTTCCTTCATACACTTAGTGCCGAAATAGCCTTCAGCAATCATCTCCATCTCAATTTGTGCCGACTTCACGCTATAGCCCTTGCCAATCATCGTACCGAAGGTACGGTTTCTTGAGAAGTTGCTGTAGCCTGTTACCAGCAAGTCGCCCAGATAGACACTGTCTGCAATGTTACGCTCGATAGGGTGTACCACTTTCAGGAATCGGGCCATCTCCTGTACTGCATTGGATATCAGCACGGCTTGGAAGTTGTCGCCAAACTTCAGACCGTTACAGATGCCAGCAGCAATGGCATAGACATTCTTCAGCACACTGGAATATTCAATGCCAATCACATCGGTTGATGTCTTGGTCTTGATGTATTCGCTGGTCAGTACCTCGGCAAATGCCTCTGCTTTCTCGCGATCTGCACACCCCACCGTTAGGTAGCTCAGTCGTTCCAAAGCTACTTCCTCGGCATGCGAAGGACCTCCAATGCACGCCAGATTCTCATAGGGCACATCGTAAACCTGATGGAAATATTCTGAGCATATCAGGTTCTCATCAGGAACAATACCCTTGATGGCTGTCACGATATACTTGTCGCGCAGACGCGTCTTCAGCTTCTTTAAGTGGCTCTTGAGGTAGGGCGAAGGGGTGACGAACACCAATGTGTCGTATTGCTGAACAATCTTGTTCAGGTCAGACGAGAAATAAATCTCGTCAATGTTGAAGTGAACGCTCATGAGGTAGGCTGGGTTATGGCCCAGTCTTCTGAAATCCTCAATGCGGTCGTCTCTGCGCATATACCAGCCAATGTGGTGAGTGTGTCCCACCACGATTTTGGCTATTGCCGTTGCCCACGAACCTCCGCCAATGATGGCTATGCGTCCACAATCGTACATTGTCCTTTGAATTTTGAGCTTTAAACTTTCTTTTAGTCGGCGTACCGCCTTTGTAAAAGCGGCAAAGCCGAGCGGAACTTTAGGCTTGCGCCTTCTCTATCCATGCGGCCACGTCGTCGACGGAGGGCTTTTGCATGTCGAGCTTGTATTTCTTGAAAATCTCGCCAATCTTCTGCTGCAGACCCTGGGGCTTCTCGTCCTTGATGTTGGTAATCAGGTTGAAACCAGCCTTGCGGAGTACTGGAACGATGTCCTCAGGAACACCAATCTCGGCCCACTCAGCTACAGACGACTGAGGAATCTTCTGCTCAGGCTTCATCTGTGGGAACAGCATCACCTCGCCAATAGCAAACTTACCTGTGAGCAGCATCACCAGACGGTCGATACCAATACCGATACCGAAGGTAGGAGGCATACCGTACTGTAGGGCGCGCAGGAAGTCGTGGTCGATGATCATAGCCTCGTCGTCGCCCTTGTCAGCAAGCTTCATCTGCTCGATGAAACGCTCCTCCTGATCAATAGGATCGTTGAGCTCGGAATAGGCGTTGGCCAGCTCCTTTCCGTTCACCATCAGCTCGAAACGCTCGGTGAGACCGGGCTTAGAACGGTGCATCTTGGTAAGTGGCGACATCTCAACAGGATAGTCGGTAATGAAGGTAGGCTGGATGAAGGTGCCCTCGCAGAACTCACCAAAGAGTTCGTCGATGAGTTTACCCTTACCCATGGTCTCGTCTACATCCATTCCCTTAGAGAGGCAGAACTGGCGGATCTCGTCCTCGGTCTTGCCATCGCAATCGAAACCGGTCTTCTCCTTGATAGCATCGAGGATAGGTAGGCGACGGAATGGAGCCTTGAAGGAGATAACCTTACCATCAATCTCAACCTCGGGCTTGCCATTCACGGCAGTACAAATCTCCTCGAGCATCTTCTCGGTGAAGGTCATACCCCACAGCAGGTCCTTATAGCTGACATAAAGCTCCATGCAGGTGAACTCAGGGTTGTGGGTCTTGTCCATACCCTCGTTGCGGAAGTTCTTACCCATCTCGTAAACACCCTCGAAACCACCTACGATGAGGCGCTTCAGATAGAGCTCGGTGGCAATACGCATGTACATGTCCTGATTCAGGGCATTGAAGTGGGTGATGAATGGACGGGCTGATGCACCACCTGCAATGCTCTGCAGGATAGGTGTGTCAACCTCGGTATAACCAGCCTCGTCGAGAATGCGACGCATGGTGCGGATGATGGTGGCACGCTTCAGGAAGGTATCCTTCACGCCAGCGTTGACAATCAAGTCAACGTAGCGCTGACGATATCGCAATTCAGGATCATCGAATGCGTCATATACTTTGCCTTCTGCATCCGTCTTGACGACGGGCAGTGGCTTCAAACTCTTGCTTAGTACGGTCATTTCCATGACGTGAACGCTAATCTCGCCAGTCTTCGTGCGGAACACGAAACCTTTCACGCCAATGAAGTCGCCCAAATCGAGGAGCTTCTTGAAGACAATGTTATAAAGATCTTTGTTTTCGTCGGGACAGATGGCGTCACGCTGTACATAAACCTGAATACGACCTTTGGAGTCCTGCAACTTGGCAAAGGCTGCCTTACCCATGATGCTCTTGCTCATGATTCGTCCTGCGATGCTTACCATACGGCTGTTCTCCGGTGTAGGCGTCTCGCGTACATCGTTGCCTTCCTCGTCTTTTCCTATAATGGGCAGGTCTTCAAAATTCTCAATAATATCTGTGCTCCATGCATTTACGGGATATTCTGCTGCGGGGTAGGGGTTGATACCCATGTCACGCAACTGCTGCAGACTTTCGCGTCTGCCAATTTCTTGTTCACTGAGTTCTAAAACGTTCATTTCTTATTTATCTATATAAATTCTGTGCAAAGTTACAAAAATATTCTGATTCTTCCTTCCTTTTATGCTTTTTTTACTATTCCTCAACGAAAACAAAAGAAAAAATTTGGCAGATTGAAGAATATTGTATAACTTTGTCGCAAACTATAGTAAAACACTACTATGATAATAGACAATATCAAAACACGGGTTGTTGCAGTGGATATTAATGTTGACAAGACGATTTGTGCCATCGTTGATGTCCGTGGAAATTTGATAGACACCTGTAATTTTGCAACTTCAGACTATCCTGACATTGGTAATTTTATAGCTGTGCTATGTGACCATGTGATGGAACTCACTGAGAGAAATGGTGGGTATGAGTCGATACGTTCAGTAGGTATAGCCTCGCCTAGTGGAAATGTTCGAACGGGATGTCTGGAAAATGCCCCAAATATGCCTTGGAAGGGTGTAGTGCCCTTGGCTGCTATGTTGCGCGACCGTTTGGGATTAGCGGTTGCATTGGGCAATAATGCGCATGTGATGGCGCTGGCTGAGAACACGTTCGGTGCTGCTCATGGTATGCGCGACTTTGTGGTTGTCTCGCTGGGCAGTGGTATGGGTAGTTGTTTCTTTAGCAATGGTACGGCTCATCTGGGAAATAACGGTTTTGCAGGTGAGATTGGCCATACGTGTGTAGAATATAAAGGTCGTCCGTGTGGTTGTGGAAATTTAGGTTGCTTGGAAGCCTATACAGCCACCAAGGGTATCCTGCGTACAGCTTCGGAGGTGATGGCTGAAAGTGACAAACCGTCGAAGATGAGACAGGTAGAGAAACTGACACCCCACATGATAGCGGAGTTCTGCGAACTTGGTGACGAATTGTCTATCGAGGTCTATCGTCGTACTGGCTATTGGTTGGGCGTAGGATTGGCAAACTATTGTTCAGTGTTGAACCCAGAGGCTGTCATCTTCACGGGCATTATCTCACGTGCAGGCAAATGGATTCTGGAACCTGCAAATGCAGCTTTTGAGGAGCATGTGTTCCATAATATACAAGGAAAAGTTAAATTTATTCTTTCTACCTTGAACGACCATGAGCGCAACCTTCTGGGGGCAAGCGTACTGGCATGGGAGGTAAAGGAGTATTCATTGTTTAAGTAACTTGGAGCCAGAATAGATTATGACAAGTAGTGTGATAAAGACAAGAGTTGTAGGCATTGACATCGGGGTGAACGAAACCACTATCGCCATTGTAGACTTGCGAGGAGCAATCCTGGCACAAGATACGTTGAGGACCTCTGACTTTCCTTTGGTAAACAACTATGTTGAGGCTTTGAGCGAACGTATTGTCTTGATGGCAGAGGCAAACGGTGGCTATGAAGTAGTGCGCTCTGTAGGTGTCAGTGCGCCCAGTGCCAACTTCCTGACGGGATGCATTGAGAATGCTGGCAATATGCCTTGGAAGGGTGTAGTTCCCCTGGCTGCTATGTTGCGCGATCGTGTAGGTTTGGCAGTTGCATTAGGTAACGATGCCCATGCTACGGCGATGGGTGAGTTTGTGTATGGCTCTGCCCATGGTATGGAAAATTTTATCGTGGTGTCTTTGGGGCACGGAGGCTTGGGCAGTTGTTTCTTCTCTGGTGGTCATCCTCATCTGGGTAGTGGTGGTTATGCTGGTGAGTTGGGTCATACTTGTGTGGTTGATGGAGGGCGTCCTTGTACTTGTGGCAGAAAGGGCTGTCTGGAGGAATATGCTTCAGACCGTGGTATCGTAAAGACAGCTAAGGATATTATGGCAGAGACGGACGAACCGAGTTTGATGCGTGAGTTGCCTGAACTCACCCCTATGACCATTGGCGAGTGTTGCGATAAAGGCGACAAGTTAGCCAAGAAAGTCTATGAAGTAACAGGTCTCTATCTGGGCATGGGACTGGCTAACTATGCTTCGGTGATTAACCCAGAGGCAATCATCCTGACGGGTGAATTGACGGAGGCTGCCAAATGGTTCATGGAACCGTTGATGGCATCGTTCGATGAACATGTGTTCGGCAATATCCGTGGTAAGGTGAAGGTACAGGTCTCTGTGCTTGACAATCACGAACGAGATGTGTTGGGAGCCAGTGCATTGGCCTGGATGGTGAAAGAATACTCATTATTCTTATGAACGTAGAAAAGATAAAAGCAATTATAGATGCTAAGCCTAATTTGAGTACCGCCCTCGGGATGGAGTTTATCTCCACACCCGAGGACGATACCTGTATGGCTCGTATGAAAGTGGACGAACGAAACCGACAGCCATTCGGATTTTTGAGTGGTGGCGCCTCGCTGGCTTTGGCAGAGAATTTAGCAGGGGTAGGTTCATCATCGCTGTGTCCCGGCTGTGCCTGTGTGGGCATTGAGGTTAGTGGCTCTCATGTGAAAGCTGTCTCTGAGGGCGATACTGTTACTGCCTTTGGACGTATGCAGCATCAAGGCAAGAAGTTGCATGTGTGGCAGGTGGACATTAAGGATAGTGCTGGCGATTTGATATCAACCGTCAGGGTGACTAACTTTATTATTCGTCAGGGGAAATAATGAATAGTTTTGCATTGTTCCGACTACCGTACGAGAAGAAATGTACGCTGGTAGTGCAGACTTCGGACACACCGAAGGAACTATTGTCATGCAATGAGTTGACAGGGCAACAGGGTTTCGTGATGGCTCCTTTTGCCTGCTCGGCAGAACATCCTATCTTGTTGATTAGGGCAGATGAGGTTCTAGAAAACCTAGAGAGTCTAGATAATCTAGAAAATCTAGCCAATCTTGACGGTTTAGAAACCCTGGCAACCACCCTCACTGCTGACTATCATCTGGACTTCGCCAACTTTCATTCCCATTTGCTGAATGGCGATTTCCAGAAACTGGTGCTCTCACGCAGCATTACAATCCAGCGTACAGGTGAGGAGACACCGCTACAGTTGTTCCAGCGTGCCTGTGATAATTATCCTAGAATGATGATTAGCCTGGTTTATACTCCGCAAAGTGGATTGTGGCTTGTTTCCACTCCCGAAATATTGCTGTCGGGAAATGGCAGCGAGTGGCAGACCATCGCATTAGCGGGTACGATGAAATACGAGGATGACCTGCGCTGGAGCGATAAGAATATCCAAGAACAGCGTTATGTTGCCACCTATATCACTCACCAACTCGAGCAGTTTACCCACGATTTCTCGGAAGAAGGTCCTCGTACGGCACGTGCTGGTCATCTGGCCCATCTTCGTAGCGATTTCCATTTCACTTTGCCTGATAATACTTCCGTAGGAGCCTTGTTGCAGGCGCTTCATCCCACGCCTGCCGTCTGCGGACTTCCCAAGCAGTCGTCTTTCCGTTTTATCCTACAGCATGAGCATCATGACCGTTCCTACTATAGTGGCTTCATGGGTCCACTGTTCCTGAACGGACAGACCAACCTCTTCGTCACCTTGCGATGCATGCAGCTCTTTGCCAATGGCTATCGCCTCTATGCTGGTGGAGGATTGTTGAAGGATAGTGTGGAAGAACTGGAGTGGCAGGAAACGGAAACGAAACTTGACACCATGCGCAGGATTCTAAAGACGGAGTAAGATAATAGACTACTCTGCCTTTAGACTATGATAATAGGCTTTGAATACCCGTTCGTCCTCTGCAGCATCGGTAAACACTTCGAGCAACAGAGGGCGATTGCTTTCTGTATGCATGAGCCATTCTATGCCCTGCTGCATCTCCTCCATGTTTTGAGCTTTCTGATAATCCACATGGTTCTGCATACAGATTCCTTCTGCTGAAGTCTTGTGCTGTGCGGCAACAAACTGATCGCGTGCAGCACTCTTTTCCAGTCCTTTCAGCATATTGAAAATGCCACCCTTTCCGTTGTTCATCAGCAAGATGCGCAGATTGCCTCGCAGGTTCTGGTTCCATAGTGCATTCTGGTCATAGAAGAAACTGAGGTCACCAATCACGCAGAAAACGTTTTCGTCCGATACCAGCGAGAATCCCGCAGCTGTTGAAAGCGAACCCTCAATGCCATTCACGCCCCGATTGCAATATACGGGGTGCTTGGCGTAGATATTAGCCAAACGAATAGCGGTGCTATTGGCGTAGTGAACTGGCTCTAGGGGATTCGATTCCTCAAAACACTTTACCACAGCCATCTGCGAATAGTCAGGCTGATAGTTGTCAGCATGGTGGCGCACTTTTGCCAGCAATGCTTCCCATTTCTGAACAAAGGGGTGGGGTTGCTGTTCGAGGAAAAAGCGTATTTGGTCAGCTACCGCATCTCCATCTCCCTGAATAACATTCGTCAGATTCATGAAGGTATCGTTCAACTCGCCCGTCTCGTTGACAATCCACGTCTCCTTGGCCTTGCGCAGGAAATGCTTCAGGCGCTTGCTGACAATGGAGCCACCAATGTACAGCACGAAGTCGGGCACATACTCATCATTGTCGCCAACCAGCATGACCGCCTCGTTGTAGCTAGGATTCATGGGCTGACCTGCAATCAGCATCGGACGCTTAGACTGCATGAACATTCGACACACGTGGCTTAACACATGGCCGGGGATATCTGCTGCTATAAACTCTATCTTCCGCTCCTCAGGCAATTTCTCTACGGTAAAGTTGAACAAAGGTTCCGTGATGGGCACATTGATATGTACAGGGCCATGCTTCACCATCAAGGCTTCGTTGACCAAGCGGTTGCAATACCAGCGTTGTTCCTCATTGAGAGGCTCAGGCAGTGAAACGGCCTTACGTACGAAACGGCCCAAGGCATCAGGCTGGGGCAGTGTCTGTCCGTCCAACTGGTCTATCCACTGTGGAGGACGGTCGGCAGAGATAACCACCAAGGGCGCATGCTGATAGTAAGCCTCTGCCACTGCAGGAGCAAGATTCAACAAGGCCGTGCCACTGGTCACACAAACCACTACGGGTTGCTTCAAGCGTTGACTCATGCCCAGTGCATAGAAACCTGCCGAGCGCTCATCTGTCACAGGATAACACTGCATCTGCGGACATTCGTTCAGGTTGTGCACAATGGGTGCATTCCTGCTTCCTGGACAAACTATTGCATGACGCACACCCGATGCTACGAGCAACGATGTCAGTATATTAACCTGCTCCTTATCGCTATACATTATTATATATATATATTAATACTTAAACGACGAACCACCTACGAACTCACGCATAATACTCGTGGGAGGAATTTCCTTGTCGCTGATGGGCGTGAAGAAACGTATGAATTTCAGCAAGCGATGCGCTTCGCCATACTCCGGACAATTCCTGGGCACGCTGGTCAGGATAATCTCTGCATGGGTACGAAGCACGGCAAATTCGATGTTCAGCGCTGAGTTGAACATCACATCCGCACTCTCTTGGAACGGGAATATCCACTGGTCCTCCGCCTCACACACATTCTTCCATTGGGCAATGGTTTGCTGGGCGGTATAGGCACCCTTGTTATAGTCACGGATGATACGGCGCAGCAGTCGGTTGTCGCGAACGGGAATCCAGTTATGGTCATCCAGTGAGATGCTGGTCAGTGCCGAGATATAGATCTTGTATTTTAGTGCATCGTCTATCTTCTTGGTCAACAGCGGGTTCAGTGCATGGATACCCTCGATAATCAGCACGGTATCGTTCGACAACTTCAACTTCTTACCGTTCCATTCCCTCTTACCCGTCACAAAGTTATATTCAGGAATCTCTACGCGCTCGCCCTGCATCAGTCGCAGCAGATGTTCTTCCAACAGCGAATATTCCACCGTTTCTATGTTGTCGAAGTCATAATCACCATTGGGCAACTTGGGCGTATCTACGCGATTCACGAAATAATCGTCGGTAGAAAACGACATGGGGCGCAGTCCGCAGGCCAGCAACTGGATGGACAGACGTTTGCAGAAGGTCGTCTTACCCGAACTCGAAGGTCCTGTTATCAAGACCATGCGCACAGGATTCTCCTTACTGTGGAACCTGCGGTCTATTTCCTCGGCTATCTGCACAATCTTCTTTTCCTGCAAAGCCTCGCTTACCTGAATGAGCTCAGAAGCATATCCACGCTGAATGGCTTTGTTCACATCGCCCGCATTCGACAATCGCATGATGATGTCCCAGCGCGTTTTCTCTGCAAACATCTCGAAGGTCTTGGGTTGTTCCACCTTTTCTGCCAGACGGGTGGGGTTGGTCCAGTCGGGCACGCGCAACAATAGTCCGTCCGCATAATGCTCCACCCCGAACACCTTCAGATATCCCGCACTGGGCACCAACGGACCGTAATAGTAATCTACGGTGTCGCCCAACGTGTAATAATCGCTGTAAACCTGTCCACTGGTTTCCAGAAGCTTCACCTTGTCAGCAAACCCACGCTCGGTAAACACGCGGATAGCCTCTTCTGTCGTAGCCTCCGTGCGACGGAAGGGCATGTCCATGTCTATGATTTCCTGCATGCGCTGGCGAATCTGGTCCACATCCTCATCCGTCAGCAGTTCGTTGTTCTTCTTCTTGAAGTTACAATAGTAGCCACGCGACAGCGAGTGCTCCACGAACAACTTCGAACCAGGAAACAAGTCCTGCGAAGCTTTGTAAAGCAGGAAGCTCAGACTCCTGACATACACACGATGACCACTGCCTGCACGGGCATCCAGAAATTCCACGTCGCGGTTCTGGTAAAGTCGGAACTTCAGTCCTTGCGACACGTTATTTACTTTTGCCGACACCACAGGGTAGGGCAGTTGTATCTCGTCTTGAAACTCCTGGTAAACGTCCAGCAACGAGGTTCCTTCAGGGAAACTCTTTGTCACGTTGTTGTTCTTGCAGCGTATCTGTAACATAGCGATAATGGTGTTATAGGGATATCTGCCTGCGAAATTACAAAAAAAGCGGGAGACCACCAAATTTTTGGTGGCCTCATTTCAGAAATCGCCCTTTCACTATGTGTTGAATCAGCTTTACCGCTTAAAGTTCTTTTAGTCGGCCCGTGGCCTTGGTAAAAGCGACCTTAGGTCGAGCGCGTGCGCCTGCGATTACAACTCGGCTTTACTGCGAAGTGAATCCAGATGACGTGCGCCTTCTGTTCTATCAGCAATTCATCGAAATCTTCATTGTTCAGATCTGAGATGTCGAGCAATATCGCTGCGTAGCGTAAGGCCTGTTCAATACCGATACAGCGGATATCTACCGCACAGCCTGTTAAGTGGTTGCTCAATGTGGCCCCACCAACAGCCCTATTCACTTCGGGCGAACGGAACCCAGAGTTAATGATGATAGGGTCATCCCCTTCTCCGTAGAGGTCGTTCCACCTTTTCCTCAATCGCTCCAGCCACCCGCACACTCGCTTTAAGTTCTCTACTTGTTCCTCATTCGGAACATTTTCAATTCCCGTTTTCGTTTTGGTTAACTCAGCGAGCGTAAAATGCTCGCTGAGGTTGATTGTTACATTATTCATTGTTTCTTCTTTTTGTTAACGTTAATCGGTGTACTATTGGGGAAAACGATGCTATAAGCCTTATCGAGAGCTTTCAGATTGATTTTCCAATAGCTAATACCCAGACGGACAGCTACGATAGCACGCAAGAGTTCGCGGTGCTTGCGCGGATAGAGCGAGGGCACAGGCAGTTCGTTCCAGCCTTCCTGCGGTTCCCCGTCTACGGCAGCCAGATGGCACACCTCCCAGATAAAATCGTCATCGGCTTCGTAGCCGAACCACGCTTTCAACACATTGCGGATGCAGAACCGCTTATACTGACCTCCGAGGAGGCGCCTCGTGCGCTCCAGCCTGCGCCAGAGCACCACGAAGCATTCTTGATTATTCTCAACACTCATCATTTTTGTTTTTTTGAACACTCATCATTTTTGTTTTTGAACACGAATTGCACGAATTACACGAATAGCTGCGCATAGGAAAAAATTCGTGAGATTAGTGAGATTCGTGTTCGTTAAAATCTTCTTCGTGTTCGTTAATATTATTCCGTGTTCGTTAATATTATTCCGTGTTCGTAAATCGAAAATGACCAAATGACCATGACCAAATGACCGCATTACAACTTACGATAGTTACCATCCTCTTCCAGCACTACGAGGCGCTGTTTTCGCCAGTTCTTCAGCATCTGACGCACGGTATTGTGGTTCACGTTGGCACCCTTCGTGGGGATGTAGCCGCCCGTCTTGCGAATCTGAGGCAGCACCTCACTGGTCACCCAACGCTTGAAAGCCTTGGCTTGTGGCAGCTTCGAAGAGAGAATCAGCGAGTAGAGACCACTTTCGTTGATGATGATTACGCTTCGGGCTTGACCTGACAGAACGAATCGTTCGGTCAGCTTATCATCATCATCTACATGGTCGCGAATAGCTTTCTGAGAATTGCTGTAGCCCAGTGCCGTAGCAACATCCTTGCCCACGAACATAATTTGATTATTGACTTGGCAAGTACGAATCTCGCCGAAAATATCACTTGTAAAAATTTTAATTTCTGTTTTCATTATCTTGTGAGTTTAGCGAGGAAAGAAGCATCTGAAACGTTGGCCAGCTTGTCTCATGAGATTCCTTCTGCTCACTTCACTCAGCATCCCGCTGCCTTTTCAGCGGGGGATAAAGATGAATAAAATGTGTGTTTCCATAAATTAGAATAAAGGTTCGTATGTGTGTGCGTGTTACGCACTAGCAGGAATAGTTTTCCCACGCTCGGACCTTCCCGTGCGGTTCGTTGTGTCAGCATGTCAAAGAACGCACAAGCCGAATACAGAGCGAAAGCTCGCTTTGGCTTTGTTGAGGCGCCGCCGATTTTCGCGGCAACGCAAAGAACACCGTCGATCAATTTCGACAGTGCAAAGGTACGGCGAATAAAAAACAAAAACCCCCTACGTGGTGGGTACGCGTAGGGGGTACGGATTTGCTAGATTGTGGAGAATGTCGCGCAGAGCTAGTTGCTGGGCATTCTTCACGGCGAGTTTTTGCAGGGCTTTCTTGTCCTTCGATAGCCCCATGCGCTCGTAGTATTGTGAGGACTGATTCATGTGGTCAAATGGTCAAGGTCATTTGGTCATTTTCGATTTCGGGAACGCGGTCATTGCTCACTATATATAAATAAAATATTTATATTATAGTGGCGGATTTTGACAGTCTGTTTTCGATTTTGACCAAATGACCATGACCAGATGACCGGCCCCGCACGAAAAGACACATGGAAACGAAATTATGGGAAATTGGGGGAAATAAAACAGACGCTAAGAAATTAATCATAATTTCCCATAATTTCTTTCATAAAAAGAAGGGGGGATATTCGTGAACCGCAATGGGAATGTAGTACCTTTGCGCTATCAAAATTCGGGAGGCACCACGGAGCGTGTGGGCAGCGGGCGCGCAGCGGCTCGGCACACTCCACGGAAAGGCTCGGGAGCCTGTGCGCAAAGGCTCCGCAGCATGGGCGGACGCGCTCGGCAGCACGCAAGGAGCCGCTCCCGAAGGAAGACAAAAGTGAGTGAAACGAATTTAATGTTTAATCTTTAATGTTTAATTTACAATGAGTCAGAAATTTATTAAGAAGAAGCAGACAAGTCCTAAGGCCCTGGGCTATGGAAAGTTCTACGCGAAAGCGGTTTATAACCAGAAGCATATCACCACGCGACAGCTGGCGGACTTCATCCAGACCCAGGCCAGTGTGAAGCGTTCGGACTGCATCGCCGTGCTGGATGAGCTGGGCTTCGCCCTGCGCCATTTCATCGGACTGGGCGAGAAGGTGAAGATTGAGAATGTGGGAATCTTCAAGTGCGGACTGCGCAATAAGCGCGGTGGTTTCGAGGACGCGAAGGACCTGACCGCATCGACCCTGAGTCCCCGAATTCTGTTCCAGCCCGAGTATACCACCTCGACGCAGAACGGTGTGACCCGCGCTGCTGTGGCCATGCTGGGCGATATCACCTTCGAGGAAGCGACCGACTACGAGGCCCCCAAGGAGGAGAAGCCTGCAGGCACTGGGGATTAAGCGATAGCGCCTTCGGGCGCTTCGCTTCAGCGGAAATACGGATTTAAGGAAAGGAGGTAAACGATGAAGAAAGAGACATGGAAATGGCTTATTCAGTTGCTTATCAGCGTACTGACGGCAATCGCAACCACGATGGGAGTTACAAGTTGCATGGCATAAAGAAAGTGGGGACATGGACCTATCGCTCTCTGAGCAAAGCTCAATTTCCGCCGAGACATCCGAAAGGATGGGCTCGGCGGTTTTGATTTTGTGCAGTTTTGTCGATGAAATGGGGGATTTTTTTGTTGTTTCCGCAGCTACAGCACGTTCAACGGTGCCTTCAAGCAGGTCATGCATACAACGGCGACGGAATGGCTGCGTCTCCTCGCTGAGTAGGGTTGGAGTAGCGTTTTGGGGCTGTGATAGCTTCAGAATCGTAAAATCTGCTTCAAAATCGTAAAAAATTACCGGTAGGTTCCCTTTGATTGTCGTTCTTTCAAGGGGAATTTATTATATTTGTACACCAAAAGGAGAAAAAATGATAAAGGATTCTATAGAAGAACAAAAGCGCAAGACTGTCTGCTGCCCCAAATGCGGACGGCAGACGTCGTTTGACCCTCCTCGCGATGCCATCGACGAGGAGGGAGAGTTCTACCGGTGCCAGCATTGCGGCTGGCCCTTCCATTACAAATAGCCGACGAGAGAAATTAAATAAGCGATCTTTAACATACTGAGACAAACGGATATTATTCTGGGGATTTCCTTGTTTATTCAAGGAAAATGTTTATCTTTGCAGGCAGAAACAAATAAACAACGACGATTATGGCAACAACAACCGCAAGAAGACGCAGTGCGCATCCTATGAGCTACTACCGTAACCTGGTGAAGGACATGGACGACAGCCAGAAGCTGGAGTTGGTGACGATGCTTATTGACAGCATCAAGCCCGTGAGTACGGCACCGCTGGCCGACATTCCGACAGACGAGGAGTTTGCCGACATGGACAAGGAACTGTACACACCCGAGGAGGCCTACGAACTGACGATGAAAGACATCAAGGCTATCTACGACGATGCAACAGTATAAGTACTTGTACACCAAGCGCACCGCCGCTAAGATAAGGTCGTTCTACAAGAACGTGGCCAAGAAGTACCGCCACACCTACTCGCTTGAGGACATGGAGCGAAATGTGCGCGACGCTTTCTTCGCCATCTACGCCATCGAGCGCTCGTTGCCCCGTCGCAAGCCGACCCTCAGCCGTTGGGCTGGCTACCATATGGCGAACACCGACAAGTGGTACTACGCCTACGTCATCGAGGGCGACACTATCAAGGTGGTCGATGCATGCCACGCACAAAATATGCACGACTGATTCCCCCGACATTCCCCGAATTAAAATATCCGCCGAGACATCGAGAGATGGGCCCGGCGAATTGTTTTTATCCGTTTGGTCTCAGAGACAAGATGAAACGAACACGGATCACGCGGATGAGACGGATAGGAAGATGAATCCGAATAATCCGTGGTCGAGACAAAAAGAAAACATATATATAATTCACTTAATTAATAACATTTTTAAAACTTAAAATTATGAAGAAAATTTCGATTAAGAGAGAGCAAAGCCAAGCAGGTTTGAGCTTTGCCGAGCGTGAGAAATTTCGACCGCAGGTCAAAAACAAATTATTACTTCTGCTCGTGCTGCTGATGACGGCGGCGGGCGCGTGGGCACAGACGGAAACGCTGCTGACCACCATTACGCCTACAGGTAAAAACACCTACAGTGAAACAACAGCTGGAGTAGTTACAGTTACACCTAGCAATATGCGTCGTTACAATTCCAGTTATGGATGGCTATGGGGTGGATCAGGTTCTGTGACAGTTGAAGCGAAGGAAGGATACACAATCACCAGATGTGTGTTCAAACAGAATGAAAAAACTCCTGTCGCGATTACTACATCACCATTTGCAATTACTTTTGATGATAGAGGGGACTGTGTACAAAATGATGATATGGATGGTGTCACATCGATTGAAGTTTATGGCAATGCCCCCGCCACGGGCTACAGCGTGACCCTTGCTGAGGGCACCGAGGATTTCGACAAATGGACCATCGAGCCCAAGACGGGTCTGAACGGCGGCGAGACCGTCACCGTCACGTACAGCGGCGAGAAGAAGGTGAAGAGCGTCAAGGCCGTGAAGAAGGGGGCTGCTCCCGAACCCATCACCGTCACCATCAACCAGAGCGATTGGGGATGGGAGAGTATCACAAAAGGCGGTGTCACCGTCTCAGCAGGCGACATTGACCCTATTAACGGCAACATCATGAACGACGGAACATTCTCTACCACCCTCGGTAACTTCACAAAGATTGTTGTGACGGCCAAAGATTGCAATGTTTCCGGCACGGGCTGGAGCGTTAGCGGTAACTACTCATCAACGACCTGGGCGGGCACTCCTGCCTCCACAGTCTCTTTCAGCGGCAATATTAATGGCCATGGCCAGACCCCAACCACCATCGTCTGCACCATCGTGCCGAAGAACTGAACGCTCCCCGCTCGGGCTCACAGGGGGACAGACCCCCTGTGAGGTAATGAGCCCAGGGCGAGAACGGGAAAAGGACCACTCGGTGCGCCGAGTACCGCAAAAAAGTCGTTGGCACGACCACTCGGTGCACCGAGTGATGGCCACAAAGTCGTTTTCTGACTACTCGGTGCGCCGAGTGGTCGAAAAAAAAGAAATAAATAACAAACTAAAAAAATAAAATAATAGAATATTATGAGAAAATTTAAAAGACTAACAATGACGCTCGCACTGCTACTCACGGCAGCCGGCGGAGCGTGGGCGCAGGAGACGCCGCTCTTAACGATTGAGAGCAAAGATTACACGTCCTTCACGAGCGGGAGCAAGACCTTCGACGACAAGGTCACCGTCACCTTCAGTAAGACTGTTTACAACGACGGCAACGATGATGGATGGTATGGAACAATTTCTACCACATCTCTGCTGACCGTGGCTGGCACCAATGGCTACACCATCACCAGTTGCAAGTTCTACACCAAAAACGGCACCGCAAGTACTGGCTACACCATTGAGGGAGAGAACCCCTCGGTCTATCTCTCTTATTGGACTGTCTACACCGATGCTAACCAATCAGAGGGTAAAGGCACTGCAGGCGTTACGAAGATCGAGGTCTACGGCACTGCCCCTGCCGCCGAGCCCACCGAGTGGTCGCTGACCCCCGACGAGACCGGCAAGACGTGGACGCTCGACAAGATGCCCGCCAGCAACATCGAGCTGCAGGTGGAGTACTTCGCCGAGAGCAACCTCTTCCTCAGCAAGGACGCACTGGCCGACAAGGCTAACATCGCCGTGAAAGCTGGCGAATTAGGCGTACAGTTCGGCGAGGACGGCAAGTCTGCCAACACCGTCACCGAGGGCTCCGCGATGACCGTCAAGTACAACGGCACCAAGAAACTCCTCGGCATGAAGGTGGAGAAGAAGGCTCCGGCTCTGCTGTCAATCCAAATCGGCGGACATGTTACGGCTACCATCTACTACTTTGAAGGTGAGACGTGGGAACAGGCCATTCAGAACCATCCCGAAGAGAATTCGGCCTGGAAGAATAACCAAGGTCATATATCTGGCAATGGGGTTACTCTGTTTGCAGGTAATAATTTTGTAATTGTAAATCCCAACGATACCATCGACCCGAATACTAGCTACTATTTGCTGTGGACGTAACTCACCCCTCTCTCGCGCGTATATAATATAAAAGGTATAAACAACATAAAGATATGAACAATATGAGAAATAAAATATTAATGACGCTCGCGCTGCTACTCACGGCAGTCACGGGCGCGTGGGCAGAGACGGAAACGCTGCTGACCACCATTACACCCACAGCCAAAGAGCAAGCCAGCTACAGCACGGCGAATGTGGCAACCGTTTCATTCAGTTATACTGCAAATGGATCCTCAGCATACAAAGATGACTGGGGATGGTGGGGATACGGATGGATAGCAACCGTCACCGCTGCCGAAGGATATACCATCACCAAATGTATATTCTATGACGACGCCGATCGTACAGCTACAGACAGCGAAGCTCCCTTTGTAGTAGAAACCACAGAAGAGGATAAGACGCCGAGAATAAATGGCACACCCATTGATGGTGGCAATATGTGGAGTAAGGGCATAAATAAGATTGAGGTCTATGGCTACAAGTCCGAGCCCGCCATCGACGTGAAGTGGGACCCCGCAACCAAGACCGGCAACTTCGTGATGCCCGCCTACGATGTGGAGATTGCTCCCATCTATGCTCCTGTGGCTCAGTGGGCCAAAGTCGAGGATGTGGATCAGCTGCCTACAGCCATTGAGGGCATCTATGCCGGAACCGAAAACGCCATTGTCAATGCTGGTACCGTAGCCAAGATTGGCGATACCGAGAACCTGCAGGGCGAGGTGATGTTCTTCGCTACCACCGATGCCGAGATGACCGCCGAAAAGGCTGCCAAGGCTGACGGATGGCTCGCCACCGTGCCCACCGCAGCAGGATACGACGGCGCACAGACCGTATATGTATGGTACTACATCAAGGGTGCCGACACCCCCGAGGGCGAGGAAGCCTCTGCCGAGAACACCTTCAACGACTCGGAAATCTGCGCCACACCTATCACGGTCACCGTGCTCAGCAACAAGTTCGACATCAACTTCAAGGCCGCCAACGACAACACCATCGAGGCCGGCAAGGCTACCGTGAAGGTCGGCGACGAGGCTGCCACCGTCACCGAGGGTAAGCTCGAGGGCGTGAAGATGGGCAGCGAGGTGAAGGTCACCGCCAAGGATGGCTACAAGTTCCGCAAGGTGGAGGTAAAGAAGACCCAGGAGCCGCTCAACTAACTCGCCCCTCTCTCGCGCGTATATAATATAAAAGGTATAACATAAAAAGAATACAATATATGAAAACAATATCAAGATATATAATGACGCTCGCACTGCTACTCACGGCAGTCACGGGCGCATGGGCACAGACGGAAACGCTGCTGACCACTATTACGCCTACAGGAAAAGGCTCCTACAGTGAAACAACAGCTGGAGTAGTTACAGTTACACTTAGCAATGTGCGTCGTTACAATGGAGATTTTGGATGGTTATGGGGTGGATCAGGTTCTGTGACAGTTGAAGCGAAGGAAGGATACACAATCACCAGATGTGTGTTCAAACAGAATGCTAAAACTCCTGTCACGATTACTACATCACCATTTGCAATTACTTTTGATGATAGAGGGGACTGTGTACAAAATGATGATATGGATGGTGTCACATCGATTGAAGTCTATGGGCCTGCTGCCCCCGCCGAGCCCGCCATCGACGTGACCACCAACGCCGCTGAGGAAGGCGCCACCTTCACCGAGGCATCGTTCTTGATGCCGACCTACGACGTGAACTTCAGCTACGAGCTGGTGCGCGACATGAGCGTGCAGATGACCACCAAGATAGGCGACGGCACCGACGGCTATCGCATCCGCCTGCAGAAGAACGAGCAGACCGGTAAGTACGAACCCGCCGAGATGACCGTCCAGCAGATGATGGAACTGGTGAAGGTGCACGACGCCATCGAGGACTATGACCTCACCTTCGGCGTGCTGGGCGCTAACTGCATCGTGAACATCTACGAAGCCAACGATGAGAACCAAGCCGTAGGCGAACCCATCGCATTCGCTGACCTCACCCCCGGACGATACATCGCCAAGGCAGTAGCCGCCACTGGCTCAGCCTACGAGGGTGAGACCGCCCTCTCCAACACCTTCGAGCTCTACGAGGGCTACCAGGTGGTCATCCCAGCCGGCGAATACGTCACCTACTATAAGGACGAGGCAGTGAGACTGGATGAGAAGGACAAGAACGACATCGAACTCTGCACCATCACCGCTGTAGAGGACGGAAAGGCCGTGCTCAGCGACAACTTCGACGCCATGAAGGCGAACACACCGTTCCTGCTGAAGAACACTACCAACGAGGAGAAGACCATCCTGCTCATCCCATGCAACGAGCCTGACCTGGCCGTAACGGTTGCCAAGGAGTTCAAGGGCACCGAAGGCCCACGCGATTTCTCTGAAGCCGAGATGGCTGACGGCGACTTCTACGTATGCAACGGCAAGGAGTTCATCAAGGTTCGCGGCAAAGGCACACTGGCTCCCAACAAGGCATTCCTCTTTGTCGAAGGCAACAACACTCCCGCCTCTATCCCATTCCGTCGTAGCATCGACGGCAACGGCGAAGGAACCACCAGCATCGACGCAATTGACAATGCTGCCAACAACGACGCTAACGCTACGTGGTACGACCTGAACGGACGCAAGCTCAATGGCAAGCCTGCTCAGAAGGGTATCTATATTAAGAACGGAAAGAAAATTGTTGTTAAATAAGTGATTTAGAAAGAAATTACGGGAAATTATGATTAATTATTTTGTGAGATGATTAGAAACGAAATGATGGGAAATGATGATTAATTATGCTGCGCACTCATCGGAGTATAAAATTTCCCCCAATTTCCCTTAATTTCTTTCCGGAAAAAGAAACAATAAAAACAAAAGATATATGAAAAAGATATTTTCAATATTAGCACTGGCTCTCGCGGTAATGACCGCGAGCGCCGAGGCAGGCTTCGACCTGAAGGTAGGCAAGAGTGAGAATGGAAAGATAGCATTCCTCGTGGGCGGCTCGGAAGTGACGAGCGCACCGGAGGGTGCTGCCGTGACCATGGAGATTACGCCTCAGGGCGGATATGTGGTTAAGGAAGTGACCAACTCGCTATATACCGACTGGAACAGCGCACGCGCCGCATCGACCATCGACATCACCACCAGCGTGGAGATGAAGAAGGTGACCGACAACGTCTATACCTTCACCATGCCACGTGCCTGCGTGGAGGTGAACGTAACTTACGACATCGAGATTCCAACGCCCGCCGAGGACAAGAAGGACGAGGAGAAAGAGGTGACCGACGTGAAGCTGGACATGGCGCCGGCAGGTGCCCCCGAAACCGCGGGTGAAATCACCATCATCCCCGTGAGCATCACCGGCGTAGAGGTGCCCCAGACGGCTCCACAGGAAATCGTCATCGAGGTGGCTGCCCGGACCCAGGTGGGCAACAACGTGTTCGAGGTGCGCGAAATCAAGGCCGACGCCTTCAAGACTAACGACGCCAACGTGAAGGTGACAAAGGTCATACTGCCCGACACCGAAGAGCCACTGACCGTGGAGGCCGGCGCCATGAAGCCCGACGGCAAGCCCATTGACGTGCAGACACCGCTGGCACTGCTGGACGACTACGCACTGATGAACGCCATGAAGGAGAACTACGAGGCTAAGAAGGTGACCGCCAAGGCTACCGCACCTGATCGCTTCTGGACATTCTCAAGCGGCGTAGATGTCTTAGTGCCCGAGGGAGTGACCGTCTATCGCGCATTCAACGATAACGGCAACATCCGCATCCTGCCCATCGAGATGGCTAACGCCAGCGGCATCATCAAGGCCAACAACGGCGTACTGCTCTCGTGCGACGAGATGAAGGGCGGAAAGGCCTACGAGTTCGTGGCTAACCCCAGCGGTCCCAAGAGCGGCACGACACCTGCCACCACCGACGCCTGCAGCTACGAGGGCAACAGCATGGTTCCCACCATCGTGGGCACGAACTATCCTACAGGACGCTACTACATCCTGAAGAACAACGAGTTCCACACCATGTCTGCCAACGGCAAGGTGCCCGCCTGCAAGGCTGTGTTCGATAAGAATAAGTAAGTGAGATTATTTAGAAAGAAATTATGGGAAATTATGATTAATTATTTTGTGAGATGATTAGAAACGAAATGATGGGAAATTATGATTAATTATGCTGCGCACTCATCGGAGTATAAAATTTCCCCCAATTTCCCCTAATTTCTTTCCAGAAAAAGGAAAATAAAAAACAAAGAGTTATGAAGAAAAATATATTCAGTAAGTTGATGTTTGCGCTGGCAATGGTGGTATCGGCCACCGTGCTGAGCTCATGTGATAAGTTAGCTAACATGGACAACGGCACCTTCCTGGGCGACATGGTGATCAGCGGCCCCGGCGTGTCTGACCACAAACTGACCATCGAGATGGAGAGCACCGTACAGCTGAAGTGTGCCGAGAAGTTCAGCGGTATGAACGATGTGGTATGGACCAGTCTTGACGAGAGCATCGTGAAAGTGGACGCACGTAGCGGCGTGATAACTCCCGTGGCTCCCGGTACGGCAATGGTGAAGGCCTATACCGACACCGAGAATGTACGTCAGGGTGACTACGTGATGATAACCGTCATCCCGAAGAGCCTGTCAATCATTAGCGACGCGATAGACCAGTCGCTGGCTGACTAAGCGAATATCCCCAATACAATCCCTGAGCCTCACGGCCCAGGGATTTTTTTTGGTAGTTTCATTTTTTCTTCGTACCTTCGCAGGCATAAAACAATGTGATTATGGAAACAAGACAGTGGAAAGAGATTCGTAAGTTCGAAGAGATTCGCTTCGAAGAGTATCATGGCATCGCAAAGATAACCATTGACAGGGCGCGTTATCGCAATGCATTCACGCCAAGGACAACGCTGGAACTGAGTCAGGCGTTTGCGCTGTGCAGGGAGATGCAACAGATTCGCGTGGTGCTGTTGACGGGTGCTATGTCGGAGGTGCCTGAAGGTAAGAAACTGACGGACGTGAAGCATGCGTTCTGCTCGGGTGGCGACATGCATGTGAAGGGTCGTGGTGGCTACATTGACGAAGAGGGTGTGCCCCGCCTGAGTGTGCTGGACGTACAGATGCAGATTCGTCGTTTGCCCAAACCGGTGATTGCGATGGTGAATGGTTATGCCATTGGTGGCGGACACGTGCTGCACTTGGTGTGCGACTTGACGATAGCCTCAGAAAACGCCATCTTCGGACAGACGGGTCCTAAGGTGGGCTCGTTTGATGCCGGTTTCGGTAGCAGTTATCTGGCTCGCATTGTGGGACAGAAGAAGGCACGCGAGATATGGTTTATGTGTCGCCAGTACTCGGCACAGGAGGCTGAGCGTATGGGTATGGTGAACAAGGTGGTGCCTCTGGAACAGCTGGAGGACGAGTGCGTTGCCTGGGCAGAGGAGATGATGGAGCGATCGCCCATCGCCCTGCGTATGATTAAGGATGGTCTGAATGCGGAGTTGGACGGACAGGCTGGTATCCAGCAGTTGGCTGGCGACGCTACGATGTTGTATTATTTCCTGGATGAAGCGCAGGAGGGTGGTAAGGCTTTCCTGGAAAAGCGCAAGCCCGACTTTGACAAATACCCGAAAATTCCATGAGAATTGAGATAGAAGAAAGGACGCTGCATTTTAAGCAGCCGGCAGGAACGAGTCGCGGCGTCTATACGGAGCGCAGGATATGGCTCGTCACGGTGACCGATGGTTTCGCTGTCGGAATAGGTGAATGTGCCCCACTGCCCAAGCTGAGCTGTGACGATATCCCCAATTATGCAGAGGTGTTGCGACACTTCTGCGATGAGGTGGAAAGGACGGGCGAGATACCTTACGAGGCCCTACGCGACTATCCCTCCATGTTGTTCGGACTGGAAACGGCGCTTTACGAAGTAAGAAGGAAGAAGGAAGAGGGAAGAGACGTGCTGTTTGATACGCCTTTCAGTAGGGGTGAGGTAGGTATTCCCATCAATGGATTGGTGTGGATGGGTACGTTTGATGAGATGCGTGAGCGCATAGAACAGAAACTGGAGCAGGGCTTCCGATGCGTGAAGTTGAAGATAGGAGCGATTGACTTTGATGCCGAGCTGGAACTGATCAAGCAGATTCGTGGACGCTTCTCACACCATGAGGTGGAACTGCGCGTAGATGCCAATGGTGCTTTCCGGTTCGACGAGGCGTTGTATAAGTTGGAACTGTTGTCGCAGTATGCCCTGCACTCGATAGAGCAACCCATCAAGGCTGGTCAGTGGGCGAATATGGCAGAGTTGTGCCGTGAGTCGCCTTTGCCCATCGCACTGGACGAGGAACTGATAGGTGTGAACGACCCTGAACAGAAGCGACAGATGCTGAACATCATCAAGCCCCGATACATCATACTGAAACCTTCGCTGCATGGTGGTATGATGGGCGTGAGAGAGTGGGTGGACATAGCACGGGATATGGGCATAGGTTCGTGGATAACCTCAGCATTAGAGAGCAACATCGGACTGAACGCCATTGCCCAGTTGTGCAGTGACATCTATGGCGATGCGATCAAAATGCCGCAAGGTTTAGGTACTGGTCAGTTGTTTACCGATAATATTCCCATGCCTTTGGAGATACGAGGCGACCAACTTTGGAGAAGTGAACAGTGAATAGTTTTCTGGAAGAGTGGAATAACGGATTGCCCTACGTGGAGGTGAAGACCAGCGGGAGTACCGGGGTGCCTAAACGGATGAGGGTGGAGAAGTGCAGAATGCTGAATTCAGCACGTATCACATGTGACTTCCTGGGACTGAAGGCTGGCGATAACGCCTTGCTCTGTATGTCGACCGATTATATTGCAGGGAAAATGATGGTGGTACGGGCGATAGAGCGTGGGTTGCAGTTGATAACGGTGGAACCGAGTGGGCATCCACTTGCCGGGCAGAAGGGATTGGCCCCCAGTATTGACTTTGCAGCGATGGTCCCGTTGCAGGTGTATAACTCGTTGCAGGTGCCTGAGGAACGGGAACGTCTGCGAAACATTCGCCACTTGATTATAGGAGGTGGTGCGATAGACGAGGGTTTGCAGGCAGCGTTGAAGGACTTCCCGAATGCGGTGTGGAGCACTTATGGCATGACCGAGACCCTGTCGCACATAGCCTTGCGACGCCTGAATGGCGTGGGTGCCTCCGATTGGTATACCCCTTTCGAGGGGGTTACCTTGTCGCAGACGGAAGACGGTTGTCTGGTGATTGATGCACCTGCCGTGCATGATGGAAAGCTGGTAACCAACGATATCGCAGCATTGCGGACGGACGGTTCATTCCGCATCTTAGGACGGAAGGATAATGTCATCTGCTCAGGAGGCATCAAGATACAGATGGAGGAAGTGGAACGATTGTTACGCCCCCATCTCACTATACCTTATATAATAACGCGCGCGAAAGACGAACGATTGGGCGAAATGGTGGTCCTGCTGATGGAAGGAGGAAATGCGGACGAGGTGAAGGCTGTGTGCGAAAGGGTATTGCCCCGATATTGGCAACCCCGACGTTTCATCGCACTTGACCATCTGCCTCTGACAGAGACAGGAAAACCCGCCCGTGCAGAAGCTGAGCGCATAGCAAATGAAAGTGGGGCTCATCCTCACGGATAAACCCCACCAATGATTATTAGTAATTTAAATAGGTAGTAGTTTCTCGCTAATATTCTCGATAGAAGTCTAAAGCTTCCTTAATATCTTCTTCCGTAGCTGTCTGGTTGATGCGGATATCGCCGATACCTCCCAGCAGTGTGAAATTGATGTCTGTTCCCACATTCTTCTTATCGTGGTGCATCAGCTCTATCAGCTTGGGATAGTCGTCGCAGGTGATGGGCATGCGACCATAATGCTCCTTGATAAAGGCAACGGTCTGGCGCATCTTGTCCTGCGGGAATCCTGTCTTGACACAACAGAGGTAGAGTTCGACTACCAATCCGTAGGCAACAGCATAACCATGCAGGATGGGCTTACGCTCCAGTGCCAGCGATTCAAAAGCATGTCCGGCGGTATGTCCCAGGTTAAGGGCCTTGCGGATGCCATGCTCCGTGGGGTCTTCAGTGACAATACGCTGCTTGACAGCAACGCTGTCGGCGAGCATGCGACCTAGTTGAACTAGAAATTCTAGATTGTCTAGACCGTCTAGGTGGTCTAGATTGAAGTTAAGCAGCTCTGCCCACATCTTTTCCTCGCTAATGAGTCCATGCTTCAGCATCTCGGCATAGCCAGAGAGGATGTTCTCTTGGTCCATTGTCTTGAGGAAAATGGTGTCGAGGATGACGGAGTTGGCATTGTTGAAAACACCAATCTCGTTTTTCAGTCCTCCGAAGTTGATGCCTGTCTTGCCACCCACAGAGGCATCGACCATTGACAGAAGAGTGGTGGGAATGTTGATATAGGCCAGTCCGCGCTTAAACGTGGAAGCCGCGAAGCCACCCAGATCGGTCACCATGCCTCCACCCAGATTGATGAGCAGTGAGTGGCGGGTGGCACCCATGCGCTGCAACTCTGCCCACACATGGCTCAACGTGTCGAGCGTCTTGTGGGTATCGGTAGCTCCGATGACGATGCATTGTGCCTCCTGCATGCAGTCGAAACCAGCAATGACAGGCAGACAGAGTTGATGCGTGGTCTCGTCGACCAGCACAAACAACTTGTCGTGCGGGCACTCTGCAATGGCATTTGACAACGCTTTTTGCAGGTCATTGGATATGATGACTTTCTGTCGGTCCATGATTTGCGGGTGCAAAATTAATTAAAAAAATCGAAATTAGTATATAAAATAGTGGAGAAATGTCGATTCTTCCCTAAAAATCTTTTGTTTTCTTTAAACTTTTCCAATAGATACCCGTCTATATTGTCGTAATATGATTGAAAATGATGAAACGATTAACACTCTTTTTACTTTTGACGATGGTCGTCACGCTGGCAGTGGCTCAGCGCCATGTTACGGGTAACGTGATGGAAAGCGACACACATGAACCGATGGCACAGAGCAGTGTTCGGTTGTTGAAAATGGATAGCACATTCGTAGCAGGTGGACTGACGGACCTTGAGGGACGTTTTCGTGTGAAGGCTCCTGCTAATGGACGATATATCATCCAGATAACCAGTGTGGGATATAAGCCTTACACCAAGCATGTAACGGTGACAGCCGATAAAGATGTGGCACTGGGTAAGATTACCATGAGGCCCGATGCTGTGATGCTGGAGGGTGCAACGGTAACTGGAAATGCTGCCAAGGTAACGCTGAAGGCTGACACCTTTGTCTATAATGCTGCTGCATTCCGTACACCTGAGGGCTCGGTGGTGGAGGAACTGGTAAAACGACTGCCAGGTGCCCAGGTGGATGACGATGGCAAGATAACCATTAACGGTAAGGAAGTAAAGAAGATTATGGTGGATGGTAAGGAATTCATGGTGGGTGATACGAAGACTGCCATGAAGAATCTGCCCTCCAGTATCGTGGATCGCGTGAAGGCTTACGACCAGAAGAGCGACATGGCTCGTATCAGCGGTGTGGACGATGGAGAAGAGGAAACCGTGCTCGACTTCGGTATCAAGCCTGGTATGAACAAGGGTATCTTGCTGAACGCCGATTTGGCTGCTGGTACACACGACCGTTATTTCGGACGTGTCATGTTTGGATGGATGAAAGATGACCTGAAGGTGTTCTTGATGGGTAATGCCAACAATGTGAACGACATGGGTTTCTCTCCTGGTGGCGGTGGTCGCTGGGGTGCCGGTCGTCAAGGCTTGGTTGCTCCCAAGGTGATGGGTGTGAACATGAACTATGAGAAGAAAAATAGGTTGAAGTTGGATGGAAGCATCCGATGGAACCATACGGATGGTGATGCGGTAGTGCGTCGTTCTACGGAGAACTTTATGACCAGTTCGGCTTCATCATTTGGCAATAGCAACAGCAAGAACATGACTCGTGCGAACAGTTGGGATGCCCGAATGCGTATAGAATGGACACCCGACTCTGTGTGGAACATCATGTTCCGTCCACAGTTCCGCTATAACTCGAACGATGGTTTAAACAATAGTTCCAGTGCGACTTTTAGGGCTGACCCCTATAGCATGCCAGGTATTTCAGATCCGTTGACGCAGATTACTACACTGGTTGAAAGAGACTCCATCGTAAACAATACGAACAGAGAAAACAGTCTGTCGTACAGCGACTCGAAAACGGTGGGAGGTGTATTGCAGATAAACCGAAGACTGAACAGTAACGGTCGTAATATCACCCTGCGCCTTGGTGCCAACTACAGTGAGGGTATGAGCCAATCGATGTCGAATAACTATGTGCAGTATTTCCTTGTGGACAGTACGAAGTCGCCCAGAGAATACATTGACTCGACATATAGGGCTAACCGTTATGCAGCGACGCCCACTAAGAACTGGGACTACAGTGTTCGTGCCACCTATAGCGAACCCATCTTCCGCCAGACTTATTTGCAGTTCAGTTATCAGTTCCAGTATAAGTACACGAAGAGCGACCGTGTGACCTACGATTGGAGTAAGTTGGACTTGCCGTTCTTGTCTATCGAACCACGCTATCGTGGATGGGATGACTATCTGTCATTGCTGGGAACGACGGTTCCTCCTACTTTGTTGGAAGAAACGGTAAGCAAGGACCTGAGCCGATTCTCTGAATACCAGAACTATATCCACACAGCAGAGGTGATGCTGCGCGTGGTGCGTAAAGACTATAACTTCAATGTGGGTGTGCAGTTTATTCCCCAGAACTCCACGTTGACTTATCGTTACCTGAGTACGGACACCATCACGAAGAGAAGTGTTATGAACTGGTCGCCAACAGCCGATTTCCGTTGGAAGATATCCCAGGTAAGTCAGTTGCGCTTTACCTATCGTGCAAATACCAGTCAGCCTTCAATGACCGACCTGTTGGACATCACTGATGACTCGAATCCGCTGAACGTGCGTAAGGGTAATCCAGGGTTGAAACCATCGTTCACCCATAACATACGCCTGTTCTATAATAATTATTTCCAGAATCATCAGCGTAGTATCATGGCTCACGCGAACTTCTCGGCCACGAACAATGCGGTGTCGAACATGGTAACATATAACACTGTGACGGGTTCGCGTATTACACGTCCTGAGAATATCAACGGCAACTGGAACGCATTTGGTATGTTCATGTTCAATACTGCCATCGACTCAGCAGCTTACTTTAATGTGAATACCTTTACGACATTGCGTTATAACAATAGTGTTGGCTATGTCAGCGTGGATCGTAATGCAAGCTCAGAGAAGTCGACAACCCGTTCAACAACCTTTAGTGAGCGTCTGTCTGGAAGCTATCGTAACCAGTGGCTTGAATTTGAACTGAATGGTTCGTTGGAGTATCTCCATGCTCGTAGCGAATTGCAAAGCAATAACAATCTGGATACGTGGACATTCTCATATGGTGCCAGTGTGATGCTGACGGCTCCTTGGGGAACTCAGATTTCAACGGGTATGAATATGAACAGTCGTCGTGGTTATAACGATGAATCGATGAATACCAATGAGTTGATATGGAATGCGCAGATTTCTCAGTCGTTCCTGCGTAACAATGCCTTGACGCTGACATTCCAGATGTATGACATCCTGCATGAGCAGTCTACTTTCAGCCGTACCGTATCGGCTATGCAGCGTAGTGATACCGAATATAATGCCATTACCAACTATGCCATGTTGCATGTCATCTATCGCCTGAACCTGTTCGGTGGTAAGGCTGGACGTCAGGGCATGCGTGGTCCTGGAGGTCCTGGTGGCTTCGGAGGTCCTGGTGGTGGACGTGGAGGTCGCGGTGGCGGTGGCTTCGGCGGAGGAGGCTGGGGCGGCGGACGCCGTAATTTCTAACCTATAGAGATAAAAAAACAGGGCAATCGCCCTGTTTTTTGCTATGAGAAGAGGCTTAGGCTTCTTCTTTTCTGTTATCAATGTTGTCACCCTCAGTAGGTGCCATCTCCTCCTCAAAGTCGGTGATGCCTGCTTTGATGAGGATGTTGTACCACTGGATGAGTTTCTTGATGTGGCTGTTCTGCACACGGTCCTGATCCCATTCGGGCAGTACCTTGGTGAAATACTCGTGCAGCTCGGCAGGAGTGGCTTTTTTGAAATTAACGCTTGACTCCTTGCCTTTCTCCAAGTCACGCATAGAGGCCAGCACCTTCATCAAGGGCACATCCTCTGTTTCTGTGAACATGGCGATGTCTGCCAAGGAAGTGATGCGGTCTGAGCCAAAGGCTGGCATGCGCTTATGGGTTTCGTCCAATGCCTCAACAATAAGGCTGTTGCTGGCACGTGATACTAATTTGTAGAGTCCCGGTTTGCCCGAGATAGCTAAAATGGTCTGTTTCATAATTTTTCTATTATACTTTTTATTCTTTTATCTTTTCCAGAATGATGTCTATTTGTGCGTCAATGTCAGCAATGCCGTCATTTACAATTTCATAATCTGCCTGTTTTCTTATTTCTTCCTGTGACCACTGGCGTTGCATCCATTGCTCAACATTCTCGCGAGTGATACCATCCCGTTGCATGACACGCTGGATGCGTATTTCCAGAGGAGCTGTTACTACGATGACACGGTCGACCAACTTGTTGATGCCCGATTCATACAGAATGGCGCTCTCCATCCATTGCATACCGCTATCCATGAAGTCCTGGAATACGGCAGGGTGGACAATATGGTCAATGGCCTGGGCATTGCTCTCACTGGCTAACAGGAAATGTGCTACTGCCACCTTGTTGAGTGAATCGCCAATGTAGGTATCTTCACCAATCAATTGAGTCAGTTGTCTTCGGATGCTATCGGAGGTTCGGATCAGGCGCTTAGCTGCGCTGTCGCAATCGTACACCTCAATGCCTCGTGTCTTCAATCGCTGGCATATATAGCTCTTTCCGGAGCCGATGCCTCCTGTAATGCCAATCTTCATTCTTCTTCTATGAGATAGTCTACCTGTTGTACATTAAGTGTGGCACGACTGATGCCATGGGGTACGGTTTGCAGATAGATGTTACATTTATCAGAATGCTCCTGCATGATTTCCTGATAGTCGGCAATCACAGTGAAGTCTTCTGGACGTAGCGAACGGATGCGGTTTGCACCAGCCACGAAGTGGATTCTGGCTTTGGCAGGGAATGTTCGAAGCACCTTGCCTTCAGGCAGGTTGATACACTGGATGGGCACACCATCAATAGTCTCTTCCGTCAACACGTCGGTATAGAAAGCAATGGAGATACGCTCAGGGACAACCTTGACGTCATTTGGATGTGACAGCTTACAGTCGACAATCAAAGAGTCGCTGAAATTGACGTAGTTGAGCGCTTCGGTATAAATCACCTGAATACTGTCGAGTTTCTGGCGGGAGGCATAGACGTCAATGCTGTCGGGGCTGTAGACAACTTGAGAGATGAAGTAGAGTTGGTCGGGAATGATACGACCTGCCCATCTGACAGGCACACGTTTATATTCACCGTTGTTATAGGAAAACTCTATATGCTCGGGCTTGATGGATATAATCTTCGAGGAGATGTCCAGTCTTTGCTCAATCATTCGTCTGGTATCGCTGCTGGATACTTTTCCACGACCATTGCCTTTGTCGTAGTTTCGGAAGTTGACCTTAATCGTTCCCAGGTGCTTGCTGTCCAGCAGATAGGAGAGAATGATCCACCCCTTGTCTCTGACAGTAACACGTATGGAGTCGTCAGAGGCAGAGGTCAACATAACATTCCTAGGCACATTGGTTACATGTACAGGTATCTTGATTTCCTTCTCATAGGTGTCGTTAAGCGTCATGAAGAGCCAGAAAACACCAGAGAGCAGGACGAAAAACAAGAAAATCAGGAACTCCTTGTTCAAGTTGCTGAACAAGAATCTCCTGATCTTCCTATAAATGCTGATGGCACCTGACATGTACAATCCTGGTCTTACTTACCTTGCATAGGCGTGCTGGCTGTGTCTTTGAAAACATAGCCTTTGTCCACCTTGATGACTACACCTTCGGCAATCTTTACCTCGATGATTCCGTTGGCCAGGTCAATCTTCTTCACGGTGCCATAGATGCCACCGCCTGTAACAACCTGGGCGCCCTCTGTCAGCGTGTTCTGGAAATTCTGGATTTCCTTCTGACGCTTCTGCTGGGGACGAATCATAAAGAAGTACATGATAGCGAAGATAGCTACCATCATAATCAGGAAACTTGTCATGCTGCCACCGCCCTGTGCGGCCTGTGCAGCGAGGAATAATTGTGTCATATTGTTTGTCGTTTTATTGTTTATTATCTATTTATCTTCCATATGTTTCAGCAACTTGCCTGTTGCAATGAGATGGCGGGCAATGGCATCCAACATACCATTGATGTAGCCTGCACTGCGTGGGGTAGAGTAGAGCTTTGCAATCTCCACATACTCATTGATGCTGACATTGACAGGAATGCTGGGGAAGGTAAGCATCTCAGCAATGGCAATCTGCATGATGACGATGTCCATGTAGGCCAGACGCGAGAAGTCCCAGTTGCGCGAAGTCTCACTCATATAGCGCTGATATTCGTCAGCATTCATAATGGTAGCACGGAACAGCTTGCGGGCATAGTCCTTGTCCTCCAGATTGTCGTATTCTGGCAACAACTCCTGGTTAGACAGATTCTTTTCTTCAAAACGCTTGATGGTTTTCAGAACGAAGGTGTCAACCACCTCCTTGTCGTCATTCCAATAAAGGCTCTTTTCTTCCAGCAGAGCGTCCAAGCTGTCATTGTTCTGAATCAGCGTACGGTACAGCTTGCGCCACAATTCACGGTCGGCCTCATAGCTGTCTTCTTTAGCGTCCATATATTCCTTATATATATCGCTTTCCGTAATCTGCAGATACATCTTTCTCAGGAATTCGGGCTCGTCGTTCCAAGTTGTTTTCTGGTTTTCCATAAACTCGTTCAGCATCTTGTTGCTTTCCAACTGCATGGCAAAACGGTTAAAGGCAAATTTCTGTGAGGGCATCTCTGTACCTTCACGCTTGGCACGCGACTGGGCTACCTCCAGATGTCTGCGCGACTCCTGGGTGATTCCTACTATCAAAGCCAACAGGTAATTGTAAAGGTCATAGGCTTTTGATAGACTAAATACCAGCTCTTTTTCAGCTGACTCTATGTTCTTGCTTCCATTCTGATAGTACGCATAGGTTAACTGCACTATCTTTGTTCTAATGAGTTCTCTATTAATCATAATTCCGTTTCAAATAGCTATTTTGATACTCTTATCAGTCTGCAAAAGTACAAATTTCGTTTGAAAAAACAAAGAATAATCGATTTTTTTTGGTTTTTTGCTCACTTATTCGTACCTTTGCACCCGCTTTTCGCATCGTGTGATGGTGAATTAAGCAAAATAACTTAATTTTAGAGTAACACATTTATTAATTATGAAAGAGATTAACGTAAGTGGTAAGAAGCGCACCGACGTAGGCAAGAAGGCCTCAAAGATGCTTCGCAAGGAGGGTATGATTCCCTGCAATCTGTATGGTGAGAAGAAGGGTGAGAATGGTCTGCCCGAGGCTTTTGCTTTCATGGCTCCTATGACTGAGCTCCGTAAGGCTGTTTACACTCCTCATGTATATGTAGTAAACCTGAACATTGACGGCACTGAGCACAAGGCTATCATCAAGGAACTCCAGTTCCACCCAACATCTGATGCTTTGCTGCACGCTGATTTCTTCGAGATCAACGAGACCAAGCCTATCACCGTTGGTATTCCTGTTAACATCACTGGTCACGCTCAGGGTGTTCGCGATGGTGGTCGTCTGAACCTCTCTATCCGTAAGATCAATGTTACAGCTCCTTACAAGAATATTCCTGAGAAGCTGGATATCGACGTTACCGAGCTGCAGCTGGGTAAGGCTATCAAGGTTGGTTCACTGAGCTTTGAGGGCTTGGAGATTGCTACTCCTAAGGAGGTTATCGTATGCTCTGTTAAGGCTACACGTGCTTCTCGTTCGGCTGCTGCTGAGGCTGCTGCCGCTGAGTAATTATGGACAAGTACTTGATTGTAGGCTTGGGTAATCCTGGCGATGAATACGCCGAGACCCGCCACAACACAGGATTTATGGTATTGGACGCTTTTGCTAAGGCGTCCAATATCGTTTTTGCCGATCGCCGTTATGGCTTTCTGGCAGAAACGACGCTGAAAGGTCGTAAAGTATTCCTGTTGAAACCAACAACATACATGAACCTGAGTGGTAATGCAGTACGCTATTGGTTAAATCAGGAGAATATAGACCAAAGTCGTCTGCTTGTTATCAGTGACGATGTGGCTTTGCCCTTAGGCGCTTTCCGTCTGAAGGCAAATGGCTCTAATGGCGGACATAACGGACTGGGACATATCCAGCAGCTTATCGGCCAGAATTATGCCCGTTTGCGAATGGGTATCGGCAACGATTATCCCATAGGTTCTCAGATAGACCATGTGTTGGGCCGTTTCTCCTCAGAGGAGAAGGAACATCTGCAGCCCAGTATCGACTTGGCGGTTGACATCATCAAGAGCTTTGTGTTGGCAGGCATTGACATCACAATGAACCAATATAACAAATTAGGCAAGACCCCTTTATGGCAGAAACAACAGAAGCAAGAGTAGACAAGTGGTTGTGGGCAGCTCGCATCTTCAAGACACGCTCAATAGCTGCTGATGCTATCAAAAATGGTCGTGTCACCATTCAAGGGATGAATGTTAAACCATCCCGAATGGTGAAGGTGGGCGAGGTGATCAGTGTTCGCAAACCGCCTGTAACGTATTCGTTTAAGATTCTGAAGACCATCGAGCAAAGGGTAGGGGCTAAGCTGTTGCCTGAGATTTATGAAAATGTGACTCCTGCCGACCAGTATGAATTGCTGGAGATGAACCGTATCAGTGGTTTTGTGAACCGTCAGCGTGGTACGGGTCGTCCCACAAAGAAAGACCGCCGTGCATTGGACGAATTTGTAGGTCCTTCGCTAGAGGGGTATGGTGATTTCGACTTTGACTTTGACGACAGCGAAGATGATATTTGATTTTCTTTTTATTATCTTAGGTGTGGCATTGGTGCTGTTTGGTGCCGATAAGCTGACGGAAGGTGCTGCGGCACTGGCCAGAAGGATGAATGTGCCCGAGATTATCATTGGTCTGACCATTGTGGCTGCAGGTACTTCAGCCCCTGAACTCTTTGTCAGTCTGGTGTCTGCCCTGAACGGAACACCCGATTTGGCTGTGGGCAATGTGGTTGGTTCGAATACGATGAATTGTATGCTCATTGTGGGTTGTGCAGCGATGGTTGCTCCTATGACCATCAGTCCATCGACAGTGAAGAAGGATATCCCTTTCTCTGTCGCTGCCTCTGTCCTGCTCATCTTACTGGCATTTAATAATTTCCTCGGACGTCTTGATGGTATTATCCTGTTGCTGGGCTTTGCGGTCTTCATGACTTATACGTTGATGCAGGCAAAGACGGGAAGTAGCGAAACCGTCAAGGAGACATCACCTATTTGGAAGAACATCCTTTTTATTGTCTTCGGACTGGCAGGCTTGGTCATTGGCAGTAATCTGTTTGTCGATTCAGCCTCCGATGTGGCATTGTCGCTGGGTATCAGTGAGGGCGTGGTAGGTCTGACCATCGTAGCCGGTGGAACATCGTTGCCAGAGTTGGCAACGAGTGTGGTGGCAGCGCGTAAAGGTCAGTCGGCAATTGCTATCGGAAATGTGATAGGCTCAAACGTCTTTAACATCCTGCTTATCTTAGGACTGACAGCAACCATCAGTCCATTAGAAATAGAAGGCATCACCACCATTGACTTGGCAGTGATGCTCTTATCGGTAGTCCTGGTATGGCTGTTCTCCCGTACCCGTTATACGGTGGAGCGTTGGGAGGGAGCTTTACTCTTAGGACTTTATTTGGTATATGTAGGGTGGTTGATTACTTCACTGTAACAACCACTTTTTTCAAATCCTTATCAGCACTCGACGAACCTACCATCAGCTCGTATTTTCCCGGTACGACACGCATGGTGTTGGTCTGCTCGTCCCATCCCTCAAAGCTGTTGCGGGGCAAGTCGATATCTACCACCTTGCTTTCGCCAACCTCCACTTCTACTTGCTTGTAGCCTTTCAAGGTTTTCAGTGGACCCTGCTTGTCAGCCAAGTTCCTAACATAAACCTGTACAGTTTCTACTCCTTTGCGAGCACCAGTATTCTTAACGGTCACACGTACCTTATTATTTTTATAGACGGGCTTTGAGATAGCAAAGGTGGTATAGCTCAGTCCGAAACCGAAGGGAAACAGTGCCTCGCCCGTATAATAGCGATAGGTACGGTTCTTCATGGTGTAATCCAGGAAGTCGGGCAATTCTTCTGTGCTCTTATAGAAAGTGATGGGCAGTTTACCACTGGGATTGCTGTCACCCATGAGAACACCTGCCAATGCGGAGCCTCCCAGTTCTCCTGCATACCACCACTGGATGATGGCGTCGCAGGTCTCAATTTCTGGAGTCAGTGCCATTGCAGAGCCAGAGCAGTTGACGAAGACAACCTTCTTGCCTGCCTTGTGGAGCATGGACAGCATGTCGCGCTGTGCTTGAGGCAGTTCAATGCTGGTACGGTCGCCACCCTTGAAGCCGGGTTCGCTGACTTTCATTTCTTCACCTTCCAGACTGGGCGAGATGCCACCCACGAAGATAATGGTTTCTGCATTGCCAATCTGTGCCAACAATTCCTGTTGGGTTGGGTTTACCTTCTTCTTGATGTCGAAGTTCAAGGCACCATAACCCGTTTCCTGCACGTAGTCTATCTGGATGCGATAGTGCTCGCCAGCCTTCACCTTCAGTTCCTTCTTGTCTCCCTGAATACGATGGCGCACCTTCCAGATGTCAACCAATGTGTCACTGTTCACAATCAATCGCATTTTGTCATCTGCACTGATGTCGAAGATGAGCGTTTCATCCTCAGTGGGTTTGAAAATACCATCCAGACGGGCAGAGAAATTCTCTAAGTTTACGCCAGGGGCAAACACGGTGTTGCCTCCATTACTCAAGTGAATGGGATCTTTGATGTGAACGGTAGTCACAGGCTGTCCCTTCATCTCGGTATTGTTCCAATAGATGGCTTGCATACCCTGATATCCCAAGGGTCCCTGTACCTTATCGAAACGACTGATGAATGATTCATTGCGGGTCAATCCGCAACCTTGGATATAGCGAACCTTGGCTGTGGGTGTCTGTGCTTTGAAATATCTATTGATACCTTCCAGGGCGGTAATGGTACGGGTGGGGTAGCCTGAATAGTTGCCCCACATCATCACGGAGTCGTTAGCATTCGGTCCCATCACCACCAGTTCTGTGGGCTGCGATTGAGTCAATGGCAATACTCCATTGTTTTTCAGCAGTACGATGCTTTTCTGAGCCATATCCAACGCCAGCTTCTTATGTTCCTTCGAAGCGATGACGCTTTCTGGTATCTTAGTCCATGCGTTTGCATCGTCACTGTCGAAGTCGCCCAGTTCAAAGCGGGCGATGAGCAGGCGTCGCAGACTCTTATCAAGATCGGCCTCCTTGATGTCGCCACGCTTGATGGCTGCAGGCAGGTTCTTATATTCCGAACCACATTCCACATCAGTGCCAGACAGCACGGCTTTGGCACTGGCTTCGGCACCATCTTTGGCTACGTTGTGCCATTTGGGTAGGAAGTCACGAATGGCTCCGCAGTCGCTAGTGATGAGTCCGTCGAATCCCCATTCATCACGAAGTATCTGTTGTTCGTAGCGGGTCTGAGCGCAGCAAGCCTGCCCGTCAATGCGCTGATAGGCGCACATCACCTCAGCCACGTTTCCTTCTTGCACCAAAGCCTTGAAAGCGGGCAGATAGGTTTCCCAGAGGTCGCGCTCGGGCAGGTTCTCAATGTTGAAGGTGTGACGGTTCCACTCAGGACCGCTATGCACAGCAAAGTGCTTGGCACAGGCCAGCAACTTACGATATTTGCTCACGCCCAGGTCTTCGCCCTGATAGCCAACACCTTGCAGACCGCGCACCACAGCCAGTCCCATTTGAGTGGTAAGATACGGGTCTTCGCCATAGGTCTCTTGTCCACGACCCCAACGAGGATCGCGGAAAATGTTGATGTTGGGTGTCCAAAATGACAGACTCTGATAGCGCTGGATATTTCCAGAACGTTTAGCCTGTTGGGCCTTGACGCGAGCCTCGTCGCTGACGGCAGTAAACACTTTGTGCACCAAAGCATCGTCCCATGAGGCAGCCATTGCCATCGTGATGGGGAATACGGTGGCATAGCCGTTGCGTCCCACACCATGCAGTGCCTCGTTCCACCATTGGAACTGCGGGATGCCCAGTCGTGGAATAGCTGGCGATGTGTCCATCATCAGCTTTACTTTCTCGTCCAGTGTCAGTCGTCCTAATAAGTCGTCAGCGCGCTGTTCGGCTGTCAACTGAGCATTCTGGTAAGGCAGCATTTGAGCACTCACGCTCATTGCTGTCATAGTCATTAGTGTTGCTAGTATTTTTTTCATGTTGTTGTTATTTAATGATGATCTTTTTCCCGTTCTGGATATAGATTCCCTTGGTGGGATTGTCTACACGGACACCTTGCAAGGTGTAGGTAGTAGATTCTGAGCTGTTTCCTACATGAATGACACCAACACCGCTTGGCTCCTGGTTCCATGTGTAGGAGGCTTCATGCTCGTGTTCTATCACTGCACTCATATCTGGATCAGTAGCTTTTGCCGTTTTATTGCCTCTTTCCCAAGTAAATGTGCAGCCATTGATAAACTTAATGTCTTTGCAGAAGAACAATCTGACACCGTTTCTGTGCGAAATCTGCACGTTGTCGAAGGTTACATCATATACGTAGCTTTCTGGGCGTCCAGCAATCTGAATACCATTATATTTCTTGTCGTTGCCGTTCTTGGTACCTGTATAGCCAGAAGCAGTGACGTTCTGTATCAGAATATTATGGAACTCGGGGGTAGTTGATATCTTTGCTTGAGCTGGCGATGTGAGGTCGGGAGTGTCATCATACCAAGCAGTCATGCTGATAGGAGCCTCTACGTTATTCATGGTACAATTGCGGAAAATGATGTCGTGTACATCGCCACTACGGTCTCTGTTCGATTTCAAACGGAAACCACAATCCGTACCATCAAAGGTCAGGTTCTCGTAAATGATGTGGTGCATGTTCACGGTATAGCTACCGAAAGAAGCACCATGACCTGCCTTGAAATTGCAGTTCCATACGTGAACGTATCGGGCTTCACTGTCCGTTACTACGTTGTCATCGCCAGTATCAATATTACAATTGTATATGTTTACATATTGTGTCCAAATGGGTATTCCGTCAGTATTGTGTGAGGGAGTGCTGGCAGTGGATGAAGGGTTCTTGATTTCAATGTCGTGTACAGTGGTATTGGTTCCTCTGCCTGATTGTCCCACGGTCAGGTTGGCACCAGGGGCATTCTGAATGCGGAAGTTGCGGAACAGGAATCGGTTGCCATTGCCGAAACGAATCATGGCACCACGCTTCACGCCTGAATCCTTGTAATGCTCCCACCAAGGGGCTCCTTGTCCATCCAGAATGGAGGTATTACCTTCGCCCTCTATCACAACGTCTGTTGGTGTACCTTTATTAATAATGAAATTGTTTCCATCCGTGTGGCTGCGGTTATCGTATGACAGCCATTTCAAGGTAGCACCGGCACAAAGATGTAGTACGGTCTTTGAACCTACCTGAATGGTGTTGCTCAACCATTCTCCAGCAGGTATAACCACCATGCCACCACCTGCACTATTGGCAGCATTCAGTGCGTTCTGAATAGCTGTGGTGTTGTCTGCCGATTCCGTTGAAGCACCATAATTAGTGATATAAAAGGTGTTGGCTTCCGTAAAAGCTGGCAGATTTTGAGGCAACTGCACCTCTGTCCATCCTTCTGGGGTGTTCTTACTTGTAGCTTCTTCGTCCATTGAGAAGCTGATTTCCTGTGCCATCAATGTGTTGCTACAGAAGATACACAGCGCTATAGTCAGCGACTTAGATAATAAATTCATCATGATGTGTTTTATTTTATTGTTATTATTTCATTCAAATACTTCTCCAGATTCGTATAACCATTCTTATCTGTCAGGTTTCCATCTGCTGCATTGTTGGGATTAAGGCCGTGCTGGCGTTCCCATTCGTCAGGCATGCCGTCGCCATCGGTATCCTTAGGCGCCTTCTTGCTTTTCAGTTCAGGCCAAGGACTCGTGCCGATATGCACGTCGTTCTGCTTGTTGATAATGCCTGGGGCACAACCCTCTCCTGTAAACGTGGCCTTGCCCTCGCGAACATCCTTGACGATGATGGCATCCAGTTGGTCGCGATGTAGACTGGCTCCCGCCTTCTCGAGCACTAACTCGTAGGCCTTTTCTGCGGAGTGGGTGGTTACGGGAGCAAAAGGCATAGGCTCTCGCAGTCGGATGGTGTCTTGTGTGGTTGCCGTGTAGGTTCCGTCATTCCCATTGCGGTCTATCTGGTTCCATACGCCATAATCCCAGTTGTGTAGCGTCACCTCTGGGTATTTCGAGTTCACATTACCATCAACATAGTATTTTCCCCAAACGTGCCACATCTTATCCCACACATTTGGACGAGCAGTCCCATGGTGCGTATATTGCGATGTCCTGATGTTGGGAGCTGCGATACGCATACCACGCAAATCAGTTGGCGTACCAGGTCCAGGCTTATAGTAATTGTTCACGATGTTCACCGTCATGGCTTCACCACCATAGCAACCATTTTCCGTCCAGTTATAGATGACGTTGTTGCGAAGGTCCATTCGCTCGTCATCTTGGGTAAAGGCACTAGGACCGAGTCTGGGTGTGCGAGAGGTGTGATGAGCTATCAGGTTGTGATGATACGAGGCTCCGCTTCCTCCCCAGTTGCCTCCATAACCGTGCTTGCCTTTCTTGTGGCCGGCATTGTTCAGGCTTTGTGCTACGATACACCATTGCACGGTGAAGTTCTGATTACCAAATACGGACAGACACTCGTCAATAGACCAACTGATAGAGCAATGGTCTACTATGACATCATGACATCTGCTGCCTCCCAGTCCGTCGCCCTCATGGTGAGCTACTTGGCGATTTCCCAATCTAAAGCGCAGATAGCGAATGATGTTGTTCGAACCTACGGAAACAGGGTAATCTGCCAAACAGATGCCATCGCCAGGAGCTGTTTGTCCAGCAACGGTGGTGTTCTCTGTAAAGTGTAAGGGAGACTTCAGGAAGATGGTTCCTGACACATCGAAAACAATGGTCTTGGGCCCTAGTTGTGCGTTAGCCCATCGTAGCGAACCTTTTTGATTGTCGTCTTCCAGGGTGGTAACATGATATACCTTACCACCTCGTCCTCCCGTGGCGTGACGTCCGAATCCCTCAGCACCGGGGAAGGCAAGCAATTCCCGCTGTGCCATTGTCGTAACACTGCACAGCATCGTTATCATGAATAGGAAGTTGCGTAAAAATCGCTTCATCTTCGTTAATTAAGTAGTTTGTTTTTAATATCTTTGCAAAGGTACGAATAAGTGAGCAAATAACCAAATATTCAGCAAAAAATCCCCAAAATAATAAGAATAGTAATATTTTGTAGTAGATGTTAATAACATTTGTAGAATACTTGCGGACTAATGAATTCTATGGTTTGTTTTTTGTTGTACGAATCAGAATAAAACACTATATTTGTCTCGTCAAAAGAAACTAAAGATAGGAAAAAGAACAACCCAAATCGGGTAGGAGGTAAGTAGTAGCTTCTTGCATCTGTTTCTCCTAGAGAAACACAGTGTTTCCCTAGGAGAAACAGAGTGTTTCTTTAGGAGAAACACTTCGTTTCTGACTATGGAACGATGGAGAAACATAATAACGAGGGCGAACAACCGTTTTTGGTGTTCGCCCTCGGAGCGTTTATTGTATTATTGAGTAGCTTGTGCTACTTAATAATTATTGTAATTACTGCTGACGCCACTTTGGAGCACCGATGCCCTTCTCAACAAGAACGTTGTTGAAGTTCTTGAAGTGGAGGTCAACCATACCAGGCTGGTAGTCGCCGCGAATCTGCTTATCTATGTTAGTCACCGTACCATCGATGCCATCACACTGGTGATCCCAGTGGCTAACATTGGCCGGATCAAACTTATGAGGTGGATTCGGTTGAACCATCAGGTCTTTAGCAGAGATTTCAGCAACCTTTACAGTCAGACCTTCCTGTCCTGCGCTACCCCATGTTACGTCATAGGTATTAGCCATCGCTCCGAAGGTATTCTTCTGAGTGTAGTCGAATGCCGATGCAGTATTACTCCAGATTTGACCGTTGGTCAAGTTGTCGTTGGTTGAGTAGTTATCCTCGAAATCGAGAGTTACTGTACCCGAGCCATTAATGGTACGGATATCGCAACCAGCTTGAACCATCGTACGTTCTGTATCGTTATCATTACGAGTCAATATAAAGAGATTTCGCTTAACAGTATAAGAAGAACCACCAGGAATCCAACGGGTGTTGAATAACATCGAGTTACCTGCATTACAAGTATTGAAGTTGATGAATGTGTTGTTCTCTAATGTGATATTGTAGTGAAGGTCATCAGCCCACTCAACGGATTTCTGTGAGTTGTGGTTGAACATGTAGCCCAGTGGGTTGTCGTAAATGGTACAATTCTTCATGACGAAATTCTGCCAGATGTTCACGAGAGGACTCTTGTCAGGATTAGCATGGAACCAGTTGTAACGACGACCGCTGGTAGAGTAGTAACCACCATTGTAGAAGTCAACATTGTCAATGATAAAGTTCTTGATAACTACACCATAGTTGGCCTGTACGCGGTAGAAACCACCGACAATACCTTGGAACGAGCAGTTCTTCAATGAAATTTCCTCAACTACAGAACCCATACCAGAAGAGTACATGTTCATGAAGTAGCTATTGGAAACAACATTCGAACCATCACCGATATTACGAGCGTATGGAATGCTGAAGTCGATGTCTTCCAGTACAAGTTTATCAATGTCAATGGTAATCATTGGATTCTCAGAGCCAATTGGGTTACGGCTCAGCATGAACATAGCTGGTGAGGGCGATGTACCACCGCTAATATCAAGTACCTGCGGATAGTAGAGCATAACCTTGGCACGACCCTTGCCTTCAGCAATGTCTTCAGGAAGGGTTGCCAGTTTGAAGCCCTTATACACTTCCAAGCCAGCGCGTACGAAATAGTATTCACCACCACGGAGATAATAAGTCTGGTTCTCAGCATACAAATTACTCTTCATGTATTCTTCCAGCATAGGCTGGATAGAGGTAGCGGGGATGGGCAAAGCTATAGACTTTTGGGCATCACCGTCAGTGTACATCATAGTGTCTTGTGGGATAGGCTCAACGATAATGGGTTCACCAGGATCACCTTTGGTACGCACACTGATGTTGAGATTTTGTTGAGCATAGTTCAGACATTTTTGTATGTCAAGACCCTTTTTCGCTTTCTCTGCAACAATAGATTCATCGTATGTGTAGAGGTTATACACTGAATTCTGATCTAGCCCCACAATCTTAATAACTGCTGTGCCGTCTTCACCGAAGAGGTCAGCTATAGGATAGCCTGGGTATTTGTATTCAGCAGGAACTTTAGCATCGGGATTGGATGCGGCAGGTTCTATGACAAGGCGGTCAGCTCTCCAAACCTTGTTGCCCCAGTTATCGGTGATGAGGTTGAAATACTCATGCATGTCTTCCAACTCTTCTGGAGTGTATTCGTGGGTACCACTTTTTTTCTCATTACGGTCAAGATAGAGTTCAAAAGCCTCCTTCTCAACGTTGGCCTTCTGAGCGATGATAGCTGGAACTTTGTATTTGTCTAGCATATCATAATACACCATGTCTGTCCACTGGTGGAGATTTCCTGTACCGAACCATTGAGAGTTGTGTTCTTCACCACGGTCTGACAAAGCGCGGATGGCAAAGCGATAGGTTTTGGAGAATAATAGGTCCTCCAAAAGAAGTTGATCTTTTTCCTCACCCCAAAGTATCGTATCAAGCGCAAGCATTGTGGGGTCATCCCATTTTTCTAAATCACCTGTAGCGACACTTTGCTCATAAGAGGCCTTGATTTGGTAGCCTGCGGCTCCTTTCACCTGTGACCAATAGAGCTGCATACTGTTGCGCCCAATCACCTGACAGAGATAGGGATCACTTCCGCCTTTGGCCACCGTACGGTTGGTACGGAATACCGGTGTCATCAGTCGGTCAGACGATGCTTCGTAGCTGGCCTCGTCCTTATCGGTACATGAGAAGGTGGAAAAAGTGGTCAGCAATGCGAACGAATATAAAAATATTTTTTTCATAAACTTGTTCAAATATAGTTATTAGTAACCATAATAATTCTTTAACTTACCCTCAGAACGTGTAATAGCTTCACGAGGAATAGGCATCAGATAACGTACAACAGGAAGATCAGTCTGTTCACTTGTGATGTCAAAAGTGGTATAAACACCATTTCGGTTCATCTGGAAGGTGTTCTTGCTGTCTCGATCAGCCTTGATGAAGCCATAGAGTGAGTAGAGTACAGAGTTCTCAGCATATTCGTTACCTTCTTTCCAATATTTGTCGCCAAAGTTGGCTGTCTTCATCTCATATTTCACTGTACCAGTGGGATCGTCGGGGTCGCCAGCAGGCAGATAGTTAGCAACTTCTGAGTTAGGATACTTGTTCCGGATGAATTTAAAGAACTTGTCTGCTGTGTTGTAATCACTCTTGTACTTCTGATCGTTAGCTTCTGGGTTGAAGAGATAAAGAACATCCATTTCATGATTGGCAAAGTAACTGTTCTTCTGTGGATTCTTCATGTAAACATAGTAAATGTTTGAAGGAACCAACTGTTTCTTGTTACTGCCTGCTGTCTGTCCGAAAGCATTGTCGCCAGGGATGGCAGCATCAATCTCTTCCTGTGTATATGCCTCGCCCAGAGTGCCACCATAGTAGTCAACGCCATCATGGTATGTTACCATATCGTTCACGGCAGTTTCGCTTTGTCCACCAACCTCGGCAGCAAACGAGTAGTTGCGGAGGAAAGTGAAGTACAGCTCTTCTGCTAACATGTTGTTACGTACCAAGTCCTTCCAACGCATGTTTTCACCAGCAAATTCCCATTTACGCTCATCCAGAATCTCTTTTAGGAAAGAGCCAGCGTCGCCAACTACTTGTGGGGCAGGAACTGTTGAACCTATATAGGCGCGATTGCGTACCTGCTGAACGGCATTAATGGCATCAGCACTTACTGCACCTGACAATTTGAAATCTGCTTCAGCAAACGTTAGTAGTACATCAGCATAGCGCAGGTATGGATAGTTAATACCTGTGTTACCTGTAGTAATCTTCGTGAAAGCGTTTGTAGAGTTAAACATCTTTGACCACTTGTTGTTGTAACAAGTAATATTGGTGTTAATCTTAGGAATACCATCAAAAGTGTAGTACCACCATCCGATAGTAGCCTTCTTACGCATATCGCCTTCTTTGTAGCTGAAACGGAACATGTTGTTCAACTGCTGGTTACCACCACATTCACCCCATTGGAAGTTAGTGGCACCACCGCTCGACTCAAACTTTGGTCCCTGACGATAGCCAATGTAACCAGATGTTTCTTTGGCAAACGGAATCTCGAAGATAGGGTCGTCATCGTTGATAACCTTAAAGTTACACTCGTTCAAGAATACATCTTGATAGGCGAGAGCCAGTTTGTGAGTTCCAGCATCTATTACCTTCTGGGCATAGTCGCGGGCCTGTGTCAAGAACCATGTTTCTTCCGATGCAGTGGGCTTACCCATAAAGCCGTAAGTAGTTTCGTCACCATCAGCATGACGTAGTGAATAGCCTGCAGCCTGCAAACCAATACGTGCAATCATAGCCCAACAAGCTTCCTGAGAGACACGCTCAATGCCCTCAGCCAGTTGAGAAGCTTTCTTCATGTGTGGTGCAGCATCAATCAAATCTTCCATAATGGTCTTGGCAATGACGTCGCGTGAAACAATCTCAGTGAAGAAATTATTAGTAATACGAGTTGGTTGCATGGAGAATGGAACGTCACCCCAGTAACACATCAACTCATAGTATAGCATGGCACGCATTACTTTTGCCTCACCCATATACTGCTGTAGGGCCGCAAAGTCGTCATTGCTCTCATTGTAGATGCTGCTATTGCTCAGATAATAGATGAACGAATTAGCAGTTTCAATAGCAGAATAGGTAGCATTCCAAACACTATTGGCTGTTGAACCGGCAGCAGTCTGGTTATAACGCTTAGGAGTGTTCGTTTCGTCATTTTCGCTACTATTGGTAACAAAATCAACGTCACTATTCAGAATCAGGGTATAGGTGTAGGCCTGTCCGAAGGTGTTGCTTGACATCACCTCTGTATAGACACCATTAAGCGCCATACCTGCATCCTTAACGGAACTATAAATGTCTTCGGGGGAGAACTTGGATGGCGCGTCCACGTCTAGGTAGTCGTTGCAGGCACTTAATGCCAGCATTCCAAGTCCGCCGATGATTATATTTTTAAGTTTCATATTCTTTTTGTTTTCTTTTTAGTTGTTATTTAGAAAGACAGGTTTACACCGAATGAGAATGCACGGTTACGTGGGTAGCGGTTGTAGTCCATTGACGGAGTCAAACCAGTCTGGATGTCAACTTCTGGGTCATAGCCAGAATAGCCGGTAATGATGAAGAGGTTAGAAGTTGATGCGTAAACGCGCAGTTTAGACAAACCAGCCTTCTTAATCCACTTAGAGGGGACGTTATAGCCGATGGTAATGTCAGAACAACGCAGGAACGAACCATCTTCAACGAAGTAAGTGTTGATGGTGTTGGTTACGAGGTCTGCAGGATTCCACAGTCTCTTGCCGGCATTTTCTAACATATACTCTTCGATAGTATAAGGCTCAGTCCAGTAATCCTCATGACGACCAGTGTTGGTAGTGTAAACCCAACGGTTTTCACGTGAGAATTCACTGAAAACATTGGTGTAAGTAGATTTGTTACCAGAACTTGAAGACAATGCATAAGCAGTAGCGTTGTAAACGTCAAAGTTCAGCATATAGGTAAAGTTTGCGGTAAAGTCGAAATCTTTCCAAGAACCGCTCAGACCGAATCCACCCTGAATTGTCGGGTTGGTGTTACCAATAACCTGACGGTCTTTGGTGGTGATTTTTCCGTCACCGTCCAAATCCTTGAACTTAATCTTGCCAGGCATGTTGGGGTCACCGGAGTTAGAGGCGGCCAATACGTCGGTTGTCATCTGAGGAACACCATCTTGAAGTTCCCATTTTGATTTCTGGGCATATCCGCTTTCTTTAAAATCATCAATAGAGTACAGTCCGTCATAGACATAGCCATAAAGCAAGCCTACTTCGTTGCCGACTTCCAACATGTAGTCGTCCTTGCCTGAAGAGTAGAAACGACCGCTATAATTGTACAATTTTGAGTCGGTAGCATTCAGCTCTTTTACTTTCATTTTGTTATGTCCCATGGTTAGATTAGCACTCAGGACATAGTCTTTTCCGCGAAGAATATCGCCATTGACAGTCAACTCGAAACCTGTGTTCTGTACCTTACCGATGTTCTGCTGTTGAACGGTGTAACCTGTAATAGCGGGAATGGTTGACTGGTAAAGCAGGTCGCGGGTTGTGTTGATGTAGAACTCAGGTGTAATCTTCAGACGACCACCGAAGAACGACATATCCAAGGCGAAGTTGCGTGTAACAGTGGTCTCCCACTTCAGGTCTTCGTTAGGATAAGAACCTGGCTTTGAGTAATACATTTCACCATACTGGCGCTGCTCACCGAAACCAGGACCGCCCTCAACCTCCATATTATAGAGGTAGCGCCACAAGTCGGCATCAATGCGGTTGTTACCAGCTAAACCGAAAGCAACACGGAGCTTCAACTGGTCAATCCATTTTACGTCCTTCATGAAGTCTTCCTGCTTGATGTCCCAAGCACCAGAGATAGAGGGGAAGTAGCCCCACTTATTTCCTTTTGAGAACTTTGAGCTACCATCAGCACGCATAGTTGCTGCCAACAGGTACTTATGCTTGTAGTTGTAAGAAACCTGTCCGAAGAACGAAGCGGTACGGTCGGCAGTAGAAAGGATTGATGAAGACAGATATGGAGTACCGAGACCCATATTGTCGAAAGCCTTCTGAGCAGTTACCGAACGGTCAAAGTAGCGGTTCGTCTGTGCAGTCTGCTTGTACTGGCGGTTATAGATTTCCTGTCCTAACAAGAACGAGAAGTTATGGTCGTCCTTGATAGTCATGTCGTAAGAAGCTGTATTGGTCCAAGTGTAAGACTCTGTAGTACGCTTGGTGATGGATGCTACAGGCTGTGAGTTGTATTTCTTACCCTGAGATGTCAGTGGACCATAGAAACGGTTGGTGTCCATGAAGGTGACGGAGTAGTTACCCTCAGAGCGCAGCGTGAGGCCCTTGATAGGCTTCCAGGTCAGTGCAAAACGATTGTTCAGCGTATAAGAGTGCTTCTTTTGAACGTTGGTGGCAATGTCGTCATTAGGATTGGTCAGAGCAAAAGCGTTGGTAACGTCCTCGTCCTCCCAGGCCTTGTTCCAACGGGCGAACTGGCGATAGCCGCTGGTTGGCATATAGCGCAGCACGTCAATGATACCACCTGTACCAATATTGTCACCACCTGCACCCTCGTCACGACGATAGGTGATAGTTGGGTTGTACTCGAACTTCAAGTTGGGATGCAACTGAGTAGCCAGTTTCAGCGTCAAATTGGTGCGGCGAACACCAGACCCCTTAATGATACCCTTATCCTCAGACTGAGTCAGAGACAGGTTGAAGCGGGTCTTCTCGCTACCACCACCAATGGAAACGTTGGCAGAGTAGTTTAGTGGAGTCTCATCCATAACTTCGTTCTGCCAGTCGGTAGGAGTCAGTGTGCGATAGATGTCCAAGTCAGAGGGATCGCCGAAGTTCTCATAGAAATTTCTTACAGAGCTAGATCCACTACGCTTCACACCACCCTGGGCACGATCCCATGTGTACTCCATGAATGAAGGAATGTCCATTAGGTCGAGTTTTTTGGAGATGTGAGCTACAGTCAGACGACCATTAAATGATACCTGAACCTTACCTTCTTTAGCTGACTTTGTTGTTACGATAATTACACCATTACCACCCTTTGCACCGTAGATAGCGGTCAGAGAAGCGTCCTTCAATACGTCGATGCTAGCGATATCCGAGGGAGGAATATCGTTGATGTTGTCCTGTTGGAAACCATCGACGATGAACAATGGATCGTTAGACTGAGTTACTGACGTTGCACCACGAACGCGGATGTTGATGTCGGCACCAGGCTGACCATCGACAGTAGTAACTTGTACACCTGCAATCTTACCGGTCAGGGCTTCAGCAGCTGATGATACAGGTACAGCAGCCAGTTTTGCACCGCTTACTGATCCTACAGAACCGGTCAGGTCCTTACGAGCCTTGCTGGTGTAACCAACAACAACGACCTCTTCGAGGGATGCGTTGTCATCCAGCAACTTGATTTGCATGTCGGGACCCGCGGTGACTTCCTGTGTTACCATACCGATGTATGATATCACAACTGTCTTGCCATTCTGCAGCTTCAGTGTGAAGTTACCGTCAAAGTCGGTGACTGCTGCATTCTTGGGATTTCCCTTCTCTACTACGGTTGCGCCAATTACTGGTTCGCCAGTCTGGTCGGTAACCGTTCCCTTAGCTGTGGTCTGTGCAGACAGATTGCCCACGACTAAGAGCAAGCACATGATTAGTGCTGTTCGAAAGATACTCTTAAATTTAACAGACATAAAATTAGTAGTTTTAAAAAATTAATGAAAATAGTATATTCTGGGTGCAAAGATACACATTTAATCCATAATACGTGAACAATTATTAAAAAATTTATTGTAAACGTTTACGTTTTAACAATTTCCTCCTTCTTTTGCATATTATATTAATAATGTGTATCTTTGCAGCAGAAATCAAAACAAACGAAAAAACGATGAAACGAATCTTATTCTATCTGGCATTTATGTGCTATGCCCTGTGTATGCAGGCTGTCGAGAACTATCCGTACCGAAGTGACTATCTGTGGGTGACTGTGCCCGATCATGCCGACTGGCTCTACGAGGTAGGGCAGAAGGCTACCGTGGAGGTGCAGTTCTATCTGTATGGTATGCCACGCGACGGTGTGGTGGAGTGGGAGGTAGGTACCGACCTGTTGCCCTCAGACCAGAAAGGCTCCCTCACGCTGAAGAACGGACGCGGGAAGATTAGCATGGGAACCGCCAAGAAGCCCTGCTTCCGCGACCTGCGACTGAAGATGAAGTTGGATGGAAAGACGTATGAGCACCACGTGAAGGTGGGATTCTCTGCAGACAAGATACAGCCGTTTACCAAGGAGCCCAAGGACTTCTGGACCTTCTGGCAGGACAATGTGAAAGAGGCGGAGAAATATCCCGTAAACTTTACCAAGGAGTATGTGAAGGAGATGTCGAGCGCCAAGGTCGATGCCTATCGACTGAAGATAGACCTGGACAAGGACCACCATGCGTTCTATGCCTACCTGCTGATGCCCAAGGGTGCTAAGGCAGGCTCATGTCCCGTGGTGCTGACCCCTCCGGGAGCCGGTGTGAAACCTATCCGCGATGCAACTACACGCAGGTTCTACCCCGAGAACGGATTTATCCGCATGGCACTGGACATCCACGGACTGAATCCCACGCTGAGTGAGGAGGTGTTTGCCGAGATTCGTGCTGCCTTTGACAATAAGGGGAATGCCTATCTGCGTCAGGGACTGGAGGACCGTAACCTGTACTACATGAAGCATGTCTATCTGGGACTGGTGCGCTGCATCGACATTCTGACGCAACTGCCTGAGTGGGATGGCAAGAACGTCATCATGCAAGGAGGCAGTCAAGGAGGTGCGCTGGCACTCATTGGTACGGCGCTCGACCCTCGTGTCACCCTGTGTGTTGCCAACCATCCTGCGCTGAGCGATATGGCTGCAGGCTCAGCCGACTTGACCAGCGGCTATCCGCACTTCAAGAAAGAGAGTGGGGCGTATAGCGAGGCATGCATGAAAACCCTGCCTTATTATGATGTGGTGAACTTTGCGCGTCATATCCAGGTGCCTGTCTATATGACGTGGGGCTACAACGACAATACATGTCCGCCCACCACGTCGTATGCTGTGTGGAATGTGCTGACGGGTCCAAAGGAGAGTCTGCTGACACCTGTCAACGAGCATTGGACCAGTGATGCTACCGACAGAGGACAGATGGAGTGGATGCGCAAGCACCTGAAGTAATTTATTTCCTTTGATTCATGGGCCAGTTCACGAGATACAATTGCTCGGTGGCTCGTGTGAAGGCTGTGTAGAGCCAGTGGATATAGTCGGCAGACAACATGTCGTCGGTCATGTATCCTTGGTCTACATAGATGTGTGCCCATTGTCCACCCTGTGCCTTATGACACGTGGCTGCATAGCCGAACTTTATCTGCAGCGCATTGTAATACTTATCCTCGCGCAACTTCTTCAGACGGTCGGGCTTACGGGTGATGTAGGCATAGTCGGCCATCACCTGATTGTAAAGCTCCGTTTGTTGGTCGCGGGTGAGGGCAGGGGCCTCCGAGGTCAGCGTGTCCAGCAAAACGGTAGCCGTCAGTTCATAGTCGTCATAATCGGGGAAGGTCATGGTGACCTCAGCAAAGCGGAAACCATATAGCTCCTCCACACGACGCACCCGACGAACCACCGCGCGGTCGCCATTAGCCAGGAAGGCGGGAGCTGTCTCCTCTTCACCATGCGTCCAGTAATAGTTGTTCTTCACTATCATCAGCAGGTCGCCCGAACAGAGCTCGTCCTCACGTCCCAGCACCATATTGCGAATACCTTGGTTGTAGATGTTCGCCCGTTTGTTGGAGCGGGTGATGACCATCGTCTCGTCCATGCCTGCACGACTATAGCTTGTGGCCAATTGCTCAATCAGCTCATCGCCAGGAACCACGTGGATATCGCTGAAACCCTCCAACCTCACCTTGGGCAACGCGCATGTGCCATCAAACATCAGACTTCTCACCTCGGTGGCATTCCACAGAATACCCGACTCTTGACTCTGACGTAACACTTCGTTCAGGTTGCACTCGTGGACATGCAGTCCATAGCTACGCATCACCTCCGTCTGCAAGGCAGGACTCTCCGTCTCGCCCACAGGAGGCAACTGGGCACTGTCGCCAATGAACATCATCCGACAGTTACGCCCGTTGTACACATACTGGATAAGGTCGTCCAACAGCTGTCCGTTGGCAAAGGGCGTGTCGCTATAGCTGGAGGCATTGGCCACCATCGAGGCCTCGTCTATTATAAATAAGGTGTCCTGCTGATTGTTGTAGTTCAGTCCGAAAGCGCCCTCCAACGATTTCTGACGATAGATGCGCCGATGGATGGTCGAGGCGGCATAGTCGGCATAGAGCGAGAACACTTTGGCAGCACGCCCCGTAGGTGCCAACAGCACTATCTTCTGCTGCAGCGACAGCAGTCCCTTCACGATGGCAGCAGCCAGCGTGGTCTTGCCCGTACCGGCAGAGCCTCGCAGAATCATCAGCGTCTGCTCATGACGGTCGGTCATGAACTGTGTGAACACCTCGATAGCCTGTTCCTGCTCCGTGGTTGGTGTGAAAGCGAAAGCATTCCTGATGCGATATTTCAGTTCGTCAGTAATCATTGCGGGTACAAAGTTACGAAAATAATTTCTAATTTCTAATTCCTAATTCCTAATTTATTAGTATCTTTGCACGCGTAATGACAAGTAATAGTAAGACAAATATAATTCTCGCGGTGGTGGCGCTGGCACTGGCTGTGCTCTGCGTCCTGAGCATTGTGGGGTAAACGATAAAGAAATAAGGTAAGCACATGAGTGACATCGCAACCAACTCAACACGAAGACTGGTGATAAGAATCAGCAGGAACAGTCTGTCGTTCTCAACGACGGACGGAGCGCAGGTAATCTACGAACCCTATGCCTTGAAAAGTAGTATATCGATGGCTGCCAATCTGCGTGAGGCATTGCGCACCGTGCCCATGCTGAGCGAAAGGTATGGCAGGGTGCTGGTTATGGTCGATTCACCCGTGCTGCAGGTGCCTGCTGATGAGTTCAAGGAAGATTTGGCAGAGACCTACTATAACCACAGCTTTACCAGCCAGCAGCAACAGAAGGTGTTGTACACCGTATTGCCAGAGCTGAAATGCGTAGCCGTGTTTACCCTGCACAAGGACTTGTTTACCGTGATTACCGATGCTTGGGATAGCGTGCGCATTGTACCTGCCTTGACCTCCGTCTGGAACCATCTGAACCAGCGCAGCTATACGGGGGCACACAGCAAGTTGTATAGCTATTTCCACGAACATCAGCTGGAGGTGTTCAGCTTTGCCCAAAACCGTTTCAAGTTCTGCAATTCCTTCACGGTCACTACCCCTGAAGATGCCATCTACTACATCCTGGCATCCTGGAAGCAACTGGGATTGGTTCCTGAACACGATGAATTGTTCCTGGTAGGTGATGTCCTGGAGCGCGACCATACGAAGGAAGAACTGGAGAAATATATCAAGCGCGTGTTCGTGGTCAACCCCATTGGCGAGTTCAATCGGGCAAGCGTAGCCCAGATACCGGGCATTCCCTACGACTTGATGGCTTTATATGTTAAGGGACTGTAACGCTTCGCTAGTGAACAGTGAAAAGTGAATAGTGAAAAATGAGGATTATCACAGGCATATATAAAGGAAGGCATTTCGACATTCCGCGCACGTTCAAGGCAAGACCAACCACGGACTTTGCCAAGGAGAACATCTTCAACGTGCTGACGGGCTATATCGACTTCGAGGGCGCTACCGCCTTAGACCTCTTCTCAGGTACGGGCAGCATCTCGCTGGAACTCTTGTCCAGAGGCTGCAAGCAGGTGGTAAGCGTGGAACTGGACCGTGACCATCACCGCTTTATCCAGGAGTGTGTCAAAAAGCTAGCAGCTAGTAACAGCAATATCATCCCCCTCCGCGCCGATGTCTTCCGCTTCCTGAAGTCCTGCAAACAGCAGTACGACTTCATCTTTGCCGACCCCCCATACGCCCTGAAAGAATTGCCCCAAATTCCCGACCTTATCTTCGAGAAGCAGTTGCTAACCGCAGAGGGCATCTTTGTCTTCGAACATGGCAAAGACTACGATTTCTCCAACTATCCTCATTTTCTGGAGCATCGCAGCTATGGCAGCGTAAACTTCTCGCTGTTTAGAGCATAGCCTTATACTCTTGTCACACCGTGCATGGCATCTTATTATTATATTAATCCCTGAGCTGTGAGGCCCAGGGATTTTTTTTAGTCTAATTGGATAGATTTACTTCAGCCACTCCTTCACCGTATTGACGATGTAATCCCTATCCTGGGCCGTATAGTAGGAGGGGTAGGTGAGCCAGGCATTTCATCATCGATAATCGTCACGCCCTTTATCTCCGACAGCACTTCTTTTCCTTTCTTTTTTATCTTTGCGTGCATAGATACGGTTTTTTAAGAGAATATTTAGGAAGTTTATGTGGAAATCTTAAAAAAAGTTCGTAAACCTTTACTTCGCTGAAAGAATCGGGGCGTTCGTTGAAGTTATTTGGCGAAAGCCCCGATAATCTTTATCTTTGCAACATCATTATAAACTACTAGGTGATATGAAGAAAATCATTTTATTCATGACCATGATGGTGGGAGTCCTGACAGCACACGCTGACAGCTATACCTTCCTAACTTTTGAGACGACGGATGGGGCAAAGGCTTCGGTGTCCGTTTCTGACTTGACGCTGACCATCAGCGGGACTACACTGATAGCGGGAACGCAGTCGTTCACTCTTACGAACCTGAGCAAGATGTACTTCTCGACATCGGATGAAACAACGACTGGTATCGAGGAAATTACCAGTGCTACTCTCGACGAGGCCACCGACATCTACGACCTTCAGGGCCACAGGGTCACGAAGGATCAGATGCGCCGTGGCGTGTATATCGTGAAAACAAAGGACAGAACTTATAAAATGGTGGTAAGATGAAACGTACATTATTATCTATATTGACCCTATTGCTGGCGATAGCAGCAGGGGCGCAGACACTGAATGTCAAGGTGGGCAGTGTTACTTATCAGTTTCCAGCCACACAGACGGGCGAGATGACTTACGATGACGGACAGACCGTTACCATCATGGGCAAGACGTTTACGCTCACCGACATCACTGCGATGACGGTGGACGAAACGAGCGTCACCGACGGTACGATTGCCGTAAGTTACGACGGCTCGACAGCATCTGTAACGGTGGCGGGCAATGTGGCACAGTACGTCACACCAACCATCAGCGGAGCGCACGTGTCGATAGCCCAGAGCGACGACTTGGCTGAGGAAATCACCTACACGCTGAGCGGTACATCGACCGACGGCGAGTTCTATATGTCGGGCTCATACAAGGCGACGATAGAGTTGAACGGTCTGACGCTGACCAATGCGACACCCGTGTATAGTGGTGCTGCCATACACATCCAGAATGGTAAGCGCATCAAGGTGAAACCCGTCACCGGCACCACCAACACACTCGTCGATGCTGTCGGAGGCTCACAGAAGGGCTGTCTTTATATCAAGGGCCATGCCGAGTTTGCCCAAAAGGGAACGCTCAACGTGGTGGGCAACGTGAAGCACGGCATCAAGACGGGCGAATACTTTACCATCAAGAATGCCACCATTAACATCACCTCCGCTATAGGCGACGGCATCAACTGCGGACAGTTCTTCCTCATGGAGAGCGGTACGATTAACATCAGCGGTACGCAGGACGACGGTATTCAGTGTGACATTGACGATACCGACACCTATCCTACGGGGACCGGCGAGACCACCGACCATGAGGATGAGGACAGCGGGAACATCTACATCGAAGGTGGCACGCTGAACATCACCGTCACTGCCGATGCCGCCAAGGGCATCAAGGGCGAGGGTGACATGCGCATCAGCAGCGGCGACATCACCGTGACGACTGCCGGCGGTGGCGTCTGGGACAGCGACAAGGTGAAGACCAAGGCCTCGGCTTGTCTGGGTGCCGACGGCAACACCGTCATCAGCGGTGGCACACTGAACCTGACCAGTACGGGAGCAGGCGGTAAGGGAATCAACGGCGACGGCACCTTCACAGCTTCGGGCGGTACTATCATCATCAAGACTTCGGGCAATGCCGTGGTAGCATCATCGAACGGCACGCTCTCAACAGTCAGCAACTCATCGCAGCTCGACCATTATGACAGCGACTATAAGTCATCACCCAAGGGCATTAAGATCGACGGTGCCATCGTCATCAGCGACCAGGCCGTCATCAGCGTCACTACGACAGGTGCTGGCGGTGAGGGCATCGAGAGCAAGACCACTATCGACATCACGGGCGGACAAGTGACCATCAATGCATCAGACGATGCCATCAATGCCTCGTATAACGACGACACCAAGAGCCTGAGCAATGCCGGCAATCTGACCATCAGCGGCGGCTACGTCTATGCCCGCTCAACAGGCAACGACGGTATCGATGCCAACGGCAACGTATATATCAAGGGCGGACTGGTCTATGCCATTGGTGCCTCGTCGCCAGAGGTCGCCATCGACGCCAATAGTGAGGAGCAAAAGAAGCTCTATGTTCAGGGCGGAACGCTGGTAGCCATCGGTGGTTTGGAGAGTGGCGCCAGCCTGACACAGTCGTGCTACTCCACGAACTCGTGGAACAAGAACACTTGGTATGCCCTGACCGTAGGCAGCGACGTGTTTGCCTTCAAAACCCCGTCAAGCGGAGGTAGCACGATGGTTGTCAGCGGAGCCTCACAGCCCAGTCTGAAGAGTGGTGTCACCGTCAGCAGCGGCACCAACATCTTCGACGGCGTGGCCTATACCGGTGCCACATTTACCGGTGGTTCCAACGTTTCCCTCTCGTCCTATACAGGAGGTGGTGGAGGGCCTGGCGGTGGAGGTCCTGGTGGCCCAGGCTGGCATTGATTCCCAAATGACGATCGAAGCAAGAGCAGAGATAAGCTTGCTTAAACTATGCCTTGCAAGGAGGAATTCGACTGAAAGTCAATAAATCATAAATCCCAAGGCATTTTCAACCTGTTTTGGGATTTATTTCGTATATTTGTGCCATAAATTCACAAACTAAAACAACTGACGAACGAAGCAAGAACATAAAGCAAACTTGTTTGGATTATGCCTTGCAAGGAGGAAGAAAACTTAAAGTTAAATACGATTATGAAGATTCTGATTTTACAGGGCTCTCCGAGAGCTAATGGAAACACCGCTTGGATGGCGGAGGAGTACAAGAAGGCTGCCGAGGCAGCAGGTCATGAGGTGATGCTGGTGAATGTCGCCAGAAAGAAGATTGCAGGCTGTCTGGCTTGCGAGTACTGTCACGGTAAAGGCAATGGTGCTTGCATCCAGAAGGACGACATGCAGGAACTCTATCCGCTGATGAACGAGGCCGAGGTGCTGGTAATAGCTGCGCCCATCTACTACTTCACGCTCTGCGCACAGATTCAGGCTCCCGTCCAGCGTATGTACTGCGTGAACAAGCCGGCCAACGTGAAGAAGATGGCGCTGCTGATGTCGTCCTATTCTCCTGGTGTATATGATGGTGCCACTGCCGAGTTCCGCGACATCTGCAACTACTGGGAGGTAGAAAATATGGGCTTTGTCTCTGCCAAGATTGACGAGCAGAAGACCGAGGATACGAAGCAGAAAGTGATAGAACTCGTTGGAAAACTGTAGTTTTGTTGTATTTTCCGTAATTCTGGTAATTCTTTCCAAGATTTTGGTAGTGCCTCCTTGGCGAAAACATCGTAACTTTGCCGACGAAATAATAACGTAATGAAAATGAAGCAAATTATGATGTTACTGGCAGCAATGCTGCTGACGTGCTGCTCTTCAGACAGCGAAGTGAATGCACAAACCAATACTGCAATGACTGAGAAATTGTATATTACCATCGACGGACAGGCACAGGCTGTGACACTCGTCGACAATCAAGCAACAAAGACGCTTGTTGAGAAATTGCAGCAGGCTCCCGTCACCGTGACGCTGAGCAGCAGTGGAGGCTTTGAGATTTGGGGAGCACTGGGCTTCTCATTGCCCACAAACAACGAGCAGATTAATGCGCAGCCGGGTGACGTGATTCTCTACAGCGGTTCAAACATCTGTATCTTCTACGGCACGAACTCGTGGAGCTATACTCGTTTGGGCAAGATTGACGGCTTGTCGGAAAGTCAGCTTCGCACGTTCCTCAAAGCTGGCGAGAGCAATATCAGCGTTACGCTGTCGCTCAACAATATAACTAGCATCAGCAGCGTTCGCTCTGACAAGGAAAGTGGTGCTTACTATTCGCTGAACGGTCAAAGAGTAGAAAATCCAAGGAAAGGTTTATTCATTAAAAACGGAAAGAAGATAGTATTATGAAAAAGGTATTAGCCGCAGTGCTGATGGGCTTGACGCTCACGGCTTGCACGAACAAACAAACTACAAACGAAGATATGAATACGACATTACAACTGACTCAGGAGTGGGACAAGGTGTTCCCCAAGAGTGACAAGGTGGACCATAAGAAGGTCACGTTCAAGAACCGTTACGGCATCGAACTGGCTGCCGACATGTACACGCCGAAAGGCGCAACAGGAAAGATAGCTGCACTGGCTGTCACAGGGCCATTCGGAGCCGTGAAGGAGCAGACGAGCGGTCTCTATGCCCAACACATGGCCGAGCGAGGTTTCCTGACTATCGCTTTCGATCCCTCGTTCACTGGCGAGAGCGGTGGTGAGCCGCGACGCATGGCTTCGCCTGACATCAACACCGAGGACTTCCTCGCTGCCGTCGATTTTCTGAGCAACCAGGACAATGTTGACCCAGAGAAGATTGGCATCATCGGCATCTGCGGCTTCGGTGGGATGGCTGTGAATGCTGCCGCCATCGACCCCCGCATCAAGGCCACCGTCGCTTCGACGATGTACGACATGAGCAAGGTGAACGTGGAGGGCTACTTCAAGAGCGAAGACACCAAGGCACAGCGCATGGCTAAGCGCAAGACCATCGCCCAGCAGCGCACGGAGGACTTCAAGAACGGTACTTACAAACGTGCAGGTGGTGTGGTTGATCCGCTACCCGAGGATGCACCTTTCTTTGTGAAGGACTACTACGACTACTACAAGACCCCACGCGGCTACCACGAGCGCAGCGGCAACTCTACTGACGGCTGGAACGTCATCGGCTGTCAGTCGTTCCTCAACCAGCCCCTGTTGGCCTGGGCGCATGAGATTGAGTCTCCCGTGCTGCTCATCCACGGCGAGAAGGCCCACAGCCGTTACTTCTCTGAGTACGCTTTTGAAAAGATGACGGGCAAGCATGTTGAGGGTCAGAGCGCAGTCATCGGAAACAAAGAACTGATGATTATCCCCGATGCTGTCCACACCGACCTTTACGACGACAAGAACGGGAAGATTCCTTACGACAAAATAGAGGCGTTTTTCAAGGCAAATCTGAAGTAATATGGCAGAAAGAATCATCCAGATAGACAGCGTTGATGCGTACAACAAACTGTACGGATGGGAGACGCTGCATCCGCTGGTGACGGTGGTAAACCATGCCAATCCAATGGCCAGTGACCTGAACCACTCACGGCTGAACTACGGACTGTATGCACTGTTCCTGAAACAGGGCGACGGCTGCTCGATACGCTATGGACGCGAGAAGTACGACTATCAGGAGGGAACCGTGGTGAGCTTCAAGCCCGGACAGGTGGTCGAGGTGGAATGGGACGAGAGCCGACCCATGCCGCCCTCGCGCGGACTACTGTTCCATTCCGACCTGCTCTACGGCACGCAACTCGCTCGCCGCATCAACGACTATACGTTCTTCGACTACGACCAGCGCGAGGCCCTGCACCTCTCGGAGCGCGAGCAGCGTATGGTGGTGGAATTGTTTGATAGGATAGAGGAGGAGTTGCAGCATCCCATCGACCGCCACTCGCAGACGCTCATCACCGATGCCATCGGTCTGCTGTTGGACTACTGCATGCGCTACTACGACCGTCAGTTCATCACGCGCCACAAGGTAAATAGCGACATCCTCACCGCCTTCCATCAGCAGTTGCGCGAGTACTTCGAGAGCGGTCATCCGGAAAGAAACGGTCTGCCCACTGTGGCTTACTTCGCCGACAAGGCCTGCCTCTCGCCCAACTACTTTGGCGACCTCATCAGCAAGGAGAGCGGCACTACCGCCCAGCGTCACATTCAGGATGCCGTCATCGAGCGTTCGAAGCAGCTCCTCATCGAGACCCGCCTGCCCGTCAGCGAAATCGCCTGTCAACTCGGCTTCGAATACCCGCAACACTTCTCGCGCTTGTTTAAGTTGCGCACCGGTATGACACCAAATGAGTATAGATTAACAGCATAAAGACAATTGTTCTGATGATGGTACTCGATGTGGTGATGGGGTAATTTAAGAAAATATTATGGATAGAAGTCAAGAAATCATTCGTACCAGTTGGATTGGCATTGCCGCCAATGTGCTGTTGGCGGGTTTCAAGGCCGCAGTAGGTATTTTGGCCAGTAGTGTGGCCATCGTGATGGATGCCGTGAACAACCTGAGCGATGCGCTGTCGAGCGTTATCACCATCGTAGGCACGAAACTCTCGCAGCGCCCAGCCGATAGGAAACACCCCTTCGGCTTCGGACGTATCGAGTATTTCAGCGCCATTATCATCGCCGTCATTGTGTTGTCGGCAGGTATCACCTCGCTCATCGAGTCGGTGAAGAAAATCTTCGACCCTACGGAGCCTTCGTACACCACGACAACGCTGGTGGTTATCGTGGTAGCCATTGTGGTAAAACTCATCCTTGGCCAGTATGTGAAGAAAAAGGGCGAGCAACTGAAGAGCGATGCCCTGATAGCCTCCGGCTCTGATGCGCTGTTTGATGCCGTTATCACACTGGCCACGCTCATTTCTGCAGGTGTTATGCTGCTATGGGGTGTATCGCTCGATGGTATCCTAGGCGCACTGATTTCACTCGTCATCATCAAGGCTGGTATCGAGATGCTGGCCTCGCCCGTCAACGAGTTATTAGGTACGAGCATTTCGGCCGACTATGCCAAGCAGATTCAGAAAGAGGTTTTAGATTTTGAGGGCGTACATGGTGTCTTCGACCTGATACTGCACAACTACGGCCCTGACGTGAAGATTGGTTCGCTGCACATCAACGTCTATGACACCATGTCGGCATATGACATTCACGGTCTGACGCGACGCATTTCCACGCAGATGTACGAACGTCACGGCATCATCATGACCGTTGGCGTCTATGCTGTGGCTACAGGCGATAACCGCCGTGCTGAGTTGCAGTCGAAGGTGATGCAGACCCTTGCCGCTCACAAGGATATCGTGCAGGTTCACGGCTTCTACTATTCAGAGAAGAACAACTACCTCTCCGTCGATGTCGTGCCTGATATCTCCGTTCACGACGATAATGCTTTTGTCAGTCAGCTTACAAGCGAGATTCAATCGTTAGTTCCAGAAACGCAGATAGTCGTTGTAGTGGATCATAACTATAGCGAATAAATGATGCTATGATACCTGCGTTATGAGGCTGTTTAGAGCAAAGGAGAAAGCAGGCGGGTAAGACTTTCCCACAATCTTTGTAAGAACTTAGGATTCAAGCGCTGAGGCAATTCGCTCAGCGGAATGCTTTGTGCCTGATCGTCCAGGAACACTTTCTTGAAACGCAGGGCGGTGCCTTGGTCGTAGAGGAACACATTGGCCTCGAAATTATTCTCAAAGGAGCGGAAATCGACATTGGCAGAACCACAGGAGGACAGAGAGTCGTCGCACACCATCAATTTGGAATGCAGGAATCCAGCCTTGTAGAGATAGATTTGCGCGCCCGCCTGATGCAGCTCACGAAGATAAGAGCGTGAGGCCCAGTCGGTAAAGCGGGCATCGGAATGCAGGGGACAGAGTATGCGCACGTCGACACCACCCACGGCGGCGGTCTTCAGGGCAAAGAGCACGGGGTCGTTGGGCAGGAAGTAAGGTGTCTCGATATAGATATAACGGCGGGCAGCCAAGATGGAGCGCACCATGCCCTGCATGATTTCCGGATAGTCGGAAATGGGTCCGCTGGTCACCACCTGCGCCAAGCATTCGTTGCTCTGGTCTGTAACGAGGGGAGGGTAGTAGGTGCGCTTCGTAATCAGCGTGCGATCTACGAAATACCAGTCTATCAGGAAGGCACGTTGCAGGGCATATACCGCACCGCCCGTCAGCCTTAACATAGTGTCGCGCCAAGGCTGTTCCGTGGTACCCTTGACATAGCGAACGGCAATGTTCATGCCTCCGATATAACCCGTCAGTCCATCGATGACTATGATTTTGCGGTGGTTACGATAGTTGGCCTTGCTGGTGAACACAGGGAAGTGGACGGGCAAGAAAGGTACGACGTCGATACCAGCCATGCGCATGCGCTCGAAGAAGCTATGCTGCACCTTCCAACAACCCACATCGTCGTAGATGACACGCACCTCAACACCCTGGCGAGCCTTGGCTATCAGGGCATCGGAAACGAGAAATCCCAGGGCGTCGTCCTCGAAGATGTACATATCGATATGGATATGGTGCTTGGCCTTGGCAATATCCTTCAGCAGTTCAGGGAAGAAAGCATAGCCATCCGTCATGATGTCCACGAAATTGTCCTTGAAGGGTAGCGAGAGGCTCTGGTTCACAAAGAGGTCCACCATCTGCTTATGCGTCTCAGGCACCTTCAGGTTCTGTTGTTCTACGAAGGTCAGCATGGAGCGCTTGGACAATTGGTCCAGCGACCGCTGACTAACCAGTCGCTCCCTGCGATGGTTCACTCCAAAGAAGAAATAGAAGATGATGCCGATAACAGGTACGAAGAGGATAATCAGCGCCCATGCCATCGTCTTGGCGGGTTGCCGATTGTCCAGAATGACGTGGATAAGAGTCAGTGCAATGATGATCCACGACAGGACGACACCTATTATATATATGTAGTGCATGTGCTAAACCATAATGTCGGAACCCAGCTGGCGGGCCAGTGCATTACGCAGGTCCTGGGCTTTCTGAAAGGCCGTCATCAATTCCTCGACGCGTACCATATCCGACCCCGCCTCTTTTATCTGGCGATTTAGGTCGTCCAACTGCTGACTGACTATGTCCATGCGGAAGTCCAGAATGAGGTGATTGATGTGCTGCTGAAGGTCTGATTCGCTCATCTTCTTATCGAAACTACGACTCAGCTGATGCTTGGCAATGCCCAGTTTGGCTGCCAACTGACTGATTTCAGGATTGGGGTGCTGCATGAAGTAACGCTCCGCCTTGAATCCCTCGTCAGCAGAGTGCTCTACGGCCTCCTTCAGTATCTGGTTATACAGGTCTTCGCTGAAAGCCAGTCCGTCCGACGATAGGTCGTAGTCGATGTATTGCGCCACGTTCAGGTTCACGGTCTCGCCATCCTCCGTTTCCAGTCCGCTGTATATCACCTCGTCGCCATGACGAATGATGTTCTGTACCAGCAGACGTTCCACCTCCTTGTCTTGTGGCACCAGACTAGCCATGGCTATCTCATTGTCCACATTCTGGTGCTCTTTGTGCTCTTTCTCGCGCTCCTCGGCAATGTATTTGTTCACCTGATTGACCAGTGTGTCCTCTTTGACACCCAGGCGTTGTGAACAGTCTTTGATGTACTGGGTGCGTACCACGTGGTCGGATATCACCGCAATGGTGCGGATAATGTTGTTGATAGCCTCTGCCTTCTTGATGGGGTCTTTCACGCCCTTCAGCATCAGTTCCGTCTTAAACTGGATGAAGTCGGTCTGGTGCTCTTCGATATATTCCTTGAACTGCTGGGCGGTATGCTTGCGGGCAAAGGAGTCGGGGTCGTCGCCATCGGGCAACAGCAGCACCTTGATGTTCATACCCTCCGCCAACAGCATGTCCGTTCCACGCATGGCCGCATGGATACCCGCCTCGTCGCCATCATACAGCAACACGATGTTCTGGGTGAAGCGATGCAACAGCTTGATCTGATAGGTGGAGAGTGCCGTTCCCGAGTTGGCCACCACGTTCTCCAGTCCACACTGGTGCATGGCAATCACGTCGGTATAGCCTTCCACCATATACACGCAGTCCTCCTTGACAATGGCTTTCTTGGCTTGGTAGATGCCATAGAGCTCGCGCTCCTTATGGTAAATCTCAGAATCGGGCGAGTTGACATATTTCTGTTGCACACCCTTCGTGGCAGCATCCAGTTTTCTGCCACCGAAGGCCACCACCTTGCCACTCACGTTCAGCCAGGGGAAGATGGCACGCCCTGCAAAGCGGTCGTACACTCCATGCTCGTTCTGAATGCAGAGACCCGTCTTTACCAAGAACTCATCCTTGAATCCCTTCCTGCGTGCTTCGTTCACCAGCGCATCACGCTTGGTGAGTGCAAAACCCAACTGGAACTTCTCGATGATGTCGTCGCGGATGCCACGACTGCGGAAATACTGTTTGCCAATAGCCTGTCCGTCCACATCGTTCTGCAGGATAGCATGGAAATAGTCGCGTGCCCATTCGTTCACGATGAACATCGACTCACGCTCCGACTGCTCGCGCTTTTCTTCCTCATTCAGTTCGCGCTCCTGAATCTCGATATTGTATTTCTTCGCCAACCAGCGCAGCGCTTCCGGATAGGTTATCTGTTCGTGCTTCATCAGGAAGTTCACGGCATTACCACCTTCTCCGCAGGCAAAGCACTTACAGATCTGGCGTGCTGGCGATACCATGAATGAGGGCGTCTTGTCGTCATGGAAAGGACACAAGCCCTTGTAGTTAACCCCCGCCTTGCGCAGGTTAACAAACTCGCCGACCACATCCACGATGTTGACGGCATCCATGATTTTATCGACGGTAGCCCTGTCTATCATCGGTGCTTAGAAAAGGGATAGCGTATACAGATAGACCACGGCTGCAGGGATAGCCAGCAGCGAGGAGTCGAAGCGGTCCAGCATACCTCCATGTCCAGGCAGTATGTTGCCTGAGTCCTTGATGCCTAAGGTGCGCTTAAACAGACTCTCTATCAAGTCACCCCATGTGCCGAAGACAACCACTACCAGTCCTAATCCCAACCACTCGGGCATGGTCAGCATCCGGTCGTCCAGATAGTAGCTGATGGCCCATGCAGCTGCCAACACAAAGACGGCACCACCTACGGAACCCTCCCACGACTTGGCAGGACTGATGCGCGGAAACAGCTTATGACGACCAATCAGCGAACCTACACAATAGGCTCCTGAGTCGTTGATCCACAGGAATACGAAGATAGACAGCGGCAACAGCGTGTTAAACGTCACCACCCCGTTGTTGGTGGCTGTAAAGGCCAGCACATTCAGCATCGAGAAGGGTAGGGCAATGTACATCTGCGACAGCATGGTGTAGGCCCAGTTCTGAATGGGGTCGGCCTGCTTCAGATACAGTTCGGCTACCAACAAGTAGATGATGGTAATGAGATAGGGAATGAACACCACCGTCTTGGCAGCACCTCCATAGAGATCGCTGCAGAAGTAAGTCATGGCAAAGAAGAAATAAACTCCCGCCACGGTTGTGATGAAGCGGTTCACAGAGATGTCTTCACGCTGATTTACCAAGCCTGTAAACTCCCAGATGGTCATTCCTGTCACAATGCTGAACAGCAATACCATGGCATCGGGTCTGAGAAACGAAGCTACGATGGCAGCTACGAAAATAATACCCGTAATGGTTCTAGTTATCAGATTCTTCATATTTTCACTATTCACTCTTCACTATTCACTTCATCACTAGAGCTCTGCTCGCCCTGAGCTTCGAGCTCTTTGGCACGTTCCTCGGCCATGCGCTCGGCATCGGCACGCATCTGGGCTTCCAGCAGTTCTTCCGAACGGCTCTGCCAGGGGCGCTTGCCGAATATCTTCTCCACGTCGTCGGCAAAAATCACCTCGCGCTCCACCAGCATCTGAGCCAGCTGGGCGTGACCGTCCTTGTGGTCGTTCAGTATCTGCTTGGCACGCTCGTACTGTTCGTTCACCATCTTCAGCACCTCTTCGTCCATCAGCTTGGCTGTGGTCTCTGAGTAAGGCTTCTGGAACGAGTATTCCTGCTGGTTGTAATAGCACAGGTTGGGCAGCTTGTCGCTCATGCCGGCGTATGCCACCATGCCGTAAGCCTGCTTGGTGGTGCGCTCCAGGTCATTCATGGCACCTGTCGAGATGTGGCCTATGAACAGCTCCTCGGCAGCACGCCCGCCCAACAGCGAACACATCTCGTCGAGCATGGCCTCCTTGGTCTGCAGCACGCGCTCCTCGGGCAGATACCACGCTGCACCTAGTGCACGTCCACGAGGCACAATGCTCACCTTCACCAGCGGATCGGCAAACTCGGTAAACCACGAGACGGTGGCATGGCCGGCCTCGTGGATGGCTATCGAGCGCTTCTCGGCCTCGGTCATCACCTTGGTCTTCTTCTCCAGTCCACCGATAATGCGGTCCACGGCATCCAGGAAGTCCTGCTTGCCCACTTTCTCACGGTTGAAACGGGCGGCTATCAGCGCAGCCTCGTTACATACATTGGCTATATCGGCTCCCGAGAAACCTGGCGTCTGGCGGGCCAGGAAGTCCACGTCGACGCTGTTGTCCAGCTTCAGCGGCTTCAGGTGCACCATGAACACTTCCTTACGTTCGTTCAGGTCGGGCAGGTCGACGTGTATCTGACGGTCAAAACGTCCCGCACGCAGCAGTGCTGAGTCCAGCATGTCGGCACGGTTAGTGGCAGCCAGCGTAATGATACCGCTGTTCGTGCCAAATCCGTCCATCTCCGTCAGCAGGGCGTTCAGCGTGTTCTCGCGCTCGTCGTTGCCACCCATGGCAGGGTTCTTCGAACGCGCACGACCCACGGCGTCTATCTCGTCGATGAAGATGATGCACGGTGCCTTCTGCTTAGCCTTCTCGAACAGGTCGCGCACACGACTGGCACCGACACCCACGAACATCTCGACGAAGTCGGAACCCGACATCGAGAAGAAAGGTACGCCAGCCTCGCCGGCCACAGCCTTCGCCAGCAGCGTCTTACCGGTTCCCGGAGGGCCCACCAGCAGTGCACCCTTGGGAATCTTACCTCCCAGTTCGGTATATTTCTGCGGATTCTTCAGGAAGTCCACAATCTCCTGCATCTCCTGCTTGGCACCAGCCTGTCCGGCCACGTCCTTGAAGGTGATACCCAGGTCGCCGCCCTTCTCATACATCTGGGCCTTCGACTTGCCCACGCTGAAGATGCCACCGCCCATACCGGAACCACCTCCGCCGCCCATACGGCGCATGATAAACATCCATACGAAGATGATACCGGCAAAGAACAGGATGTTCATCACCAGTGAATTGAAGAATTCGCTCTCCTTCGAGTTGTCGTACGAGAACTTGCCCGAGAATTTCTTCTCGTCGCGAGCCTGGTTCACAAACTGCTCCACCTGGTCTACCGAGCCGATGGCTACCGACACGCTGGGAGCCTTGCCCGTCTGTTGCACGCCTTGGTGGAACACATCACGTATATGTTCGGGCTTCACGTACATCTGCAGGGTGTTGCTATACTTGTTGACCACTATCTTGTCGGCGTAGCCTTTCATCACCATCACCTTGAAGTCCGAATAGCTGGTCTCCGTCTGTACACTCGATTTCTCACTCCCCTGCGTAAAATACAGGGTTATCAGCAGTACGATGACAATGCCGTAAATCCAGTTCATGTTGAACTTCGGCATGTTCATCTGGGGTTTCTTATTGTTATTCTGTTGTTCCATCATTACTCATTTCTCACTTCTTTGACCAAGGTACAAAGCGACCAAAGGTCGAGCGCTCATTTCTCATTTCTCATTTTTAATCCAAATCTGGTATTTGAATTAAATTGGCGTCTTCCCACAGGTGCTCCAAATCATAATACGCTCTTACGTCGGGCAAGAACACATGCACCAGCACGTCACCATAGTCCATGGCCACCCACTGCGCATTCTCCAACCCAGCCACCTTCAATGGCTTCTCGCCCAACTCCTTACGGGCAAAGTCGCCTATCGATTCTGTGATAGCCTCCACCTGCGCAGGCGATGAACCCTGACAGATAATGAAGTAGTTGCAAATGGCTCCATCAATGCCGTTCAGGTCAGCCACCACTATGTTTGCACCTTTTTTTTCTTGTATTCCTCTTGTTATTGTTTCTACGAGTGTTGTTTTTTGTTCCATTTATATATTAAAGATGTTATTTTGACCTACAAAGATACATGGAATAATCCGAAAAGTGCAATAAAAACAGAAAATTTTGGGGTTTTTAATAAAAAAATGCGTTTTTTCTTTGTTGTTTCGGAAAAAACCACTACCTTTGCACCCGCAATTCGGAAATTGCTCCTCAAGTTTGGGGTATGGTGTAATGGTAACACTGCAGATTCTGGTCCTGCCTTTCCTGGTTCGAGTCCGGGTACCCCAACAGATTAATCCGCTAAGCCACTGAAAATCAGTACTTAGCGGATTTCTTTTATTCCAAATTGGCGTGTTTTTGGCGTGCTAGTTATTGTTTTGGCGTTCCTTGACTCCTGATTTTGCAGTTTGCAATCTCAGAGTTTGCAGATAGAGGCTTTAGTATTTGGGGATTCTATATTCTCTGAGATTGAGCCAGACCATTAAGCCTATTGAACAAACAAAGAACAAAAACACTAATAATGGAAACCACAGTCTCTCCCATAACACATCCCATAGGCATCTGTTGAATGCAGCATATATGGCATAACCTACACTGGTAATTGCCATTATAATCATTGCCCAGAAGTTCCACCAAGAAAGATAGATACCCTTGTTGTTAAGCACCTTCTTTAATTCCTCAGTCTTCTTGTCACATGTTCCAGTGAGTGATTTCATCGAAGATACGGTTTGCTTGTCTATGTCCTCTTTTACTTTCTGTCCTGCCTCTCCTACTGTCGTGGCAACATGTTTGTTGATTGTTATAGGAAGGGCAGACAACAGATTCTTGTCATCTTCAGAAAGACTTACTTTTATATCCTTGCAGCCTTCCAGACGTTTCACAAGCCTTTCCATAGTCTCTAAAATCTTAGCGTTCTGCTCTTGCTGTCTGTCAAAATTCCGTTGTATCTGTAGGATTTTCTCCAGATAGTCAGCACTAAACGTTGATTCTCCCCCGATAGGAGCTGGCACGTTCTCATTTTGAGATGTACCAGCTACAGTCATATTCTCCTTTTCTTCCCGCCCCTCCACATTGTCGAACAGGCTTTCTGCATCTTTATATTTTTTCATTACATTATATATTTGCACTTTTACATAATTATATTATTATCTTCCATAACCATGACGAATGACCTTGCGCGGACAACTGCGGGCTACGGCCTTGGCGATACGCATGGCACGCAGCAATTCATCGTCGTCGTCCTTCTTCTTGTGAGGCAGGTCATTGTTGTTTCCACCACCACCGCCAGACGAATAGCCTGAACCGCCCGGAACACTCATCAATTCAAAGAATACGAAGAGTGAAGTCTCTATTACTTCTTCGAGCACAAACTCAAACTCGTCTTCGAGTGCCTTGGAGGAACTGCACATGGCATCAACGAGATTCTCAGAGACCTCAAAGGTGAAGTGCTCAGGCTCTTTGCCATCAGCAATACTGCGGTCAAATTCAAAATGCTCCTTCTTAGTATCAGGACTTACAGGCTCACAAACAAAGTGATGGCGTTCTGCGTACTCGATCCTGGCTTTTTGCTCATCGGCTTTCCTTTGGGCCGTTTCAGCTTCCATGTCCTTGTGCAACTGCCTCCAAGTCGCCTCTATTCTACTAGCCGTCAGCTGTCGGCCAATCTCTGAGGCGTTATATTTTGAGTTACCTCGCTTGATTCTATAGCCCACGACCTCGCCATTACTATCCTTTTTGAGTTCGGCAGAATAGCCACGTTCCTTTATCTTCTGGAGAAATACATTCCAGTCGAACCGATTCATATTTCTCAGAATATCATAGAGGGCATCTTTAATCTCAGTCTTGTGTTCCGCGCTGATCTCCTGCGACTGCTTCCAGCCCAGGCTTTGGTTAATGCTGTTTGCAGCCATTGTTGCCTTCAATCCTATAAGATTGGTGTCATTGATCTTTCCGTCGATGGTAAAGCGCGACACCATAAAATGCAGATGTAGAATCCCACTCTTGGCATCATGGTGCAGCATGGCAATCCATTTGCTATGCGCCAAGTCCATCCGTTTCGACGACACTTTTCCATTCTTATCCCGAAACTCAATCTTATCCATTTCTTTAATGAATCGATGTGCAAACCTCTTCCATTGCTCCAGCGTCCAGCCCTTCGACTCTTCCTTAGTGGGCGACACCTCCATTGCTATCAGATTTCTGCTCACAGCTTTGCCTTTGGCAATATAGTTCTCCCCGGCATACTTGAACTGCATCCAGATGTTGTCCAGGTCATCATCCGTCACGGCAGCGGTCATATCCCCCGACATATTTTCACAGCAGACGAACTCTGCATCCCTTTTCAGCGTGGCATACGTCGTATAGGCGCTGCCGTGCGCCACGGCTCTTGCTCTTGCTATCATCGCTTAACCCCTTTCAATCCTTTTGTCAAGAAACTCAATCATCGGGAACAGTCTCTTCCACCACTGCTGAATCACGGGCATCGACCTGAGAAACTCCTTCCGTTCCTCACTCCCCATTTTGAGTCCCTTGATGTTGTTGATGAAGTTCACTATATCCTTACGGGCAGCAAACAACTCGTCCCGGAACAATGAGTCAGGCATCTTCGGTTTATAGTCCATCAACACCTGTCTGCAATACTCGCTGAAGTTCATCCGGCACTTCCTGGCATTACCAGCTATATACTTTTCTTCCTCGTCCGACAGTCTCAAAGCCCTCGGTTTCCTAACCGTCGAATTCTCCATTTCTGACTTGCGCGGTCTTCCCCTGCGCCTCATAATTCTCTTTTCGCTGGTGCTATCCTGCATAATTAAATACGATTAATGTTCAACATAAGAGGTGCGAGCCTGCGAGTACTCAACCATCAACACTTGTCGCCAAGTGTTCAAGAGTTTTTCGTATCACGAAAAAACCTCTTGTTAACTTACGTCACGTTTTGGCACCTCAGACAATGCAAAGGTAGGGGAAATCATCCATACTGCCAAGAAAAAATAGTACTATTTCCCAGCCATGCGTAACTTTTATTTATCTGTATTTCAATGAGATTTCATTCAGTTAGATTAGGTTAATACCCGCAAGAAAACCGATGACAAGTTTTCAGATAATCCATATGGATTACAACCTCTTATTCCATCTATGGTGAGGGCATACAAGAAACTTTCGAACGTGAGACGAAGGCATTAATAGTTAGATGCTTTTCTTTCGTTGGAGAGCGTGGTGATTGTCACTTACGACGAAGAGGGTACGGTTACGTTAGACAACGGTAAGCAAATTGAGGTAATTCCTGCCTGAAAGTGGCTGATTGAATGAAGGAAATCGTGGAACAGGAAGAAGCCGTCCGCGGGTCTTTTTAGAAAGACTCTCGGACGACTTTATTTTAGTTAGTCATAGGGATTGAAGCAAAATCCATAGATGATTTCATTTAATTTATTAAATCAGATCAATTACTTCTACATGCAACAACAAGGATGTATTCATCCCCTTTGTTATAATTGTTTAGAGCATTGATTATATTCTCTATATTATCTTTGAAATTACCATTTGTTTTAACCTCATTTAGTTGTTTTTCACCATTTAATGAAGTAACTTCATAAAGCCCAAGTTTATGATTTCCCATCCATCCTGGCTTATTACCAGATCCAATTGAATAATTAACCATTTCGACTTCAGGCAAATACAATGACATAGGAACTTCTGTCGTAAAAATTCCATCCTTCTTAAGAAGAGAATACAGACATTTTTCTGCAGAGTCAAAAGCAAGGGGTTGATTATGTGGATTAAAAAAACAGATAGCACAATTTTTAGGAATAGTGATTTTTGTACTGTTAGAATCCCAACTTCCAAAGGTCTTCGTCCTTGATGGTGAAGGGCTGCGTGGCTTCCACGACAAACCTCTCTATTTTTCCGATGCGGCTTATCAACTGTTGCCAGATGCCGCTTTCAATGGTGATTATTTCCATCTTCAATTTCACTTTTTGTTGATTTCGGGTGCAAAAGTACGGCAATGGAAAAACTTCGATTGGCAAGTTGTTAACAAGTTGTCAATAACTTTTTTTTATTTTGTGCCAAAGACGCCGACTTCAAGTGTCTTTCGGTGCCAGTTGATGGATGCAAATGGCGATTCTGCTGCAATCCGGCTACCTTTGCAGCCGTTTTGAATCAAAGTATTGAAAAGTATGGATATAGTAGTATTGGAAAAGAGTGCATTTGAGCAGTTGCTGTCAGAAGTCCGGCAACTGACTCAACGGGTGGAAATGCTTTCCCGTAAGTGTCAGGACAAACGATTTCAGAAATGGCTCACGGGTGAGGATGTCTGTGAGATTCTGGAAATCAGTCAGCGGTCATTGCAGACCATGCGTAGCAAGCATAAAATCTGTTATGCTCAGTTGGGGCGTAAGTTCTACTATCGGCCTGAAGAGGTGGAACTGGTTGTCAAGCAATCAGGCAAGTACCATCATATATAATAATGTGTAGCGGAATGGAAGAAAGAATACTTACCGTTAATGACAATGTGATTGCAGAGACATTGGAGTCATTGCGAAAAGCCAACAGAAAAGCGAATGCCTTGATGGAATCGTATAAGCCAGTCCTTCATGGCGAACGGCTGATGACTGATGGTGAATTGGCGACGGCTCTCCGTGTCAGCCCAAGAGCCTTACGTGATTATCGCAACGAAGGAATCTTGCCTTATATCCGCATGAAGGGTAACATACTCTATCGTGAGTCTGATGTCGAAAGAGTTCTGAAGCGCTGTATAAGAGGCAAAATGACGCTGCAATCGGGTTAAAAAGCGCAAAGTGTTAGGTTTTTCGGCGGAAATTGAGTACCTTTGCACACGAATTATGGCAAAGAGACTCTATACATATATAATAATAGTAGCGGCCATTGTGCTATCCATAACTGGATGTACAGATGGGAAACAGGGCATGGTACAGTCACGGCTGCCTCATGATACACTCTATACCGAGCAGAAAGCGATTGCGGTTTACGGCTACGATCCCGTGCGGGCATTACAGATTGTCGATTCGGCGGTTATAGTCGGAAACATGAGCTCTTGGCGAGCCGACAAGAACCGTGCGCGTATCTACAGCCTGACACGAGCGGGCGAAAGGCTCGACTCACTGATGCATTGGTCACCCGATGCACGGTTCGACACCGCCCGTATTATTGGCGAACAGCTCATCAGGCACGACTCCATAAAGAATAGTCTCGAAAGACAGCAAGATGTACTGGAGATATTGGCTTACGTGGCGCGTTGTCAGAAGGACACTACACTCTGGCTTCGGCGTTCACGCCAGCTGGTGGAAGTATGCCGCAGGCAGGGTGCCGAGACCGAGGCCCTTCGAGGCGAAGCGGAGATTGGAGCCGCGCTGTGCTATATGGGACAGGAGAGCGAGGGCATGGCGATGATGGATAGGGCAATCGGTGCACTCTCCGATGGGGAGCTGAAGTTCAACGAACTCGATGCCCTCGTCATTGCCCTGAAGCGCAAAGCCGGGGTAATGATTTCTAAGGGGCAGGCGGCAGAGGTGTTGCCACTGGCCCGGCGCATCGTCACCTTGCTCAACGATTACGAGCATCACCCCGACAAGTACCATGACGGCACCTACCGCGAGCCGCCCGCCGACAGGCGTGAGGACTACATCCGCTTCTACCGCTCTCAGGCTGAGAACTTCATCGCTGCCGCCTACACTGCCTTGGGGCAGACTGATGACATGAACGCAACGTTTGAGCGATTAGAGAACATCATCATCGATGCCGAAGCCCGTGAGCACCATGCCCGCTATCGCGCTCTGGAGCATCAGTTGCAGCGACAGGTGGCAGAGAGCCGCAGCCGCCAGATGACGACGATTGCCATTACTGCTGTCGCTCTACTGCTCTTCACGCTCTTGTTTGCCTTTTATGTCTATGCCAAGAACAGGATTATCAACATGAAGAACCGTGGCTTGGTCAAGTTGATTGACGAGGCCATTAGGTATAAGGAACGTTATGAACAGTTGCATCAGTTGGCGCAGGCCCACTCTACGGACAGCAATCAGTCAGTATCAGGGATAGTTGATTTGAAAGCCCTTTCCAGCGAAGCCCTTTTCCAGTACCTTTGTAACGACATCCGCGAAAAGCGGCTCTATCTTGATCCCTTGTTCGACCGTCAGGCCGTCTGCGACCGTTACCAACTGACCGCAGCCCGGGTGGGTAGTGCCTTTGCTCAGGGCAGCGACTACGACTCTGTGGCCGACTTTGTCCGCGACTGTCGTTTGGAACATGCCTGTGTGCTGCTCAAGACCACCGACATGAAGATAGCCGACGTGGCAGCGGCCTCCGGGTTCAGTCGTGCCACCACTTTCAACCACGACTTCAAGACCCGCTACAATCTCACGCCTTCCGAATACCGCCGGAAGTGACGGGTGCGCGGTGCTGCAAGCGGCTCGTCTGACAGATTCTCTTTCATCTCATAGTCCTGCCTTGCGGCGGGACTTTTGTTTGCTAACGAGATTGCTGATTTGTAAAAATGGGGGGGGTAAGCAAAAAAATCGTTTTGCTCTTTTGTTCAAAAAGGCTTGCTCATTTGTTTGCGCTATTGTATGGACGCAGGATTTTTAGTAATTTCGCATCCAAAATTAACGCGCAATATGGAAGAAATGACAGTCATCAATATCGTCATCGTGGCCGTTTTAGTGACGGCTGTCGCTGTTTATCTGTTTATGCGACGGCAGAAGGATGCCGTTCAGGACGAGATGAACCGCCTGACGCTACGCCTGACCGAAATGGAGTTGAAAATGGAGGCCGAGAGAACCATCAACAATATGCTACTTGCCAGCACAGGTAGCAGTGCCGTAGTTGCGGGGGTAGCCACGATGGGTGAGACCGGCAGCGCAGGAGAGCCAATCGCTGCCGGCAAGGAAAGAAAGGCTGCGGCTGTGGACTTGTCGGCCATGGACGATAAGGAACTGTTCGAGCATATCAGTCGTGTCATCCGTGACGAGGAACTGTTTCGCTGGCCCGACTTCAACCGCGCCGCCGCGATGGAGCAGTTCTCGCTCTCGGCAGCCCGCATCGGCGGCGCATTCATGCGTGGCGGAGGAATGGGAATGCCAGAGTTTGTGCGCAACTGCCGCTTAGACTACGCCTGCCGCCTGATGGTGGAGCAACCTGAGTTGTCGTTTACCGAGGTGGGCGAGGCTTCAGGCTATCAGCGCACCACTACGTTCTACCACGACTTCAAGGCTCGCTTCGGAATGCCCCCGGCTGAGTACAGGGCACAGCAGTTAAAACAGGATGATGCAACTGCCATCCAGTCGGAACAGCCGCAGGGCGGAGAACCGAAGGAACAGCCGCAGGAAATCACAGAACCAGAGAAGAATAACGATGTACGGAAACAATAGTATTCAGGACCCCTATTTCATGCTGCTCTATGGCTTGACAATGATGCTTGCCTTAGGGACGGCAGTCTATCTGCTATGGCGGCGCGGCAATGCCTTTACCAGCGACGAAGCAGAGTCTCCCGTGATATTGCGACGCTGGGCAGCCGCCTTCTTTGCTGCCGCAGCGTTAAGCCACGTCTGGTGGCTCCTTTTAAGCACCGTGTGGATGACCGGCGACAAGCCGATGCGCGACACGACCGCTGTCGCTCTCGACTACCTGACGCTGATACCCCTCATGATGGCCACGCTGCTGCGCATGTTGCAGGACCGCCAACGCCCCGTCTGGCCGTGGATAGTGGCTGAGATTCCCGTTGCGGCATTGGCCCTTGCAGGCATTATCATCCGCTACGATGCCATGCCCTATGTGATGACGGCATACCAGTTGGTCGTTGTTGTCGTGTTCGTGGCCTACTACATCATGGCCGTGCGGCAGTACAGCCTCTGGCTGCTTGCGGGCTTTGCCGACCTGGAGCGCAAGGAGGTGTGGCAGAGCCTCGTCATCATCGTCGCCATCTTTGTCACCTACAGCATCTATTCCACCAATGCCGGTGAACTATACCGCGAGTATATGGCGCAGGTGGTCAGCATCCTGATCTTCATCATCCTCTTGTGGAGGGTGGAGACGCTGCACGACCTCAGCATGCCCTCGCCCCAGCCCCTGCACGTCGCTGACGGAACGGGCGTTGCCCATCTCCTGCGTGAACGCTGCGAGGAACCGGAACTTTACTTGCACCACGGTCTCACGCTGGCCGACCTGTCCGCTGCCGTCGGCATCAGTCGCGGAGCCCTCAGCGAGTGGTTCATCGAGCACGGCGACCGCAACTTCAACGGCTACATTCACCGCCTGCGCATCGACCACTTCGTCCGTCTCTACGGCGAGGCTGTCCGCGACGGTCGTCCATTCACAGTGTTCTCTTTGGCCCGGCAGTGTGGCTACCGCAATTATCTGCGTTTCACCACGGCTTTCCGCCATCGCATGGACTGCAGCCTGACCAGTTGGACGAAACGATATACATTTTCGGCCATTGGCGATCATTTACCCGATTAAAAAGTAACGATTCATGTTTAAAAGTAAAAAAATTGTAAGACCTGCGTATTTGAAGGAGGGGGACAAAGTGGCCCTGATTTCCCCCGCCTACTGGGTTCCTCAGGAGGCCATCAAGGAGGCAGCAGACACCATCAGAGGATGGGGCCTGCAACCAGTTATCGGACCACACACCAACATACTAAATATGGAAGCCTACGCGGGAACGGTCGAAGAGCGCACGGCCGACCTGCTGTGGGCACTTCAGGACGACAGCATCCGGGCCATCATCTGCTCTCGTGGCGGCTACGGCTCCATGCACCTGCTAAGCCACCTTCCCCAGACGTGTTTCCTCGAACATCCGAAATGGCTGATTGGCCATGGGGACATTACGATATTGCTTCATGCTTCAGTATGTAACAGGGTCATCGGCATTCACGGACCTATGGCCTTCCAGATGGCTGGAGAGCATGGACTGGCAACGGGCATCACTCGCGACATCCTGTTTGGCACGCTGCCACAATATGAAGTCCGCCACAGCCCCTATGACCATTGCGGTCGGGCCGAGGGCATTCTCGTGGGCGGCAATCTCTCCTCTTATTCCGCCATCACGGGAACCAGTTTCCAACTCCCCCCAAAGCATGATGTGATTCTTTTCATCGAGGAGACAGAGGAACCGCTGCACAATATCGACCGATTGTTCTACAGGTTGCGCCTGCAACTTGACTTTGAGCGCGTAAGGGGTATAATCCTCGGCTCGTTCAATTCCATCAGGTTTGACCTCCAGTCAGACAGCGTGGAGCAAATGCTGACAGCCCATCTGGCAGAATATGACATTCCCGTATGCTGCGGCTTCCCCGTGGGGGGCAACAGTTGCATTCCTATGATGGTCGGTGCTCCCTGTGTGTTTGAGGTCAGCCCCGAGAAGTCTGTCCTGACATTCAATGTCGAGGGAGAGAGAAAGACATACTCCTTAGAAGGAGCAAGTGAGCAGTTATTCAAGAAGTAAATAATTTAAAAGTAAGAAAGATGATGAGAAAAATCATGCAATGGATGGTGGCTGCCACCCTGACAAGCAGCCTCTTTGTATGGACATCCTGTTCGAACGATGACAATGCGGTGATTCCGCAGCCCGGCCATGAAACGGAGTTCGGCGCACTGCTGAAAACGCTGGACTGGGGCACGGACACATGCTTCGTCTATGGTCACAAGACACCCGACGTGGATGCCGTCACCTCGGCCTTGTCGTATGCCAGGCTGATGCGGCTGATGGGCTACAACTGCAAGGCCAAGGTGTCGAGCGGGATGAACCGCGAGACGGCCTATATCGCCCGCGTGTTCGGCTTCGCACTGCCCGAACTGAAGTCGAGCGTGGTGCCGCAGACACGGCTCATCCTGACCGACCACACCGACTATGCCCAGTGCGTGGAGGGTGCCCGCGAAGCCGTTGTCCTGCAGAAGATAGACCACCATGTGGAGGGCGACATTGCAGACAGCGGCATCCCCTTCGTGCGCCGCGAGATGGTTGGCTCCACCAACACCATCATCTACGAGATGTATAAGGAACAGGGCATCACCATCGACGATGAGACCGCCCGCATCATGCTGGCAGGCATCATCAGCGACACGCGCAACCTGTCGAAAACCACCACGCAGGCCATCGACTCCACGGCATTGCAAGCTCTGACCGCACAGTTGGCCATCAGCCCCGACTCCGTGGCCCGTCTGAACCGTGGCATGGAGGATGCAGCCACCGACTATACCGGCATGACCGATGCCGAGATTTTCCTCTCCGACTACAAGGAATACGAGATTGGCGGCCATCTGCTTGGCTTCGGCAGCCTCGTCTGCAAGCAGAGCCAGATGGAAGCCTTCATCGACCGCATGCTGGCAGTCATGCCCGAAGTGATGGGGCAGCGTGGGCGGCAGATGCTCGTTGCCAAGATTGACAACATGGTGGAGAACACGGGCGACGACCGTGCCGAACGGCCTTACGTGGAGAATGGCACCTATTTTATATATTATGGTGAAGGTGCCAAGCAGGTGGCCGAGGGCGTCTTCGGTCCGTCATTGCGTGAGGGTGTCTGCTATACATCCGAGGAACTCTCACGCAAGCAGATAGTGCCGCGAATCACTGAAGTGCTGACTGGTAATTAAGATTAGTAATGTTTCATCAAACACAACGACGATGAGAAAGTTACATGAATTAACATGGATGCTCGCCGCCACCCTCGTTTGCGGCGCAAGTGTATTCACATCGTGTTCGTCGGACAGCGACGACAACCCAGTAATTAACCCCGACGAGCCGCAGCAGCAACTGGCCGACTACACCATCATCTTCTACGGTCACGGCGGCAGCAACCTCGACGCTTTCCTGATGGATAACATCGCCCAGTTCTTCAAAGCCGACGCCGACCACCGGCGCAACGTGAGCATCTGCGCACAATACAAGTTCTCGACCCTCGAGAACTTGCAGAACAGCTACAGGGACTTGAAAACCGAAATCGACCCCAACGACCCGGCCCAGGTGGCCTTAGTCGAAAGGATTAAGGACTTCTACCCCTATGGCGGGAAGACCAGCCGCTTCACCGTCGATCCCACAGTCGCCGAGACCGACATGATGGCCACCATCACCGCCCATTTCATTGGCCCCGACAATGCCGACATCTCGCGAACCGACTCGCTCACCCGCTTCATCGACTGGGCAGCGCGGGTGCGCCCCGCCCGCAGGTATATCCTCGTACTGTCCGACCACGGCGATGGCTATCTGCCCACCGAGGAAATCCCTGTCGCTGCTGCCGCCCCCAGCCAGACCCGCAGCGTCATCAAGGACGACGGCCACAACCGGGCACACTTCACTGCCAAGAGCCTCACCGAGGCCATCCGGCAGGCCTCGGTGCACGTCAGCGCCGTCTATTGCGACGCCTGCCTGATGAACGCGGCAGAATATCAGTTCGAACTGGCCCCACTGACCGACTACCTCGTACTCTCCACCTTCCTCGTGCCTAGCGCGGGCGGCAACTACACTGAGCTGGTCGACGCCCTCTCGGACAACCCCGACGATCCCGAGCAGGCCCTGACGCGCTTCGCACGATTCTGCGTCGATGCCTGGGACAAGGATGCCGAAAAGGAAGACAAAGGCGAGGACGTGCCCCACTATCACGACATGAGCGTCTATCGCTCGGCCGAGGCCGACGCCTTCGGCGCTGAGCTCAAGAAGTTCGTCGACCGTCTGGTCGACGTCTATCAAAACGGCACCGACTACGCCCGGACCCGCATCGACTCAATCACCGCCAACGCCTATCGCGTCGACGACGAGCAGCCCACCTACGACCTCATGAACTACATCATCGGCCTCACTGCCGCACTGCCCGACGACTTTGGGCCTTTGATTGAGGGTTTGGCAGACCAGGCCTACAACCACTACTTTGCCCTCCAGCAGTCGAGCAAGTGGCTCGAAGAGAACGGCCACACCGTCTCGCTCAGCGTGATGCTCGGCTGCCAGGGCCACTTCACCACCGTGGAGAATGGCCTGCACTTCCGTTATGATGCCGACGGATTAGTCTATCTGTTTGCCGACGGCCAGCCGACCAGCGACGGTCTGCCATGGGGCTCCACCCTCGATGCCACCTACGGCCAGCTGCGCTTCGACCGGCTCACCGGCTGGAGCCGATGGCTCAAACTGAATAGACAGGAACCCAACACAAAATGTTACACCGAATATTACGAATATTAACGAACGGCTGCGCCGACGTCAGCAGCAAGTGACGTAGAACCATTTAGGAATTTATATCAAATAAAGCATTATGAAAAGAATCATGCAATGGGTGCTCGCCGCCACCCTCGTTTGCGGCGCAAGTGTATTCACATCGTGTGTTGACAATTCAATAGACAACCCGGTAGTGCCAGAGCCTGGAGAGCCCGCCGTGCCAGACCACTTCATCAACGAGGCATTGATGGACAAGACCGTCAAGCCCGGCGACGACT